>Ga0207705_10002947_pt1 | contig 13009 bp, 7 predicted proteins | sample KBSC13metaG_FD_184314 | JGI IMG/M metagenome (GOLD analysis project Ga0207705, IMG submission 184314) | Corn rhizosphere microbial communities from Kellogg Biological Station, Michigan, USA - KBS C1-3 metaG (SPAdes) (version 2) | ecosystem: Host-associated > Plants > Roots > Rhizosphere > Soil ...
CGGCAAGGGCGATTGGGGCACCGCCTATCGCTGGTACGCGCGCGGCGGCGGATGGAATGCCAAAGGGCGGTCCACCGGGTTTCCGACTCCCGGCTACGCCGCCGAACCGGAAGAGAGCCAGCGTTTTCTCTGCATCGTCGGGTTTCTCGACGCCACGCGCCATCTCATCTCCCAGGGCGTGCGGGTGGATGCCGATGGAGTGCATCCGCTCTACTTTTCACTTAGCGAGGCCTCGCATGCGATCGGCTACTTCCGCAACGCCAATCCGCACGGCTATGCCGGCCTGACCGCCGCGCAAATTGCCACACTGCAACAGGGGGCGGACATCAAACTCGCGGTGGACAGTGCTCACGCGACCCCGCGCGACGTATCGATGGACAACCTCGAGCAGGTCGATCATGCGCCCAGCCATTTGCAGAGTTTCCAAAACACCATGGCGGCGAGCCGCGAGTCCGCGTCACACCGTGAAACCGTGAACCTTCAGCAGGCGCCACCCATTACCCTTCCGCCGGAAAAACACAACGACCACACGGAAGCGGCCCGCCTCTATCGTGAGTCCGCCAATAAGTATCCCGAGGGAGACCCGAAACGCCAGGTGTTGCTCGATCTGGCGGCGGAAGAAGAACGCCGGGCGGCGCATCCCTAGCGCAGGGCCGGCACGGGTGGACTGGAGTGTGATTGGAAGTGGTGTGCAGCAAGCTCTCCCTCTCCCTTCATCTCCCTCCCGCTTTCACCAGGCCCGATGAATCCCATGGCCTCCTACACTCCAAGATCCAAGATGAAGGAGAGTTATTGCCGGCCGTAGCGGCTCTCCATGCGCATCACCTCCGGCCACGCCCGGCGGATTGGCCGTCTATTTCCGGGCTCGCGCGACGACAAATTCCAGTTTAACATCCCTGTAATGCGCTCCCCCGTGGAACAGATTTCCGCCGCACCGATCGCGCACCTGCACTACTACGAGGAGTACCGTCTCGCTACGTGGCATCCGCAAGGCGTCGTGGATGACGAACTGATCGACCGCCTGGTCGAGCTCGTGGAGTCGGAAGAGGTGATCGCGAAAGGGCCGTTCAACCGGTTTGTCGACCTGACCGGGATCACCAATATCCGGCTGCAATTCGGCCATGCCTTCAGGATCGCCCAGCGCCGGCGCGCCAATTATCCCTGGCGTGAGCCGATCAAATCGGCATTTTTTTGTACCTGGCCCATCGGCTACGGCTTCGCCCGCATGTATGAATCCCTCATGTCCGGTGGTCCCATCCACGTGCGTGCGTTCCGCACCCGCGAGGCCGCGGCGGAATGGCTCGGCGTGCCGGTGGACGTGCTGCTGCCGGAGGCCTGAGCGCACGGGTTCCGCACTCACATCCCACACTTCGACCGCGACAACACGCCGACGCGTCTGCTACGGCTCATGCGCCAACCAATTCCTCCCCCCACTCACAAATCTTCATGTCCGACCAATCTTTCGATCTCATTGTCATCGGCGGCGGCCCCGCAGGCGCTGCAGGCGCCGCGGGCGCGGGTTTTCTGGGCAAGCGTGTCGCCCTCGTGGAAATGGCCGGGATGCTCGGTGGCGCGGGTATCAATACCGGCACCATCCCGAGCAAGACCCTGCGCGAAACGGCGATGGTGCTGTCCGGCTGGCGGTCCCGGCGGCTGTTCGGCGTGGATCTCTCCCTCCAGCACAAGGCCACGGTGAGCGATTTCATGACCCGCGAGAAAAATGTCACCGCCGCGGAACGCGCCCGCACGCAATCGCGGCTCGACTTGCGCGGGGTGACGCGGTTCCGAGGCTGCGCAGCCTTCGTCGATCCCCAGACCGTTCGCGTCGTCGCCGATGACGGCACGGCGACCCTGGTTCGCGGAGAAAAGATCCTCATCGCCACCGGCTCCTCGCCGCTGCGCCCGCCGGAGTTTCCGTTCGCCGACGATCGCGTGCATGATTCCGACGAAATCCTCCAGTTGACAGCGATGCCGACGAAGCTCGCCGTCATCGGCGGCGGCGTGATCGGCAGCGAATACGCCGGCACCTTTGCCGCGCTCGGCGTGGAAGTGCATCTCATCGATGGCCGCGACGTGCTCATGCCATTTCTCGACGGGGAAGTCTCGCGCGCCCTCGCCACCGCCATGGCCGCCAATGGCGTGCAGTTCCACTGGAAGGAACGCGTGACCGCCTGCGACGCCTCGCAACCCGGAAACGTGACCCTCACGCTGTCCTCGGGCGCGACCTTATCTTGCGACGGTGTCCTCGTCTGCGCCGGCCGGCAGAGCAACACGGACCGTCTGAACCTCTCCGCCGCCGGCATCACTCCGGGCAAGCGCGGCCTGGTCCCGGTCAATGAACACTACCAGAGCGTAGTTCCGCACATTTACGCCGCCGGCGACGTGGTCGGCCCACCTGCGCTCGCGGCCACCGGCATCGAGCAGGCCCGCGTTGCCGTCTGCCACGCCTTCGATTCCAAGTTCAAAGGCGACCTCGCCAAGGTCCTGCCCACCGGCATCTACACCATCCCCGAAGCCAGCATGGCCGGCGAAACCGAGGAATCGCTGAAGGAAAAAGGAATCCAATATGTGGTGGGGCGAGCGCGCTACATGGAGGTTGCGCGCGGCGAGATCATCGGCGACGAAACCGGCTTCCTGAAACTGATCTTCCGCTGTGGAGACATGCGACTGCTCGGCGTCCACGTGGTCGGAGAGCAAGCCACCGAACTCATCCACATCGGCCTGGTGGCCCTCCTCGCCGAGGCCGGTGCCGACCTCTTCAACCGCGCCTGCTTCAACTACCCCACCCTCGGCGACCTCTACAAATACGCCACCTACGACGCTCTTGGCGAACACGACTGCCTCTAAGCCATTTTTCCCCTCGCCACCGCCGCCTGGGGCACTAATGTCCCTCAACGTCCCGTCGGTGCCACCCCGGTGCCCGGGGCGTTTTCACGTCTCTACATCCATCCCTTATTCCGTTTTAGTTCATGGCCAATACGATTCTGGTCGGCGCCCAGTGGGGCGACGAAGGCAAAGGCAAGATCATCGATTTTCTCACCGAAACCGCGGACATCGTGGTGCGTTCGCAAGGCGGCAATAATGCCGGCCATACCGTCATCGTCGGCGGGACGAAGTACGTGCTGCATCTCATCCCCTCGGGCATCTTGCGCCCGAAGAAAAAGTGCGTGATCGGCAACGGTGTGGTCATCGACCCGATCGCCGTGGCCAAGGAAATCGCCGGGCTCGCTGCCCAGAAGATCAAAGTCTCGAAGGACAACCTGCTCATTTCGGATTGCGCCCACCTCGTCCTCCCCTACCACCGGGCGATCGACGAGCAGCGCGAAACCCGCAAGGGCAAGAACAAGATCGGCACCACCAAGCGCGGCATCGGCCCCGCCTATGGCGACAAAGCCGCCCGGGTCGGCTTACGCATGGCCGACCTGATGCAGCCCGAGATTTTCTCCGAGAAGCTCGCCCTTCGGATCAAGGAGAACAACGCCGTCCTGAAAGCCTTCGGAGCCAAGTCCTTGAAGTTCGCCGAAGTCAACGCCGCCTACCTCGAAGCCGGAAAGAAGCTGGCGCCGTTTGTCGGCAACACCGTGGTCTTCCTCCACGAGGCCCTGAAGAGCGGAAAGGAAATCCTTTTCGAAGGCGCCCAAGGCACCTTCCTCGACATCGATCACGGCACCTATCCTTACGTCACCTCTTCCAATACGACCGCCGGCGGTGCCTGCACCGGATCGGGCGTGCCTCCGCACCGCATGGATCGAGTCCTGGGTGTCATGAAGGCTTACACCACCCGCGTGGGCGAAGGGCCGTTCCCGACGGAAAACGAGGAATTTTCGGACATGCTCCACGGCATGGGCCGCGAATTCGGCGCCACCACCGGCCGCGCCCGGCGCTGCGGATGGTTCGACGCCGTGGCCGTGCGCTATGCCGGTATGATCAATGGCATCGACGACATTGCCGTGACCAACCTCGACGGGCTCGACAGCCTCGCCACGATCAAGGTCTGCACCCACTACAAGCTCGGGCGCAAGACCCTCGATGTGCCGCCCTCCGATTTCCAGCAACTCCGCGAGGCCAAGCCTATTTACATCGAGTTGCCCGGCTGGCAAACACCCACCCACGAGGCCAAGAAGTATTCCGACCTGCCGAAAAACGCCCGCACCTATCTGGAAAAGATTGCCGAGTTGACCGGCGCCCGCCTGACCATTGCGAGCGTCGGCCCGAACCGGGACCAGACGATCGTCCTGTGAACGTCCCCAAGCACATTGCGATCATCATGGATGGCAATGGGCGCTGGGCAAAGGAACGCGGCCTGCCGCGCATCGCCGGGCACGAACAGGGCGCCGAATCCGTCCGCGCCGTCACGGAAGCCTGCGTCGAGTTGGGCGTCCAGTATCTGACCGTCTACGCGTTTTCCACGGAGAATTGGAAGCGCCCCGAGGCGGAGATCACGGCACTTTGGGCGTTGCTGGAGCATTTTATCGCCCAGGAAACGCCGACGCTGATGAAGAATGGCGTGCGACTCCAAGCCATCGGTCGCCTCCACGAATTGCCCCAGAGTTGCCAGACCGCCCTTCAGGAAGCCATCCATCTCACGGCGGGCAACCCGGCAACGACCCTGATCCTGGCGCTCAATTACAGTGGGCGCACGGAGATCATCGACACCGTGCGCCATCTCTGTGGGGAGGCAGCCGCCGGGCGGGTATCCGCCGATGCCATTACAGAGGAAACGTTCAGCCAGCATCTGTATACGCGCGCCTACCCCGACCCCGACCTCCTCATCCGGACCTCGGGCGAGTTGCGTTTGTCGAACTTCCTCCTGTGGCAATTAAGCTACACCGAAATCTACGTGACCCAAAAGATGTGGCCAGATTTTGGCAAGGAGGACTTGCGTGATGCCATCGGGGAGTACAATAAACGCCAGCGCCGCTTCGGTGGCCTCTAGCCCCTTTTGATGGAAAAACCGCAAACTATTCTCGTCGTTGACCCGGAAACAGACTTTCTGGACTGGGTTCAGCATCAGTTGGCCACGCCGACGACCCGGGTCATGACGGCGACCAAGGCCGACGACGCCTACAAGATTTTCTGTAGGGAAGATCCCGACCTGCTCGTCACCGAGACCCGCCTTTCCCCGTTCAGCGGCTTGGACCTGCTGGTCAAGGTCCGCCAGCGCGACCCAAATGCCGTGGTCGTCCTGACCAGTGGCTTCGGCACCACCCAGTCCGTCATCGAGTCGATGAAGCTGGGGGCCTTCGATTTCATCCGGAAAGAGACCCTGCCCTTCAATCTGAAGGTCGTGGTCGATGCCGCCCTCAAGGCGCAGGCCGAAATGAAGTCGGCCACGACCTTCAAGCCTCAGCTCACGGTGGAGGAGCATCAGGATAGTATCGTCGGCAAATCCGTGGCCATGCAGCAGGTCTTCAAGATGGTCGGGCGGGTCTCGCACAGCGATGCGCCGGTCATGATCACCGGCGAGAGCGGCACCGGCAAGGAGCTGGTGGCCCGGGCCATCCATCACTACAGCGGTCGTAGCGCGAAGACCTTCGTCGCCATCAATTGCGCGGCCATCCCCGAGCAATTGCTCGAGAGCGAGCTGTTCGGCCACGAGAAAGGCTCCTTCACCGGCGCCACCGGCACTCGCGTCGGACGCTTCGAGCAGGCCAACGGCGGCACCTTGTTTCTGGATGAAATCGGCGACATGCCAATGGCCCTTCAGGGCAAGATCCTGCGCGTCCTGCAGGAGGGTGAATTCTCCCGCGTGGGTGGGAATGAGATCCTGAGAACCGACGTCCGGATCGTGGCCGCGACCAACAAGAACCTGGAGCAGGAAGTACAGAAGAAGACCTTCCGGGAAGACCTTTTCTACCGGCTCAATGTCGTCCGGGTGCAGCTTCCGCCGCTCCGGCAGCGCACGGAAGATATTCGGCTTCTTGCGGAATATTTTCTGCAAAAGGTTGCCACCAAGAAACTTCTGCCGCGACTTCAACTTTCAGAGGAGGCTGTGCGCGTGCTCGAAGGCTACTCATGGCCCGGCAACGTCCGCGAGCTGGAAAATACCATCCAGCGCGCCTGCGTGCTCGGCACTTCAGACCTCCTGACACCGAAGGATATTCCCTTGGGCAACGAGCCGCTGGGGGACAATCCCCCCACCAGCGCGGGCGCGATTCCCGGGGCCGAATTGACCACGGAAACCGCCATCGAAGTGCTGCTCAAAGCCGCCCAGGTCGATCCGGATGTGCAACTCCTCCCGTGGCTGGAACGCGAGTTCACCCTCTACGCCATGAAAGCGACGAAGGGTAACCAGGTCCGCGCCGCCAAGCTCCTCGGCATCACCCGCGCTACGCTCCGGAAGCGCATCGAGCGCTTTGGGATCACGCGGGAATTGACGATCTCGTAGCCACCCTATCGGAGGGAACGCACCGCAGCAAAACTCCGGTTAGCGCAGGTCTCCGAACCTGCTGGTCGCCGCATTCTGCGGCAACGCACCTTCCTTCTGCCGTACTATGCCAGGAGCCAAAGGAGAAAAGTGCCCGCTGTAGCGCAGGGGATTGTTCATCGTCGTTTCGACAGAATCTCGAAACCAGCGAGCCAGAGGCACGCGCTACCCGGAACTTCCCAGCGAAACCAACGCATAGGGGAATGAGCCCCTGAAACTACAATTGTAGTAGACACCTCATTACATATGTAGTATAAGGCCGCTCATGAAGTCGATCCCGCGTATTTCCGAGGCCGAGTGGGAGGTCCTCGGCGTCCTCTGGAAGAAATTCCCCCTCACGGCCAACGAGATCTTTCGCCGCCCTCAATAAGCACGGCTGGAAACTCAATACCGTTCGAACCTTTCTCACCCGGTTGGAAGGCAAGGGTGTGATCGCCTCCCAGCAGGGGCCGGACGGGAAGGAGTTTTCCCCCCGGATCGATCGCGAAACCTGCATCCGCCACGCCAGCCAATCCTTTCTAGAACGCGTCTTCGGCGGTGCGACCGGCGCGCTGATGCTGCACTTCGCCAGGAGCGAGCGCCTCAGCCCATCTGAACTCGCGGAACTTCAAGCCATCCTCGATCAAAAGCGGAAAGGAGAATGAGCCATGCACGTCTCGGGATTCTTGAACGCGATCTCCCCCGCCCTGCTCAAGGCAGTCCTCGAGGCCTCGTGGCAGGGCGCATTGGTCATCGCGGCCGTCCTGCTCCTGCGCCCATTGCTCGGGCTGCGCGTGCCGGCTCGCTGGCGGCATACCTTGTGGCTCCTGGTGCTGCTCCGCTTGCTAGTCCCGGCATTCCTTTTACCATCCAGCCCGGCGAGCATCCAAAACCTGGCCGCTGTCGATCATCCGTTGGAACAGGCCGGCTTGGTCGTCGATCGCGCCCCCGCCACTATGCAGCCAGCCACCAGCTTGCGCTCGCAGGGACCCGAAGGCAGCGAAGCCGTCACCATCGCCCCGGCTCCGGCGCCTCCACGGCGAACTGGATGGTGGCAGGCGGTGGCGGTAGTGTGGGTGGGCGGATGCGCACTGACCGCCATGTGGATCCTCGCGGGAATGACGGTCCTCAGCCGCCGGTTGCGGCGCGATTCGGCCCCCATCTCCGTCGAGATTGACCGGATCTGGGAGAGGTGTTGCGCCAACGTATTCGGGAAAAACCGCCGGTCCCGGCGGCCACGGCTGCTCCTCACTGGAGCGGTCCATTCTCCGGCGCTGGTCGGGCTTTTCCGTCCGGTTCTCCTCATTCCCCGCGAAGGCGGTGACGGCCTTTCCGCCGAGGATTGGGAACACATCTTTTTGCACGAACTGGCGCATTACCGCCGGCGTGACCATTGGTTGCAGGCGCTGCAACTGGCCGCCCTCTGCGTCCACTGGTTCAATCCTCTCGTCTGGCTGGGATTCCGCTATTCACGCGCCGACCGCGAACTGGCCGCCGACGAATGGGCGCTCCGCCATCTTCACAGAAACCGCGCCGCAGCCTACGGAGATACGCTCCTCAAGATCCTCTCGGCTCAAGCTTCCGGGACGCTCATGCCGAATCTCGTCGGGATCATGGAAGACGGTACGCAGATGAAGCAGCGCCTCCGGCACATCGTCGCCTTCACTCCACGCCGCGTCGTCGGCTCCATTGCGGGAATCGCTGTTGCCCTGGCATTGGCGGCCGTGGTTCTCGGACGCCAGCCCGACAAGACCGATCTGACGGCCTACCACGGCCTGTCACCGGCGGAAATGCTCGTCGTCGCCGCACGGCGGGGAGATCAACCAGCCGTCACCCAACTGCTGGCGGACGGAGTCGATCCCAATGCGCAGACCACCCTCCGCGGCGAACCCACCCCGCTGACCGCCGCCGTCGCCGCGCACCAATTGGAGACTGTCCGGCTCCTCGTCTCCAAAGGCGCAAAGGTGGCCCTCAAACCCGAGAAGGGCGATGTGCCGATCGCCATCGCCCTGCGCCAGGGGTGGGACGACGTCGTGGAATACCTGCGCACGCAGGGAGCGGTGGCCGAACCAGAGATCCTGGCCGCGGCGAGCGGGGACGCCGCCGCTGTCACCAAGTACATTGCCCAGAATCAACCGGACTTCGAACAGAGAAAGCTCCTTTGCGAAGTTGCCGCAGCCCACGGGCACGCCAGCCTCTTCGGTTCCCTCTGCGATTCGATTCGCACCTTGCGCGGCCAGCGCAGTTGGGTAGCCGGCGGTGGCGTCCTCAACCGGGCGATCGCACGCAATGACCGCGCCGTGATCGAAGAGATGATCCGGCAGGACGGCAATCTCACCCGAGGCGGGGTGAATCGTCTTGGCTCCGTCGCCAGCAAGGTTCCCGGAATGCGCGAGTGGCTCCAGGGCAAGGGATTTGCCGTGCCGGAATACACCGACAACGAGCGCCTGATCGACGCCGCGGAGCGCGAAGACCTGCCCGAGATCCGCCACCTGCTCGGCGCCGGGGCCACCATCGAATACCGGGGCGAAGCCGGCTGGACACCCATCACCAAAGCCTCCGCGTGGGGCTGCCCCCGTGCGGTGAAACTGCTGCTGGAACGCGGCGCCGATCCCAATTCGGTGAAGAACCCCGGCGCTAACTATTCCGCGCTCTGTCTGGCCAAGACACCCGAGATCGCCCAGTTGCTCCTCGATGCCGGCGCGAACATCAACGCCCGGCTGTATGGGCAGGACGTGCACATCGTGTCCTACGCCGTCTCCTTCGGGACCCGGGAATTGGTGCAGTGGTTCTTCGATCACGGGGTCGATCCGCGCACCGCGCCGACCGAAGAGCCCACCTTGCTCTTCCATGTCGGCAAGAGCCCGGAAATCGCCGAGCTGCTGATTGAGCGAGGCGTCGACGTGAATGCCCACGATAAGCTCGGCCGCACTGCCCTGCTCGAACAGTTGCAATCCTGGCCCGATCCTGCGTCGGTCGTTGCCGTCCTGTTGAAGCATGGGGCCGACCCAAACGAGCGCAGTGAAAGCGGGTCGACGCCACTCATGTCCGCCGAGGACGCGGCGTCGGTGGATGTCCTCGTCGCGGCGGGCGCCGATGTGAACGCCCGGAACAAACTTGGAAACGATGTCCTGGCCTGTTCGTTCAATGCCAATCCCGACCGGACGGCCGCGCTTCTTCGCCACGGCGCCAGGCTCGACCGCAAGAATGGAGCCTCGCTCCTCGTCAACGCGGTCTTCAAGGGAAGCCTCGAAGAGGTCAAGGATCTGCTCGCCCGCGGGGTCGATCCGCTCGCCGGCGAGAAGTGGCGTGGCCGGCCCACCGGGTCCCCATTATCGCTCGCCGTTGGCCGCGGCATAGAAACGATCGCCGCCGCGCTACGCGCCGCTGGCGCGAACGACGTCGGCGTCTTGAGCGAAGCGGCGGCGATGGGCCACCTGGACCGGATGCGGGAATTGCTCGATGCCGGGGCCGATGCCAACGAGCGGTCCGCGACGAACATGACTCCGCTGCACTACGCGGTACTCCAGGCGCAGCCCGAAGCCGCGCAACTCCTGCTCGACCGCGGGACGAATGTAAACTGCTTCGACATCCTCGGTACCACCGCGCTGGCCTATGCGCGGCTGCTGTCTTCCCAGGTCGAGCGCCAGAAATACTCCCAGATCCGCCGCTTCTCCGCACCCGAAGCGAAGGCGGCCCTGGATGCCATCCTCGCGGCAATTCGCGCCCGCCATCCCGATCCAAACTACCGCGATGAGAACGGCGAAACCGCGCTCATTTGCGGCGCGAAGTCCGGCTCCTACCTGTCACTGGACGTTCTCGAGCAGGCCGGCGTGGATGTGAATGCGCAGCGTCCGGACGGCATGACGGCGCTCATGCTGGCCGTGTCCGGCCAGGAAAAGGACGCTTCGGTGACCGGCCCGGGAAGTGTCAGCGTCGGCAACAAGAATGACGGACCTGCCGCGCGCTATTCGCTACACGGACATTTCGTGAAGGTGCTCCTCGACCGGGGCGTCGACCTCGACCTCCGGAACAAGGCCGGCCAGACGGCCCTCGATCTCGCCCGGCAAGTCGGCAATGAGGAGATCCTCCATCTTCTGGAAGCAGCGAGCAGGCAGAAGCCTCCGAAATGAAACCCACCGTAAACGCCACCCTCAGGACCTTCGAGACGGTGGCCGGACTCACGACCAAACGTTGATCGACGGGCATCACCGATCACCAGACGCCGATCGGCTCTCATCCAAATTCAGAAAGGAAAAACGCATCATGGACACACCCGCATTTCTCAAAGCCGTCCTCGAAGCCTCGTGGCAGGGAGCGTTGGTCATCGTGGCGGTCTTGCTCCTTCGTCCGCTGCTCGGGTTCCACGTGCCGGCGCGCTGGCGCCATGCGTTGTGGCTTTTGGTCCTCCTCCGTTTGCTGGTCCCGGCATTCCTTTTGCCAGCGAGCCCGGCCAGTATCCAAAACCTGGCCGCCGTTGATCGCCCTCTGGAGCAGGCCGGTCTCGTGGTTGAGCGAGCACCCGCAACTGGAAGCGGGAGGCCGACGGACCCACGATCGCGCACCCAAGGGCCGGACGACAGCGAGGCAGGTGTCATTGCGCCAGCCCCGACACCTCCACGGCGACCTGGATGGTGGCAGGCCCTGGCAATGGTGTGGGCAACCGGATGCGCGCTGACCGCAATGTGGATTCTCGCGGGAATGACAGTCCTCAACCGCCGGCTGCGGCGCGACTCGGCCCCCATCCCGGTTGAGATCGAGCGGATCTGGGAACGGTGCTGTGGGGACGTATTCGGAAATAGCCGCCGGTCCCGGCGTCCACGACTGCTCCTCACCGGAGCGGTCCATTCTCCGGCGCTGGTCGGGCTTTTCCGTCCGGTCCTGCTCATTCCCCGTGAAGGTGGCGAAGGCCTTTCCGTCGAGGATTGGGAACACATCTTTCTGCACGAACTGGCCCACTACCACCGGCGCGACCATTGGTTGCAGGCGGTGCAGCTGGCCGCTCTCTGCGTCCATTGGTTCAATCCTCTCGTTTGGCTGGGATTCCGCTATTCTCGCGCCGACCGCGAACTGGCCGCCGATGAATGGGCGCTCCGCCACCTGAACGGAAGCCGCGCCGCGGCCTATGGCGATACGCTCCTGAAGATCCTCTCGGCTCAAACCGCCGACACGCTCATGCCAAATCTCGTCGGCATTATGGAAGACGGCGCGCAGATGAAGCAGCGGCTCCGGCACATTGTCGCCTTCACTCCACGCCGCGTCGTCGGCTCGATTGCGGGAGTCGCTGTTGCCCTGGCATTGGCGGCCGTCGTGCTCGGACGCCAGCCCGACAAGACCGATCTCACGCCCTACCAAGGCCTGTCACCGGCGGAAATGCTCGTCGTCGCCGCACGGCGGGGAGATCAACCCGCCGTCACCCAACTGCTCGCGGATGGGGTTGATCCCAATGCGCAGATCACCCTCCGCGGCGAACCCACCCCGCTCACCGCCGCCGTCGCCGCGCACCAATTGGAGACCGTCCGGTTCCTTGTCTCCAAAGGCGCGAAGGTGGACCTGAAGCCCGAGAAGAGCGATGCGCCGATCGAGATTGCCCTGCGCCAAGGCTGGGACGACACCTCCGAGTATCTCAAGACCCATGGGGCAATGGCCGCTCCGGAGATAGGGGGTGCCGCCAATGGCGACGAGGCCGCAGTCATCAAATATCTCGCGGACAGCAAGCCCGGCTTCGAAAAGCAGAAGCTCCTCTGCGAGGTTGCGGCCAGCCATGGGCACGTGGCTCTCTTTCGTTCGCTCTGCGAATCCATTCGCACACTGCGCGGACAGCGCTATTGGGTGGCGGGCGGCGGCGTGCTCAACCGCGCCGTCCTGCGCGGCGACCGGGCACTGATCGACGAAATGATCCGCCTCGATATCAATCTCGTGAAAGGCGGTGTGAACCGCCTCGGCCCAGTCGCCGGCAAAGTTCCGGGGATGCGGGAATGGCTGGTCTCCAAAGGCTTCGAAGTGCCGGAATACACCGACGGCGAGCGTCTCATCGACGCCGCCGAGCGCGAAGACCTTCCGGAAATCCGCCGGTTGCTCGATGCCGGGGCGGACATCAATTATCGCGGGGAGAGCGGGTGGACGCCGCTGACCAAGGCCTCCGCCTGGGGCTGCCCGCGGGCCGTGAAACTACTCCTGGAACGCGGCGCCGATCCGAATTCCATCAAAAGTCCCGGCTGGAACTATTCCGCGCTTTGTCTGGCGAAGACACCCGAGATTGCCCAGATGCTCTTTGACGCGGGCGCGAACATTAATGCCAAGCTCTACAACCGCGATGTCCACATCGTTACCTACTGCGTTTCCCATGGCACGCGGGAATTGGTGCAATGGTTCTTCGATCACGGAGTGGATCCGCGCCTCTCCACTTCGGACGAGCCGACGCTGCTTTTCACAGCCGGCTCGCCGGAGATTGCCGAACTGCTGATCTCACGCGGGGTCGACGTCAACGCTCGTGACAAGTTCGGGCGCACGGCTTTGATCGATCACCTTCAGTCATGGCCGGATCCCGCCCCTTTGGTCGCCGTGCTGCTCAAGCACGGCGCGAACCCCAATGAGCGAGGA
>Ga0207705_10002948_pt1 | contig 13009 bp, 8 predicted proteins | sample KBSC13metaG_FD_184314 | JGI IMG/M metagenome (GOLD analysis project Ga0207705, IMG submission 184314) | Corn rhizosphere microbial communities from Kellogg Biological Station, Michigan, USA - KBS C1-3 metaG (SPAdes) (version 2) | ecosystem: Host-associated > Plants > Roots > Rhizosphere > Soil ...
CTGCTGGTGGTAGACATGGTTCACGGCGTGCGTCAGCTCGATCATGTCGCTGCCGTCGGTGAAGTCGGTGATGACTTCGGTGAGGTCGTGATTGGCAGCGGTCGCCGCCGTCAGGAGGTTGGCGTTGGACGCATCGCCGGTGCTCCAGACAGCGAAAACGTCGTTGCCGTCGCCGCCGGTCAGCCAGTCATAGCCAGCGCCACCCCATACGGTGTCGTCGCCATTGTCACCGAAGACCTGATCGTTGCCAGCGTCGCCGCTCACATAGTCGTTGCCGGCGCCGCCATGCAGGACGTCGGTGCCGTTGCCGCCGTAAAGCGTGTCGTCACCCTTGTTACCCTGCAGGTAATCGTTGCCGTCATTGCCGAAGATGCTGTCGTCGCCATTGCCGCCGTAAAGGCGATCATTGCCGAGGCCACCATCGATCGTGTCGTTGCCGGCATTGCCGTTGACATAATCGTTGCCGTTACCAGCCGAGATCACGTCGTTACCGTCGGCCGCACCCGCGGTGCTGCTGAACAGGTTGCCGTAGATATGGTCGTTGCCGTCGCCACCGGTGATGGTGTCATTGCCGGCGCCGCCCATATAATAGTCACTCTCATCGAAGTGACCGCTGGTGGTGTGGCTCGACGAGCCGGTGATCACGTCGTCACCGTTGCCGCCGTTGATCGTGTCGCTGGCTGCCGACGTGCCCAAGATCGTGTCGGCGCCGTCGAACCCGTAGACTGCGGTGCCATGACCGAAGCCCGCATCGCTCAGCGTCAGCGTCTGCGCAGCAGAGGTGCCGACGAGCAGTTCGTCACCATTGATGAAGATCAGGTTGTTCGCCACCGAGGCCGCGCTAAGCTGCGTAGCTGCGAAGGTTAGAACGTGGGTACCCGAGGTCAGCGTGATGCTTTCCGCGGTGCTGCTGAGCGGGCCGGTCGTCGCAGGATTGTCCTGCACGCCGAGCGTCGCGACCGACGCGCTCTCGAAGAACAGACGATCGGTCGAAGTGAAGTTCGCCGCGTCCGTCGTCGACATGGTTTCAAAAACGTAGTTCGCCATCTAAGCCTCCAATAGAACCTTACAGTTCGGGCGTAAGTACAAAGCCCCCCCCTCCCCTAAGGCGGCTGGAGGCGCCCTCCGCCCATGCCTAACCACATCGAGATGCAGTCAGCGCAAGCGAGCGCTTCAAACACTTAGCCAAGCTTCGAATCCGGTGCAACCTTTAAACAACGGTCCGATTGTAGCGGAAAGTAACCGGATGCTACGGGAATCGTGGAGCAAGCCGGTTGCGCGGGCCACCATGCGCCACCTGATGGAAATTGCAACCAAACCTTCGGCCGCGCCGGTTCGAGTAGGGCGAATTGCGGCAAATGCTAGAAGAGTTTCCCGCCGGCAAGCTGGTTGAAGCGCGCAACCTCCTCATTGAAGTGGCGTTGCAGAAATGTCACGTCTTCCGCCGACATTGTGGCGGGATAGTCGATATCGGCAGCCGCGCGGGAAATTCTGGGAAGAATCGCGCCCTTGGGACGCGACACTCCCAGGAAGTCGCAAACCCGGCCGATTGTGGCATCCGGGTCCCGCTTCAGTTGATTCGACCCGATCAGCAGTAGCTGGGCGCGCGGGAAAAGCGACAGGGCGCGCGCCAGCTGCCGTCCGTAGAAACCGCGCTCGACATAGGAATAGACGCGGTGAAAGCCGGGATAGGGGCTGGCCTCGGCCATGCGCGCGCGACCTTCGCGAATGCACCAGGCGAACGGCTCGCTCTCCTTGCCGCGCGCATATTCCATCTTCCAGTGCGACCAAGCGCGCTCGGTCGGATCGCGGAACAGCAGAATGAGCTTCAGCGCGGGATTATAATTATGAATTCGCTCAAGTGCGTTGGGCCAGTAGAGGTAGATAGGAGTAGCCTCGCCCCATAGGCAGCCCGGATCCGCGAACAGGGCATGGTAGGGGGCGTAATCCGGCGCGCTCCAATCGACACGGTCCTCATCGTCGAAAAAATGGGCTTCCTTGACCGCGGGCAGTTCGAGACCTTCGATCTCGGTGAGATAGTCGAACAGTGCCGTCGTGCCCGCCTTCTGCACGCCGGCGACGAGGAAGCCGACCCGCTTTCCGGCCTCGCTCACTTCTCGCGCATCGCGGTCCGCATCGCATCGGTGATCGGGCCGAGCAGATAATCCATGATCGTGCGCGATCCGGTGATGATGCTGACGGATGCCTGCATGCCGGGCGTCATGCGTATATCCTTTCCGATATGCTGCAGCTGCGAGGGATCCACCTTGATCTGCACGACATAATAAGGCTCTCTCGCCTGCATCGGCGGGCCTCCGTTCCCGGAGTCTTCGGTTGTCGTCGCGTCTGCCGAAACCAGGATCACCTGTCCGTCGAGCGGGGGGGTGGTCCTCGGATTATAGGCGGTGAGCGTCACGCGTGCCGGCATGCCGACATGCACTTCGGCAATGTCGTTGGGCTTGACGTGCGCGTTGAGCACCAGCGCTGTGCCGGTAGGCACGATATCCAGCAGTCGTTCGCCGGGCGCGGCCACGCCGCCCTCGGTGAACTGGGTGAGATTGAAAACATAGCCGTCGACAGGCGCACGGACCGTGGTCTCAAACAGTGATTCGGAAGTCGCGCGAAGCTTGGGCGCGGCATCCGCCAACTTATCCTGTGCCTGCCGGATTCCTGTCGCCGCCTCGCTTTGCTTTTTCTGTTCGAGCTGCGCGATCTGGATACGGACGCTGCCGATCGACTGCTGGGCGCGGGCAATGTCGGCAAGGACCGAACCCTTCTGTCCCTTGAGCTGCGCCGCGCTGCGATCGAGCGCGGAAACCCGGGTCTTGGGCGCGTAGCCGAGCCGATTGAGTTCGCGCGCGCCGCTGAGTTCGTCCGCGATCGAGCCCGACTGCATGTCGACCGAGGTCATTTGTGCGCGCATGCCCTGGATCTGGGTCGCGAGTTGCTCGGCCTGGCTCCGCAGGACGCTTGCCTGGCTGCTGTATAGCATCATGGTCGAGCTATGCAGAGCGCGTTCGCCCGCGAGCAAAGCAGCGACTTGCGGGTCGGATTGGCGCGCGAGAAGCTCGGGCGGGAAATGGATATCCATTGATCCCGCCTGCAGCGCCTGGAAGCGCGCAATGTCGGCGAGCGAGGTATTATATTGCGCCTGCCATACGTCGACATTTGATTGAACCTGTACGGGATCGAGCTGCATCAGCACCTGCCCACGCCGGACGAATTGTCCTTCGTGCACATATATGCGGCGGATGATTCCGCCCTCACGATGCTTGACGACTTTGCTGTTCCCCTCGACCCGCACCTGTGCGGCGGCGACCACCGCGCCCTTGATCGACGCGAGCGAGGCCCACAGCAGAAGTCCGACCACCATCACCAGCACGACTATCGATCCCGCGATCATCGGCCGGCGCAGGCGCAGCCGGATGATTTCGCTTTCGCCCTGGTCGAGCTCGGTGAAACCGGGCTGGGGCTCGGCCGGCGTTGCCGGTTCGCCGCGGATCTGGCGGACGATTTCCCCGAACCGGCTCACGCCCCGACCTCCTTCAGTTTCGGGGGCTGTTCAGGTTCCGCCTTGCCCGGTTGCGGCGGGCGCTTCGGCATGAAGCGCGCCAGTACCTCGTCGCGTGGCCCATATTCCGCAACCTGGCCGTTGATCAGCAGGATGATCTTGTCGGCGCGCGCGAAAGTCTGGGGCTTGTGCGAAATCAGGACGATCGTGGCGCCGCGCTGCTTGGCGCGATCGAGTGCCGTCAGCAAGGCCACCTCGCCCTCCGGATCGAGATTGGCATTGGGTTCGTCGAGAATGATCAGCGAAGGTTCGCCAAACAAGGTGCGCGCCAGGCCCACGCGCTGGCGCTGCCCCGCGGAGAGTACTGCGCCGGCCTCGCCCAGATCGGTCTCATAGCCCTTGGGGAGGCGCAGGATCAGTTCGTGCGCGCCTGCCTGTTGTGCCGCTGCCACGACCTGCTCGTCGGTTGCATCCGGAAGGAAGCGGCAGATATTGTCGCGGACCGAGCCGGCGAACAATTCGGTGTCCTGGGGCTGATAGGCGACGTGACGGCCGAAATCCTCGCGATCCCAGCTGTAGACATCGGCGCCGTCGAGACGAACCGTGCCGCTGTTGGGCTTCCATATCCCCGACATAAGTCGCGCGAGCGTCGATTTCCCGGCGCCCGACGGCCCGATGATGCCAACGAAATCCCCTGGCTCGATCCGGAAATTCAGGTTGATCAGCACCAGGGCAGGCGCCCCCGCCGGCGCGAAGCTGACGGATTCGACCGACATCTGACCAGTTGGGCGCGGCAATTGCGTCACCGGTGTCGGCGGCTCATATTCGAGCAGCATCTTGTCGAGCCGCTTATAGGCTTCCCGCGCTTCCACCAGGGTCTTCCACGATCCCACGATCCGCTCCAGCGGCGCCAACGCGCGCGAAGCAAGGATCATGTTGGCGAACAGCAGCCCCGAGGGGATGGCGCGCTCCACCACCAGCCATGCGCCGACCGCGATGATCAATATCTGGATCAGCATGCGCACGAACCGGATTGCACCCGAATAGAAGCCGCCGCGCGTCGTGGCTTCCGAACCCGAGGCGACCGAGATGTAGCGGCTGCGCGCCCATTGGCGCCCGATCGTGGGCAGCATCCCGAGCGCGCGCACGATCTCGCCATTGCGCAGCGCCGCGTCTGTGAAGCCGTAGCTGGCGATCGCCGCCTCGCTCGCTTCCTTGATCTTTTCGTGGGTCGCCCGATCCTGCAGGAACGCCAGCACGATCAGCACGATCCCGCCGAGGAGAGTGACGAGCCCGATCATCGGATCGATGACGAAAAGGATCAGCAGGAAAAGCGGCATCCATGGCAGATCGAACATTATCGCGATCGCATTGCCGCCGATCGCCTGGCGCACCGCATCCAGGTCGCGCAGCGCCTGCGCGCGCGTGCCACGGCGACGGACCACCGCATCGAACAAAGCGGCAAAGGTTCGGCTTGCCAGCTGCTGGTCGAACACGACCCCGAAGCCGCTCAGTACCTCCTGGCGATAATGGTCGATGATCGCCGATACGAGAAAAACGAATCCGCAGCCGGCGGACAGGATTATCAGCGTCGCGCCGGACTGGCTGGTGATGACCCGGCTGTAGATCTGATTGGTGTAGATCGGCAGCGCGAGATAAAGCAGATTGGAGATCAGGCTGAAGAGGGCCGCAAAGCCGATCGGCGCAACCCCCAGGCGAATCGCACGGGCGAGCGGGCTGGGAAGGGGGTCCTTCCCCGGAGCGGTCGGTGCAATCGCCATGTCAGTTCAATCCTTGGGCGGGAGCAACGCCTAAGCAAAGCGTCATCTTCGCGCAAATTGCGGATGTGCCGCGCATCAGTGCGGCCTCGTATCATTGAGCGGGCAACGCCCGGTATCGCCATTGGGCAGTTTCAGCTGGCTCTGCGTGATCCGCGTCAGCGGGCGGTTCAAGAGCGTGCGGCCCGGCGCTGGGGCAAGATTCCCCGGCGTTTCCGGCCGAGGCACGTTGCCACCCGTCAGATCCGTCGAGATGGGACCGCGCGGCGAGGCTGATCCGATGCGGTCGAGGCTTCGGGCAATCAGGTCGAGCGGTGTGACGCCGGCGTTACGGACACGCCGGAAATTGGCTTCGGGATCATAGACCCTGATCCCGTCGGCAATCTGTTGAGCGCTCAGTTCGCCGACGGCGCCCAACAGCGCCGCGTGCGAAACATAGACATTGTAGCGGCTCTGGACGAGCTGCAGCTGGGCGGCTTGCAATTCTTCCTCGGCGTTCAGGGTCTCGATCGTCGAGCGGAGTCCATTTAGTTCTTCGCAACTCATTCCGGCGAACGCCTGCTGCGCGGATTCGACCTGCCGCGTTCCGGTCGTCACGGCGGTGCGCGACGAGGATAATTGAACCCAGGCGTTGGTCACCGCCTGCAGCGCGGTACGTCGCGCGATGTCGATCGCCGCCTGATCCGCCCGATTGCGTGCATCGGCCTCGCGGATGCGCGAGCGGACCGCGCCGCCGGAAAAGATCGGCTGGGTGATGGTGAAGCCGCCTACCGCTTGCCTGGTCGCGCCATTGTCGAAATTGAAAAGGTTGTTGTTCTTGTAGATGCCCTGACCGGAGAGCGAGATGGTCGGTCCTTGTTCACCGCGGGTGGCCGCGGCGGTGGCGCTCGACTGGGCCTCGCCATATTCGGCGATGCGGAGCGAAGGATTATTCTGGTCGGCAAGGTCGAAAGCGGCATCGATTGTTGGCGGCAGGGTCGGTAGCTGCGGCAAAGGCTCGAGGTCGCCCGGATTGTGGCCGACCACCTCAAGATATTGACCGCGCGAGACCGCCAGATTGGCTTCGAGCGCGGCGAGCTGGATTTCGGCGGCGGCAAGCCGCGAATCCGACTGGGCGACGTCGGTCAGGGTGACATCGCCCACCTGCTGACGCTTGCTGTTCTGCTTGAGCTGACCGCGCAAGACCGAGACATTCTCGCGCCCGATCTCCAGCCGTGCTTCGTCGCGCAGCACAGCGGCATAAACCTGAACCACGTCCTGAACGACTTGCTGCTCGGTCAAACGTAGCTGTTCCTCGCCGCCCATTACACCCGCTTTGGCGGCGGCGAGCTGCCCGCGGAGGCGGCCGGACGAATAAAGAGGCTGATTGACGGTGACCGTGCTTTGCTGGTTCGCTCCCTGTCCGGTCCGGCCGGCCAGGTTTTGAAAGATATATTGGCCCTGCGTCTGGACGGTGACGGTGGGCCCATATTGGGAGCGCGCCTGGACATAGGATTCGTCGCGCGCCTTCTGCAGATAACGTTGCTGGACCAGCTGGGGATTGCGATCGTAGGCCGACGCAACGGCGTCGGCGAGCGTCTCCGCCTGCACCGCCGGCGCACAGAGAATAAACCCCATACCTGCCAGGGTCCCAAGCAGGCGGTTCGGCAAGGAAATTCTTTTATCTGTTGAAATCACTACGAATTTCCGTGGGATCGGCCCCGTCCCCCGGGACGCTCGACGGGCGGCGCTTCTTAGACGGGCAGGCTTCAGAGTCAATTGGCGCGCGATGAACCGATTTCCCCGGTCAACCTGCCACGCCCAAGAGCCGAGCGTACATCGCCTCCAGCCGCGTACGGTAGGCGTCCATCGAAAAGCGCGCCACCGCGGCTGGGCCGGCGGCGGCCATGCGGTCACGCAGGCCGATGTCCGCATCGAGCGCGCGGATACCCGCAGCAATCGCGGTAACGTCATAGGGATCGACCAGAAGTGCGGCATCGCCCGCGATTTCCGCGGTCGCTCCGCCGGCAGAGGTGAGCACCGGCGTGCCGAGCTGCATCGCCTCCAGGACGGGCAGGCCGAACCCCTCGTGGATCGACGGGAATAGAACCGCGCGCGCACCGCGGATCAGGCGGGCGAGCAGCGGCCGGGGTAGATGTTCGAGGCGGCGCACGCGCTCCGCCATATGGCGGCCATGCGCGGTATCCGCTTCGTCTTCCGGTACAAGCAGGCGCAATTCGTCCTGCGCCTGCCAGCCGCGGCCGCCGGTGAGCACCAGAGGCGCCGACACGCCGGTCGCGAGATAGGCTTCGATCAGGCGGCCGATATTCTTCTTGGGCTCGATCGCGCCGAAATGCAGGAAATAGCCGCGATGCGGCAGGCCGAAAATATTCTCGATCATCGCCGCGTCGGCGGAGGGATCGGTATCGGGGATCACGAGCGGCGAGGCCTGATAGCAATTGGAGATGCGATCCGCCTCGACCCCGAATTCGGTGACGATGTCGGCGCGGCTCGCCTCGGACACGGTGCAGATATGCGCGGCTTGCCGCGCGCATGCGGCGAGCAGATCGCGATAGGTCCGCTTGGCGTCCAGCGTTGTATAAGGCAGCCGCAGCGGCACGAGATCATGGAAAGTGTAGACGTTCGCCGCCCCTTCCAGCCGGATCGGCAAGGGATAGGTCCAGTGCATGATCGACGGCGGCTGTTCCATCCGTAGCCGAAGGAAACGCCGGTAAATGCCGAAATGGCGGTGCGCGATCTCGAACAGATTGGCGGAGGTGACGAGGCGATCGAAGTTGGGCAACCGCTCGGCAAGATTGGCCGTTTCGATCCGACCGGACTGCGGCACATCGTCGGCACGGCGGGGATGGAAGGGGCGGAGCGCCGCGCGCAGGATGCGGCGGCTGCGTTTGCGGCGGAGGTGCGGAGTCGGCGGCACATGGCCGAGCCGGTCGTAGAACAGCACCTCGCGCATCGCCGGATCGGTTCCCGCGTCGACGCCGAACAGGCCGGTGACGGCATGGCCGCCCGCGCGCAAAGTATCCGCCAGGACATGGCCGTAGGTCGCGACACCGGTGCCGTTGGGCAAGGCCAGATTATAGCCGTCGAGGCCGACGTCGAGCTTGATCATCGTTCCGCCATCACGGCCGCATAGGCGCGCGTCAATCCTTCGGCAAAGCGGGCGGGCGTGAAGCGCGCGGCATTAGCTAGTCCCGACGCGACCAGAGCGGCGCGGCGTGTGTCGTCGGTAGCGACGCGGCGCATCGCCGCGGCAAGTGCTGCAATGTCAGTGGGGTTCACCGTGAGTGCGGCGCCCCCCGCAGTCTCACCGAGCGCCCCCCGATCCGAGGCAATGACCGCGGTTCCAAGCGCCATCGCCTCCGCCACAGGAAGTCCGAATCCTTCGGCCAGCGACGGCATCACCAGCGCGCGGGCATGTCCGATCAGCGCGCGCATCGCTGGCCGATTCAGATAGGGCAGGCGCACCACGCCGGGCGTCGTTTCTACCAGCGACGCCATGTCGGCGGCACCCCAGCCATCGGGGCCAGCGATGACCAGCGGCATGCTGACGCCGCTTTGGCGATAGGCGTGGATCGCATTTGCCACATTCTTGCGCTTCTCGACCGTGCCGCAGACGAGCAGGAAGCCGCCGGATTCGACCCCCCGCGGCAGGTCCGCGGCGGGCGCCGAGGTGGAATCCACAGCGACGCTGCAATCGATCACGAAGTCGCGCGGGCATCCCGTCGCACGTACGATTTCCTCCCGCGCGGTCTCCGAAACCGCGATGAAGCGCGCCGCGCATCTCCTCAGCTGATCGAGCAGCCTGCGATAGCGCCTGCCCTCAATATGGGTGAGTTCGGGGTGGAGCAGGGGGATGACGTCGTGAACCGTATAGAGATTGTGCCATCCCACCAGCGTCAACGGCACGGGATAGGTCCAATGCATGATTCCCGGAGGTCCCGGAGCGCGGACCGGTAATGGACGCCGATGCACGTCGAAATAGACCTGCGCCACGCGGAAGACATCAGGCGTGACCAGCAGATCTTCCCCACCGCGTGCCGGCACTTCCCTGGCATGACGCTCCCCCGGCACGAGCGCGCGCAGCCACCGGCCTGCCCGCCCGAAGCGTGCGGGGGCGGGCTGCTCCAGGATCAGCCGGTCGCTAAGCAAGGCGCCGGTATCACTGATCGTGCGATGCGCGTGACGCAGCTCGCGCGCATAGCTGCTCACGCCCGTGCCCCCGGCGCTGACCAGCATACGGGCATCCATGCACAGCCGCGGCGGCACAGGTCGATCCAGATTTTGCGCTTTGACCGCCATGCGTTAGGGAGCGTGCGTCCGGCGCCCCGCCGCCGTCAATGGATCGCCCGTCATCGGCCCTGCCATGGGCCCAAGGACAATGCGCGCATGATCGAGTTCCAGAATGTCAGCAAGACCTACCACATCCGCAAGTTCGAGAAGCATGTCTTTACCGATCTGAACTTCAAGATCGAGCCCGGCGAGAGCATCGGCATATGCGGCGCCAACGGCGCTGGCAAATCCACGCTGATGCGGCTGCTCGCCGGCGTCGAGCAACCGAGCGGCGGCACCATCATCCGCTCTATGTCGACCTCATGGCCGATCGGTTATTCGAGCTGTTTCCAGTCGAGTCTGACGGGAGCAGACAATGCCCGCTTCATTGCGCGCATCTACAATATGAGCGAGCAGGCATTGCTCGATTTCGTCGAGGATTTCGCGCAGCTCGGGCCCTATCTTCACCAGCCGGTCCACACCTATTCGGCGGGCATGAACGCCCGGCTGGCCTTCGGCATCAGCCTTGCGATCGATTTCGATTGCTATCTGGTGGACGAGGTCACCGGCGCAGGCGACGAACGTTTCCGCGCACGCTGCGAAGAGGCTTTGCTCCATCGCCGCGACAATGCGACTTTGGTCATGATCAGTCACGATCCCGGCACGTTGCGCCAATATTGCACACGCGGCGCGGTGGTTTACGGCGGCACGCTGGTTTTTTTCGACACGATCGACGAGGCGAGCGAGGTCCATCATCGGTTGCAGCTGCGTGCCGCCTGATTGCAGTAGCGCACGCACTTGATTAGGCTCCGCCGGAGCAGTTTTTTTACGCCCGTTCGGCGGATATAGAATTCATCCGAGAGACAGTAATTTTGATCATCCCCTTATTTTCACAGAACTTTCCCCATCGTGCCCGTGCCCTCGCCGCGCTTTCCGGCCTGGCGTTGCTCGCCGGCTGCGCGGCGCTGCCCTCGAGCGGCCCCACTGCGGGTGAAATCAGGCGCGGAACCAAGGATCAGAACGATCTGGGCTTCAAAATCGTCGATATCAACGGGCCACTGGTAAACGAAATCGCCGCGCACGATGCTGCGGCCGATGCCGCGCAACCGACCTTGTCGAGCCTTGCGCGCGACGGGCGGAACGATGTCGTCGGGCCTGGCGACGTGCTGGCAATCGGCGTCTACGAGGTCGGGGTTTCGCTGTTCGGTTCGTCCGGAGCAGGGGGAGGAGTCATCGATCCTTCGGCCCGCGCCGAGACTTTCCCGGAGGTAGTGGTCGACAGGGAGGGTGCCATCACCTTGCCTTACGTCGGCCGCTTGAACGTTGCGGGGCATACGACCGGAGAGATCCAGTCGATGATCATCCGTGGCCTGCGCGGTAAATCGCAGAGCCCCCAGGCTCTCGTGACCATCAAGCAAGGTATTTCAAACACCGTCTATGTCGCGGGCGACGTACATCAGCCGGGCCGCTTTAACCTGTCGCTGCAGCGGGAGCGTTTGCTCGACGCGATCGCCCTGGCGGGCGGTGCCACCAATTCCGCCGAGGATACGGTGGTGCGATTCAATCGCGGCAGCCAGTTTCTCGAAGAGCGGCTCGGCCGCATTCGTGCCGGTGCCGCCGATGATCTGTTGCTGATTCCGGGGGACCGTGTCGAGCTCATCAAGCGCCCGCGCAGCTTCATTTCGCTGGGCGCGACGGGCAAGGTGGAGCAGAATGACTTCCAGACCGGCGAGGTATCGCTGGCCGAAGCGGTGGCTCGCGCCGGCGGGCCCACCGATGCGGTAGCGGATCCCTCGGCGATATTCCTGTTCCGCTACGATCCTGCAGCGCCCGGCCAGCAGGAGCGACCGATAATCTATCGGCTCAACATGCTGCAGCCGGCCAGCTATTTCCTCGCGCAGCGCTTCACGGTGCGTGACAAGGATGTGATCTATATCGCCAATGCCGCGGCCAATCGTCCGGCCAAGATGGTCAACATCATCAATCAGCTGTTCGCGCCATTCGTGACTGCCCGCGCGCTCACCCGCTGAACGCCGGCCGACCCAGCCTCGATTTCCGGCGCGGGCTGGGCTAAGCGCTCGGATGTGCCGGACAGGCCGCTCGGGGGTGCAAGCTTTGCCGCCAAGGAAGAATGCTCGCGCGCAGGAGGATGTCGCCTCGCCGGCAGGCGATGCGATGATCATGCTCGACGACTTCTTCGCTGGGCGACCCTTATTGGACATCTCTGACGGCAAGGAGGCGCCGGAAGGTTCGCAGCAGATCGTCTATGCGCCCGAAATGCTGCAGGATGAGGCGGATTATCGCGGCGCGTTGCAGCGCTGGTTCGAGATGGTCGCGATCGGCGGGTTGCTCGTGCTCACCGTTCCGCACGCCTTTCTCGAAACCCGGCAGGACTGGCTGCCTGCCTCGCGTCGCCCGCGTCAGCAACGGCTCTATACGCCCGCCTCGTTGTTGAGCGAGCTGGAGGAGGCGCTCGAGCCGAATTCCTATCGCGTGCGATGGCTCGCCGACCGGGACGCGGGCTATGATTATATGTTGGACCGAGCGACACCGCCGGTCGGACAGCATGATATCGCGCTGGTGGTGGAGCGGATCACCCCACCCGCATGGGACCTTGCTCCGCCGGCATTCGCGGCAGCGCCGCCGCCCGATCCCCTGTTCGAGCCTTTGCTTACGCGGGCCGAGACGATGAAGGCGGACAGCGTGGAGCGGATTCTGCTGCTCAAGCTCGACCATCTCGGCGATTTCGTGATGTCCGTCCCCGCCTTGCAATCATTACGACGTCATTTTCCGGCGGCGCACATCACACTGGTGGTGGGGAGCTGGAATGTCGGCCTCGCTCGTCGGCTCGAAATCGCCGATGAGGTGGTGCCATTCGATGCTTATCCGCGCAATGCGACCGAGCTTCCGATCGATATTCCGGGCAAGGCCGCAGGCCTGCAAGCCCTGGTCCCCGGCCGCTACGATCTGGCAATGGATCTGCGCACCTTCCCCGATACTCGGATCCTGCTCCGCGACATTGACGCGGCGCACAAAGCTGGCCTGGGCAACCGCGGCGCGCATCCCTTTCTCGACATCTTCCTGCCGATCGATCCCAGGGGCGAACAAGTCGATCACGCGTGGGCGCAGGACATCCCGCTGGCGGAGTTTTTCGCACGTGATCCATGCAAGCGCGGCCGCTTCCATATTGGCTGCGACGCGCTTCCAGCTCACCCCGCCTTTCCAATCGTCTGGGGCCCTTACCGCCGGATCGCGCCGGGTAATTATCTGTTCCAGCCCTTCCTCGATGCCGATCTGGGGCAGGCGCTGCTGGCCTATGACATCGCGCTCGATCAGCGCCGCATCGCTTATGGCGTGTTCGATGGCGGCACGGACGTGACGATTGCGTTCACCGTGCCGGACAAAGAGGGGCAGTTCGAATTCCGATTGCTGAACGTGGAGGGCGAGGCGG
>Ga0207705_10002950_pt1 | contig 13006 bp, 6 predicted proteins | sample KBSC13metaG_FD_184314 | JGI IMG/M metagenome (GOLD analysis project Ga0207705, IMG submission 184314) | Corn rhizosphere microbial communities from Kellogg Biological Station, Michigan, USA - KBS C1-3 metaG (SPAdes) (version 2) | ecosystem: Host-associated > Plants > Roots > Rhizosphere > Soil ...
GGACGTCATGGACCGCTATCGGAACGCCAATCCGCGCGCGGAGAACCACAAGGACCGGCTGGTCGCCCGCTGCGGCAGCCAGGCGTGGCCGAACGACGCCGACGTCACCTGGGTGTGGGGCAAGGGAATCCGCTCCCGTGACGGCGTGGCCCATCCGTACGACCAGACCTTTAACCTGCGCGTGCGCCCGCCGCTGACGGTGGCCGTGCAATGCACCGTGATGGCCGGCACGCCGGGATGCGATCCGCGTGGTCCGGTTACCCTCGATTTTTCAGAAAAAATAATGCCGCCGGCAGAGGGCGACCTCGTCCTGGCGGGCGGCGCGGGGCGGCGCTACCTCATGAAACCGGCGCGCTACGGCTCGCCTGACGCCAACTGGCTCCAGAGCGACACCGTGATGGTCGAAGGCGAACTGCTGACACCCGTCTTCGGCAAGCCGGTGGCCGACGTGACCGGCCGTACCGTCGACACGGTAACGCCGAAGGCGCCGCCGCTCGTGGTGAGCCATTTGCCCGCCTACGCCGCCATGGCGCTGCAGCAGGGCGTGGTGCCGTGGAAGCCCGGCCAGCAAGCCCGATGGGCACTTGCCCTGCGCAATACCGAGCCCAGCGTGGCGGTGCGAGCATGGCACCTGGACGGCGCCCGCGACCGCAACGCCATCCTGCTGGCCTTGCACCGCAGCGCGGCGCTGGGCGGGCTCAAGACCGCCTTCGACGATCCGCGCGACCAGGCATTCGGGCGTTCGGCCGCCCTGCTCGACAAGATCGGCGCACGGGCTGCCAGCACGCACGTCGACCAGGAAGTCGCTCCGTCGGGCCGAGCGCTGGAGTTGGCCCCGATGAAGCTGTCCGGCTACGGCACCTGGCTGGTCGAAGTCGACAGCCCGCGCTACCGCGCGCGCCTGGCGGCCGACGCCAGGGCGATCGGGGAGCGCCACCCGGGCTCCACGGCCTCACCAGAGTGGGACAGCGCGCGCCTGGCCCTGGTCCAGCTCACCAATCTGCGCATCCACGCGCGCCTGTCCGACCGCTATGCATCGCTCGTCTGGGTGACGGCCATCGACAGCGGCGCTCCGCGGGCGGACACGCTCGTCGACGTCCACGATTGCAGTGGCGAGCGCCTGTTCTCCGGCCGCACCGACGCGCAGGGTCGCTTGCGGATCGACGGCCCGCTGGTGCCCGCCACGTGCCGCGACGCCAGCGATGGCCTGTGGTTCGTCGCCCACCATGGCGACGACGTCGCGGTCCTGCAGCACCGCCCAGGCCTGCCGCGCACGGACGCGCCGCGCCAGATCGTCCACGCCATCCTCGACCGGACCCTGCTGAGCCCCGGCGAGACGCTGTCGCTGCAGGCCGTGACGCGCCTGCCCGTCGCGACCGGGTACGCGATCCCGCCCGCGCAGACCGGCAAGCTCAGGATCGTCCACGCAAGCGGCGCCACCGTGTACGAGGCCGCGCTGGCCTTTGACGCGCGCGGCAGCGCGCTGAACCAGTGGCGCGTACCGCCAAACGCCCGGTTGGGCACCTACGACTACACCATCCTGGGCGATGACGGCGTGGCACTTCGCCACGGCGAATTTCAGGTGGAAGCGTTCCGCCTGCCCGTGTTCGAGGCACGCCTGGACGCACGGGTCAGCGGCGAGGGCAAGGCGCCCGTCGTCGACCTGGCGGGCAGCGTCGCGTTCCTGGCCGGCGGTTCGGCGGCGAACCAGCCTGTCCTGGTCCGGGGCAGGTACACGGCCGCCGTCGACAGCCCGGTGCCCGGCTACGGGTTTGCCGACGACTCCCGGGCGCCCATCGATCCGCCGTCGTTCGCCGAACGCCGGGCCGCGCTCGACCAGGCCGGCCGCTACCACGCCAGGGTCGACGTCCCGTTGGCGGACGCGCCGCTCACGCTGCACGCCGAGATGGAATTCGCCGATCCGAACGGCGAGACCAACGTGCAGACCGTGAACGTGGCCGTGTGGTCCCGCGCGCGCAAGGTCGGGGTGGCGGTGCGGCGCGGCCCGGTCACGGACAGCGCCGACGTCGCGGTGATCGTAGTGGACGCCGCCAACCATCCCATCCCGGGCCAGGACGTAACGGTGGATGCCGCGCGGGCGCATTACGTCCGCGGCATCGACCGGCGTGGGTACTGGAGCGAAGAGCCGGGCGTGCGCGTTCCCGTCTGTACGGTGCGCACCGACCAGCATGGCAAGGGACAATGCACCGTCCCCTGGACGGGCAGGACGGCCGACAATTGGTTGTTCCGGGCCACCGCGCCGGAAGCGTCGAGCGCCACGGCCGTTGTGGACCCCCGCCTTTTCCGGTGGAGCCGCGCGGCGTCGGCGATCGCGCTGGCGGACGAGCGCGAACCGGAGGCGGGCCAACCCCTGAAGCTGCGCCTGAAACCGCCGTTCCTGCCGGCGACCGCGCTGCTCACGGTGGAACGCGAAGGCGTGCTGGCCAGCCACGTGCTGTCCGTGACCGCGGCGGACGAAGAGATCACGCTCCCGACCGAACCCGGTTTCGCGCCCGGGGTCAACCTGGTCGCGCAGTTCGTGCCCGCGGCGGGCGGCGCCGTGGACGAGGTCGAGCCGACGGCCCAGATGGAGCACGAGGACATGCTCGACCTGCATTTCGCACGCGCCAGCCATCAGCTGGACGTCGAGGTGACGCTGGACCATGCGACCGCGCGGCCCGGCGACACGGTGCAGGCCGAGGTGCGGGTAAGTCGTGCCGGCGCCCCGGCGACCGGCGCCAGGGTGACCCTGGTCGCGGTGGACGACGCGCTGAACCTGCTCAAGCGGAACGACACCTGGGCGCTGATGGACACCTTCTGGCACGGCCGCTACATCCCGATGGGCGGCGCGCGCAGCGCCCTGACCTGGCCACGGTCCTTCCAGTTCGGCCCGATCGCGCGCCAGTGGCCGGCGCTCGAGTCGCAGCTGCGAAGGTACGACTCGTCGACGTCGTACCAATCCGACCCTGGAACGACACCGGACAAAAACTTGGCGGGGCTGGAGCTCGTGGTCACCGGACAGCGTGCGATGACCGTGACCACGGGCGTCACGATGGACAGGAACAGGGGCGCCGCCCCCGACGAGGACGAGGACGAAGTCGTGTCCGATGAGGCGGGGAGGCTGCCCGGTCCGGGCGCGCCGCGCGCCGATTTCTCCAGCCTGGCCATGTGGAAGGCCGACGTGCAGCTCGACGAAGACGGGCGCGCGCGCGTCGCCATTCCGCTGCCGGATTCGCTGACGCGCTGGCGCATCGTCGCGCTGGCCATGATTGGTGCCGACTCGTACGGCATCGGCAAGGCCACCGTCCAGACCCGGAAAGCCCTGCAAGTGCTGTCCGGCCTGCCGCCCGTCGTGCGCGGCGGCGACGAACTGGACCAGAAGATCACGCTGCGCAACGACAGCGACCGCGTCATGACGGTCCGCGTCCACGCGCAAGCGCCGGCCGGTACGCCGGCGGAGCTCCAGCGCACCGTCACGCTGCCGGCGCACCAGAGCCAGGCGGTTTCCTGGCGCATCCGCGTGCCCACGGGCATCGACCGCATCGACTGGCGGATCTCCGCGCTCGCCGACGAGGACGGCGAGCGCGACGCGCTGCTCGTCACCCAGCACGTGACCCGCATGCCCGTCACCGTGCACGACCGCATGCTGGTGCGGGTCGACCGCGCACTCAGTCTTCCCGTCGCGCTGCCCAAGCAGGCGCTGCCGGGCCTGAGCATCGTGGCCGTGCAGTGGTCCGGCAGCCTCGGCGCCGGCGCGGTGGCGGGGGCGCAGGCGTGGATGGCAGCGTATCCCTATCGCTGCATGGAGCAGATGGTGTCGATGGCCGTCGTCAGCGGCGACGCCGGGGCCTGGAACGCCGCGATGGACAAGCTGCCGCAACATCTGGACGCGGACGGCCTGGTCGAGTATTTCCCGGACACGCCAGGCAGCGACATCCTGACCGCCTACCTGTTCGACATGGCGGCGGCCACCGGCTGGCCGCTCCCCGCCAACGAACGCGAGCGCATGTTGACGGGCCTGCGCAACGCGCTGGCCCGTCCCGATCCCACCCCGTCGCTGCATGAGCAAAATGAACTGGAACGGCGCCTGGCGCTGCAGGCCGCCCTGGGCACGAACCTCGGCACGGCCCGGCCGGTCGTGCCCGAGGACCTCGACGCCCTGCCCACCATCGCCCTGCTGGACTGGGTGCGCTATGTGCTGGCCACCCCCGACGGTCCGCTGCGCCGCGACCGGCTGGACAGCGCCGCCGCCAGCCTGCGCAACCGCTACGACCTGCAGGGTACGCGCCTGCGCTGGCGCGGCGACGCGTCGCAGCAGCGCTGGTGGATGATGTGGACAGGCGACGTCGTCGCCGCCCGCACCGCCCTGCTGGTACAGCAATGGGCGCAGGCGGACGCGCGCTGGCAGGACGACCTGCCGCGCATCATCCAGGCGCTCGTCGATGTGCAGGTGAACGGTCACTGGAACACCACCGTGGCGAACGCCTGGGCCGTGGTCGCCCTGCGCCGCTTCGCGCAGGCGGCCGAAGAAACACCGGTGACGGGAACGTCGACGGCGATGCTGGCAACGCGGAGCGAGGAGCGCAGTTGGCCCAATCCGGCGCCGGCGCTGTTTGCCTGGCCCCGGCACGACATCGGTACCGCGCTGGCGCTCGACCACAAGGGTACGGGTGCGCCGTGGGCGACGGTGCTGGTCAAGGCCGCCACGAGGGCAGAGCAGGCGATCGCGCACGGCCTGGCCATCGGCAAGACCATCGCCCCGGTCGCGCAGCGCGTGCCCGGTCGCTGGTCCGAAGGCGACATCATGCGAGTGACGCTGCACATCGTGTCGCACGGGGACAATGGCTGGCTCGCCATCAACGACCCGATTCCCTCCGGCGCGACCATCCTGGGCAAGGGCCTGGGCGGTGAAAGCATCGCGGCCCAGCTGGCGGAACAGCAGAGAAGGACACCGTGGATGGCGCGGCCGAGCTTCGTCGAGCGCGGCAGCGACCGTTACCGCGCCTACTACGCCCGGGTCGGGGCCGGCGAATGGGACCTCAGCTACACGGTGCGCCTGAACAATGCCGGCACCTTCCAGTTTCCGGCAACCCGCGTCGAAGCGATGTACGCGCCGGAGATCTTCGGTGAAGCCCCGAACGCCGCCCTGGACGTCATGCGATGACATGCACGGCACCAGCGTCACGGCCAGCTGGCTTGCGATGCAGGAAGATCGGCTTGCCAACTCTTGGTATCTTTTTAGTGTCGACCAACTTTACACATGGGTGCCGCGTTCAACATCCGAGCAGTATGCATGCCTCTTGCAGACCTACCGGTACGTTTTATGCTTAACGGTTAGGACACACCTTACGAAAGGAGTCGTCATGAACCGTCTTGCGATCGGCTTGTCTGCTTCCCTGTTTTGTTTGTGCGTCGGGGCCGCGCATGCGACCACGATTCGATATGCGGCAACCCTCAGCGGCGCCAACGAAGATCCGGCGAACAGTTCCCCTGCCACCGGTTTTACGACGGTACTCATCGATGACGATACCAACACGATGACCGTCAACGCGACTTTTTCCGGCTTGACCGCGCCAACGACGGCATCCCACATCCATTGCTGCACAGCGGTCCCGTTCGAGGGCAAGGCCGGCGTCGCCACCGCGCTGCCCACCTTTCCCGCCTTCCCGCTTGGTGTGACTTCGGGGAGTTATACCGAGACCTTCGACCTGCTGAGCCCGAGCACCTACAACGCCGGTTTCGTCACCAGCAATGGCGGCAGCGTGGACAGCGCGCGCCTGGCATTCCTGGCTGGCCTCGCATCCGACCGGGCCTACCTGAATATCCATACGACCGCGTTCCCAGCCGGGGAAATCCAGGGCTTTCTCACCGAGGTGCCGGAACCTGGCAGCATCGCGCTGTTCGGCCTTGGCATGGCCAGCCTGGCCGCGCTACGGCGCCGGCGTGGGATTGCTCGCGTGTAGACGTTTCTGGATGGTTGCAGCTGGCCACTGCAGGCCAGCTGCGGCCGCTGGCTGATAGAACGTCGGCAATCGTCAATTCCTAATTATCAGATTGCTGTTTTAGTTCTACAGCCGGGCGTGTTTTCTTCCTGGTGAACACAATCTTCTCGATCGACGACTCCCCATTCCGATCGATCACATACTGAATGGTCGCGTTATACCTCTTGGCCGGCTCCAGCGTCCGGTCCAGATTCATCTGCTTGATCATCGCAAACACGATCGGCGCGATGACCCCGATGAATTTCGGCTTGAGCTGGGGTTCGGCCTGCTTCAAGGTCAGCTCACCGTTCTCGCCGACAGTGCTGAGCCACTGATCCATGCGCTCAGGGATCTTGTTCAGGCTGATCTTGCCATTGACGGTCACTTCGACCGTGTCGGCGTTGCCGTCCAGTTCCTTCGACAGGCTGCTGTCGAACAGGCGCGAGTCGAGGAACGTGACCTGGGCCGGAGGTTTGTCTTTGGGCTTGTCCTGGGCCCATGCAGGCGTCAGGGTCAGCGCGAGAGCGGCACACAGGCCGGCATGGAAACGGGTAAAGGACATGGAGATCAGCCTATCGTTAGAAAATCGATCATTGTTCCGTGATGTCGACGAGCGCAGCACCATACGCATCCGAACACTTCGCCGCATCGCACATCGCCGTGCCCATGATCCAGCTGAGCCGCGCGCGGCCGTCGGCATCCGTGAGCGATTGCAGGAACGGGCCGGCGCGCTCGTTGCCCAGCAGCGCCAGATCGCGCGGCGACTCCGCGACGACCGCCAGCACGCGATCGACGCCGGCCGGGCCCTGCGCCGTGATGCGCCAGCCGGTGCGCGGCAGGCGCAGCGTTTCGCCGGCCTGGATCGTGTTGGCGTGGTCGCGGTCGTTCGGGAACAGCAGATAAAAGCTGCGGTTGTCCGAGCCGAGCAGGATCAGATACAGATGCCCCGCATGCGACGAGGTGACGGTCAGGTCGAGCTTGTCCTTGCCGATCGCGAGCCGGTCCGCGCCCAGCCTGACCGTGACCTGGCGCCGCGGGTCGCGCTGGGCCAGGATGTCCTTCAGTGCGGCGCCAGGGTCGCCAGCGGCACCCGCCGACGCATCGGCGCCGCCCGCAAACCAGCCGGGGACGAACTGCTGGTTGCCACCCAGGGTGATGTGCTGGGCATTGTATTGGGTGCTGTTGGCAAAGCGGGCGTTGACGCGCTGCTGTGCGCACGCGGCCAGTTCGGCCACCGAGACCTGGCCGGAGTGATCCAGGTCGCTCGAATCGCCCAGCATGCAATCGCGCCAGGCCTGGGTCGCGATGCCGCCGCCGTTGTCGTCGTCGAACGAGACTTCGTCCGGGCGCGAGGACGAGATCTGCACGATGTTCTCTGCCTGGCCGCCCTGGCGTACGGCTTCCACCGTGAATGCGCGGGTCTTGATGTTGGCGGGACGGGCGCACTGGTCCGCCGCGCCGGCCGGGCTGAACTTGGGCGTCAGCGTGCCGCCGGCGACGGACATGCTGCGCGCCTGCGCCAGCGGCTGGCCGGCGATGCCGCCCGAGTGGCAGGCGTCGTAGAACACGAACAGCTTGTCGCTCTTGTCGGCGATCGGTTTCAATAGCGATGCGAGGCGGCCGTTCGTGAGCGGCGTGGCGTCGCTGGGCAGCAGTGCTTCCACGCAGCCGTTGCCCGTTGCGCTGGCGTCGTACCAGCGGCTGCCGTGGCCGGAGAAATAGAAGAACACGCGGTCGCCCGGTTGCGTCCGTTTTTCCAGCGCGGCGATCTCGCGCTCGATGTTGGCGGCCGTCGCTTCCGCGTCGCGCAGCACACGGATGTTTTCCTCCGGTACCTGCATGGCCACGGCCATCCGGGTGGCGGATTCGATGTCGTAGCCGACGCCCCTGAGCGTGGGGATCGTCGGGTCGAGATATTCGCCGACGGCGATGATGAGCGCATGACGCGACATGCGCGGTTGCGCCGCCTGGGCCGCGCCGGTGGCGGCCTGGGCGCATGCCACCGGGCCGCCCAGCAGCGCGGCGCACATGGCCACAGGCAGCAGGGCGCGCATCATTGCACCTGGCTGATGATGCGCACGCGGCGGTTCTCCGGTGCGTCCGGACGGGCCGGATCGACCGGCTCCGCCGCCCCCTTCCCTTCGGCGAACAGGCGGTCCGGCGCCACGCGCTGGACGACCAGCAGCGCGCGCACGGCCTGCGCGCGCTGGCGCGACAGGCGCAGGTTGTAGGCGGGACTGCCCTTGTTGTCCGTATGCCCCTCGATCAGGAAGCGGCGTCCGGCCAGTTCGGGCGAGCGCATGGCGAGCGCCAGTTCGTTCAACGTCGCGCGGTCCTGCGGGCTGAGACGGTCCGAGTCGAATTCGAATTGCAGCGCCAGGTCGATCATGCCGGCGCCCGCCGGCCGGGATGCCGGGGCAGAAGCGGCGGAAGGGGCGGCGGCCGCGCTCGCAACGGGAGCGGCCGCGGCGCCCGGATGGGCCAGCGGCGGCATCGGGATATTCGACGGGTCGATGCCATCGGGTCCCGGCGGCATCTCCGGCTCGGCCTCGACGCCCAGGTTGCGCATGCTGCGCGGCGCGCCGCGCAGCGCGTCGATCATCTGCCGGGCCGTGGGCGCCGCCGTCTGCGCGGGCGACGGGACGGCGGCAAACACCAGCGGCACGGCCAGTGCGAACGAGAGAAAAATGCGCGGCATCACTGGACGGTATCCGATACGCTGTTCAGCTTAGCGTCTGCGATGATCAATTGTTCGCTGTCGAAGAACTTCAGACGCGCCGACAGCATGGCCTGGCGCTGTCCGACCAGTTTCTTGGCCGCTTCGCGGTCGACGGGGATCTCGGCGCTGAGGTCGCCGAGATGCACCTTGAACAATGCGCTGTCGGCGTTATAGCCATCCAGCGTCACCAGGGCCGTGTACGGCGAATTCCAGCTGGCCATGCGCTTGACGTATTCGGCTGTCGACTCCAGCTGGTCCTTGGCGAGGTGCTGGCGGTCCTTCACGTCGGGCAGCGCCCACAGTTTGATCGTGTTATCGGCGCCGAAGCTGGCCAGGTGGCGGCCATCGTCCGAGAAAATCACTTTTTGCACGGTGTCGAGATGGCCCTTGAGCTGGCCGATCTGCTCCACGGTGTCGAAGTTCCACAACGTCAGCAGGCCGTCGGCCGTGCTGGTGGCGAACAGCTTGCCCTTGCTCGCGGCGAAGGCGCTCACCTGCTTGCTCAGGCGCGCGACCACGGTCATGCTGTCGACATCCATCACGCGGATCTCGTCGCCATTGCGGACCAGGAAGCGGCGCTCGTCGGCCGACAGGTCGACGAATTCCATCCCCGTCAGCAGGTGGGTGCGCTGCAAGGTGGCGAGGTCGACCACGTACAGGTCGTCGTTGCTGTTCACGAACAGCCGCTTGCGATCATAGGCGACGCGATACGACTTCAGCGTGGCGCTGGCCGGCAGCAACGTGGTCAGGCGCGTGCCTTCCTTGATGTCCCACAGGGCCAGTTCGGGCGTCGCGCTCAGCAGCGAGGCATTGGGCGACGCATACGTCAGCAGGTGGCGGCCGTCGTTCAGGACCTCCGCTTCCTTGGCCATCGGGCCGTCCTTGCCCAGTTCGATCTTGCGCAACACCTCGCCGTCGCTGGTACGCCAGACGATGGCCTTGTCCTTGGCCGCGACGGTGACGAACGTCTTGCCGTCATGGCTGAAATGCAGCAGCGACGGCGGATCCCAGTGTGCGCTCATGCGCTCGATCTTCTTGCCCGTCTCCGTATCCCACAGCTTCATCGCGGAATCTTCCTTGCCCCAGGTGACCAGGCGCTTGCCGTCCGGCGAAAACGCGTACTGCAGCGCGCCGCTGACGGAATCGAGCTCGGCCAGTTGTTGCTGGGTATCGCGCTTGTACAGGAACAGGTCCTTGCTGCGATTCTGGACGAGCATGCGGCTGCCGTCCGGCGACAGGATCACCCGCTGGGTGCCCTTCGGCAGCTTGTCGAGCAGGATGCGCTGTTCCGCATGGTCCAGGTCGTGTACCGCCGCGGCACCTTCCGGACTGAGGCCGGCCAGGCTCTCGCCCTGGGCCGTTGCGACCGGATCGGCGAGGGGCGGCTGGCTCGCCGCGGCCAGGCCGGTGTCCGCGTGCCACAGGCGCAGGTTGCGGTCGTTGGCGAGCATGAAGTACGCACCGTTCGGCGAGAACGTGGCCACGCGGGTCTCGCCGGCCAGCGGCGCGCTCGCGTTCAGCTGGAATTGCTCGATCAGCTTGCGCGACACCAGCACCGGCATCAATGGCGAGCGGTTGGCCGTGGCGGCGGCCACCACCGGCGCGGCGCCGCCCTGCTGCGCGGTATAGGCCGCGGCGGCGGTCGCCATCTGCGTTGCCTGTTCCGTCGTCGGGTTGAAATAGAAATCGCCCGTCACCGACGACATTTCCCACGGCAGCTGCTTGCCTTCGGAACGGTCCTTGACGGAGACGCGCACGCGCTTGAACACTTCCTCCAGCTTGATGCCGGGTTCCGCCATCTCCTGCAGCAGCTGTTCCGTGTACAGGCCGTTGGCGCCCGAACCGTCCGACGCCGTGGAGCCGGGCGAGGTGGCATAGGCCACCAGCGTGCCGCTCGGCGTCTGGTCCATGCCGGCCAGGCCGCGGCCGCCGGAGCGGAAGCTGCGCGCGAACGGGTTGTCGCGGCAGGCGTCCAGGATCACGACATTGATCCGGTTCTTCGCCGAATCCATTTTTTCCAGCACTTCGTTGGCGTTGTAGGCGCGGGTCGAGAGTTCGTCTTCGCTGCGGATGTCGGCGTCGACCGGGACGAGGTAATTGACGCCCTTCGACTGGATGCCGTGCCCCGCGTAATAGAACAGGCCGACGCCGCCCTTGGCGAGCAGGGTGCCGAAATCGCGTACCGCCGTCATCATCTGTTCGCGCGTGGCATTTTCCTTCTTGATGACGGCAAAGCCCAGCTGCTGCAGGCGCACGGCCATCGCGCGCGCATCGTTGACGGGATTGGTCAGCGGCCCGCTCTTGTAGCCGGAGTTGCCGATCACGAGGGCCAGGCGCTGCTCCGGCTGGCCCGGCGCCTGCACGGCAGGCGCCTGCGCCTTGCTGTCCGGCCCCGCGGGCTGGGCCGTGGCGGCCGCGCCGGTGGCTGCATTGGTGGCCGCGGCCGTGCCCGGCTTGGCGACCGTGCGCGATGCCGCCGTCAGCCGCTCGAGGCGGTCGGCCGACTCCTTGGCCTGGCGCGCCTCCGCCTCCTCTTTTTCCTTGAGCTCCCGCGCCAGCTGTTCATTCATGCGCGCCATGTTGGCTTCGCGGATGGCCTTCGGGTCGGCGGCCGACTGGGCATAGGCCTGGCCGGGTACCGTGATGGAAATCAGAGCAATGAGCAAGACGGGTGCTAAAGCGGTGAGCAGGCGGTTCACGATAGAGGCGGGAGGTAGGTTACGAGGAAGGCAATAGCACAAATGCTAACGGAAAGTGTGCCACCGCACAATAAATGTTGCGAAAGTATGATAGGCGCATGACCGACATATAAAGCCGTCCCATCAGCGCAACACCAAAGTGCACATTTCCACGCCATCCTGCCGTTCGAACCGAAAGCGCACGGGCAAGAACATTTCGATCACCTGCGCGTTGGTACGCGCATGCATCGACACCTCGTCCAGCGTGAAACCGCCGGCACCGGCCAGTGCGAGCGGCAGCATCATCTGGTCGGCCAGGTATTCGGCGAACGCCGCCCGCGACGTCAGGTACTGGCGCGCGCGCTGCACCACCTGGCGCGCCACCTGCTCTGACGAGACGGATTTCTCGCCGAATGCCGTGAAGACCTCGGTTGCGTGCTCGTGCTCGAAGGTCAGCATCAGCGCATTGCCCGGTCCCTGGTCGGCGGGCAGGCCACGCACCAGCAATTGCTCCTCGCTCCAGTTCATCGCCTTGCCGACGCATTCCAGCTCGCGCTGCGCGACCCGCCCCGGGATACCGGCCACGAAGGCTTCCGCATAGGCGCCACGACGTTCGCCGCGCGTCATCCACGTGCGCGGTTGCAGCACGGCGCACGGTTCGACATGGGCCTCGACCACGCCGCCGCCGGCCGGATAAAAACCGAAACGTTCCAGACGGATGTCGATGTGCGCGCCCATCTCGGCCAGGCGCGGGCACCAGGCACGCTGCAGGAAATGCGCCGGCGGCGCCATCGGATTGTGCGTGCCGCCGGTCAGCTTCAGGGTCGACGGCCTGTCCGCCTTGAGCAGGGCCGGCAGCACGGTCTGCAGCACCAGCGTGCAGCTGCCGGCCGTGCCGATCGCGAACGCGTAATCGCCGCCTTCGACCCGGCCCGGGATGAACGTCAGTTCCTGGCTGCCGAGCGCGGCGCCCGTCGCGTCGCCGCCGCACACCTGCAGTGCCGCCTGCACGGCCACGAGGTGCTGACGCATCAGGCCCGGCCTGGCGCGGTTGGCGCGGATGTTCCGGATGCGGAATGGCTGCCCCGTAATCATGGCCAGGGTCAGCGCGCTGCGCAGGATCTGGCCGCCGCCCTCGCCCGCTGCACCGTCAAGTTCGATCATTGATTGTCCTTTCATCCCCTGACTTCATCCCCTGACTTCATCCCTTGACGCAGACGACCTGCTTCAAGGTGTGCACGACCTCCACGAGATCGCTCTGTGCCTGCATCACCGCGTCGATGTCCTTGTAGGCCATCGGGATCTCGTCGATGACGCCGGCGTCCTTGCGGCATTCCACACCCTCGGTCGCGCGCACCTGATCCTCGACCGAATAACGGCGCTTGGCCTCGGTGCGGCTCATCGTGCGGCCGGCGCCGTGGCTGCAGCTGTGGAAGCTCTCCGGGTTGCCCTTGCCGCGCACGATGTAGCTGCGGGCACCCATCGAGCCCGGGATGATACCCAGTTCGCCCTCGCGGGCCGACACCGCGCCCTTGCGCGTGACCAGCACGTCCTTGCCGAAGTGGTGTTCCTTCTGCACGTAGTTGTGGTGGCAGTTCACCGCTTCCACGTGCGTCTCGAACGGCTTG
>Ga0207705_10002951_pt1 | contig 13002 bp, 14 predicted proteins | sample KBSC13metaG_FD_184314 | JGI IMG/M metagenome (GOLD analysis project Ga0207705, IMG submission 184314) | Corn rhizosphere microbial communities from Kellogg Biological Station, Michigan, USA - KBS C1-3 metaG (SPAdes) (version 2) | ecosystem: Host-associated > Plants > Roots > Rhizosphere > Soil ...
CCCTGCCCACGGAGAGCGTGGGCCTGGGGTCACTCTTATGTCTGCCGCGGGGCCGAGCCCCGCGGGCCCGCGTTTTGTTCGGTGGCGGTTTGGGTGGTGGTCCCGGACCACGGGTCGCCTACGGATCACGGGTCGCCTACGGATCACCGGTTGCCTGCGGATCACCGATCGCCTGCGGATCACCCTGACCGCTCCCGGGACGCGGGCGCTGCGGACCTGCGTCCGTTCGGTGGCGGTTTGGTGCTGGCACCCCCGCGGGACCCGGCGGCGGTGGGGTGGTGGTCCGGGATCATGCCCGGGGGACCCGGGGCTGTCGACGGGCGGGGGAAAGGTCGTAGGGCGGGGATAGCTTCTCCGGGTGGTGGGGACGCGGCTCGATGGTGGGCGGGTCGGGGCGGCGCGTGCGGTGATCGACCCGGTCTTCCTGGACACGCCGATGTATCCGTGTGATGCGCTGGGGCGCGCGCTCGGGTGCACGGTGAGCATCAAGCTGGAGACGGCGAACCCGGTCCGCAGCTTCAAGGGCAGGGGTACGGAGCTCGTCGCGAGCATGCTGGCCGGGCAGGGCCGGACGGACGTGGTGTGCGCCAGCGCCGGCAACCTCGGTCAGGCGCTCGCCTGGTCGGCTGGTCGTCGCGGCATCCACGTCACCGTGGTGGCCTCGCGGTGGGCGCCGGTGGCCAAGCTCGATCGGATCCGCGCCCTGGGCGCGGCGCTGGAGCTCGTGGACGGCGACTTCGAGGCGGCCCGCGAGCGGGCGACGAGCATCGCGCAGCGGGACGGCGTCCGGCTGGTGGAGGACAGTCGCGACCTCGAGACCTGCGAGGGAGCCGCGACGATCGGCCTCGAGCTGGCGGCCGGGGCAGCGCAGGCCGGGGCAGCGCAGTTCGACACGGTCCTGATCGCGCTCGGTGGCGGCGCGATGGCCACCGGCGTGGGCCATGTGCTGAAGACGCACGCACCGGCAGCCGAGGTGATCTGCGTGCAGCCCTCCGGCGCACCGGCCATGACGCTGTCCTGGCGAGCGCGCCGGGTGGTCACCACCGACTCGGCCGACACCATCGCCGACGGCGTCGCCGGTCGATACCCCATCCCGGCGGTCCTCGACGATCTTCTCGTCGTCGCCGACGACGCCGTCCTGGTCCAGGAAGCGTCGATCGTCGCGGGCCTCCGGCTGCTGCTCGAGCACGCCGGCCTGGTCGTCGAACCGTCCGCGGCCCTCGGCGTCGCCGCCGTCCTGGAGGACCGCGAGCGCTTCGCGGGCCGGCACGTCGTCGTCATCATCTGCGGCAGCAACGTCGACCTCGACGCCTATCGCCGCTGGATCTCCTGACCACCGGCGGCGGTCGCGCGCCGGTAGCGGTCGGCCAGGCGGCGTACGTGCTCGACCAGCTCGGGGGGCCCGGCGACGTGGAAGTCCAGGTCGAGCATGCCCACGTAGGCGGCGACCGTGGCGAGGCTGTCGGCGCCGGTCACCAGGATCGAGTTGTGCGCGTCGACGGTCTCGACGACCCCGACCGCCGGGTTGATCCGGGCGAGGACCGCCTCGGCCGGCGCGGCGACGGCGATGCGGGCGCGCACGGTCCACCCGGTCGAGGCGACCTCGCGCAGCACCAGGTCGGTGTAGTCGCCCGGCGGCGCCGACGGGGTGAAGCGCGGGCCGCCCGGCGTCCGCAGCGTGATCCAGTCGATGCGCAGCACCTGCCAGGACCCGCGGGCCGGCTCCCTGGCCACCAGATACCACCGGCGCTCCCAGCTGACCAGCCGGTATGGCTCGACCTGGCGCGGCGGGCCGGCGGCCGGCGAGGCCGGGTCGTGGTAGTCGAAGCGCACCGAGACCCGGTCCCGGACGGCCGCGGCGAGCGCGCTCAGCAGCGCCGGGTCGACCTCGGGGTCAGGGGCGTCGGTGCGGGTGTTCTGCGGCCCGGACGAGACCGTGGCGGAGATCGCCTCCACCGAGCGGCGCAGCCGGTGCGGCAGCACTCGTTCCAGCTTCGCCAGCGCCCGCGCGCTGCTCTCTTGGATGCCGCTGATCCCGGCACCCGACCGCAGCCCGACGGCGATCGCGACCGCCTCCTCGTCGTCGAGCAGCAGCGGCGGCAGCGCCGCTCCGACCCCGAGCCGGTAGTGGCCGGCGCGTCCCTGCACGGCGTCGACCGGGTATCCCAGCTCGCGCAGCCGGCTGATGTCGTTGCGGACCGTACGGGCGCTCACCCCGAGCCGACCGGCCAGCTCGGAGCCGGTCCAGTCCGGTCGGGACTGCAGCAGGGACAGCAGGCTGAGCAGCCGTACGGCGGGATCGCGCATCCGCCAAGAATGCCCGACAACTAGGAAGAGTTGCTGCCTAATAAGACCGTAGCGTCGTCGTCATGACCGAGACACTGCGCGACACCGACATCCACCGGTTCGTGATCGACATCCCGCAGGCCGACCTGGACGACCTCGCCGACCGGCTGGCCAGGACCCGGCTGCCCCGGCCGGCCCCCGGCGACGACTGGGACTACGGCACGCCGAACTCGTACCTGGCCGAGATGGTGGAGCTGTGGCGCACCGCCTTCGACTGGCGCGCCCAGGAGGCGCGGATGAACGCGTTCCCGCACTACCGCACCGAGATCGACGGGCAGACCGTGCACTTCCTGCACGTGCCGTCGGCCGAGCCGGGCGCGACGCCGCTGCTGCTGGCGCACAGCTACCCGGGCTCGTTCGTCGACTTCCTCGACATGATCGGGCCGCTGACCGACCCGGTCGCGCACGGCGGCCGGGCCGAGGAGGCGTTCTCGGTCGTGGTCCCGTCGCCGCCCGGGTTCGCCTTCTCCACCCCGGTGGTCGACCGCGGCTGGACCGTCGCCCGGGTCGCCCGCACGTACGACACGCTCATGCGGCGGCTCGGGTACGAGTCGTACGGGGTGCACGGCAGCGACAACGGCGCGCTGGTGGCGCGCGAGCTCGGCCTGCTCGACCCGCCCGGCTTCCTCGGACTGCACGTGCTGCAGCTGTTCTCCTTCCCCTCCGGCGACCCGGCCGAGTTCGAGCAGCTCGGTCCGGCCGACTACGCGGCGCTGGAGCACCTGACGTGGTTCCAGTCCGTCGGCGGCTACAACGGGATGAACGCGTCCCGGCCGCAGACCGTCGCGGTCGGGCTGTCCGACTCGCCGGTCGGCCAGCTCGCGTACAGCGAGCTGTTCAACTCCTTCGGCAACGGCACCAGCCTGCTCACGCCCGACCAGATCCTCACCCAGGTCTCGCTCTCCTGGCTGACCAACACGTCCGCGACGGCGGCGCGCTACTACTACGAGCAGGCCCGGACCGAGACGGCGCCGGCCGTGAACGCCGCCCGCACCGGGGTCGCGGTCTTCGCGGACGACTTCCAGACGATCCGGGCGTTCGCCGAGCGGGACAACTCGAACATCGTGCACTGGAGCCGGTTCGACACCGGCGGCCACTACGCCGCCATGGAACAGCCCGCCGCCGTCGTCGGCGACCTGCGCACGTTCTTCGCCACCAGCCGGCGGCCCCCCGTCGCGTAGGTTCGGACGGTGGTGCCGAGGGTGATCGTGATCAACGGCGGGTCGAGCTCCGGCAAGACCAGCATCGTGCGCCAGCTGCAGGGCATGCTCGCCGAGCCGTGGCTGGCCGTGAGCATCGACGACTTCGTCGACTCGCTGCCGCCCGCGCTGCAGGACTCGGCCGAGGGTTTCGGTGTCGCCGCCGGCGGAGCCGTGGCGGTCGGGGAGGTGTTCCGAAGGCTGGAGGCGGCGTGGATGGCCGGCATCGCGGCCACCGTCCGGGCCGGCGCGCCGGTCATCGTCGACGACGTCTTCCTCGGCGCCGCGGAGTCGCAGCAACGCTGGCGGGCGGCGCTGGCCGGGCTGCCGGTGGCCTGGGTCGGCGTGCACTGCGATCCTGCGGTCGCCGGGCGGCGGGAGGCCGCCCGCGCGGACCGCGAGCCCGGGATGGCGGCGAGGCAGGCGACCGCGGTGCACCGGGACGTCGGATACGACGTGGAGGTCGACACCACCGGCGCTGGCGCAGCGGACTGTGCCCGCACCGTCGTCACCCGGCTGGGGCTCACGTAAAGCGAGATGGGCCGGCGACGCACGGGGGGACGTCGCCGGCGGCTCATCGGGCTCACCCGAACGGTGGCTGCAATCGATTGTGCACAGGTCTCCTCGTCAGTCCAGGGGTCGTCCCACCTGAATCGGTTCGCCATGCAGATCCGTGCGCCGAACGGTCGTACGGCCCGGACCCGGGCGATCGGGTCCGGGCCGGCGGATCGGTCAGTCCGACAGGGCGGCGTCGAACTGACCGGGTTGGTACGAGCCGCCCTGGTAGTTGAGGATCACGCCGAGCCGGTTGGTGGCGTTGATCATGGCGACCAGGGAGACCAGCGCCGCGGTCTCGTCGTCGTCGTAGTGCTTGCGCACGTGCGCCCAGGTCTCGTCGGACACGCCCTCGGCCGCGTCGGCGAGCCGGGTGCCCTCCTCGGTCAGCGCCAGGGCGGCGCGCTCCGCTTCGGTGAACACGGCGGCGTGCCGCCAGGCGGCGACCAGGTTGAGCCGCGCCTGGGTCTCGCCGGCGGCAGCGGCCTCCTTGCTGTGGGCGTCGACGCACCAGCCGCAGCCGTTGATCTGGCTGGCCCGCAGCATCACCAGCGCCTGGGTGGCCCTGGGCAGCGGCGACTGGTCGATCGCCAGGCTGACGTTGAACATGCGCTTGCTGATCTTGGCGCCCACCTCGTTGGTGAGCAGGTCCAAACGGGGTTCCATGGTCTCGTCCTCATTCCTGGAGCTGCACTGGACGGGCACGAGATGCCGGATGCCCCTGGCCGCGTGACAGCGCGGGCCGGAGACGTACGCCACACCCGCCCGGTGTCACAGGACGGCGGACCGCGGTGTCTGGTGGTGACGTGGAGAGCGAGGAGGGCCGCTGATGACGTCGCAGACCGGCGGTGAGAAGGCCGGCGGAGCCGAGCGGATGGACCCGGCCACGGAGACCTTCGTCGCCCACCGGAACCTGCTGTTCACCGTCGCGTACGAGATGCTCGGCTCGGCCGCCGACGCGGAGGACGTGCTGCAGGAGACCTGGCTGCGCTGGGCCGGCGTCGACCTCGAGACGGTGCGCGACCGGCGTGCATACCTGGTCCGGATCGCCACCCGCCAGGCGCTGACCCGGTTGCGCACGCTCGGCCGCCGCAAGGAGTCGTACGTCGGGCCGTGGCTGCCCGAGCCGCTGCTGACCGCGCCGGACGTGGCCGAGGACGTCGTGCTGGCCGACAGCGTGTCGATGGCGATGCTGCTGGTGCTGGAGACACTGACCCCGACCGAGCGGGCGGTGTTCGTGCTGCGCGACGTGTTCGACCTCGGCTACGACGAGATCGCCGACGCCGTCGACAAGACCCCGGCAGCCGTCCGCCAGATCGCGCATCGGGCGCGGGAGCACGTCGCGGCACGCCGCCCGCGCGAGGTCGTCTCGCCGGCCGAGACCCGGCACGCGATGGAGGCGTTCCAGCGCGCCGCCGACACGGGCGACCTGCGGGAACTGCTCGACCTGCTGGCTCCCGACGTCGTCTTCCTCGGTGACGGTGGCGGTGTGGCGCGGGCCGTGCTGTCGCCCGTGGTCGGGGCGACCAAGGTGGCCGCGGTGCTGGCCGCCGGGCTGCGCCGGATCGACGCCGCGGCGCTGCAGCACGTCCAGGTCAACGGCTACCCGGCGCTGGTGCTGCGGGTGGACGGCGAGCCCGACACCGTCGTCGCCGTGCGCCTCGACGGCGGCCTCGTCACCGGGCTGTACGCGGTCCGCAATCCCGCGAAGCTCTCCCACCTGGATCGGCAGACCGCGCTGAGCCGCTGAGTCGGTACGGTCGGGGGGTGGCGAGCCCCTGCGACCCGCTCGGCTGCGACGAGTTCTTTCGCGGCGGCTTCGCCCGGCGCAAGGCCAGCAGCTACCGCGGCCGCGGCCTCGACCGGACCGCCGCCCGGATGCTGGCGTTCCTGCAGGAGCGCGGGACCGCCGGCGCCAGCGTCCTCGAGATCGGCGGCGGCGTCGGGGAGATCCAGCTGGAGCTGCTGCGGGCGGGCGCGGCGCGGGCGGTGAACCTGGAACTGTCCCCGGCGTACGAGGCCGAGGCCGCCGGCCTGGTCCGGGAGGCCGGGTTCGAGGGCCGGGTGACCCGCAGGCTGCACGACATCGCCGTCGCCGGGGACGCGGTCGAGCCGGCCGACGTGGTCGTGCTGCACCGGGTGGTCTGCTGCTACCCCGACTACGAGCGGCTGCTGGCGGCGGCGGCCGAGCACGCGCGCCGGCTGCTGGTCTTCAGCTACCCGTCCCACAGCGTGCTCGCGAGGATGGTCCTCGGCGCGGAGAACCTGAGCTTCCGGATGCGCCGGCTGCGGTTCCGGGTCTTCGCCCACCCGCCGGACCGCATGCTCAGCGTGCTGCGCGAGCACGGCCTGCGGCCCACGGTGGTCCACCGCGGCATGGCCTGGCAGGTCGCCGGCGCCGAGCGCTGAGGTCGGCGCTCACCCGCTCCGGTCGCGCGAGTCCCTGGCCCTGCCGTCCCTGGACCGGAACGGCAGCGCGGCCCGACCGCCGGGCCGCTCGGGCTCGGCGCCGTCCGGGCTGCGGGCCGCGATGCGCTCCTCGGCCCCGGCGTCGTCAGCGGCGACGTCCTCGCCGGCGCCGGCGGCGGGCGCCGGCTCGATGCCGTGCGCGCGGCGGGCCTCGCGGACGGCCAGAGTGATCGTGCGCCAGAAGTGGTCCTCGCCGATCTCGGCCATCAGCCCGGATCGGCGAAGCCCCCTGCGGACCGCCCACCCGACGCGGACCAGGTAGAGGTCGACGCCCCGCGCGCGCAGCGCGGCCAGCAGGTCCGCCAGCGCGTCGGCGCTGGTCGTGTCCATCTGGTGGGTCGCCTGCAGGTCGAGCACGACCGCCTTGACGTCACCCGCCGCGTCGACGTCGGCCAGGATCGCATCGGCGACCGGCGACGCCGTGACCCAGAACAGCGGCGTGTCCATCCGCAGCACCAGGACGCCGGGGACGGTGGCCCGCTCCCGGTGGTCGCGGATGCTGCCCCAGGCCGCCTTCTCCTCGGCCAGCCGGCCCATCACGTCGATCTCGACCCGGCTCGACCGGTACACCAGCCCGAGCACCGAGCCGGCCACTGCCAGCAGCAGCCCGTACAGCGGGCCGAACGCGAGCACGCCGATCGCGGCGACGGCGGCGGCGACGATGTCGTTGCGCCGCACCCTGGCGTACCGGCGCAGGGCCGTGACGTCCATCAGCTTCCAGACCGCGTTGACGACGATCGCGCTCAGCACAGCCTTCGGCAGCTCGGAGAGCACCGGCGCGATCAGCGCGATGACGACGACGGCGAGCGCGGCCGCGGTCAGGCCGGCGATCTGGGTGCGGCCGCGGGCGTCGGCGACGGCCGCCGTCTTGGACAGGCTGCCGGCCACCCCGAGGCCGCCGAACAACCCGGACGCGACGTTGGCCGCACCGGTCGCGCGCAGCTCCTGGTCGGCGTCGATCCGGTAGCCGCCACGGGCGGCGAACAGCCGGGCCGCGCTCAGCCCTTCGGCCAGCCCCACCAGGGCCAGCGCGGCGCCCGAGCTGAGCAGCGCCGGGACGTCGGCGGCGGCAACCGACGGCACGGCGGGAGCGGGCAGCCCGCGCGGCACCGGGCCGACCACCTCGACCCCGTGCGCGCCGAGGTCGAGCGCGGTCGAGACGGCGAGGCCCGCGACCAGCACCAGCAGCGCCCAGGGCACGGCGCGCGCCAGCCACTGGCCGCCGAACAGGATGAGCAGCGCGACCGCGGAGATCAGCACGGTCGTGCTGTCGGCGTCGCCGCGGCCGAGACTGCCGCCCAGCGCACTGACCCGCTCGACCACCCGGCCCTGCGGCGTCGGCACGCCGAGCAGGTGCGGCAGTTCGCCGAGGATCACCAGCACCACCAGGCCGAGCACGAACCCGGTGACGATCGGCTTGGACAGGAACTCCGCCACCCAGCCGATGCCGAGGAAGCCGGCGACGAGCATGACCAGCCCGCACGCCAGCGCCAGCGCGGCCGTGTACGACGCCGCCCGTGCGGTCCCGGCCACCCCGAAGCTGGCCAGGAACGAACCGGACAGCACCGACACCGTCGACACCGGGCCGACGACGAGCTGGCGGGAGGAGCCGAAGACCGCGTACGCCACCAGGGCCAGCGGCACCGCGTACAGGCCGACCTGGACCGGCGCGCCGGCGATCGACGCGTAGCCGAGCGCCTGCGGCACGGCCAGCGCCACGACGACCGCGCCGGCGACGAGATCACCGCGCAGCCAGCCGCTGTCGTAGCGGGGCAGCCACTCGGCGATCGGCACCCAGCGCCGCCAGCCGCGGCCGGCCGGCTCGCTCATCGGCGCGGGGTACGGCGGCGGGCGGGGGCCTCGGGCACGGCGCACCTCCACGTCTCGGCCGCCGTGTCCACTCGCGGTGGTCGCCGGGCGGGTGACGGCTCTTCGGCGCGAGGGTCCCATCAACGCGACCGGTTCGGCACCGGGACCGGCGGGCTCGCGGGCGGGACTGGCGCGTCGCGGTGTCCTGGTCGATGCTTCGCAGAGCAAGTGTCCGCGTGCGAAAGGACGATGATGGCCAGGCCCACCGAGGAAGAGCTCGTCCAGATCGAGAAGCGCCGTGCCGAGCTGCGCGGGCAGTATCTGCTGCCGGCCGCGCAACGCCCGGCGACGTCCGGGCGGGGGATCCACCACGCCGCGCTGATCTGCCGCGACGTCGAGCGGACGATCCAGTTCTACCAGGGCCTGCTCGGCTTCCCGCTCGTCGAGCTGGTGGAGAACCGGGACTACCCGGGCTCGTCGCACTTCTTCTTCGACCTCGGCAACAAGACCCTGCTCGGCTTCTTCGACTTCCCGGGCCTCGGCCTGGAGCAGGGTGTCGAGTCGATCGGGGCCGTGCAGCACATCGCGATCGCGGTGCCCCCGGACCGGCACGCCGAGCTGCGCAAGGTGCTCGACGACAACGGCATCCCGTACGACGGGCCGGCCCGCGGCATTCCCGAGTCGCTCTACCTGCGCGATCCGGACGGCATCGGCATCGAGCTGCTCAGCGACGAGCTGATGTACTTCGCCGGTCGCCACCTGGACCAGGAGTGATCTTCCTGGGTCGCGCCCATTGACACGGCTGCGCGCCTGCGGTGTCGTGTGCAAACACGTTCGCTGCGCAACTATCTGCGGCAGGAGCGTTGCCGGGCTGCCGAGCCGCAGGGTCGCGACTCGGCCTTGCGATAGAAGGGTGCGATAAGGCATGAGCGAGTGGAACGCGATGACGTACGAGGGCAAGGACACGATCCTCCGCGTCGTCAAACAGGAGGCCCAGCGGCTGTTCGCGCTCGCCGAGGAACCCGGTGCCTGGGAGCGGCCGACCGCCTGCGCCGGCTGGACGACGCGGGACGTCGTCGGCCACATCGTCGACACGACCGAGGGCTACTTCGCCGCCTTCGACGCGGCCCGCAGCGGCGGCGAGGCGCCCGCACCGTTCGGGCTGTCGGCGATGCACGAGCGGGTCAACGAGATGGCCATCGGGTTCCGCCGGGTGCCGCAGGCCGAGATGATGGAACGGCTTCGCGACGACTTCGCGAAGATGATGGGCATCCTGGAGCCGCTCGGCCCGGACGAGTGGACCGGCATGATGGTCTCGCACGCGTACATGGGCCCGGTGCCGGCGTTCTTCTACGCCGCCGGCCAGCTGATGGACTACGGCGTCCATTCCTGGGACATCCGGCAGGGCACCGGCCGCGCGCACGGGCTGCCCGGCGACGTCGCCGACCTGCTGGTGCCGTTCATGTTCGCGATCTGGCAGGGCACGGTGCTCTCCGACGCGGTCGACGAGCCGGGCGAGATCGGGATCAGGGTCAGCGGCCGCAACGCCGGTGACTTCCGGGTCTCGGTCAGCGAGAAGGGGCTCACGTACGAGCCGGGCGACATCGAGGACCTGCCGGCGCGGATCGAGTTCGACGCCGGCAGCTTGGTGCTCACCGCGTTCGGCCGCGGCAACTTCGGCACCGTACGGGGCGACTTCACGGCGGCCGAGCGCTACCTGAACATGTTCTTCCGCATCTAGGCAGCCCGCCCTGGGGGCCGGCCGGCGCGGGTCGCCGGCCGGCCGTCAGGACCCGGCGTCGTACTCGCCGTCCGGGTGGCCGGTGGGCAGCCGGTGCCGGGCGATCCGCGAGGTCGGCGTGCGGGGCAGCGCGTCCAGCTGCTGCCAGTACCGCGGGACCTTGAACGCGGTCAGCCGCTGCGCCGCCCACTCCCGCAGCGCGGCGAAGTCCGGCGACCGGCCCGGGGCGGGCACCACGAACGCCTTGATCTCCTCCTCGGACAGCTCCGAGGGCACACCCACCACGGCGCACTCCAGCACGTCCGGGTGCTCCTGGATCGCCTCCTCGACCTCGGCCGGCGACACGTTCTCGCCGCGCCGGCGCAGCACCTCCTTCTGCCGTGCGACGAACGTGTAGGTCCCGTCGGCGTTCGGGGTGACCAGGTCGCCGGTGTGCAGCCAGCCGTCCTCGATCGCCCGGGCGGTCTCCTCCGGCATCTCCCAGTAGCCCGGGGTCAGCACCGGGTTGCGCAGCAGCAGCTCGCCGGTCTCGCCGGCGGCGACCTCCCGGCCGTCCTCGCCGACCACCTTCGCCTCGTTGATCCGGCCCAGGGTGGGGTGCTGCCGGACGGTGCCGAGCGTCCCGTACGGGCGCGAGCCGTGCGGCCAGATCAGCCCGTACGGCGACTCCGACATCGCATACCCGACCACGACCCGCAGCCCGAACCGGCGCTCGAACGCCTCCTGCCACTCCCGGGCCGGCGCCGGGCCGGTGTAGCACAGCCGCAGGTCGGTGTCGGCGTCGTCGGGACGCTCCGGCCGGCGCATGAGGATCTCCAGCATCGCGCCGATCGCGTTGAACTCGGTCGCTCCGTGCCGGCGGGCCGAGTCGAGGAACCCGCTGGCCGAGAACCGCGGCAGCAGCACCAGGCCGGCGCCGCAGGCCAGCGAGCCCAGCACCGAGTACGCGATCGCGTTGAGGTGGAACAGCGGCAGCGACGTCATCAGCCGGTCGTCGCGGTCGAGCCCCATCCAGTAGGGGAAGCCCTCGCCGGCCAGCGCGTACGCCCGGTGGGTCTGCATGACCAGCTTCGACCGCCCGGTCGTCCCCGAGGTCGGCATGAGCACGGCCAGGTCGTCCGGGCGGGCCCGGACCTGGAGCTCGGCCGAGCCGGCCGCCGGACCGGCGAGCTCGTCCGCGGACGCGCCGGGCACGCCGGTGATCCCGGCCGCCTCGACCAGCCCGGCCAGCGTCGGGTCGGTGACCAGCAGCCGGGGGCGGACCTGACCGGCCAGGCCGGCCAGCTCGACCGGGGCGCTGGCCGGGTTGACCGGCACCGCGATCCCGCCGGCGGCGATGACCGCGAGCATGCACAGCAGGTAGGGCGCGGTGTTCCGGGCGGTCACGAGGACGCGGTCGCCGTCGCCGACCCCGCTCGCACGGAGCCGCTCGGCAACCGCGGCGACGCGTCCCGCCGCCTCGGCGAAGCTGAGCTGCTGCTCGTCCGTACGCAGCCAGACTCCGTCCGGATCGCGGTCGGCAGCGGCCGCGAGCAGCCCCGGGATCGTCTCGGGCACGTTCAGGCACCGACTTCCGCGCGCGAGACCACGGCAGCAGTCTCTTCGACCGGCTGTCGCGAAGCAATCCGGGGTCGGCCCGGGCGCGTCAGCGGCGGCGCAGGATCGAGCGGAGCACGAGCAGGAACGTGACCGCGACGAGCTGGCCGCCGAGGATGACCTTGCCGAGATCGAGGGCCGGCCGCCAGTCGACCTGGTCGCCGCGGATCACGAACACGCCCGCCGGGTGGGCCATGAACCCGTAGCCGCCGCCGGCGCCCTCGTTGTCGCCCTCCTCCTGCTTGGGGCTGCGACCGCGGCCGCCCCCGCCGCCGGCACCGCCGCGTACCGAGGCGGTCGGGATGACCGTCACCCCGTCGCGCTCGATCGGCTCACCGAAGACCCGGCGCACCTGTGCGGCCTCGGCCGCCCGTCCGAGGACCTCGGGAAGTTCCATGCCAAGCTCCTTCCGGATACGGAGTACGAATCTCGAAGACTCCGCCCCCGGACCGGCAGCCGTCCAGGGAAATGCGCCGGGGCCGGTCAGCCGCCCCGCGCCGCGATCAGGCTCTCCAGCTCGGCGACGTCGGCGGGGGCCAGCCAGGTCTCCTCGAGCGGGCTGCCGCCGGCGCGCCGGACCGCCGCGGTCAGCGGGCCTGCCCAGATGTGCTCGATGAGCGCGACCGCGGCGGCCGACCCGGGCGGGACCGCGTCGGCCAGCGACCACCCGCCCGCCTCGTCCGGCTGATCGGTCTCGCCGGCGCCGTCCTCGACGGGCCGGCCCAGCAGCGCGGCGGCGAGCGCGCCGAGCTCCGGCCCGAACTCGGGCGGCGCGGTGAGCGTGTCGAGCGTGCCGTCCGGGCCGCGGGACACGAGCAGCAGGTCCACGAGCCGGACGATCCCCGCCTCGCGCAGCCGGGTGAACTCCGCCAGCACCTCGCCGGAGAACGCCGGCTGCTCGAACCCGACGACCAGCACCTGCACCGGCCCCATCATGCGGTCACCCGCGCCCGCAGCTGCTCGTACTCGTCCGCGCTGATCACGCCGGAGTCGAGCAGGTGCCGCAGGGAAGCGAGCGTGTCGCCGTGGCTCGGCGGTGGGCTCGGCGGCGGGCCCGGCGGCGGGCCCGGCGGGGGGCTCGGCGCCGGACCGTGCGGGGGAACCGTCCGACCGACCACGTCGACGGCCGTGGCGACCGACGCCGGCGGCGGTCCCGGGTGAGACAGGGCATACGCCTGGGCCGGCGAGAACCGGCCGCCGTAGTAGGGCACGTCGCCGGTCATCCCGGCCCGCCGCAACTGCCTCGGTACGAGAAGCATCGGACCCCCTCCGCCAGGTGGCGTGATC
>Ga0207705_10002954_pt1 | contig 12998 bp, 21 predicted proteins | sample KBSC13metaG_FD_184314 | JGI IMG/M metagenome (GOLD analysis project Ga0207705, IMG submission 184314) | Corn rhizosphere microbial communities from Kellogg Biological Station, Michigan, USA - KBS C1-3 metaG (SPAdes) (version 2) | ecosystem: Host-associated > Plants > Roots > Rhizosphere > Soil ...
CCCGCAGCCATCCGCTCGAGCGTTATCGCAATATCGGCATCATGGCGCACATCGACGCCGGCAAGACGACGACGACCGAGCGCATCCTCTATTACACCGGCAAGTCCTACAAGATCGGCGAGGTCCATGAGGGCACCGCCACGATGGACTGGATGGAGCAGGAGCAGGAGCGCGGCATCACGATCACGTCGGCCGCGACGACCTGTTTCTGGAAGGGTGACGACGGCAAGGGTCTCGACCACCGCATCAACATCATCGACACGCCGGGCCACGTCGACTTCACGATCGAAGTCGAGCGTTCGCTGCGCGTGCTTGACGGCGCGGTCGCCTGCTTCGACGGCGTTGCCGGCGTCGAGCCGCAGTCGGAAACGGTGTGGCGCCAGGCGGAAAAGTACAAGGTTCCGCGGATGTGCTTCGTCAACAAGCTCGACCGCACCGGCGCGAACTTCAACATGTGCGTCGACATGATCAAGGACCGCCTCGGTGCGCGTCCGGCGGTCCTGTATCTTCCGATCGGTCTGGAGAGCGCGTTCAAGGGTCTGGTTGACCTCGTCAATAACCGCGCGATCATCTGGCTCGAAGAATCGCTCGGCGCGAAGTTCGAATATCAGGACATTCCGGCCGACATGGCCGAGGAAGCCGCCGTGGCGCGCTCCGAGCTGATCGAAATGGCCGTCGAGCAGGACGACGACGTCATGGAACAGTATCTGGAGGGCAACGAGCCCGACGCCGCGACGCTGAAGAAGCTGATCCGCAAGGGCACGCTCAACTTCTCGTTCGTGCCGGTGCTGTGCGGTTCGGCCTTCAAGAACAAGGGCGTGCAGCCCCTGCTCGACGCCGTCATCGACTATCTGCCGAGCCCGCTCGACATTCCGCCGGTGCAGGGCCTCAAGCTCGACGGCGAGACGCCGGACACGCGTCCGGCAGACGATGCCGCGCCGATGTCGGCGCTCGCGTTCAAGATCATGAACGATCCCTTCGTGGGCTCGCTCACCTTCGCGCGCATCTATTCGGGCAAGCTGGCAAAGGGCTCGTACCTGAACTCCGTCAAGGACAAGGACGAGAAGATCGGCCGCATGCTGCTGATGCATGCGAACAGCCGCGAAGACATTGACGAAGCGTTCGCGGGCGACATCGTTGCTTTGGCCGGCCTCAAGGAGACCACCACCGGCGATACGCTCTGCGCCAAGAACGCGCCGATCATCCTGGAGCGCATGGAGTTCCCGGATCCCGTCATCGAGCTGTCGGTGGAGCCGAAGACCAAGGCCGACCAGGAAAAGATGGGCATCGCGCTCAATCGCCTGGCCGCCGAGGATCCCTCGTTCCGCGTTTCGACCGATCACGAATCGGGTCAGACCATCATCAAGGGGATGGGCGAACTCCACCTCGAAATCCTGGTCGACCGCATGAAGCGCGAGTTCAAGGTCGAGGCGAATGTCGGCGCGCCGCAGGTGGCCTATCGCGAATATCTCGCGAAGCCGGTCGAGCTGACCTACACCCACAAGAAGCAGTCGGGCGGCTCGGGCCAGTTCGGCGAGGTCAAGGTGCAGGTCAAGCCGGGCGAGCGTGGTTCGGGCTTCGTCTTCGTCGACGAGGTCAAGGGCGGCAACATCCCGCGCGAGTATATTCCTTCGGTCGAAAAGGGCATGAAGGAAACCGCCGCGAGCGGCGCGCTCATCGGCTTCCCGATCGTGGACCTCGAAATCCACCTGATCGACGGCAAGTATCACGACGTCGACTCGTCGGCGCTCGCCTTCGAAATCACGGGTCGCGGCGCGATGCGTGAGGCGGCGCAGAAGGCCGGCATCAAGATCCTCGAGCCGGTGATGAAGGTCGAGGTCGTGACGCCGGAAGATTATCTGGGCGACGTGATCGGCGATCTGAACAGCCGCCGCGGCCAGATACAGGGCACCGACAGCCGCGGCAACGCGCAGGTGGTCGAGGCGATGGTCCCGCTGGCGAATATGTTCGGCTACGTGAACCAGCTCCGGTCCTTCACCCAGGGCCGCGCGCAGTACACGATGCTGTTCAGCCACTATGAGGAAGTGCCCGCCAACGTCGCCGACGAAGTGAAGGCGAAGCTGGCATAAGCCGAAAAAGCTGCTATGGGCGCGCTCCGCGAGCGGGGCGTGTCCCTTTCTCCCAACATTCGAAGAGCAAGGTAGGATAAAATGGCTAAGGCTAAATTTGAGCGGACGAAGCCGCACTGCAATATCGGCACCATCGGCCACGTCGACCATGGCAAGACGTCGCTCACGGCCGCCATCACCAAGGTTCTCGCCGAAACCGGCGGCGCCACGTTCGTCGACTATGCGAACATCGACAAGGCTCCGGAAGAGCGCGAGCGCGGCATCACCATCTCGACCGCGCACGTCGAGTATGAGACCGAGAAGCGTCACTATGCGCACGTCGATTGCCCGGGCCACGCCGACTATGTGAAGAACATGATCACCGGCGCCGCGCAGATGGACGGCGGCATCCTGGTCGTGTCGGCCACCGATGGCCCGATGCCGCAGACCCGCGAGCACATCCTGCTCGCCCGTCAGGTCGGCGTGCCGGCCCTGGTCGTCTTCATGAACAAGGTCGACCTCGTCGACGACGAAGAGATCCTGGAGCTCGTCGAGCTCGAGATCCGCGAACTGCTCTCGTCCTACGACTTCCCGGGTGACGATATCCCCGTCATCAAGGGTTCGGCGGTCAAGGCGCTCGACGGCACCGACACCAAGCTCGGCCACGACGCCGTGCTCGAACTGATGCGCAACGTCGACGAGTATATCCCGCAGCCGGATCGTCCGCTCGACAAGCCGTTCCTGATGCCGATCGAAGACGTGTTCTCGATCTCGGGTCGCGGCACCGTCGTCACCGGCCGCGTCGAGACCGGCGTCGTCAAGGTTGGCGAGGAAGTCGAGATCGTCGGCCTGACCGACACGAAGAAGACCACCGTCACCGGCGTCGAAATGTTCCGCAAGCTGCTCGACAGCGGCCAGGCGGGCGACAATATCGGTGCGCTGCTGCGCGGCGTCGGTCGTGAAGAGGTCGAGCGTGGCCAGGTCCTCTGCAAGCCCGGTTCGATCAAGCCGCACACCGAGTTCGATTCGGAAGTCTACGTGCTGTCGAAGGACGAAGGTGGCCGTCACACGCCGTTCTTCGCCAACTACCGCCCGCAGTTCTACTTCCGCACCACGGACGTGACCGGCGAAGTCAAGCTGCCGGAAGGCACCGAGATGGTCATGCCGGGCGACAACGTGAAGCTGGGCGTCAAGCTCATCGCGCCGATCGCGATGGAGCAGGGTCTGCGCTTCTCGATCCGCGAAGGCGGCCGCACCGTCGGCGCCGGGGTTGTCAGCTCGATCACCGCGTAATATAAGTCGCTTACACAGACCGGCCGGTTCCCTCGGGGATCGGCCGGTTTGCTTTTTATGAGAGCGGCAATTTCAGTGCCGTCATCCCAGCGGACGCTGGGGTCTCATGAGACAGGGCCAGCTGCTCGCCTCATGAGGCCCTGATTTTCATCAGGGTGACGACGCCGAAGGTGTCGCCAGGCTCTTTCGCATCGGTAGGAACCATGGACAGCAATATCCGCATTCGCCTGAAGGCGTTCGATCATCGTGTGCTCGATCAGGCAACCGGCGAGATCGCCGACACCGCGCGCCGCACCGGCGCTCTGACCCGTGGTCCCATTCCGTTGCCGACGCGCATCGAGAAGTTCACGGTCAACCGTGGTCCCCACATCGACAAGAAGTCGCGCGAGCAGTTCGAAGTGCGCACCTACAAGCGCCTGCTCGACATCGTTCAGCCGACCCCGCAGACCGTCGACGCGCTTATGAAGCTCGACCTCGCCGCAGGTGTTGATGTTGAGATCAAACTCGCGTAAGGCGCGAGCCTTCGCCGGACGGGTGATTCACCTGACCGGCGTTTTCGCTTCCCGCTTAAGCCTTTAGGGGCGCGGTCGAAGCGAGGAAGCAAGGATACCGAACGGCATCTTCCGCAAGGGACATGACGTTGCCTGCGTCCCCGCTTCCAACAGATTGGTGATCCGTCGCCGACTTGTTGGACATTGGCCCTGGCGGGGCATGCAGTTTTCATTGGGCTGGGGCTTCGAGAGATCGAAGCCTTTTTCGTTGGCATGCTCCCGGGGAAGCCCAGGAGCCTCTGTTTGGAAGGAATTAGATCATGCGCACTGGCGTGATCGCGAAGAAGGTTGGGATGACCCGGCTGTTCAAGGACGATGGGCGCCATGTGCCCGTTACCGTCCTGCAGCTGGAGAGCCTCCAGGTTATTGCGCGCAAGGAGCAGGATCGTGACGGCTATGTCGCGGTGCAGCTTGGCGCGGGCGCGGCGAAGGCGAAGAACGTCGCCAAGCCGCAGCGCGGCCATTTCGGCAAGGCCGAGGTCGAGCCCAAGGCGGTGGTCCACGAATTCCGCGTGACCGAGGACAATCTCCTCGACGTCGGCGCGGAAATCTCGGCCGATCACTATGTCGCCGGCCAGATGGTCGACATCCAGGGTCGCACGCAGGGCAAGGGCTTCGCCGGCGCCATGAAGCGTTGGGGTTTCGGCGGTCTGCGCGCCACCCACGGCGTGTCGGTCTCGCACCGTTCGCACGGTTCGACCGGTAACCGCCAGGATCCGGGCAAGGTCTTCAAGAACAAGAAGATGGCCGGCCACATGGGCGACCGTAACCGCACCCAGCAGAATCTCGAGATCGTCGGCACCGACGTCGAGCGTGGCCTGATCTTCGTCCGTGGCTCGGTCCCGGGCTCGAAGGGCGGCTGGCTGTTCGTCAAGGACGCGGTCAAGGTCCCGGCCCACAAGGACGCGCCGAAGCCGGCCGGCCTGAAGGCTGCGGCTAACAGCAACAACGCGGCTCCGGCCGAGACGCCGGCCGAAGCGCCCGCGGCTCCCGAAGCCACCGAAGGCCAGGAGGGCTGATCATGAAGGTTCAGGTCAAGAACCTCGACGGCTCGAACGCCAAGGGCGACATCGAGCTGAACGACGAGATCTTCGGTCTCGAGCCGCGTGCGGACATCCTGCACCGCGTCGTCACCTGGCAGCTCGAGAAGCGTCGCGGCACCGCCCGTGGCACTCGCGAGCGCGCCGACGTCGCCCGTTCGGGCAAGAAGCTCGGTCGCCAGAAGGGCGGCGGCACTGCCCGTCACGGCGATCGCCGCGCTCCCGTCTTCATCGGCGGTGGTAAGGCTCACGGCGCCCGCGTTCGCGATTTCAATCCATCGCTGAACAAGAAGGTCCGCGCGCTCGGCCTCAAGATGGCGCTCTCGGCCAAGGCCAAGGACGGCAGCCTGATCGTTCTGAACGGTCTGGATGTCGAAGAAGGCAAGACCAAGACGCTGGCCGCGCAGCTCAAGAGCCTGGGCTTCGGCAACAAGGCCCTTGTCATCGACGGTGACGCGCTGAACGTCAGCTTCGCGAACGCGTCGGGCAACCTTCGTGGCGTGAACCTGCTGCCGGCGGTTGGCGCCAACGTCTACGACATCCTCAATCATGACACGCTGGTGCTGACGCGCGCCGCCGTCGAGAAGCTGGAGGCGCGTTTCAATGGCTAAGAAGCCAGCCAAAGCGGCGGTGGACAACCGCCATTACGACGTGGTGCTCGCGCCGCACATCACCGAGAAGTCGACCTTGCTCTCCGAGCATAATGCGGTTGTCTTCAAGGTGGCGAACGACGCAACCAAGCCGGAGATCAAGGCGGCGGTGGAGGCGTTGTTCAACGTCACCGTGACCGGCGTCAACACGATGGTCGCCAAGGGCAAAACCAAGCGCTGGAAGGGCGAAGCCTACAAGCGCACGGATGCCAAGAAGGCGGTCGTGACCCTGGCCGAAGGCCAGTCGATCGACATTACGACGGGGATCTGAGGCGATGGCGCTCAAGAATTTCAATCCGACGAGCCCGGCTCGCCGCGGTCTGATCCTGATCGACCGCACCAACCTGTACAAGGGAAAGCCGGTCAAGTCGCTGACGGTCGGCCTGACCAAGTCGGGCGGCCGCAACAACATGGGCCACGCCACCGCGCGCGGCATCGGTGGCGGCCACAAGCAGAAGTACCGCTTCATCGACTTCAAGCGCCGGAAGTGGGATCAGCCCGCGACCGTCGAGCGGGTCGAGTATGATCCGAACCGTTCGGCGTTCATCGCGCTGGTGAAGTATGAGGACGGCGAGATCGCCTACATCATCGCACCGCAGCGTCTCGCCGTCGGCGATACGGTGCTCGCGGCGAAGAAGACCGACGTGAAGCCGGGCAACGCGATGGAAATCGGCCAAGCCCCTGTCGGCACGATCGTCCACAATGTCGAGATGAAGCCCGGCAAGGGCGGTCAGATCGCGCGTGCGGCGGGCACCTATGTGCAGATCGTCGGCCGCGATCGCGGGATGGTGATGGTGCGCCTGAACTCGGGCGAGCAGCGCTACATCCGCTCCGACTGCATGTGCACGGTGGGTGCGGTGTCGAACCCCGACAACGCCAACCAGAACCTGGCGAAGGCTGGCCGCAACCGCTGGCTCGGCTATCGCCCGCTCAGCCGCGGCGTTGCCAAGAACCCGGTCGACCATCCGCACGGCGGTGGTGAAGGCCGTACCTCGGGCGGCCGTCATCCGGTCACGCCGTGGGGCAAGCCGACCAAGGGTCACCGTACCCGTAAGAACAAGTCGACGGATAAGATGATCATCCGTTCGCGTCACGCGAGGAAGAAGTAATGGCTCGCTCTGTCTGGAAAGGCCCGTTCGTCGAACTGAGCCTGCTGAAGAAGGCCGAAGCCGCGCAGGATGGTGGCGCCCGTGGCGCGATCAAGACCTGGTCGCGGCGCTCGACCATCCTGCCGCAGTTCGTCGGCCTGACCTTCAACGTCTACAACGGCCGCAAGTTCGTGCCGGTGTCGGTCAACGAGGAAATGGTCGGCATGAAGCTCGGTGAATTTGCGCCCACGCGCTACTTCCCGGGTCACGCCGCCGATAAGAAGGGCAAGCGCTGATGAGCAAGCCAGCATCCCCCCGCAAGGTCGGCGACAAGGAAGCCCTTGCCGTCGCAACCTCGGTCCGTGGCAGCCCGTACAAGCTCAATCTGGTCGCGGGCCTGATCCGCGGCAAGAAGGCCGGCGACGCGCTCAACATCCTCGCTTTCTCGAAGAAGGCGATGGCGGTTGACGTCCGCAAGTGCCTGGCTTCCGCGATCGCCAACGCCGAGAACAATCACAATCTCGACGTCGACGCGCTGGTCGTGAAGGAAGCTTCGGTCGGCAAGGGCCTCGTCATGAAGCGCTTCGCCACCCGCGCCCGTGGCCGTTCGGCCCGCATCGTCAAGCCGTTCAGCCGCCTTCGCGTGGTCGTCCGCGAGCAGGAAGAAGCATAATGGGTCAGAAATCCAACCCGATCGGTATGCGGTTGCAGATCAACCGCACCTGGGACAGCCGCTGGTACGCCGACGGCGCCGATTACAGCCGCCTGCTGCTCGAGGATCTCAAGATCCGTCAGTACATCTTCAAGACGCACCCGCAGGCTGCGATCTCGAAGGTCGTGATCGAGCGTCCGGCGAAGCTCGCCCGCATCTCCATCTATGCCGCGCGCCCGGGCGTGATCATCGGCAAGAAGGGCGCGGACATCGAGAAGCTGCGCAAGACGCTGGGCGCGATGACCGGTTCGGACGTGAGCCTCAACATCGTCGAGATCCGCAAGCCGGAGATCGATGCGAAGCTCGTCGCCCAGGGCGTTGCCGACCAGCTGGAGCGCCGTATCGCCTTCCGCCGCGCGATGAAGCGCGCGGTTCAGTCGGCGCTGCGTCTCGGTGCCGAGGGCATCCGTATCACCTGCGCCGGCCGTCTGGGTGGCGCGGAGATCGCGCGTACCGAATGGTATCGCGAGGGTCGCGTGCCGCTGCACACGCTGCGCGCTAACGTCGATTATGCCGAGGCCGAGGCGCACACCGCCTATGGCGTTTGCGGCGTCAAGGTCTGGATCTTCAAGGGTGAGATCCTGGGCCACGACCCGCTCGCGCAGGACCGCCTCATGATGGAAGCTCAGACCTCGGGGGTCCGTCCGGCGCGCTGATAGGATCTTCCTATCAGTCAGCCTGATCGGCCGTCGTCACGGTGTCAGAAGGTTAGAAAGACATGCTGCAACCGAAGCGCACCAAGTTCCGCAAGGCCCACAAGGGCCGCATCCATGGCGATGCGAAGGGCGGTACCGCGCTCAATTTCGGCGCATTCGGCCTCAAGGCCATGGAGCCGGATCGTATCACCGCGCGCCAGATCGAGGCGGCTCGCCGCGCGATCACGCGTCACATCAAGCGCCAGGGGCGTTTGTGGATCCGCATCTTCCCGGACATTCCGGTGTCGTCGAAGCCGGCCGAAGTCCGCATGGGCTCCGGTAAGGGCGCGCCCGAATTCTGGGTTGCCCGCGTCAAGCCCGGCCGCATCCTGTTCGAGCTGGACGGCGTTCCCGGTCCGCTCGCCCGCGTCGCTTTCGAGCGCGCGATGGAGAAGCTGCCGATCAAGACCAAGGTCGTCGCCCGCCTGGGCGAGTCCGTGCACGAGGCCGAATAACATGGCGAAGATTGCCGATCTCAAGGTCGCCACCGACGACCAGCTCTCGACCCAGCTCGGCGAGCTGAAGCGCGAGCAATTCAACCTGCGCTTTCAGGCCGCGACCAACCAGCTCGAAAAGCCGAGCCGGGTGAAGGAAGTGCGCCGCACGATCGCCCAGATCAAGACGCTGCAGACCGCTCGCGCGGCTGCGGCCAAGTAAGGAGCCACACGATGCCGAAGCGCGTGCTGACGGGCACTGTGGTGTCCGACAAGACCGACAAGACGGTGGTAGTGCTGGTGGAGCGTCGCGTGAAGCACGCGCTCTACGGCAAGATCATCAAGCGTTCGAAGAAGTATCATGCCCATGACGAGGGCAACACGTACAAGGAAGGGCAGACCGTCCGCATCGAGGAATGCGCGCCGATCTCCAAGCTGAAGACGTGGAAGGTGATCGGCACCGTCGGTGCCGAGACCGCCGCAGCGTAAGGAAGGACTGACACCATGATTCAGATGCAGTCCACTCTGGACGTTGCAGACAATTCGGGTGCGAAGCGCGTCCAGTGCATCAAGGTGCTGGGCGGCTCCAAGCGCCGTTTCGCGAGCGTGGGCGATGTGATCGTCGTCTCGATCAAGGAAGCGGCCCCCCGTGCCAAGGTCAAGAAGGGCGACGTTCACCGCGCGGTGATCGTGCGCACCGCCAAGGACATCAACCGTCCCGACGGCTCGACCATCCGCTTCGACGGCAACGCCGCCGTTCTCATCAACAAGAATAGCGGGGAGCCGATCGGCACCCGTATCTTCGGTCCGGTCGTCCGCGAGCTTCGCGCCGCCGGTCACATGAAGATCATTTCGCTTGCGCCCGAGGTGCTGTGATGGCTGCTGCCAAGATCAAGAAGGGTGACCGCGTCGTCGTCCTGTCCGGCAAGGACAAGGGCAAGACCGGCGAAGTCACCAAGGCTTTCCCGAAGGAGAGCAAGGTGATCGTGTCCGGCGTGAACGTCGCGACCCGTCACCGCAAGCCGACCCAGGCCAACCCGCAGGGTGGCCTGGAGCGCCGCGAGGCCCCGATGCACATCTCCAAGGTCGCGATCGCGACCAAGGACGGCAAGCCGACCCGCGTCCGCTTCGAAACCCAGGGCGACAAGAAGGTTCGCGTCGCCGTGAAGACCGGGGAGAAGATCGATGGCTGATGCTTACAAGCCTCGGTTTCAGAAGCTTTACGAAGACCGCATCGTCAAGGCGATGACGGAGAAGTTCGGCTACAAGAACGTCATGCAGGTGCCCAAGCTCGAGAAGATCGTGCTGAACATGGGCGTCGGCGAAGCCACGCAGGACAAGAAGAAGGTCGAGCAGGCCGCGGCCGAGATGACCCAGATCGCCGGCCAGAAGGCCGTCGTGACCAAGGCCAAGAAGTCGATCGCGCAGTTCAAGCTGCGTGAAGGCATGCCGATCGGCTGCAAGGTAACGCTGCGTCGCGAGCGGATGTACGAGTTCCTCGACCGCTTCGTGACGATCGCGCTGCCGCGCGTTCGCGACTTCCGCGGTCTTTCTGACAAGTCGTTCGACGGCCGTGGCAACTATGCCACCGGTCTCAAGGAGCAGCTGATTTTCCCGGAAATCAGCTACGACCAGGTCGACAAGATCCGCGGCATGGACGTGATCGTCACCACCACCGCCAACACCGACGAGGAAGCGCGCGAGCTGCTTCGCCTCTTCGGTTTCCCGTTCCCGCAGCCGGCCGCTGAGAAGCAGGCTGCGTAATCTATCCCGTCACCCGGTTCGTCCGGGGACGCTTTAGGACTTAAGTCGATGGCGAAACTGAGTTCGATCAACAAGAACGAGCGCCGCAAGAAGCTCGTGAAGAAATATGCGGGCAAGTATGCCCGTCTGAAGGCAGTTGCGGCCGACGAGTCGCTGGACGAGACCGAGCGCCTGATCGCTCGCCTCAAGCTGGCCGAAATTCCCCGCAACGGGAATCCGACGCGCGTGCGTAACCGCTGCGCGATGACCGGCCGTCCGCGCGCTGTCTATCGCAAGTTCGGCCTGGCGCGCGTCATGCTGCGCCATCTGGCGACGCGGGGAATGATCCCCGGCGTGGTCAAGTCGAGCTGGTAAGGGCTTAGAATATGTCACTCACTGATCCCCTGGGCGATCTGCTCACCCGCATCCGCAACGGCCAGCGCGCCCGCAAGGACAGCGTCGTGTCGCCGGCTTCGAAGCTGCGCGCCCGCGTGCTCGATGTGCTGCAGCGCGAAGGCTATATCCGCGGCTATTCCGAAGAGAAGCTGGGCGAACATCCCGGCCTGCGCATCGAGCTGAAATATTTCGAGGGCCAGCCCGCGATCCAGCACGTTGCCCGCGTTTCGAAGCCGGGCCGCCGCGTTTATTCGGGTTCCAAGGAATTGCCGCGTATCCGCAACGGTCTTGGCATCACCATCGTCTCGACGCCCCGTGGCGTTCTGTCCGACGCGGAAGCGCGCGACCAGAACGTGGGCGGCGAAGTGCTCGCGGAGGTATTCTGATGAGCCGCATCGGTAAGAAGCCGGTTGTCGTCCCCGCAGGCGTCACCGCGAACATCGAAGGCCGCGAGCTGACCGTGAAGGGTGCCAAGGGCACGCTTTCGATGCAGCTCGCCGACGAGGTCACCTATGAGATCAACGACGGCGGCATTTCGGTGCAGCCGGCGAACGACACCAAGCGCGCCCGCTCCTTCTGGGGCATGCAGCGTACCCTGGTGCAGAACCTGATCACGGGCGTGACCGAGGGCTACACCAAGCAGCTTCAGATCACCGGCGTCGGCTATCGTGCCAACGTCCAGGGCAAGAATCTGAAGCTGCAGCTGGGCTACAGCCACGATGTCGATTTCGCGATCCCCGAAGGGATCACGATCGCGACGCCCGATCAGACCACGGTCAACATCTCGGGCATCGACAAGCAGAAGGTCGGTCAGGTGGCGGCGGAGATCCGCCGCTGGCGTAAGCCGGAACCCTACAAGGGCAAGGGCATCAAGTACGCCGGCGAGTTCATCTTCCGCAAGGAAGGGAAGAAGAAGTAATGAGCAAGGGTCTCTCTCAGTTCGAGAAGCGCCGTCGCCGCGTGCGTACCGCGCTCCGTGCTCGCGGCGGTCTGCGTCCGCGTCTTTCGGTGCATCGTTCGGGTCGGCATATCTATGCCCAGATCATCGACGACGCCGCCGGCAAGACGGTCGCTGCTGCCTCCACGCTGGAGAAGGACGTTCGCGCCACCACCGGTGCGAATGTCGATGCGGCGGTTTCGGTCGGCAAGCGCGTTGCCGAGCGGGCCAAGGCTGCCGGCGTGACCACCGTCGTGTTCGACCGCGGTGGCTTCCTGTTCCACGGGCGCGTCAAGGCGCTCGCCGATGCCGCCCGCGAAGGCGGATTGGAGTTCTAAATGGCTGACGAAGTTCAGAACGAGGCCCCTGCGGCCGACGCCCCCGCGGCGACCGAAGCTGCACCGCGCGAAGCGCGTGGCGGCCGCGGCCGTGGCCGTGGCGGCAACGACAATCGTAGCGGTGGCGGCCGTGGCCGTGACGGCCGTGGTCGTCGCGACGATCGTAACAAGAACGAAGACGGCGGCGAAGAGCTGGTCGAGAAGCTGGTTCACATCAACCGCGTCTCGAAGACGGTGAAGGGCGGCAAGCGCTTCGGCTTTGCGGCGCTCGTCGTCGTCGGCGACGGCGCCGGCCGCGTCGGCTTCGGTCATGGCAAGGCGCGCGAAGTGCCGGAAGCCATCTCGAAGGCGACCGCCTCGGCCAAGAAGGCGATGGTTCGCGTTCCGCTCAAGGATGGCCGCACGCTGCATCATGATGGCCTCGGCCATTTCGGTGCGGGCCGCGTCACCGTCCGCTCGGCGCCTGCCGGTACCGGCATCATCGCCGGTGGCCCGATGCGCGCCGTGTTCGAGAGCCTGGGCGTGCATGACGTGGTGACCAAGTCGGTCGGCACCAGCAACCCGTACAACATGATCCGCGCGACCTTCGAAGCGCTTCGTGAGCAGACGAGCCCGCGCTCGGTGGCTCAGCGTCGCGGCAAGAAGATCGCCGACCTGCTGCGTCGCGGCGGTGCCTCTGTCGAGGTTGCCGAAGCCGACGCCGCGGCTGTCACGGAGTAAGCGACGATGGCGAAGGCCACCACCAAGACGATCAAGATCACCCAGACGGGTTCTCCGATCCGCCGCGAAGCCAGCCAGCGCGCAACGCTGATCGGCCTCGGGCTCAACAAGATGCACAAGACCCGCGAGCTGGAAGACAGTCCCGAGGTTCGCGGCATGATCCGCAAGGTGCAGCATATGGTGAAGGTGGAGGGCTAAACCCCTCCGCCTCATCCAGCGCGACAAAAGCGAAAGCGAGTGCAGACGATGAAGCTCAACGAAATCAAGGACAATGAAGGCTCCCGCAAGGGCCGGATGCGCGTCGGACGCGGCATCGGCTCGGGCAAGGGCAA
>Ga0207705_10002956_pt1 | contig 12995 bp, 10 predicted proteins | sample KBSC13metaG_FD_184314 | JGI IMG/M metagenome (GOLD analysis project Ga0207705, IMG submission 184314) | Corn rhizosphere microbial communities from Kellogg Biological Station, Michigan, USA - KBS C1-3 metaG (SPAdes) (version 2) | ecosystem: Host-associated > Plants > Roots > Rhizosphere > Soil ...
CTACGAACGTGTCCGCAAGGCAGCCGCCGGCCGTCCGAAATTCGTCCTGCACGATGGTCCGCCGTACGCGAACGGCGACATCCACCTGGGTCACTCGGTCAACAAGATCCTGAAAGACATGGTCGTCAAATCGCGCACCATCGCCGGCTTCGACGCGCCGTATGTGCCGGGCTGGGACTGCCACGGCATGCCGATCGAGATCCAGATCGAAAAACAGTTCGGCAAGAACCTGCCGACGGCCGAGGTGCTGCAAAAAGCGCGCGCCTACGCGCTCGAGCAGGTCGACCGCCAGCGCGCCGGCTTCATCCGCCTGGGCGTGCTGGGCGAATGGGACAACCCGTATTTGACGATGAATTTCAGTAACGAGGCCGACGAGTTGCGCGCCCTCGGCACGATGCTCGACAAGGGTTATGTGTACCGCGGCCTGAAGCCGGTGAACTGGTGCTTCGACTGCGGCTCGGCGCTGGCCGAGGCGGAAGTGGAATACCAGGACAAGCGCGACCCGGCAATCGATGTCGGCTTCCCGTTCGCCGAACCGGACAAGCTCGCGCAGGCGTTCGGCCTGGACGCGCTGCCCGCGGGCGACGGCTTCATCGTGATCTGGACCACGACCCCGTGGACGATCCCGTCGAACCAGGCACTGAACGTGCATCCGGAAGTGACCTATGCGCTGGTCAAGGCCGATCGAAACGGCAGCCCGGTGCTGCTGATCGTCGCGAAGGACCTGGCTGAAAGCGTCCTGCAGCGCTACAAGCTCGAAGGCGAAGTCGTCGCGACGACGACCGGCGACAAGCTGGGCGGCATTCGCTTCAAGCACCCGCTGCACGCGGCCGATCCGTTCTACGACCGCACGTCGCCGGTCTACCTGGCCGACTACGTCACGACGGACAGCGGCACCGGCGTCGTCCACTCGGCGCCCGCCTACGGCCTGGAAGACTTCCAGTCCTGCAAGTCGCACGGCATGAAGGACGACGAGATCCTGAAGCCCGTGATGGGCGACGGCCGCTTCGCGTCGACCTTGCCGCTGTTCGGCGGCATGACGATCTGGGAAGCGTCCAAGCCGATCTGCAATGCCCTGTCCGAAGCGGGCGCGCTGTTCGAACTGAAGATGTTCGACCACAGCTACATGCACTGCTGGCGCCACAAGACGCCGATCGTCTACCGTGCGACGAGCCAGTGGTTCGCCGGCATGGACGTCAAGCCGAAAGACGGTGGCCCCACGCTGCGCGAATCCGCGCTGGCCGGCATCGCCGAGACGCAGTTCTTCCCCGACTGGGGCCAGGCGCGCCTGCAGGGCATGATCGCCAACCGTCCGGACTGGACCCTGTCGCGCCAGCGCCAGTGGGGCGTCCCGATGGCCTTCTTCCTGCACAAGGAAACGGGCGACCTGCACCCGCGTACCCCGGAGCTGCTGGAACAGGTCGCACAGCTGATCGAACAGGGCGGCATCGACGCGTGGCACAAGCTCGACCCGCGCGAGCTGCTGGGCGATGAAGCGGCGATGTACGAAAAGAACCGCGACACCCTGGACGTGTGGTTCGACTCCGGCACGACGCACCAGACCGTGCTGCGCGGCTCGCACGCCGCGCAATCGCATTTCCCGGCCGACCTGTACCTGGAAGGTTCGGACCAGCACCGCGGCTGGTTCCACTCGTCGCTGCTGACATCGTCGATGCTGAACGGCCGCCCGCCGTACAAGGCCCTGCTGACGCACGGCTTCACGGTGGACGAGCATGGCCGCAAGATGTCGAAGTCGCTCGGTAACGTGCTGTCGCCGCAAAAGATCAGCGACACGCTGGGCGCCGACATCCTGCGCCTGTGGGTCGCGTCGACCGACTACACGGGCGAGCTGGCGCTGTCCGAAGAGATCCTCAAGCGCGTCACCGAAGCCTACCGCCGCATCCGCAACACGCTGCGCTTCCTGCTCGCGAACACGTCGGACTTCGATCCCGTGAAGAATTCCGTGCCGGTGGCCGAACTGCTCGAGATCGACCGTTACGCAATGGCCGAAACGGAGCGCCTGCAGCTTGAGGTCGCGGCGCACTTCGAGCGCTATGAATTCCACCCGGTCGTCGCGCGCCTGCAGAACTTCTGCTCGGAAGACCTGGGCGGCTTCTACCTCGACATCCTGAAGGACCGCCTGTACACGACCGGCGTGAACTCGCATGCGCGCCGCTCGGCGCAGACGGCGCTGTGGCACATCGCAAACAGCCTGCTGCGCATCATGGCGCCGATCCTGTCGTTCACGGCGGAGGAAGCGTGGGCCGTGTTCGCGGGCGCGGAGACCTACAAGGACAGCGACGAGACCATCTTCACGCAGACGCTGTGGACCTTCCCGGCCATCGCCGATGCGGCCGCGCTGCTGGACAGGTACGCGCTGCTGCGCGCGGTGCGCGCCGACGTCACCAAGCAGCTGGAAGAAGTGCGCGCGTCCGGTGCGATCGGCTCGTCGCTGCAGGCGGAACTGGCCATCAAGGCCGCCGGCGACAAGTACGCGACGCTGGCCAGCCTGGACGATGACCTGAAGTTCGTGTTCATCACGTCGCAGGCCGCCGTCGAGCAGGTACAGGACGCGGCCGACGAAGCCGTCACGGTGACGCCGTCCGACGCCGCCAAGTGCGAGCGCTGCTGGCACTACCGCCGCGACGTCGGCCACGACCACGCCCATCCGGGCCTGTGCGGCCGCTGCACGAGCAACCTGTTCGGCAGCGGGGAAAGCCGCCGCTTCGCCTGATGTACCAGCGCCCCGGGCCTCGTGCCCGGGGTCTTCACTTCACGACCATCGACATGGCCACCAAAAAAAAACAGATATTCTCCGCCGTCCCGTCGCGCTCGGGCGCAAGCCTCACCCCGTGGCTCGGCATCGCCTTCATCGTCATCCTGCTCGACCAGATCAGCAAGATCACCGTCACCCGCACCTTCATGCACGGCGAGGAAAAGCCCATCACCGGCTTCTTCAACCTCGTGCTCGCGTATAACCCGGGCGCGGCCTTCAGCTTCCTGTCCACGCAGGGCGGCTGGCAGCGCTACCTGTTCGCCGGCATCGCCATCGCAGCCGTCTGCTTCATCATCTATTTGCTGCGCAAGCATGCGGGCCAGCGCATGTTCTGCTGGGCCCTCGCCCTGATCATGGGCGGCGCACTGGGCAACCTGATCGACCGCGTCGCCTATGGCCACGTGATCGACTTCCTCGATTTCTACTGGCGCGGCCTGGGCCACTTCCCGGCCTTCAATATCGCCGATACCGCCATCACGATCGGCGCCTTCCTGTTCATCATCGATGAACTGCGCCGTGTGAACCGGCACTGAACCAAGCATCGCGGAGGATTCCATGAGCATGGACCTGAAGGGCAAGAAGATCGTCCTCGGCCTGTCCGGCGGCGTGGCCTGCTACAAGGCCGCGGAACTGTGCCGCGCCCTGACCAAGGAAGGCGCACACGTGCAGGTCGTGATGACCGAAGCGGCCACCCACTTCATCGGGACCGTCACGATGCAGGCGCTGTCCGGCCGCGGCGTCTACACGGACCAGTGGGACGGCCGCATCCCCAACAACATGGCGCACATCGACCTCACGCGCGATGCCGACGCCATCCTCGTCGCCCCCTGCTCGGCCGACTTCCTGTTCAAGCTCGCGCACGGCGCCACCGACGACCTGCTGTCGACCCTGTGCCTCGCGCGTCCGCACCAGGTGCCGCTGCTGGTGGCGCCCGCGATGAACGTCGAGATGTGGGAAAAGCCGCCCACGCAGCGCAACGTCGCGCAACTGCGCGAGGATGGGATCTGCATCCTCGGCCCGGCCGCCGGCTCGCAGGCCTGCGGCGAGACGGGCATGGGCCGCATGCTCGAGCCGGAAGAACTGCTCGATGAACTGGTCGCGTCGTTCCAGCCGAAGGTCCTGGCCGGCAAGCGCGTGCTGATCACCGCCGGCCCGACGTACGAAGCGATCGACCCGGTGCGCGGCATCACGAATCTGTCGTCGGGCAAGATGGGCTATGCGATCGCGCGCGCCGCGCGCGAGGCCGGCGCCGAGGTCACGCTCGTCTCCGGCCCGACCGCGCTGCCCACGCCGCATGGCGTGCGCCGCATCGACGTGCAGAGCGCGCGCCAGATGCTGGACGCCGTCATGCAGGGCATCGGCGGCCAGCACATCTTCGTGGGCGTGGCGGCCGTCGCCGACTGGCGCGTCGACAATGCGAGCGACCAGAAGATCAAGAAGGACGGCAGCGGCGACGCCCCGCACCTGCAGTTCGCGGAAAACCCGGACATCCTGGCGACCGTCGCCTCGACCACGTCGCTGAACGGCTGGCCATATTGCGTCGGCTTCGCGGCCGAATCCGAGAACCTGATCGAATACGGCGCCGTCAAACGCGAAAAGAAAGGCATTCCTCTGCTCGTCGGCAATATCGGCCCGCAGACCTTCGGGCAGGATGAGAATGCAATCGTGCTGTTCGACGAAAGCGGCCACACGGTGCTCCCGCGCGCGTCCAAGCTGGAGCTGGCGCGCCAGCTCGTCTCCGAAATCGCCAAGCGCCTGGAAAAGCGCTCGCTGCTGGCCTGAACCACCCGCATCATCAAGGGAACCTCGAAAAACCGTAGCGAGCGGCCGCAGTTGCGGTTGAGAAGCGCAGCTGTACGAGAGTACAGCGAGCATCGCAAACCGCAAATGCAACGCGCAGTAGGTTTTACGAGCTTCCCGCAAGCATCCGACACACTGAAGCTGAAGCATCCATGAAGAACATCGACCTGAAAATCCTCGACCCGCGCATGAAGGACTTCCTGCCGGCCTATGCCACCACCGGCAGCGCCGGTCTCGACCTGCGCGCCTGCGTCGAGGAACCCCTGACGATCGAGCCCGGCCAGACCGTGCTCGTGCCGACCGGCCTCGCCATCCACATCGGCGATCCGGGCTATGCCGCAATGATCCTGCCCCGCAGTGGGCTCGGCCATAAGAACGGCATCGTTCTGGGTAATCTGGTAGGCTTGATCGACTCCGATTACCAGGGCCAGTTGATGGTCTCGACCTGGAATCGCGGCCATGCCTCGTTCACGCTGCAGCCGATGGATCGCCTGGCGCAGCTGATCGTGGTGCCTGTCCTGCAGGTGGGCTTCAATGTCGTGGAGGATTTCGCAACGAGCGACCGGGGCGCCGGCGGTTTCGGCTCAACCGGCAAACAGTAAACACAATGAGGAGCACATGACCGGCATTCATCGTCAGCGCCCTGCGGGCTTCAAAGTCGCCGCGCTGGGCATCACCGCAGCCATGTTGCTGTCGGCCTGCGCCACGCAAGCACCGCGTCAACCGTCTGCCACGCCGCGCGTCGTCGAACGCCCCGTGGAAGCCCCGGGCCTCACGCCGCAGATGGCCGCCGCCGCCGACACCCTGACGAAGATGGCGGGCCTGCAGGACCGGCTGTACAAGGTCGCCGCGCCGCTGCTGATCCAGAATGCCGAACTGTGCAAGGGCCAGGCCCGCAACCTGCTGGGCTTCACCGCGAAGAACCGCTGGTCCTACCCGGGCGAATACAACGAGGCCGCCCATGTCGCCTTCGGCATGGACGAACACCTGCAGGTGACCGGCGTGCTGGCCGGCAGCGGCGCCGCGCGCGCCGGCCTGCAAACGGGCGACATCCTGCTCGCCGCCGGTGGCAAGCCGCTGCCGACCGGCGAACACGCGCTGTCGCAGGCCGGCGCCATCTTCGGCAAGATCATCGCATCGCAACCCAGCCTGCCGATGACGGTCGAACGGCACCAGAGCGAGCGCCAGCTCACGATCCCGGTCACGCGCGCCTGCGCCTTCGCGATCGAACTCGGCAACGCCGACAACGTGAACGCGTATGGCGACGGCAGCCGGGTACTCGTCACGCGCGGCATGATCAACTTCACGCGCGACGACGACGAACTGGCCTTCGTGCTGGCCAAGACGATGGCCCACAACATGCTGGGCCACCCGGCCGCGCAACGCAACAGCGCCACGATCGGCAGCATCATCGACAACCTCAAGAGCATCACGCCGGACACGTCGATGCTGATCGGCAGCGGCGGCATCAAGGCAATGCCGGCGGAGGCCGACGCGGCCGCCGACCGTCTCGCCATCTACCTGGCCGCGCGCGCCGGCTACGACATCAAGGACGCGCCGGGGTTCTGGACGCGGCTGGCCGAGGCGTATCCGCCGAGCGTGCTGAACGGCTATAGCGCGAATCATCCCGCGCTCACGCAGCGGCTGGCGGCCGTGGATAAGGCGATTGCCGAAGTCAAGGCGAAGCGGTCCGCGAAAAAGGCGCTGGTGCCGTGAGCGGTATCGGATCGGCGTGATCGACGGGGGCCGCGTTTGCGGCCCTTTTCATTTCCGCGTGGGCTCGGGGAGCCAGCCCTACCCGTAACGCCGACGTAGGGTGGGCACCACCTGCCCACGCGTTCAACCAGCCCGGAATCAGCCGGCCGCCAGCAGCATCCCCTCGCATTTTGTATCATTACCAATTCCCCCGCCCCGCCGCGCAATTCGAGCGCAAGAACCGGGAAGCGGGAGACAGCCCGCGCGGCCACAATCCGCCGGTCCAACCTGATACAAGACCAGGAACCATGAACACTGCCAACCTGCTGCGCCTCATCGTCCTCGCCGCCATCTGGGGCGGCTCCTTCCTGTTCATGCGCATCAGCGCGCCGACCCTCGGCCCGGCCGTGCTCATCGAATTCCGCGTGCTGTTCGCCGCCCTGTTCCTGGCCCTCGTGGGCGTCGTCCTCAGGAAGCGCCTCGACCTGCGCGCCCACTGGAAGCACTATTTCATCCTCGGCTTCTTCAACTCCGCCTTCCCGTTCCTGCTGTTCGCGTTCGCGGCGCGCACGCTGCCGGCGTCCGTGCTGGCCGTGCTGAACGCCACCGCGCCGATGTGGGGCGCACTGCTCGGCGCCGTGTGGAACCGCCAGCCGATCGGCGCGCGCACGGTGCTGGGCCTCGTGCTGGGTACCGTGGGCGTCGCGCTGCTCGTCGGCTTCGACCATGCGACCAGCCGCCCCGGCGCCGCCCTCGCTGTCGCCGCCGCACTGGTCGCCGCCTTGAGCTACAGCGTCGCGAGCCTGTATGCGCGCACCGCGAAAAGCGTGGAACCGTTCGCCAACGCGCACGGCACGATGTGGACGTCGGCGCTGATGGTCTTGCCCGCCCTGCCCCTGTTTCCACCCGCCGGCGCGCCGACCCTCGGCATCGCCGGCGCCGTGATCGCACTGGGTGTCCTGTGCAGCGGTATCGCCTACATCCTGTATTTCAAACTGATCGAAGAAGTCGGCACGACATCCGCCCTCACCGTCACCTTCCTGAACCCCGTGTTCGGCATCCTGTGGGGCGCGCTGTTCCTCGGCGAGGCGATCGGCTGGCACACGCTCGTGGGCTCGGCCATCACGCTGGTCGGCACGGCGTTCGTGACGGGCTTTGTCCCGCGCTTCGGCCGCGCCGCGCCCGTGCCTTCGTCGTGCAAATGAGCCGACGCGAGCACACGATTCCACTGCCGGCCGGCTACCGCCGGGCGGACGCGTTCACCTTCCACGGCCGCGACGCCGATGCGCTGGCGGAGCAGGTCGACGCGAACGCCGGGCGCATCCGCAAAGGCGTGCTGCTGGACGGCGTGCCGACCGTGCTCGACATCACCCTTCATGCGGACCGCGCCGGGTGTGTCGTCGACAGCAATGGCACGGCCGCGGACAGTGCTGCCCACGACGCTCTCGTGAACATGCTGGGTCTGCGCATCGATCCGACGCCGTTCGAACACGCGGTGCGCGACGACGTCCTGTTCGGCCCGGTCGTCGCGCGCCAGCCGGGCCTGCGCGTGATCCAGTCCGCCACCGTGTTCGAAGCGCTGACGTGGGCCATCATCGGCCAGCAGATCAACCTGTCGTTCGCGATCGCGCTGCGCCGCACGTTCGTCAAGCTGGCCGGGCGCGCGCATTCGAGCGGCCTGTGGTGTTACCCGGAAGCGGCCGACGTGGCCCGCCTCGACATCGAACAACTTACCAGCCGTAAGTTCTCGGGCGCCAAGGCCGAGACCCTGCTGCGCTTCGCACGCCTTGTGGCGGACGGCGCGTTGTCGCTGGCCCGCACGGCGGACACGGCCGAGGTGAGCGAACGCCTGCTCGCGGTCAAGGGCATTGGGCCATGGACCGTCAACTATGCGTTGCTGCGCGGCTGGGGCTATGCGGACTGCTCGCTGCACGGCGACGTCGCCGTGCGCAATGCCATCGGCCGCCTGCTCGGCACGGAGCGCCCGGACCTGCGCGCAGCGGAAGCTTTCCTGCAGGCGTATCGCCCGCACCGCACGATGGCTGCGGCCTATCTGTGGGCCAGCCTGAACCAACCCGCCGGCTGACAGTTCCCCGGCTGCTCTTGTGCCGCCACAAGACGAACCCGCCACGCTTGCCCAGACTGGTTGTTGAACGTCCGCGGACGGAACGACAGCGAGGGTATTCCATGAAAGCAAAAACATGCGTGGCGGCGCTGTTGATGGCGCATTCCCTTGTGGCGTGGGCTGAAGGGCAAGCGGGAGGAGTGACGGACACGCGAACGGACACGCTGTCCGAGGCCAGCGACGACGACCGTGGCGCTTATTTGTCGCTCGCATTCGGCAACGGCCGCATCCATGGCGGCAACGCGAGCGGCAACACCTGGATGCGCGGACGCACGTTCGAAGTGCGCGCCGGACGCCAGCAGCACGACCTGTTCGGCCTCGCCCTGCCATCCGCCTGGACCATGCGTGTCGACTTCGTCCATTACAACGAGGGCCATCCGGACAACAACCACCGCGACGGCTTCGCCCTGCAATGGCTCAACGTGGCCCGTATTTCCCATGCCTGGACCGGCGAACTGGGCGTTGGACCCTACCTGAGCATGAACACGACCGAAGTCATGACGGCGGAAGGCTTCCGCCAGATCGACGATGCCCACATGGGCCTGCTCCTCAGCGCCGCGCTGCGCCTGACCGTCCCGGGTCCGGCCGGCACCCATCTGCGCCTGGGCTATAACCACGTGGCCATGCGCAACGTACACCGATCGGACGCACTCGTGCTGGGCTTCGGGCGCCAGTTCGGCGCAGCCGAACCGGCGCCGGACGTCGTACCGGACGGGCATCTGTGGCTCGGTGGCACGTTCGGCACGTCGATCACGAACATGGCCGGCACGCATGGCGCCCATGCCGGCGTGCTCGAAGCCAGGCAGTATGCCGAGCGTTGGGGTGTCGGCTATAAATTCCTGTTCGAAGGCGACGATGGCGCGCGGGTCGACCGGCGCGGCGTCGCCGGGCAGTTGTGGTACGAGCAGCCCGTGACGCCGCGCTTTTCGATGAGCATTGGCCTCGGCCCCTATTTCGCCACGAATCGGCGCTACGACAAGCGGCGCGACGACAACCGCACGGCCACCAATCTCCTGATCAGCTTCCAGGCCGAACACGCGCTGTCCGGGCGGACGCGGGCCATCATCAACTTCAACCGTATCAAGACCTTCCGCGCGACGAACGACCGCGACCTGTTCCAGGTGGGCCTGCTGCGGCGCTTCTGAGCGCTGGCTCTTGACCGGGTGGGCGGCGGCCTAGCCGTGCGACAGCCAGCGCGGCAACCCATCGAACTGCTGGGCGCCCTCGCCGGAGAAGCGGATCAGTTCGTGCAGGGGCACCATGGCCAGGTTGTCGCGGCCATAGTGTCCGCCCAGCGCGCTGGGAATCCTGAGGCAGTATTTACGATCAGCCGTCAGGGGGCCCAGCGTCATCTCCGCCAGGCGCACCTGTTCCGGCATATACCAGCCGTCCAGGAAATCCTGGTTGTACGACAGCGCGTCCAGGGCGGCGCGGTCTTCGGCCACCGGCTCGCACCTGAGGTCTTGCGGCGACAAGCGCCAGTACATGCCATCCTCGTCGCGGACGATCAGGTTGCCGAAGGCGTTCTCGCCCAATACCTCGACCGCGTTCAGACCGGTCCAGCCCCACGCGTCGTTGATGTCTTCCACAGTAATCATCGTTGGCTCCGCTTTCTTGAGTTCAGTGCAGTCGACATGCGTTCGACCGGACTGGACGGCGGAGGTTGCGCGGCGCTGGGGAATGCTTGCGCCCGGTCGAACGGGCGAGCGCGGCAGGGGAAAAACGAAAAAGCCGCTGATCCGGAACAGGATCAGCGGCTTTGGAATCTGGTTGCGGGGACAGGATTTGAACCTGTGACCTTCGGGTTATGAGCCCGACGAGCTGCCAGACTGCTCCACCCCGCGTCTGATGCTTCGTATTATACGCAGGTTCGGCACTTCCGGCAATCCCGATTCTCCAACGCCCTGCGATCGAAGCATGAGCCGTCTCCGCGCCGGGCGCGAACGGCTGGCGGATTGCGGTACAGCCGACCCCAATACGGTGGTAAAGTAAGGGCAACTTAATTTATCCGTTTCCTATGAAATTCTGCTCCGAGTGCGCCCACCCGGTCACGGTGGCCATTCCCGAAGGGGACAACCGCCCGCGTTTCGTGTGTACCAGTTGCGGCACTATCCATTACCAGAACCCGAAGATGGTGATCGGTTCGATCCCCGTATGGGAACAGGACGGCGAGCTCAAGGTCCTGCTGTGCAAGCGCGCCATCGAGCCGCGCTACGGCTACTGGACGCTGCCGGCCGGCTTCATGGAAAACGGCGAGAGCACCAGCGCGGCCGCCGCGCGCGAGACCGAGGAAGAGGCCGGCGCCAACGTCGAGCTGGGCAATCTGTTCACCCTGCTGAACGTCGTGCACGTGCACCAGGTGCACATGTTCTATCTGGCGCGCCTCGTCGACCTCGATTTCGCGCCAGGCATCGAAAGCCTGGATGTGCAATTGTTCAGTGAAAACGAAATTCCGTGGAGCGAGCTCGCCTTCCCCACGATCCGCACGACGCTCGAACTGTTCTTCGCCGACCGGGTCAAGATCCGCGAAGGCGGCACCTACGGATTCCACACCCGTGACATCGCGGGTCCCATGCGCGCACCCGTCCAACCCGACTGACCGCCGACCATGATTCCCTGGCTCGAGGCCCATACGCCGTTTCCCGACGTGTCCGAGGCGTTGACGACGGACGCGCCGGGCTTGCTCGCGGCCGGGGCCGACCTGTCGCCTTCGCGCCTGCTGCAGGCGTACCGGAACGGCATCTTCCCGTGGTTTTCCGAGGGCCAGCCCATCCTCTGGTGGAGTACCGATCCGCGCATGGTGCTGTACACCGACCGCTTCAGGGTCAGCGACAGCCTGAAAAAGACGTTGCGCAAGATCGAGCGCAGCCGCCAGGCCGGCGGTCCCTGGGTCGTGCGTTTCGACAGCGCGTTCGAAGCCGTGATGCGCGCCTGCGCCGCGCCGCGCAAGGACGGGCCCGGCACGTGGATCTCGGACGACATCATCGCCGGCTACACGGGCCTGCACCGCATGGGTTACGCGCACTCGTCCGAGGTATGGCTGGACGGCGAACTGGTCGGCGGCGCCTACGGCGTGTGCATCGGCCGCATGTTCTACGGCGAATCGATGTTCGCGCGCGTGTCGGACGCGTCGAAGGTCGCGCTGGCCTACCTGGTCGCCTTCCTGCGCGGCCACGGCGTGAAACTGGTCGACTGCCAGCAGGAGACGGGCCACCTGGCCTCGCTGGGCGCCATCCCGATCCCGCGCCGGGAATTCCTGCGCCACCTGCGCCAGGCGATCCAGGAGCCGCCGATTGAACGTTGGGAAGTTACGCCACCGTTGACGACCTAACGGTGTGCGGCGCCGTCTTTGGCTACAATGGGTTCAACACACGTCGTTCCGAGAGCTTTGCATGACGCACCTGAATGATCTGCCCTTTTCCACGCTGCAGTTCTATACGACGGCACCGTATCCTTGCAGCTATCTCGACGCACGCCAGGCCCGATCGCAGGTCGCTACGCCATCGCACCTGATCAATGCGGACGTCTATTCGGAACTCGTGCGCAGCGGCTTCCGCCGTAGCGGCATCTTCACCTACCGTCCCTATTGCGACGGCTGCCGGGCCTGCATTCCCGTGCGCGTGGCGGCCGAGCGCTTCACGCCCAACCGCAGCCAGCGGCGGGCGTGGAAGCGCCACGACGACCTGACGGCGATGGTGGCCAACCTGTCGTTCTCCGACGAGCACTATGCGCTGTACCTGCGCTACCAGACGACGCGCCACGTGGGCGGCGGCATGGACCAGGACAGCCGCGACCAGTACGCGCAATTCCTGCTGCAAAGCCGGGTCAACACGCGCCTCGTGGAATTCCGCGAGCCGGACGGCACGTTGCGCATGGTGTCGATCATCGACGTGCTGTCGGACGGCCTGTCCTCCGTCTACACGTTCTTCGACCCCGACGTGCCGGGCGCGTCGTTCGGCACCTACAACGTGATGTGGCAGATCGGCCAGGCGCGCGAGCTGGACTTGCCCTACGTCTACCTCGGCTACTGGATCGAGCAGAGCCCGAAGATGGCATACAAGATCAATTTCAAGCCGCTGGAAGCGCGTATCGACGGCGTGTGGGGTGTGTTGGATCGTTGAACGGCCGTGGTAGGCGAATGATGCGACATTGCATCCATACAAGGTAAAATGTCGCGAATTCACGATAGCCGATCATGTCCGACAAACTCCTGTACGCCCTCGCCCGCCCGCTGCTGTTCTCTCTCGACCCCGAAACGGCCCATAACGTCACCCTTCCCGCCCTGCGCCGCGCCGCCGCGATGGGGCTGACGGGCTTCGTCAAGAAGCCGAAACCCGATCCGCGCACGGTCATGGGCATCACGTTCCCGAACCCGGTCGGCCTGGCCGCCGGCCTGGACAAGGACGGCGCCTATATCGACGGCCTGGCCGCGCTCGGCTTCGGCTCCATCGAGATCGGCACCGTGACGCCACGCGCCCAGCCGGGCAATCCGAAGCCGCGCATGTTCCGCCTGCCGGCCGCGCAGGGCATCATCAACCGCATGGGCTTCAACAACGGCGGCGTCGATGCCTTCATCGCCAACGTCCAGTCCTCGCGCTT
>Ga0207705_10002959_pt1 | contig 12985 bp, 15 predicted proteins | sample KBSC13metaG_FD_184314 | JGI IMG/M metagenome (GOLD analysis project Ga0207705, IMG submission 184314) | Corn rhizosphere microbial communities from Kellogg Biological Station, Michigan, USA - KBS C1-3 metaG (SPAdes) (version 2) | ecosystem: Host-associated > Plants > Roots > Rhizosphere > Soil ...
GAGATTCAACGAACGGCTGATTATAGCCGATGGGACTGACGTGATATTAACTGCTGCGCCGAATTCGGCGGAAAACCTTTTCGACCCCGACCTGGATGAGGACCTCGACGCCGAGCTCGATGCCGGCGCGGGTGGGCCCGATTATTCTCCCATCACCCTGGAACTGGGGCCCGAGCACTGCGGACAGCGGTTGGACAAGGTCGTCGCCGGTTTGGTGCCGCAATTTTCGCGCAGCCGCCTGCAGCAATGGTTCGACGAAGGCCATGTCACGGTCGACGGCAAGCCCGCCAAGGGCAAGGGCACCGCGTACGGCGACGAGACCGTCACCGTCGTGCCGCAGCCGGCGCCCGAGGACACGGCCTATACGCCGGAAGCGATGGAACTCGACGTCGTCTTCGAGGACGACGCCATCATCGTCATCAACAAGCCGGCCGGCCTCGTCGTGCATCCGGGCTCGGGCAACTGGTCCGGCACCTTGCTGAACGGCCTGCTGCATCACTGCCCGCAACTGGTGTCCGTGCCGCGCGCCGGCATCGTGCACCGCCTCGACAAGGACACGAGCGGGCTGATGGTCGTCGGCAAGACGCTGGAAGCGCAGACCGGCCTCGTGCGCCAGTTGCAGGCGCGCACCGTCAAGCGCGAATACCTGGCCCTCGTGTGGGGCACGCCGCGCCAGTACGGCACGATCGACACGGCGATCGGCCGCGACGCCAAGGACCGCGTCAAGATGGCCGTGTCGAACAGCCCGTCGGCCAAGCCTGCCATCACCCATTACGAGCTGCTCGAGACGGGCGAGCTGGACCGCCGGCCCGTCAGCCTCGTGCAATGCCGCCTGGAGACGGGCCGCACGCACCAGATCCGCGTGCACATGCAGTCGCTGGGCTACAGCCTCGTCGGCGACACCGTCTACGGCAAGCAGCACCTGCGCGCGTTCTTCCACCGCCAGGCACTGCAGGCCCGCCGCCTGGGCCTCACGCACCCGGCCAGCGGCGAACACATGGAATGGGTCGTGCCGCTGGCCGACGATTTCGCGGAACTTCTGGAACAGGCCGGGATCGAAGAACCGGAAGCGATCTGATGTCCCTGTCTGATGGCGACCTGATCCATCCGGCCATGCCGGACCAGTGGCCCGACCTGCCTGACGCGTTCGGCGCACTGGCCACGACAAGGCGCGGTGGCGTCAGCGCGTGCGCTTACGATGACGGGCAGGGCGGTGCCGGGCTGAACCTCGGTCTCCACACGGGTGACGACCGCGAAACCGTCCAGACCAACCGTGCGCGCCTGCAGGCGTTCCTGCCGGGGCGGCCTGCGTGGATTGCGCAGGTGCATGGCGCCGACGTCGTCGATGCGGCCACTGTCCAGCCGGGCGGTCCCGTGTGCACGGGCGACGCGAGCATCTCGACGGTGCCCGGCACCGTCTGCGCCATCCTGACGGCCGATTGCCTGCCGGTGCTGTTCGCGGACCTCGGCGGCAAGGTGGCCGGTGCCGCGCACGCGGGCTGGCGCGGCCTCGCGGGCGGCGTGCTGGAGCAGACGGTCGCCGCCATGCGCGCGGCAGGCGCCGGCGACATCACGGCCTGGCTAGGTCCCGCGATCGGCCCCGACGCGTTTGAGGTCGGCCCGGACGTGAAGGCCGCGTTCGAGGCGGCGTTGCCGGGGCAGGTGGGCGATGCGTTCCGTGTTCACCCGGATCGGCCAGGTAAATACTTCGCGGACATTTATCTGCTAGCGCGCCGCACACTGGCGCATGCCGGCGTCACCCGTGTGCACGGGGGCGGGCGCTGCACGGCGACCGAGACCGACTGGTTTTATTCCTACCGGCGCGATGGCGTCACCGGCCGCCAGGCCAGCCTGATCTGGTTGAAGTAGCTGGATCGGGCGCGGGCCGTCAATATCCCCCGCGGCCGCCATCCGTGCCCGTGCCTTGCCCCGCCGGATGTCCGCCGGCGGCACGCTCCCCACCCGGAACAGGCCCGGCCTCTGGTACGCTTACGGTACCGTCTGCCGATCGTAAGGTAGCCTGTCGCGTGCGCTTGCTGCGACGCCGCGATCCCGTGAGGTAAAAAACGAGTGATATTGGCAACACGCCATAGCCGAAAAAAGTGATAATGCCGCCAACCACAGTCGACTCCGTCGCCGCCATCAGGGTTATGACGTACATCCATCCTATGGCGATGATCAACATGCGATGCTCCAGTTTCTGTCGATAAAACCGATTCTACACAATGGACGCACTATGAATACGCCTGATGCTACCCCGCAGATGCTTGCCGCGCCCTGGATGGCGCCCTTCGCGCAGTTTAACGACCCCTCCGCCTGGCAGTCCTGGATGAAGCTGCCTGACGGGACCGACGGCACGGCTGCGTTCGCGCCGGTGGCGAAGATGCTGGGCGATATGGGTGCCCGCCTGACGCCAGCCAAGCTGGAAGGGCTACGTGACGACTACCTGCAAAAGGCGGGCAAGCTGTGGCAGGATTTCGTGACCGGCAAGCTGCCGTCGTTCGACGATCGCCGCTTCTCGGCGCCGGAGTGGACCGCGAATCCGATGTCCGCGTACAGCGTCGCCTCCTACCTGCTGAATTCCGAATTCCTGCTGGCACTGGCCGATGCCGTCGAGGCGCCGGCCCGCGACAAGCATAAGATCAGGTTCGCCGTGCAGCAGATCGTCGATGCGATGTCGCCCGCCAACTTCCTCGCGACGAATCCGGAAGCCCAGCAAAAAATGATCGAGACGAAGGGCGAAAGTCTCACGAAGGGCTTGCAGAACATGCTGGCCGACCTGCAGAAGGGGCGCATCTCGCAGTCCGACGAGTCCGCGTTCGAGGTGGGCCGCAATGTCGGCATCACGCCGGGCACGGTTGTGTTCGAGAATCACTTGTTCCAGTTGATCCAGTACACGCCGGCGACGCCGACCGTGCACGAGGTGCCGTTGCTGATGGTGCCGCCGTGCATCAACAAGTTCTATATCCTCGACCTGCAGCCGGAGAATTCGCTCGTCCGCTACCTGGTGGAGCAGGGCAATACGGTGTTCATGCTGTCGTGGCGCAACCCCGACCAGAGCCTCGCAGGCACGACGTGGGACGACTACGTCGACCAGGGCGCGATCCGCGCGCTGGACGTGACGCGCGCGATCTCGGGCCAGGATAAAGTGAATGTGTTCGGGTTCTGCGTGGGCGGCACGATCGCCGCCACCGCGCTGGCCGTGCTGGCCGCGCGCGGCCAGAAGCCGGCCAACAGCCTGAGCCTGTTCACCACCTTGCTCGATTTTTCCGACACGGGCGTGCTGGACGTCTTCGTGGACGAGACCCAGGTCATGCTGCGCGAACAGCAGCTTGCACGGGGCGGCCTGATGCCGGGCCGCGACCTGGCGACGACGTTCTCGTCGCTGCGTCCCAACGATCTGTTGTGGAACTACGTCCAGCAGAATTACCTGAAGGGCAAGACGCCACCCGCGTTCGACATGCTGTACTGGAATGCCGACAGCACGAACCTGCCGGGCCCGATGTATTGCTGGTATCTGCGCAATACCTATCTGGAAGACAAGCTCAAGGTGCCGGGTGCGCTGACGGTCGCCGGCGTCAAGGTCGACCTGGGGGCGATCGATTGCCCGACGTTCCTGTACGGCTCGAAAGAAGATCACATCGTCCCGTGGGAAGCCGCGTTCGCGTCGATGGGCCTCCTGAATCCGAAGAAGCCGAAGAACAACCGCTATGTGCTCGGCGCCTCCGGCCACATTGCCGGCGTGATCAATCCGGCCTCCAAGAACAAGCGCAGCTACTGGGTCAACGAGGGCGGCCGCAAGAGTCCGAAGACGGCGGCCGAGTGGTTCGACGGCGCGGTCGAGAAAAAGGGCAGCTGGTGGCCGGAATGGGCGAAATTCCTGGCCGAATTCGGCGGCAACGAAGTGCCGCCGCCTGCGCAGCCGGGCAACGGGAAGTACGCGCCGATCGAGCCGGCGCCCGGCCGTTATGTCAAGGCACGCGCCGATTGAAAAGGTGTCGCGGCACTTGCGAAATAAATCATTCCAGTTGCTCAGCGAATAATTGCTGCACCTGCGTTCGCAACGTGGTATTTTTAGCGAATATCCTCTTGGAATCGGAGACGCCGCGGGAGACTCCCGCGGTCGCCGGATAATAAATGCGCTACGGCGCTGTACATGGAAACGTGATGAGTAGTGTTAAGAAAAGCACTGAACGCCTGATCAAGAAATATCCGAATCGCCGGCTGTACGACACGCAGACCAGTTCTTACATCACCTTGTCGGACGTGAAGCAACTCGTCCTCGATTCGGACGAGTTCACGGTTGTCGACGCCAAGACGAACGAAGACCTGACCCGCAGCATCCTCCTGCAGATCATTCTCGAAGAGGAAGCGCATGGCGTGCCGATGTTCTCGAGTGGCGTCCTGTCGCAGATCATCCGTTACTATGGCCACGCGATGCAGGGCATGATGGGGTCTTACCTGGAAAAGAACGTGCAGGCATTCACCGACATCCAGAACAAGTTCGTCGGCTCGGCCACGGGCGCGCTGGAAGGCAAGCCGTTCAGCACCGAGATGTGGACCCAGTTCATGAACATCCAGGGCCCGATGATGCAGGGAATGATGAACAACTACATCGACCAGAGCAAGAACCTGTTCCTGCAGATGCAGGAGCAGATGCAGAACCAGAGCAAGGCGATGTTCGGTGCTGCGTTCCCGTTCGTGCCGCCGCCGGACAAGAAGTAACATTTCCTGCTGCCGGCGCGCATCGCCGCGCCGGCGGTGCGGGTGCGTGCGCGCCGCATTTTCACCCCGCCGATTTCCCTGCCCTGCAGGTTCCTGTACAATCGCGGATTGCCCAGAATTCGCCGCAATCCGACAATGCAAGAACTCCGCCGTAATCCCCTCCCTGCCACGACCGACGCTGCCGGTAACACGACGCCTCCGAAGGTCGGTTTCGTCTCGCTCGGCTGCCCGAAGGCCCTCGTCGACTCCGAACAAATCCTCACGCAGCTGCGCGCGGAAGGTTATGAGACCGCCAAGTCGTACGCCGGCGCGGACCTCGTGATCGTCAACACGTGCGGTTTCATCGACGCGGCCGTGCAGGAATCGCTGGATGCGATCGGCGAGGCGCTGGCGGAAAACGGCAAAGTGATCGTCACCGGCTGCCTCGGCGCGAAGAAGGATGCGGAAGGCAGCGACATCATCACGAAGGTACACCCGAAGGTGCTCGCCGTGACCGGTCCGCACGCGGTGGCCGAGGTGATGGAATCCGTGCACATGCACCTGCCCAAGCCGCACGATCCGTTCATCGACCTCGTGCCGGACCACGGCGTCAAGCTCACGCCGAAGCATTACGCCTACCTGAAGATCTCGGAAGGCTGCAACCACCGCTGCAGCTTCTGCATCATCCCGTCGATGCGCGGCGACCTCGTGTCGCGTCCCATCCACGACGTGCTGCAGGAAGCGGAGAACCTGTTCAAGGCCGGCGTCAAGGAACTCCTCGTGATCTCGCAGGACACGAGCGCGTACGGCGTGGACGTCAAGTTCCGCACCGGCTTCTGGAACGGCCGCCCGGTCAAGACGCACATGACGCAGCTGACCGAAGCCCTGGGCCAGATGGCGAAGCAGTATGGCGCGTGGGTGCGCCTGCACTACGTCTATCCGTACCCGCACGTGGACCAGGTGATCCCGTTCATGGGCGAGAATGTCGTGCCTTACCTCGACATCCCGCTGCAGCACGCGCATCCGGACGTGCTGAAGCGCATGAAGCGTCCGGCCAGCGGCGAAAAGAACCTCGACCGCATCCAGGCCTGGCGCAAGATGAACCCGGACCTCACGATCCGTTCGACGTTCATCGCCGGCTTCCCGGGCGAGACGGAAGAAGAATTCGAGTACCTGCTGGACTTCCTGCGCGAGGCGCAGATCGACCGCCTGGGCTGCTTCGCCTACTCGCCGGTCGAAGGCGCGACCGCCAACGAACTGGCCAATCCGGTGCCGGAAGCAGTGCGCGAGGAACGCCGCGCGCGCGTGATGCTGCTGCAGGAAGAAATCTCGCTGAAGCGCATGCAGGCCAAGGTCGGCAAGACGATCCGCGTGCTCGTCGACGAAGTGGGCCCGCGCGAAGCGGTCGGGCGTTCGGCCGCCGATGCGCCGGAAATCGACGGCGTCGTCCATATCAAGCGCGCCCTCACGCCGGGCAAGGCCAGGCCGGCCGTCGGCGAATTCATCGACGTGGTCGTGACGAAGGCGGATGCGCACGACCTGTGGGCGACCGTCGCCTGACGTTGCCGCTCGCGTGCAAGGTGCCGACGTGACGAAAAAGTCCATCCAGACGACGCTGACGCACAGCGACTACCAGCCGCCGGCAGGCTTCGCCGCGTACCCGACGGCGATCCACCATGCGTCCACCGTGCTGTTCAGGGACGTGGCCAGCATGCGCGCCGGCGACTGGCGCAACAAGAAGGGTTATACGTACGGCCTGCACGGCACGCCGACGACGTTCACGCTGGAAGCGCGCCTGGCCGCCATCGAAGGCGGCGAGCACTGCCTGCTGGCGCCGTCCGGCCTGGCCGCCATCTCGATGATCCTGCTGGCGCTGTTGAAGGCCGGCGACGACGTCCTGCTGCCCGATAACGTCTACAACCCGACGCGCGAACTGGGACGCTGGCTGGCGCAGGATTTCGGCGTCACGGCGCGCTTCTACGATCCCCTCGTGGGTGCGGGCATTGCGGAACTCATCCAGCCGAACACGAAGCTGGTCTGGACCGAGGCGCCGGGTTCCGTGTCGATGGAAGTGCCGGACCTGCCTGCGATCTGCGCGGCGGCGAAGGCGCGCGGCGTGCCCGTCGCGCTGGACAACACGTGGGCCGCGGGCCTCGCGCTGCGCGGCTTCGACGTCGGCGCGGACATCGTCATGCAGGCGCTGACGAAATACCAGTCGGGCGGCTCCGACGTGCTGATGGGCGCCGTGATCACGCGCGATACAGCCCTCAACGACCGCATCGCCATGTCGCACATGCGCCTCGGGATGGGCGTGGGCGCGGACGATGTCTACCTGGTGCTGCGCGGGCTGGAAACGATGAAGCTGCGCTTCGACGCGCACGATACGGCCGCGCGCAAGGTGGCGGCCTGGCTCGAGGGGCGTCCCGAGATCGCCAGGGTGCTGCACCCGGCGTTCGAGGATTGCCCCGGCCACGATGTGTGGAAGCGGGACTTCAGCGGTGCCGGCGGGCTGTTCTCCGTCGTCTTCGATGCGCGCTACAGCGGGGAGCAGGTCGACCGCTTCGTCGATTCCCTGGAATTGTTTGGCATCGGCTACAGCTGGGGTGGGACGCATAGCCTCGCCGTGCCGTACCGCATGCAGGGGATGCGGCGCAACTGGACCGAGGCGGGGGCGCTGGTCCGGTTCAACATCGGGCTCGAAGGGCCGGATGATCTCATTGCCGACATCGAGCAGGCGCTAGCCGGGCTCTGAGCACGCGGTGATGGTGGGCCGGGGAGCCCACCCTGGCGGCATCGATCACACCGGCATCGCCTTGTTATTGTTCAGGTCGAGAAACCCGCGAATGATCCGATACGCCATCCACACCCACGCACCGGCCCCGACGAGCCAGGCCAGCGGTATGCCGATGATGGTAAACGCGAGAAACAAGGCGACCGCCATCCACAGCACATAGAACCAGAACGACCGGATCATCCACGTGTGGTGGCTGTACACCATCGTGCCGGCCGTCTCCGGCCGCCGGATGTAGTTGACGATCAGTACCAGAATCGACAACGTGCCGAGCGAAAAGAAAAAAGTGAGCGCGTGCGCCACGTACAGGATGCGCGCGAACTGCTTGGCATCCTCGAGGCCGCGTTCGTAGACGAGTTCCTGGGCCATATCTTCTCCGGGGGTATCAGGTTGCCTGGACGATAACAGATTTACGCGTCAAGCGGCGCGCGTCGCCTGTTGCACCCAGGCGACCAGACGGTTCGCATCCATCGCCCCGGCCTGGCGCGCGATCTCGCGACCGCCCTGGAATAGCGCGATCGTCGGGATGCTGCGGATGCCGTGGCGCGCGGCGAGGTCCTGCGACGCCTCCGTGTCGACCTTGAGCAGGCGTACGTGCGGTTCCATCCGGCCCGCGGCCTGGGCGTAGGCGGGCGCCATCATGCGGCAAGGGCCGCACCACGCGGCCCAGAAATCGACGAGGACGGGGATGTCGTTGCGGGTGACGTGTCTGTCGAAGCGGGCGGACGACACGTCGGTGGGCTGGGCCGTGAACAGCGCCTGCGCGCATTTGCCGCAGACGGGCTGGTCGGCCAGGCGCTCGTGCGCGACGCGGTTGACGGCATCGCAGTGCGGACAGACGATGTGCAGGGATTCGGCCATGGTTCCTCCTGTTCGGGTTCGTGATGATGATCTGCGGCGGCGCGTGCGCCGTCCGTCATGCCGTTCGGCATAGAATCGAATGCCGGGCATTGCCCTCCAATTGGGTCCAGATGAGCGAAATGCAATCCTTACCGAATGGCCGGCTTCTGATCGGCTGCGCGGGTTGGGGCATCTCGAAGGAAGCCGCGGCCGCGTTTCCGGCGGAAGGCAGCCACCTCGAGCGCTACGCGGCCGTGTTCCCCGCCGTTGAGATCAACTCTTCCTTCTACCGCCCGCACCAGCCCCAGACCTACGCTCGCTGGGCCGCCAGCGTGCCCCCCGACTTCCGCTTTTCCGTCAAGCTGCCGAAGGCGATCAGCCACGAAGCGCGCCTGCGCGACGCCGATGAACTGCTCGACCGCTTTGCCGGCGAGGTCAATCACCTGGGCGCGAAACTCGGATGCGTGCTGGTGCAGCTGCCGCCGAAGGGCGTGTTCGACGAAGCCGCGGCGCGCGACTTCCTGCCGCGCCTGCACGGGCGCGTCGGCTGCATGCTGGCGCTGGAAGCGCGCCATCCGAGCTGGTTTTCCGACGCCGCCACCGCGGTCCTGCGCGAGCACGGCGTGACCCGAGTGATGGCCGATCCGCCGGCCGGCCAGCCGGGACCGCACGTGCCCACGACGGAGGCCACCTACATGCGCCTGCACGGCACGCCCAGGGTCTACTACTCGAGCTACCCGCCGGAATTCCTGCGCGACGTCGAACGGCGGATCGCGGCCATGGCGCGGCCCGGGGTCGATCTCTGGTGCATCTTCGATAACACGGCCGAAGGGCATGCCGTGCCGAATGCGCTGGAGGTCCTGCGTGGAGCGGGATGAACGATGGTCACCGCGACCTTCCGTTTCTACGGCGAACTGAACGACTTCCTTGCGCGCGAGCGGCGTGGTCGGGCGTTCGCGACGCCGTGCGCGCGGGCGGCCACGACGAAGCACATGGTCGAGGCGCTCGGCGTGCCCCACACGGAGGTCGAGCTGGTGCTCGTCAATGGCGAGCCGGCGGGACTGGACGACATCCTGGAAGACGGTGACCGCGTGGCCGTTTACCCGCGCTTCACGCTGCTTCCCATGGCCGACGTCGCGCGGCTGGACCAGCGTCCGCCGGGCCGCGTGCGCTTCGTGGCCGATGCCCACCTCGGCGGCCTCGCGCGGCTGTTGAGAATGGCGGGGTTCGACACCATCTACCGCAATACGCTGCATGACGCCGAGATCGAGGCAATCGCGCTGGACGAGGGCCGCGCCGTGCTCACGCGCGACCGCGAACTGCTCAAGCGGCGCGGCATCGGGTACGGCTGTTATGTACGTGCGCTGAAGGCGGAAGCGCAGCTGCGTGAAGTGGTCGACCGGTTCGGCCTTGCCGAGCGCATGCGGCCGTTTACCCTGTGCCTGTCATGCAACGCACCGCTGCGGCTCGTCGCGAAAGCCGACGTGCTGGACCGGCTGCCGCCCCGCGTGGCCGCAACGCACGATGAGTTCAGCTCGTGCGACCGTTGCCGCGGCGTGTTCTGGAAGGGTTCGCACTGGCAGCGCATGGCGCGTGTGCTCGACGCGGTCCTTGCGCCAGTCGAGTCCGCTGATGCGCCAGATTGAGATACACTATTTTCCCCGACGAGACATCCGTTGACAGCGTGAGCCCATGTTGCAACAAGTATCGCTACCCATCCGCACCGAATGTCCCCCTGGCGCCTGCGTCTGCGAGCGCGAGATTCTGCTGGCCGATCCGGACGCCGACCTGCGCCCGCTGCGCCTCACCCGCACGGAGGAGCAACGCCTGCTCGAGCGCATCGATGCCGTCGGCAGCTACGCCGAACTGAAGCGCCTGCAGGACCGCATCCGCGCCAACCTCGGCGTGGAGCTGCGCATCACGCCCGGCCCGAACGAGGTGCGCACCCTGCGCGGCATCCTGATCGTGCTGGAAGACCGCCCGGGCCTGTGCAAGAAGGTGCGCCAGTCCGTGCCGGCCGCCGTGCGCAAGGTGCTCGAGCGCCATCCCGAGATCACGTACGCGATCCTCGATGCACACGACCTGTTCGGGGCCCAGGGGGCTTGACGCCGCCGGCGCTCAGCGCTGCGCGAAGGACGCGGAAGTGACCACGACCTCGGCCAGACCGGTACCCGGGACGTAGCGCAACGTCATGTCGTTGTCGTCGTTGCCGCGGCTGAACTCCATCGTCATGTTGCCGTCGCCCGAAACGAACTTCCTGGACGAAATGGCAAGGAGTCGCAGCGGCCTGTTGCGGTTGATGACGACGTCCACGTGGCGCATGTCGGGCCGTACGTCGATGGACCAGCCGTTCGACATCTCATACATGCCCGCGATCTGCCGGGCCTGCTCGTTCCTGAGACGGTAGGGCCCATCGACGGGCTTGACCTCGACGACGGCGATTGACGCGGAGCCGGGCTCGACGGGCTGCAGCGCTTGCGCACGCGTGCTGGACGCGAGCATGAGCAAGGTTGGGAAAAACAGCAGGGGTGAGGGGCGCATGATCGTTCCTTCACGAAGCGCGAACAGACTTCGGTCAGGCATCGCGCCGCAACGGCACGCTGTCGGCCGCCGGTATGCCGCAACGCCGGCGCGGCCGGACGTGCGGTCATCCCAGTCTAGGGCGGAGAGCGCCAACCGCAAGGCAATCGGCGGCCGTATCACGAAAAAATCTCGATATGCCGGAGACCAGATCGGCTGGAAATGACGACTACTCGTCGAAATCCTCGGCCAGGTTCTTCCACCCTTTGCTTTTCGCGAACGGTGCGAATTCCTCGGGCGCCTCGAGCACGACGAGACGGCTCTCCTGCAGGCCCGGATCGCTGTGGCCGAAGTCCGGCCCCTTGTACCCGACGGCGCGCAGCCGGTCGATGATGGCGCGCACGAGGACGGGATCCTTGTAGGCGCCGGGCTCGAGACGGTTCTTGAACTCCACGTACACGTCGATGATCCCGTAACCCTCGTCGAAGATGCGGATCGCCTTCACGTCGAGGGTACGGCCGTTGCCATCCTTGGCCAGGAACGGGCCGGACAGCTCGATGTCGGAATCGGTAGTCATGGTGGCAAGCATACCACTTCAGATGACACGCGCCACGGACGCGATCAGCATGGCCGACGGCACCAGCAGCACCTGCGCCGCCAGCGTACCCGCCAGTCGGCTGCCGACCAGCCAGACGATGGCCTTCCTGAACTGGCTTTCCGACACCTTGCCCTCGACGACGTCGTCCGTCATCCCCGACATGTGCGGGTCGATGAACACGGCCATCATGATGGTCGCGCCGCCGTTGATGATCCCCGAGAGCGTGCTGGAGGTCACCCGGACCGACGGGTCGAGGACGCCCGCATACAGCGCGGCGAACACGCCGACCGTCCAGAGTGCCGTGGCGCTGACGTGCAGCAGCGTGATCCGGCCGGACACGCCATGTCCCGACCGGGCGTCGGTCATGTTGCGTGCGGCCGGCATGCTGGCGACGTCCCGTACGTAAGACAGTCCGCCCTTGAAGAAGCCGTGCAGGATCAGTTTGGGAATCGAGCGATGTGCCTGGAAATGCAGGACCGCTCGGCAGAACACGCGTTGGAACGTCGGAATCAGCAGTGCACCCGCCACCGTCGCAAGACTCGCAGACACGAGCAGCCAGCGAAAATCGCCGAGCAGTGAAGTGCTTGCGACAGCGCCCAGGCTGGTCTCGACCCGTTTCGCCAGGAACGGGCCCAGGAACGAATTCGACGTCCGGGATACGAGCATCAGGATGCCGAACAGGGCCAGCGAGACGGCGATGCGCCGGGTCCTTACGCCGGCGATCCGTACCGAGTACGCGAGTGTACCGATCAGGTGGATCACGAACGTGAGGAAGCAGATGAAAACAAGTTGCGGATCCATATTATTTGTCTGTCAGTGTTTCGAATTCCACGACTGCCGCGCCGATTGCGTCTGCGAATGCCCTGTCGTGCGTGGACATGAAGACCACCGACGTCTTCCGTTGCGCAGCCAGCAGGTCGATGAGCACGGCGCGCGCGTCCGCATCGAGGCCGTTCGAGGGCTCGTCGAACAGCAGCACGGCCGGGTCGCCGATCCAGGCCGCCGCCAGCATCAGCTTCTTTTGCGTGCCGAGCGACATGGCCCCGCAACGCGTGTCGAGGTGGCGGACGAGGCCGAAGCGCTCGACGATGTCGCTGACCCTATCCGATATGGCGCAGCGCTTGGCCCAGGCGACGAACGCCAGCAGTTCGCGTCCTGTCACGAACGGATACACGGGGCACTCGTCCGGCGCGTACGCCAGCCGCGCTTTCGCGGCGGCGGATTGCGCGCGGAGGGAATGCCCGTCGATGACGATGTCGCCGCCGTCGGCTTCGTCCACGCCGGCCAGCACCCGCAGCAGGGTCGATTTGCCGATGCCGTTCGGGCCCCGCAACGCATGGGCGCCCGGCGCAAAGTGCCCCGTCCGGCCTTGCAGGACGGAACGGGATCCATACGATTTGCTCACGTTATAAAAGCGCAGCAAGGTCTTCTGCTATCGATTACGTGTGCAAATGTGCACAGCGTTCTCTTCCTGCCCCGAGCCGTCCTGCTGACCGTGCTCGTGCCTGACAGGCGTCACTTCCCCGCCTCCC
>Ga0207705_10002960_pt1 | contig 12984 bp, 14 predicted proteins | sample KBSC13metaG_FD_184314 | JGI IMG/M metagenome (GOLD analysis project Ga0207705, IMG submission 184314) | Corn rhizosphere microbial communities from Kellogg Biological Station, Michigan, USA - KBS C1-3 metaG (SPAdes) (version 2) | ecosystem: Host-associated > Plants > Roots > Rhizosphere > Soil ...
CCTTGTGCATGCGCTTCGGGATCGACCGCAGCCATCGCGTGAAGCACGGCGCCCTGCTCGACGCGCAGCTTCTCGCCCAGGTTTATGTCGAGCTGACGGGTGGGCGGCAGATCGGTCTTGGCCTGGTTGCCGACGCTGGCCGCATCACGGTCGATCCGGCCGAACGCCCGATCATCGTTCGCGAGCCGCGGCCGGCTCGTCCTCATTTCGCGGCGGAAGAGGAACTTGCCCGCCATCGCGCGTTTATCTCCCGCCTCGTCAATCCGCTCTGGACGCGTTTCGCCAGCGCCGGTTGACGGCATGTCGCGGGGGGTTCAAATCCCCGCCGCGCCGGATGAGGAGCAAGGAAACGTGGACGTTCGGGTCGCTGGACACCAAGTCGACACGGGCGATTCGCTGCGCGAGCATGCCGAACGCAGGGTCGCCGAAATCACTGCCAAATACTTCTCGAGAGCCATCGGCGCGAACGTGACGTTCGGCCGCGGGCCTAACAACGATTACACGTGCGACATCGTCGCGCCGGTGGTGAACGGCGTCGTCCTGAAAGCCGCGCACAGCGGTCGGGAGCCGGAGATCGCCTTCAACGGCGCGGCGGACCGCATCGAGAAGCAGCTCCGCCGTTACAACAATCGGCTGAAGGAGCATAAGGTCGACGAAAGCGAGAGCCAGGCGTTCGTCGAGAATGCAGGCTACACCGTTTTCTCCCTTGGGCCTGAGAGCGAGCAGGAACCCTCCGCACCGGCGATCGTGGCCGAAACCCGCATCGACATTCCGGAATCGAGCGTTTCGGACGCGGTGATGCTCATGGACCTTCGCAATACCAACGCGCTTCTGTTCAAGAACAGCGGCACGGGCGAGTTCAACATGATCTATCGCCGTGAAGACGGAAACATCGGCTGGGTTGAGCCCAGGGCCCGCTGAACCCAATTTGAGATCGAGCGGCCAGGTGCGATGGCTCGCGCCAGTCAAGAGTTCGACCATGCAACTTGCCGATTTCCTCGATTACGACGCGATCAAGACCAGCCTGCCGGGCGGCAACAAGCGTTCGCTGCTTCAGCAGCTGGCCAATACAGCCGCCCAGCGTCTCGGCCTCGACCCTGCGGCGATCCACGCCAGCCTCGCAGAACGCGAGCAGTTGGGCTCGACCGGGTTCGGTCAGGGCGTCGCGATCCCCCACGGTAAGATCGAAGGCCTGGCCCAGATTTACGGCCTGTTCGCACGGCTGAGCGAGCCGCTCGATTACAAGGCGATCGACGGCCGGCCGGTGGACCTGGTGTTCCTGCTGCTTTCCCCCGTCGATGCGGGCGCTGAACATCTGAAGGCGCTGGCTGCGATCAGCCGTGTAACGCGCAATGCGGCGACGCTTGAGAAGATGCGCGGCGCGCGCAGCCGCGATGCGCTTGCGGCCGTGTTGATGGGCGCGGACGAGCGCGACGCGGCCTGAGCCCCGGCGGCCGTGAGCTCCGACCGCCTCCCGGCCCACCTGGAAGCCGCAAGCATCCTCCGGCGGGCGGAGTCGCTCGGCGGGTTCGGAACGGTGCTGCGCAAGGGTGACCCCGAGCGCGGTTCGCTGCTCCTCCTGATCAGCGGCAAAGGCCGCCACTTCGCCTGTTTGGAGCGCATGCTGTCGCTTGACGGCGGCTACGCTTGGCAGCGCACCGGACCCGCCGAATCGGCAAGTTCCATGGAAATCGCGGATTTCCTCGCTCGGCGCGCACGCTTCGACGAAGATTTCTGGGCGCTGGAACTGGATATCGCGGAGCCTGAACGGTTCATCGCTGAAACAAGCGCTTTGGGTTGACCCCTTCCGTTACGCGGGCGACACATCGCTCAACAACAAGAGCGGGGGGCATTCCGCTTGGAAAATTCAGTAGGAATGCCACGCGAGACGGGGAACGACCTTAAGGTGAAACGCGGAAGTATCCGCTAGTAATCATCTGTCATCTTATTGGCTCGTTCACCGCACGTCTGCGGTTTTTATGTTGGTTAATTTTCGTCCGGCGCTCATCTTTTGTGCTGCCCTCCTTTCAAGTTCTATCGCTCCGGCACAGGCCGGCCCGACCATCGATACGTCCGTTCCCTTTGCGAGCGTGACTCTGCCGAAGGTCCCGGTTCCCGAATTGCTCAATACGCAAAGCGAGCCGCAGCTTTCCGATTCCCAAACCCAGGCCGACGTGGACCAGGACGACGACAGCGTCGCCGCCACTTCGGAAACCACTTCTCCGGTGCGGGCCAGCGGCGACCTCTCGAGCATGGTCGCGCAGCTTCGCTCCTCCGATGCCGGAAGCCGCGAGCTCGAATGCCTCGCCACCGGCATCTATTTCGAATCCAAGGGTGAGCCGCTCGCGGGCCAGCTCGCCGTCGGCAAGGTGATCGCCAACCGCGCTCAAAGCGGCGGGCGCTTCCCGGGCACCTATTGCGGCGTGCTGTTCCAGCGCGGGCAGTTCTCGTTCGTCCACGGCGGGCGCATGCCGTCGGTGCCGCGCGCGAATCGCATGTGGCAGACTGCCGTTGCCGTTGCGAAGATCGTCGACCAACGGCTGCAGCAGTCGGTCGCGAACAATGCCCTGTTCTTCCACGCACGCTATGTGTCGCCGGGCTGGCGCCTGAAGCGAGTGGCCTCGATCGGGAATCACGTTTTCTATCGCTAGACGCTGAACACGCGGGGGCGGAAGACGTTCGGGCGAAAGCTCGCCCGTTTTTCCATGTGCGCGGCGTTGGCTCCGTTTGAGCGCATACTCGCCAATTCCCCGGATTGGCTGCGTTTGAGCGCATACTCGCCAATTCCCCGGATTGGCTGCGTTTGCGCTTTGTTCTAGTCTCGGGCGATGGCCAGCCTGCCCGATTCCCTTTGCTTCACCGACGCTCCGCCGATCGCCGCCGAAGTGGCGCGCGGAGTCACGCGTCTGTTCTGCCGCCAGGACCTGTTCGCGGTTTGCGAGATGCCTCTGCCCAACGGGCGCCGCGCGGACCTCATGGCGATCGACGCCAAGGGCGGGCTGACGATCGTGGAGATCAAGGTCGCCAAGTCCGACCTGCTCGGCGACGGAAAATGGTTCGATTATCTCGAATATTGCGACCGCTTCTTCTGGGCGGTGCCGCCCCACCTCGCGCATATCCTGGAAGAGGAACGCTATCTTCCCGGTGCTGCGGGATTGATCGTCGCGGATCGCTATGACGCCGCGGTGGTCCGCGAAGCGACGCAGCGCCCGCTCGCTCCCGCGCGGCGCAAGGCGGAGGTTCTGCGGTTTGCGCGCCGCGCCGCGAGGCGGCTGTCGGCGCAGGTCGATCCGTCGCTGGGCGACGCCAACTGACTAGTGCGAGGTGGCCGGCTTGGGCTTCACCGAGTTGATCAGCTGAAGCAGATCGCGAGCTCGGGTGTCCCGCTCCGCGTAATTCCGCGCTGAATAGCCCGCCGCATTGTCCGTCTTGTCCGGGTCCGCGCCCGCCTTGAGGAGCAGACGCACCGCGGGGACTTGGCGCTGCTGCACCGCGACGATCAGGGGCGTCTCACCCATCTTGTTGGTGCCGTTGACCTTTGCGCCCATGTCGATGAGCCACTGGATCGCGTCGTCGAAGCCGACGCGCGCGGCGACGATGAGTGGCGTGTCACCCCCCTTGCCGGGCAGGTTCGGGTCCGCACCCTTGTTGAGCAGGAAGCCGACCCATTCCGAATCCCGGCGCGCGAGCGCGACGATCAGCGCGCTGTTGCCGTCGTCGCCACGCGAATTGATGAGGCCGGCGGGATTGTCGGTGAGCAGCTGCATCGCCTTGCTGCCATCGCGGTTTTTTACCGCCTCGAGGAAGTCGAGCCCCTGGTAGCCGGTGCCCATCTGCGCGGCCGCCGGCGTGGCTACCGACAGCAGCGCCGCGGCTGCGAGCATTGTAGATGAGAATGTTTTCACGATGTTGACGCCCCGACGTCCCGCTTGATCGCGGCCGACTAGCAGAGCAAGGCTGCCTTTGTCATGAACACCCGTACACCATTCTGGGAAAAGCCACTTACGGCACTCGATCGTGGTGAGTGGGAGGCCCTGTGCGACGGCTGCGGGCGCTGCTGCGTCCACAAGCTCGAGGACGAGGAAACGGGCCTGCTCTACGCTACTAACGTCGCCTGCAAGCTGCTCGACCGGCGCAATGGCACCTGCGTCGACTACAAGCACCGCATGAAGCGCGTATCGGATTGCGTGAAGCTCGACCGTAAGAACCTCGGGGGCCTCGACTGGCTTCCGGAGACCTGTGCCTATCGCCTGCGCGCTGCCGGCAAGTCGCTGCCCGAATGGCATTATCTGATCACCGGAAGCCGCGAGACGGTACATGAGGCCGGCCAATCGACCCGCGGCTGGACGGTCAGCGAAGAGGATGCCGGCGAGCTCGAATATCATGTTGTCGACCGCCCGATCTGAAGCCGCTCTGCTGGCGGCCCTCCCGGCTCCAATCGAAATCCGCCCGATGCGCAGTGCGCGCCGCCTTCGCCTCCGTTTCGACGACGCAAACGGGACGTTGAAGCTGACATGCCCCGCGCGGACGAGCCGGCGCGCAGCGCTCGCCTGGGCGCTCGATCAGCGCGAGTGGATCGAGGCACAGCTCGCGCGCTGCCTTCCAGGCGAGCCCTTCGAGGATGGCGCGGTGGTCCCGATCGAGGGTCGCGACACGCAAATCGTCTGGGTTGAGACTGAGCCGCGCACGCCACGTCTCGCCGAAGGCGAATTGCGGTGCGGCGGGCCTCGGGCGGGGTTGGCCCGGCGGATCGAAGCCTTCCTCAAGCGCCATGCCCTCAAGATCATGTCCGCGGAAGTCGCCGAATTCGCCGCCCTTGCCGACGTGAATGCAGGCTCGGTTAGCGTGGGCGACGCCGGCACGCGCTGGGGAAGCTGCTCGTCGCGAGGTTCGATTCGGCTGAATTGGCGCCTGATCTTCGCGGAGCCGAAAGTCCGCCGCTACGTCGTCGCGCATGAGGTGGCGCACCTTGCGCACTTCAACCACGGACCGAAGTTCAAGGCGCTCGAAGCGCAGCTGTTCGGCCCCGGGTTGGCGGAGGCGAAAGCGGTCTTACGACGGATTGGCCCTCGGCTCCGAAGGATCGGGCGGGGGAGCTGAATCGGGCTGCGGCTGCGGCTGCGGCTGGGGCTGCCGCGGCGGCGGAATCTGCTGACGCTGTTGCGGATATTGCGGTTGCTGCTGCTGCGGCGGGAAGGCGCGGTCCAGATCCTGCTGACTCGGCTCTCCGGTTCCATCGGTGCGGACCATCGGCTGAGGATAATTCTCACCGTCGGGCGGCGGCGTTCCGATTGGATAGCCGTTCTCGTCCACCATCGGCTGCACCGCGTTCGCGTCGATCGCGGTGTCGCCGTACATCTCCTCCTCTGGCGTCAGCTGCCAGTCGGGGACCGGGACCTGCGTGTCGAACTGCTCGACGGGCCGGCGTGCGACCGCGACGCTCATGAAGTCGTGGAAGGCGCGAGCCGGCGCAGTTCCGCCCTGAAGGCCGGCGATGGCCTTGGCGTCATCGCGGCCCATCCACACACCCGTCGTCAGCCCGCTCGAGAAGCCGATGAACCAGCCATCGCGGTTTGACTGCGTCGTACCGGTCTTGCCCGCGACCGGCCGGCCGATCTGCGCCGCACGGCCGGTTCCGCTCATCACGGCCGACTGGAGCAGGTCGGTCATCTCGGCCGCCACCCAGGGCGCGACAAGAACGCGGCCTTCCTCCCCGTCGCGGCTGTAGAGCATGCGGCCGTCGGCGGTGACCACGCGGCGGATCCCGTAGGGCGTGACGGCCACGCCCTTGTTGGCGACGGAGGCGAAGGCGCGCGTCATCTCGATCAGCCGTACGTCGCTCGTGCCCAGCACCATCGATGGGAAGGTCGCGATCGGTGTCGTGATCCCGAATCGCCGCGCCATGTCGGCGATGGTCGAAAAGCCGAGCTGCTGGCCGATCTGCGCGCTGATCGTGTTGATCGAGCGCGAAAAGGCCTCGCGCAAGGTGACGGGGCCGAGGTTCGTGCGGGTCGAATTGCGCGGGCTCCAGCCGTCGATGGTGACGGGTTTGTCCTCCATCGTGTCGGTCGGCTTCATGCCCGATTCGAGCGCGGCCAGATAAACGAACAGCTTGAACGCTGATCCCGGCTGCCGCGTCGCCTGGGTCGCGCGGTTGTAGATCGAATCGACGTAATCCTTGCCGCCGACCAGAGCGCGTACGGCCCCGTCGCGGTCGATCGCCACGAGGGCGCCCTGGGCGCCGTTGGGCGCGTTGGCGCGGATCGCCCGGTCGGCAGCCGCCTGCATGCCCGGATCGAGCGTGGTCCAGACGTCGATCGGATCCTGCGTCTGATCGATCAACGTATCGAGCTGGGGAAGCGCCCAGTCGGTGAAATAGCGGATGCTGTTGTTGTTCGTCGTCTGCTGAATGCGGACGTCGGCGGGGTTTGTCATTTCCGCCGTCGCCGGCGTGATGAAGCCGTTCTTCACCATTGTCTGGATGACGACGCCGGAGCGCGAGCGCGCGGCCTCGATGTCCGCGGTCGGCGAATAGTTGGACGGCGCCTTGACCAGGCCGGCGATGATCGCGGCCTCGCCCAGGCTCAGATGATCTGCGCCATGGCCGAAGAATTTTCGCGAGGCCGCGTCGATCCCGTAGGCGCCGCCGCCGAAGTAAACGCGGTTGAGGTAGAGCTCGAGGATCTGGTCCTTCGAATATTTTCGCTCCAGCGCCAGCGCGAGGACCGCCTCCTTGAGCTTGCGGCCGAAGTTGCGGCTGTTGGTCAGGAAGATGTTGCGGGCGAGCTGCTGCGTGATGGTCGATCCGCCCTGGCGGAAATGGCCCGTCTTGATGCGGACGGCAATCGACCGGGCGATGCCGATCGGATCGACGCCGAGGTGGGAGCGGAAGCGCCGGTCCTCGGTGGAGATGATCGCGGCGCGCATCTCCTGCGGGATCTGCTCGTAGGGCAGCCAGCGGCCGAAGCTGGGACCGAGGGACAGGAGCACGGCGCCGTTGGCGGCGCGCACGCGGATCATCTGTCCAAGGTCGCTGCGCTTGGTGAGATCGGAGTAGCTCGGGAGGTAGGCGGTCGCCACTGCGACCGCGACGATCAGGCCGAGCACCCCAAGCAAGGCGGTATAGACCAGGCCTTTGAAGACCGTCTTGAATGTCGAGCGCCCGGAAGAGGCGTTGTCGGGGCGCGAACGGGGCATTCCGGAGGGGGATAGAAAGCTGCAGGGCTCGCGACAATAGCGAACGACCGTAAGGCCGCTCGGCAGGGGGTTAGCCGTGGATTAACCTGTCGCGGATAATGGATCCCGCATGAGGCTCGTGGTCCTCTTGCTGGCGGCGCTGGCCGCGGTCGTGGGCGCGCCGCGCCCGGCGGCGGCGCAATGCCGCCTGTGCTCCAGCCCGTCGACGGCTCCGGCTGCGGCCAGCCAGACCGGCGACGACGTGACGATCGAAATCGACACCGCGCTCAACTTCGACCGATTGATCCTTGCCGGCACGGGTTCCGGCGCAGCCGAGCTCCGCCCGGACGGCTCGGGTTCCGCAACAGGCTCCGTTACCGCCGTGGGCCCGCGGGCAGCGGTGGCGACCGTGATCGTTCGGGGACAGCCCAATCGCGCGGTGCGGATCGATGTGCCTCGGCGAATCGACCTGTTCACCCTCGGCGGCAGCCGAATCACCTTCGACCAGGTGGTGACCGACGCGGCGGAAGCGCCGAGGCTGGACGGCGCCGGCAACCTCAAGTTCCACATCGGGGGACGCTTGCGTTTCATGGGGGACGAGGACGGCGACTATCGCGGCGACCTCCCGGTGACCGTCGAATATCAGTGACGCTCGAGACGCGAGAAGCGTCCGAATCGAAGCAAATCCTAAGCCGCCGTTTACCAAGGCCTTGAGGGAAGCCGTAAGCGGCCAAGGTTAATGGCATCTCCACGGATGACCGGTGATTCGGCCACCGACAGTGTGAACCAGTGGGGACTCAAGACAATGCGCAACGCTCTTCTCAAGTTGGCAACCGCCTCGGTCGCGATCGTGGTCGCTATGCCGGCAGCTGCGGCGCCGACCTCTGTCAGCAACGGTCCGGTCCAGGCGCATGCCGCGATCGTCAAGCCGCTCACGCTGACCAAGCTGACCGACCTCGACGTCGGCACGATCACGGTTCAGGACACGGGTGACGTGGTCCTCACCGCCGCGGGTGGAATCACCTGCAACGGCGGCCTGACCTGCTCGGGCACTGTCTCAGCCGCGAGCTATCGCGTTACCGGCACCAACAACCAGCAGGTGACGATCACCAAGCCGCCGGTCACGCTGACCAACACCGACCTGACGATGGGCGGCACGCCGCTGACCCTGAACCTGACCGGTGTCGACAACGTGACGCTGCCGAACTCGGGAACGACCGGCACGACCTTCTCGCTCGGCGGGACGATGACCGTTCCGGCGGCGACCAAGGAAGGCACGTACCAGGGCGACCTCGCCGTGACGGTCAACTACTGATCATTGTGGGCAGCGCGATCGATAAGGTCGCGCGAGGGGAAGGGCTGCCGGCGACGGCGGCCCTTTTTCTTTGGCCCTTCGCGGAGTGGTTGACCGAAAATCAACCATTCCGGAGTTAATAGCCCGCCTCGGTCCGCCTGCGTGAAGGAAGTCGCATTGCGCCTGGTTTCATGGTGCCGAGCACTCGCCCTGCCGTTCGCGATATGTGCGGCGCAGCCGGCTCACGCCGCGACCCAGATGGTGACCGTCAACGCCACCTCCGTGAAGCCGCTGTCGCTGGTCTCGGTCCAGAGCCTCGACCTCGGCACGCTCGTTCTCGGCCCGGGCTCTTGGCAAAACGCGACGGTCGGCATCTCGCGATCGGGCGGTTTCACCTGCGCCAGCTCTTTCGTCACTTGCAACGGGGCGACCCAGCCCGCATCGTACACAGTCACGGGATCCAACGGTCAGACGGTGAGGATCGTGGCGCCGGACGTCACTCTCACCAACCAAGCCAACCCGTCCCAGACCCTGGTGCTCGTGGTGGACAATCCCGGTACGGTCACGCTTCCCAATTCCGGCACCAAAGGCACCACATTCTCCGTGGGCGGCTCGATCGTCGTGAGCCCCAGCACGGCTCCAGGGACATACGCCGGGACGTTCAACGTCACCGTCGACTACTGACCACATCCCGTTTTCCCGTCGTGGTTGACCGAAAATCAACCATTCTCGATCAAAGACTGAGGCGATCGCTCCGGTTCGGAGCAAAGTGGGGATCGCCAGTATGACTTTCCGTGTCCGCCTCATCGTTTCGGCAGTCGCGCTCGCCGCGCCGCTGCTTGCTCTTCCATCGCCGGCGAACGCCGGGATCGGAGACCTGCTCGTCGCTCCGACCCGCATCGTGCTCGACGGACGCAAGGGCGCCGAGATCGTCCTCAACAATATTGGCGAGGAGCCTGCGACCTACCGCGTCTCGGTCGAATTCCGCCGGATGACCACCGACGGCAGCCTCGAGGACGTAACCGCCCCGACGGCGACCGACAAAACCGCCGCCGACATGATCGTCTACGCGCCGCGCCGCATCACGCTGGCGCCCCGCGAGCCGCAGGCCATCCGCATTGCCGCCCGCCCGCCGCAGGGGCTGCCGGACGGCGAATATCGCGTCCACATGCTGTTCCGCGCGATCCCGCCGGCCACTCCGGTCACGCAGGCCAGCGCGCCGACCGAGGATAAGGGGCTGCGCTTCCAGCTCACGCCGATCTACGGCGTGACCATCCCCGTTATCGTCCGCCTCGGAAACCTCCAGGCCACTGCCGGCATCGCCAATGTCCAGCTCGGAAAGGCGAAAGACGGCAGTCAGACCGTGGCGCTCGATCTCAACCGCGCAGGCTCGCGGTCGACGTTCGGCGAAGTGCGCGTGCTGAAGGCCGGCGTGAAGGATCCGATCGCGCTTCAGAAGGCGGTCGCAGTCTACACGGAGCTTAGCGCCCGCCATCTGACGATCCCCGTCAGCACCGCCTACAAGGGCGAGGTCGCGGGGCCGGTCACCGTCCAGTACGTCGAGACATTCGACGACGGGTCGCACGTGATCGCCGAAACCAAGACGGTTCTGCGCTAAGGCCGGGACAGGCCCAGCGGGATCTCCTCCGGTGCTTGGGCCGGTCAAATGGCTGCGCAACGCCGCGCTCGTCCTCGCTCTGTGCGCGGGCGGCGCCGGCGCGGGCGGAATGGCCGCGTCGATCGCGACGCCGAAGGCCGCCGACTGGAAGGCCGACCCGGACGATCAATATCTTCTGGACGTCAACATCCGCCAGCTCCGCCTCGGGGACGGCGTGCGCGCCTACAACACGCCCGAAGGCACATGTGTCGTCTTAGGCGACTTTTTGACCACGCTCGACGTGCCGATGCGCATCGACCTCGGCGCGAAGAAGGCGAGCGGCTGGGCATTCCGCGAGGCAAACAAGATCTCGATCGACCATGCGGCGGGCATCGCGACCTTCGCGGGCAAGACGGAGACGATCTCGCCGGGCGCAATCCGCGAAACGCCGGAAGGCTGGTGCGTGCAGGCCTCCGCATTGTCGCGCTGGTTCGGCCTTGGCGTAAAGCCGATGACGACCGGTTCGGTCCTCCTTCTCCAGTCCGAGGCAAAGCTGCCGGTCGAGCTGGCGATGGAGCGGCAGCAACGCGCCGCGCACCTGCGCAAGGCGAGCTTCGACCTGTCGACGCTCCCCCAGGTTCGGATCCCTTACAGGATGTGGCGGACCCCCGCGCTGGATTTCGTAGTCAGCGCCGGCGTCACCTATCGCGCCAGCGACGGCATGCAGGTCGACCGTCAAAGCTCAGTCTTCGCCGCGGGGGAGATCGCGCGGCTGTCGTACGACGCGCAGCTGACGACCACGCCCAAGGGCAAGCCGAGCCTTCTCCGCCTGCGCGCTTACCGATCCGATCCCGATGGACACCTCCTCGGACCACTCCACGCGACGCATTTCGGCCTCGGCGACGTGGAAGGCTTCGACAGTGGACTGACGGGTGGCGGCGCGAGCGGCCGGGGCGCGGTCGTCACCAACCGGCCGCTTGCAACGCGGGCCGCGTTCGACCGCACGCGTTTCGAAGGCGACCTGCCATTGGGCTGGGAAGCCGAAATCTACCGGAATGATGAACTGCTCGGCTTTGCCAAGCCGAACGGCAGCCAGCGCTATGTCTTTGACGACGTTCAGCTTCTCTATGGCGAGAATCGGGTCCAGATCCGACTTTACGGTCCGCAGGGCCAGGTTCGAATGCGCGAGGAAGTGATCAACGTCGGCCAGGACAACGTCCCGGCCGGGAAGACCTGGTACTGGGCCGGCTTTAGCCAGCCTGGGCGCGACGTGCTCGAGCTTGAAAGGCCTCCCGACACGGCCAAGCTGCCCAAGGCGCAGGCCACCGTATCCGTCGAACATGGCATTGACGACCGCATGTCGGTCGGGGTCCTTGCACGCGCCATGTTGATCGACGACGAGCGGCTGACCTTCGTCGAGGGCAATGTCCGAAGATCCATCGGCTCCGCGCTCGTCGAGCTCGGGGCCGCGCGCGAATCGAACGGCGGAATGGCTGCGCATGCCCAGCTTCTAGGCAAGTTCGGGGGCGTCAATGTGAGTGCCGAAGCCCTTCTTGCGAATGATTTCCATTTGCAGGGGGGCGAGAAGAAGAGCGTCCGCGACGTACGGGTGGCGCTGGATGCGCCGTTGCACATCGGGCGCGGCGTCTTCCCGGCGCATGCCGACGTGCGCATGACCGACAATCGCGACGGCACGAAAACGCTGCAGGCCGCGGCGCGCCTCTCGGCGAACCTCGACCGGTTCAACCTGGCAACCGATCTCACTTACAACCGCCAATATGTGCGCGGCGGACAAGGTGCGGGCGGGGTGCTGACTCTCGGGATGATTGGCACCGGCCACATCGGCGATGTCCGTCTGCGAGCTGGCGGCAGCTTCGACGTCGCACCCTCCGCGCGATTCCGAACCGCGGAGCTGTCTGCATACTGGTCGAGGTCGGACGAGGTCGATTGGGAAGGCGACCTCGCCTACGACGCGCCCACGCGACGGGCTCGCGCCCGGATCAGTCATGTCCGCCGGTTCAACACCATGGCGATCGCGCTCACGGGCGAGGCGGCGACGGACGGCTCGGTGGCGTTCGGCATCAATCTCAATTTCTCGATCGATCCCAATCACGGCCTGTCCCTGTCGCGGCGGCCGCTGGCCCAGGCAGGCGCGGTGCACGCGGTCGTTTATCGCGACCTCAACGACAATGGCGTTCGTGATCCGTCCGAGCCGTTCGAGAAAGGCGCCGTCGTCACGACGGGTATGACGCAGGCGGAATATCCGACCAACGCGAAGGGCGCGGTCACCGTCGGCGGCCTCACCGCCTATCAGCCGATCGCCGTCGGGCTCGACCAAAGCAGCCTGTCTGACCCGATGCTGGTCCCCAAGAAGGCGCTCCAGGTTGTGGTGCCGCGTCCCGGGATCCCCGCGGAGATCCAGATTCCGCTGGTCGGCGGTGGCGACGTGGAAGGCGCGATCATCAAGAGCGCGGAGCTGGGCTTCGAAGGGCTCGACCTCGAGCTCGTCGACGCGACCGGCAAGGTCGCCGCCACGGCGCGCACCGATTACGACGGCTTCTTCCTGTTCGAGCGTGTGCCCTACGGCAGCTATACGGTCCGCATCGCCAAGGACTCGGCGGCAAGCGCAAAGCTCCTAGTCGACCTGGGGTTGCGCGTGGAGGTGACCGTGGAGCGGCCGGTCGTCCGGGCCGGGGCGGTGCACGCCCAGCCCTTGCCGGTCCTGGCTTCGGCGGCCGGCAACTCCCTGTCGAAATAGGGCCAGTTTGGCTTGAACCGCCTCCGGCGGTTTGACTGGTGCGGTCGAGAAGACTCGAACTTCCACGGCCTTTCGGCCACAGCGACCTCAACGCTGCGCGTCTACCAGTTCCGCCACGACCGCACGTCATGAAGATAGGAGGCAGCAGGACGCCGCAAC
>Ga0207705_10002961_pt1 | contig 12983 bp, 11 predicted proteins | sample KBSC13metaG_FD_184314 | JGI IMG/M metagenome (GOLD analysis project Ga0207705, IMG submission 184314) | Corn rhizosphere microbial communities from Kellogg Biological Station, Michigan, USA - KBS C1-3 metaG (SPAdes) (version 2) | ecosystem: Host-associated > Plants > Roots > Rhizosphere > Soil ...
TCCAGCGGCGCTGGTGTGGCACCACCGGCGGCAGTCGACGAAGGCCTACCTCAAGCAGCAGCGCGGATACGGCCGGTCCGAAGCGCTGGTCGCCCAGCGCCACCCCGATCGCTTCACGTCGCTCGGCACCGCCCGCTGGCACGGCCTGATCTACGACTCGTTCGCACCCTCGCTGCTGCGGCAGCGCGTCTACCGGGGTCTGTACGGCGCGGCCGCCTACCAGTCCGTCTACCGGGCCGGGGGGCACGGCCTCGACATCGCTCACCAGCTCGGCGGTCCCGCCGCAGTCGCCGCGGTCGTCCTCACGCCGCTCGTCCTCGTCGCGCCATGGTTCGCGGCCGCACCGATCATTGGCGCGCTGTTCTTGCTGGCGCTGTTCGGATGGGACGCCGTGGCGACCCGCCCGCCGCGTAACCTTCAGGCGGGCCGGTTGCGCTTCCGGCTCGGTGTCGCCTTTCTCCATCTCGCCCAGCCCCTGGTCCGCTTCTCGGCGCGGTGGCGCGAGAGCCTGCTCTCCCGGCGCCAGCAACCGACGTACGCGACCTTGCCGGGACCCGTGCAGCGGCTGCGCCGCGGAGTGCTGCTCGTGCCACACGAGCGCGAACGCGCGCAGATCGCCGCCGACCTCGTCGGCAACCTCCGTCGCGCCGGCTTCCGGGTCGCCGTACCGTCCGGCTGGGAGGACCACGACGCGAGGCTGGTGTCCGGGCTACTGACGTTCGGCGAGCTCGTGACCACGTCCTTTCCGGTCGGCTGCGTGCAGATCCGGGTCCGGCGCAGGCTGCGCGGAGGCCGGATGTTGGTGGCGGCGGCAGGGCTCTGCCTCGTCGCACTTCTGTCCGTCCCGGGCGCCGAGGTGGGCGCCGCCCTGGTCGCCGCGGAGGCGACGCGCGGCTTCCTCCGGCTCGGGCGCCGGGTCCGGCTCTCAGTCGAGGTGGCGGCGGCGTGAGGCGCGCGTTGGTGCTCGGCGCTGGCGGCTTCATCGGCAGCCACCTGTGCCGGCGGCTGGTGTCCAACGGCTGGGCCGTCACAGGACTGGTCCGCGACCCGTCGGATCCGCACGTCAGCCGCAGGCTTGCGCCCATCGCCAGTGACATCGACCTCACCATCGGCGATGCGGCTCGCGCCGAGGTGCTGAGACCGCTGATCGCACAGGCCGACGTGGTGTTCCCCTTCGCCGGACGGTCCGGCGCAGCCGACTCGATGGCCAACGCGGCGGCCGACCTGGACGCCAACGGCCACGGCCAACTGCTGGTGTTGCAGCTGGTGCACGAGCTCCGCCCGCAGGCCCGGATCGTCTTTCCCGGCTCGCGCCTGCAGTACGGCCGCCCGAAGACATTGCCGGTCACCGAAGACCACGAGCAGACCCCGACAAGCATCTACGGCATCCACAAGATGCTCGGCGAGCACTACCACCGCTTGTACGCCCGGACCTACGGCTTGGCCACCACGGTGCTGCGCATCTCCAATCCGTATGGGCCGCATCAGGACCGGCCTGGCGGTCGTTACGGAGTCGTGGGAACGTTCCTCGCCATGGCCGCCCGCGACCAGGTGCTGCCCGTCTACGGAGGCGGCCGTCAGCTGCGTGACTACCTGTTCATCGACGATCTGACCGAGCTGCTCGAGTTGGTCGCCGTTCACCCGGCTGCACCGGGCGAGGTGTTCAACGCCAGCGGACCCACGGCGACGTCATTGCGTGAGATGGCCGAGGCGGTCGTGTCCGTGGTCGGCTCCGGCACGGTTGTCGACGCGGAGTGGCCGGGCGACGCCGCTTCGGTCGAGACCGGCGACTATGTCGGCAGCTGGGACAAGGCGGCTCGGGTCCTCGGGTGGGGTCCGACGGTGGGGCTGGACGACGGGCTACATCGCACGTGGGCGGAGTTCGGAGCGGCGCTCGCGGAGTCGACGTGACCGAGTTCGCGTCGACCCTGGTGCGTCTCGACGACCGGTTCCTGTTCTGGTTCACGCGCCATCGAGCAGCAGCGGGCCAGGTCTTCCACGTCGAGAGGCGGCTGCTCGGATTCACCCGGCCCTATTGGCGCACGGTGGCGGCCGGCATCGGGGTCACGCTGGCGATCACGCTCGCGGGTCTGGCCAAGCCTTGGCCGACAAAGATCCTCATCGACGACGCTCTGGGGTCGCACTCGTTCCTCGGTCTGCACGCGCGCGGCGCCCTGTTGCTGTCGGTGTTCGGGACGATCGTTCTGTTCCTCATATCCGGAGCACTGGGCCTGCTCCAGACGGCGCTGTTGTTCGGCTTGTCGCAACGGCTCATCGCCGACCTTCGCGAGCGAACCTTCGAGCAGCTGACCCGTGTGTCGCTGCGCTATCACGACCAGCGCAGCACTGGTGACAGCATCTTCCGCGTCACCAACGACACCTATGCGGTGCAGTCGGTTCTGCTCGACGGACTGGTGCCCTTGGCCTCGGCTTTTCTGGCGCTCGCCGGTGCGCTCATCGTGCTGCTCTCGTTCGACCCATTCTTCGCGTTGCTGTCGGCGGTGAGCGCCCCGGCCGCCTTCGTGCTCAGCAAGCGGTTCACCGCGCGCATCAACCACTCCGCGGCAGCACTGCAGCAGCGCGAGAGCGAGGTCTACTCGCAGGCCGAGCAGACGCTCGGTGGCATCAAGACCGTGCAGGCGCATGGTCGCGAGGCACACGAGACGGCGCGGTTCGCAACCCGAACCGGCGCCAGCCGCTCCGCGATGATGAAGCTAGTCACCGACCAGACCTTGTTCGGTCTCGCCATCGACTTCGTGCTCTCGATCGGGCTCGGGCTGGTGACTTATGTGGCGGCCGAGCGTGCGCTCTCGGGGGCGCTCACACCAGGCGAGGTGCTGGTCGTGATCGCGTACGCCGGCACGTTGTACGGGCCGATGTCGGGCATCGCATCGACAATCGGCGAGCTCAGGGCGGCCTCGGCGGCGGCGGAGCGCGTCTTCGAGGTGCTGGACCAACCGCACGTCGTCGATCCTCCCGGCGCCCGGCCGCCGGCCCCAACAGCGCGGGGACAGTTGGCGTTCGAGCAGGTGCAATTCGAGTACGCACCTGGTTTGCGAGTTCTGCGCGACGTCTCGTTCACTGCGGCGCCTGGTCAGCTGATCGCGCTCGTCGGACCTACCGGGGCGGGCAAGTCCACCATCGCGAGCCTGCTGCTGCGGCTTTATGACCCGGTGGGCGGTGCCGTCAAGCTCGACGGTTTCGACCTGCGGCGGCTGCCGCTGACGTGGCTGCGCGAGCAGATCGCGTTCGTCCCACAGGAGCCGTTGCTGTTCAACGCCTCGCTGCGCGACAACATCCGCTACGGCCGCCTGGACGCAAGCGATGCCGAGGTCATGGCTGCCGCACGGGCGGCGAACCTCGACGAACTTCTCACCGGTCCGCAGGGCTTGGACCTGATGGTCGGCGACCGCGGCAGCACGCTCAGCGGCGGCCAGCGGCAACGAGTCGCGATCGCACGCGCATTCCTCAAGGACGCGCCGATCCTGATCCTCGACGAACCGACCTCGGCGCTGGACGCGGCGACCGAGGTGCTCGTCATGGACGCGCTCGAGCAGCTGTTCGCCGACCGCACCGCGATCGTCATCGCGCACCGCTTGTCGACCGTCTACCGCGCGAGCCAGGTGCTGGTTGTGCAGGACGGCACCGTCATTCAGCAGGGCACCCATGCGCAGTTGGCCAGACAGCAAGGTCTGTACCGCACGTTGCACCAGGCCAGGTTCGGCCGGCAGCGCGGCACCAAGCCGGTAGCCATCTCGTGGGACGCGTAGTGACGGCTGACGTCGACGTCGTGATTCCAGTGCGCAACGGCGGTCGCCTGCTGCGCCTCGCGGTCGACAGCGTCCTCGAGCAGGATGGCGTGAACGTCCGGGTCATCGTCGTCGACGACGGCTCAACCGACGGCTGCGCCGAGCGACTGCCACAGGACTCCCGGATCACGGTTGTGCGCGGTCCGGCCCGGGGGATTCCCACCGCACTCAATGTCGGCACGGCGACCGGCCGTGCGCCCTACGTTGCCCGGCAGGATGCCGACGACGAGTCTGTGCCGGGCCGGCTTTCGGCACAGCTCGACTTCCTGAGCGGCAAGCCCGGCATCGGGCTGGTCGCAACGGGCTTTGACGTCGTCGTCGGCGACCGGACGGTCGCAACCATGCTCCCGGCGCTCACCGGAATGCTGGACAAGAACCCGATCTGCGCCGGAAGCACCGTCCTGCGGCGCGCCGTGAGCGACGCGGTGGGCGGCTACCGCAGTCAATTCGCCTTGGCCAGCGACTATGACATGTGGCTTCGCTGCGCCGCCCACGCGGGCGTCGCGATACTTCCGATCGTTGGCTATCGCTATCGGCTCTCCGCCGGCATGTCGACGATCCGCCGCGCGTCGAAGCAGGCGAGTTACGCGCGACTTGCGCGTGCCAGCGCACGGGCGCGGCTTGCCGGCGACCCCGATCCGGTCGATGCCGATGCGGCTACCGCGATGGACGACATCAGTGATGACGACCGCGATGTCACCGCGTGGTGGGCTCGCGAGTTCGCCGCTCTCGGTGCGCCCGCGGAAGCGCTGCGCTGTGCGGTGCGGCTCCCGCCGGCTCACATGCTCCGGGTGCTGCCGACGCTCGTCCGGCGACCGCAGTCGCAGGGAGCCTGGACGTGACAGCACCGATCACCGTGCTCACAGCAACGATGGGCCGGCGTCCGCAGATGCTGCAGGAGGCGATCCGGTCGGTTCAGGAGCAGACCCTGGCACCGCTTGAACACATCGTCGTCGACGACGGGTCGTTCTCCGTCGACGGCGGCTTGGGTGTCACCGTCGTAGCAATCGAACACTCGGGCTTGGGTCCGGCACGAAACGCCGGCCTCTCCGTCGCACGCGGCGAAGCGATCGCACTTCTCGATGACGACGACGTCTGGCGTCCGCGACACCTCGAGACGCTGTGGTCGGTGATGCAACAAACAGGCGCCGACGTCGTCTACTCCGACTGCGAGGAGCTGGGACGGCGTGACGGCTATGCCACGGTGGTGCGGGACTTCGACGCCGCGCTGCTCGAGCAGGAGAACTTCATCTGCGTACCAGCGACTATCGTCCGCGGAAGAGCTCTGCAGGCCGTCGGCGGCTTCAGCTCCGGCCCCCTCGAGGACTGGCGAACATGGCAACGGATGGCTCGACGGGGTGCGCACTTCGTGCACGTGCCCGAGGTCACCGTCACCTACCGTTTCCACACTGACAACCTCACCTACGGCGGCGTCGAACCAGAGCGCACCCGCGCCGTGAAAGAACTCCTCGACGCGGCAGAGCGCGGCGAGATCTCCTGGCACGACTACGAAGAGCAGGTAGCGGAGGTGTGGCGGTGACATCCGTCGTCGTGTGCGGGTGCGCCGGCGCGCTTCCTCTTGCCGGCGTTGGCCTGCACTACCTGCAGTACTGCTTAGGCCTTCGCGACATGGGCATCGAGGTGTCCTACCTCGAGGAGATCACCGACTACTGGCCCTACCACCCGGACACGAACGAGCCGGACCAGCAGGCGTCCTACACCGTGCCGTGGTTGCGAACGATGCTCGAAGCTTTCGATCTGCCCTGGGCCTACCGGGATCCGCTCGGCAACTATCACGGCGCAAGCGAGCGGGAGGTGCACGGGCGATGCGCCGACGCCGACCTGTTGCTCAACGTCAGTGGCGCGCACAACCCGATCGAACATCACCGCTCCGCGAAGGTGCTTGCCTACGTCGACACCGACCCAGGGTTCATCCAGGTCAAGGCGGCCACCCGTGACGCGTCTGTCCGGTCGTGGCTCGAGGGTCACGATCTGCTCTTCACGTTCGCGGAGTCGATGAACACGCCGGACTGCCGGATACCCGATGCCGGCTACGACTGGAAGACGACGCGTCAGCCCGTCTACCTGCCGTTCTGGGACGAGGTAACCGCGCCGCCGGGGACGCCGTACACGACCGTGATGAACTGGCGCGCCTACCAACCTGTGGAGTGGCAGGGCGAGACCTGGGGTCAGAAGGACGCCGAGTTTCCGGTCATCCGCGACCTGCCGAGCCGGCTGCCCGATGCGGATCTGGAACTGGCCGTAGGTGGGCGTGACGTTCCCCGGGACGAGCTGCGTGCCGCCGGCTGGCGAGTCGCGGACCCGCTGGAAGCGACCCGCACGATCTGGCGGTTCCGCGACTACATCCGCGACAGCCGAGCCGAGCTGACGGTCGCGAAGCAGTGCTACGTCCGGTCGCGCTCGGGCTGGTTCTCCGAACGCAGCGCCAACTACCTCGCCGCCGGCCGACCCGTCGTCTCGCAGGACACCGGTTGGGCCGCGCACGTTCCCAGGGGCAAAGGCGCGATCCCGTTCACGACGACGGACGAGGCGGAAGCGGCAGTCCGGCAGGTGGAGGCCGACGCCGAAGGCCACGCCGAGGCGGCACGTGCGCTGGCCGCGTCGTACTTCTCCGCACCGGTCGTCCTCGAGCAGCTGCTCTCCGACGCCGGGGTCGACTGATGGCGCGGATAGTCGTTGCAGGCTGGGTCACCGGCCTTCCGACTGCTTCGTTCTTCTGGCACGCAGTCGGTTTCGCGATCGGGTTCCGCGATGCCGGTCACGACGTGTGGTTCCTCGAGGACAGCGGAGACGATCCGTGGTGCTACGACCCGGAGACCGAGGAGCTCGATCCGTCGGCGCATTACGGGGTGCGATTCCTCGGCGATGAGATGGCGGCCGTGGGCATGGCCGACCGCTGGGTGTTCCGGCACGGCCCTACCGGACGGCACGACGGCATGTCCGAACAGGAAACGGCCGACGTTCTGGAGGGCGCCGATGTCTTCGTCAACGTCTCGCTGACGACACCGATGCGTCCCGAGTACCTCCGTATCCCCCATCGGCTGGCGATCGACACCGACCCGGTGTTCACCCAGGTGCGCATCGCCCAGGGCGATTGGCTCCTCGGCGGCGTTGCGGACGCGCATACCCGACTGTTCACGTTCGGCCGCCCGGTGCTGCCGGGACAGCAACACGAGTGGATCCCGACCCGGCAACCGGTGGCCTCCCGGTTCTGGCCGGTGGAGTCACTGCCCGGCGACGACGCGCCGTTCACGACCATCATGAGCTGGCAGGCCTATGCCGCCGTTTCCTTCGAGGGCGTCGAGTACGGCGCGAAAGACAAGACAGCGATGCAGCTGCTGGACCTGCCGTCGCGCACCGATGCACGCCTGTCCGTCGCGTTGGGCGGTGGCGACAACCACTGGCAGGCGCGTCGGCTCTTGTCGGAGTACGGCTGGGAACTGACCGATCCCATGCAGGCCAACGGCACGTCGGAACTTTTCCGGAGCTACCTCGCGGCGAGTGCCGGCGAGCTCGGGATCGCAAAGCACGGTTACATCGCCGCCCGCTCCGGTTGGTTCTCCGAGCGCACCTGCTGCTACCTGGCCAGCGGTCGCCCGGCGGTGGTCTCCGACACGGGCTGGCCCGAGTGGCTGCCGTCCGGAGAAGGCCTGTTCGCCTACACAACGGCCGCCCAGGCCGCGGAGGCGCTCGAAGCCATCCGCGCGGATCCCGACCGGCACGCGCGGGGGGCCCGCAAGCTGGTCGAAGAGCACTTCGAGGCGGCTGACGTCTGCACCGCGTTGCTGGCGGCGCTGTGAGCGCCAAGCCGATCGCAATCGTCGTCGGCTACGTGGTGCGCTATCCCGTCGGCGGCATGACATGGGTCTTCCGCAACTGGCTGCGCGGGCTTGCGGATCTCGGCTTCGAGCCAGTCTTCATGGAGGCCGCCGGACCACAGCCGTGCTGCTACGACGTGGACGCGCAGCGGATGACCGACGATCCAAGCTATGGCGCCGGATACGCCGCGCGGGCCCTCGGCGACGTGCGGTGGTGGTATGCAGATCCCACGCTCGCCGCCGGCGGATGTGGCATGAGCTACGACGAGGCGGTCGCGACGCTCGAGGATGCCGCAGTGCTCATCAACGTCGGTGGCTCGTGCTGGGCTCCCGAGTTCGGCAAGGCCCCGCGCCGAATCTTCGTCGATACCGACGCACCTTTCACGCAGTTTCGGCTCGCTGACGGCGACGCCGGATGGGCCGCTCTGATCGGTGGGCACGACACGCTGGCGACGTACGCCGTGCACGTCGCCGACGGCAGCGCCCGCACCCCGACCGCGGACCGCACGTGGCTCCCGACGAGGCCGCCGGTCCATCTGCCCTCGGTTTTGGTGACTCCGGTGCCGGAGGGCGCCTGGACGAGCGTCACCTCCTGGTCGGCGTACGGCGCTGCCTGGTGGGATCTGGAGGAGTACCGCCAGAAAGACGTCGCCTACATGCAGATCGGCGACTTGCCCAAGCTGGTCCCAGCCGGCGTTGAACTGGAGATCGCGCTGTCGGGCGAAGGACCGCGGCGGCAGCTAGAAAGACACGGCTGGCGCATCATCGATCCGATCCCGGTCACGGTGACACCGGACCGATTCGGCGACTATCTGCGCGCCAGCCGCGGCGAGCTCGGTGTCGCCAAGCAGGCATACGTGAAAGCGCGCACGGGCGCCTTCAACGACCGCACGTTGATGTATGCGGCCAGCGGAAGACCCGTTGTCTGCTCGGACACAGGGCTCGACTGGCTGCCGACCGGCGAGGGCGTGCTGCCGTTCAGCGACGCGTTGTCTGCAGCCGAGGCGATTCGCGCGGTCGAGGCCGACCCTCAAGGCCACGGGACCGCCGCGCGTCGAATAGCCGAGGACAACTTTGCGGCCGATCGGGTGCTAGCCGAACTCCTGCATGCGAGCGGGGTGCCCGCGCCGTGACCCGGCTCGCATTCCTGCTGTGGCCGGACACGTTCGAGGACTGGTACGACCCGCTCGCCGTCTCACGTTCGGAGTACCTGTCGAGCTACGACCGGGAGTGGTCGATCTCGCTGGCCAGCGCGCTTGTCCAGGGGGGCATTGAGGTTCATCTCGTCCAGATGACGCGGGGCGCTGCCGAGACGGCCGAGCAGCGACCATCCGGCGCGACCGTTCACTTCGTGCCCGTGCCGGCGAGCTACCGTGCACTTCGCCAGCTGACCTGGGGACACGCGGCGTGGGAGCACACCCAGAAGCTCTGGACGGTTGCACCGATCACCTCGACATTGTCACTGCGGCTGATGCGGAAGCTTCGATCGATCCGGGCCGACGCCATCGTGGTGCAGGACTACGAGACGTTGCGATTCGACGTGGCGGGACCCTTACTCTCGGCGTCGGGTGAGCGCGTGCTCGGATTGGACACCGGCGCGTCCGCGCGGCCCTCCGCTGCTCCGTGGAAGCGATGGACGAGGAACCGAGCCGCTGCACTCCTCGCAGTCAACCAAAGTGAGGCCGGGCGACTGCAGACGCTCGGCCATCGCCGGGTCAACGTCTGGCCGGTGCCGGTGCGCACCGACGTGTTCGTTCCGCGCGATCGCACTGCGGCGCGCCGCCGCCTCGGTATCGGCAGCGATGAACGGTTGGTGTTCGCGGCGACCCGGCTGCATGAGGTCAAGAACCTGCCCCTGCTCGTCGACGCGTGCCGCGACGCCGGTGCCCGTCTCGTGCTCACCGGCGACGGCCCTGAGCGGCGCCGGATCGAGGCGATGAGCGCGGAGCACCTGTCGCTGCTCGGCTGGCAGGCACTCGATGACGTCGTCAACTGGTACGCCGCAGCCGACGTGGTGGCGCTGTCGTCGAACCAGGAGGGCCAACCGGTGGCGGTGCTCGAGGCATTCGCCTGCGCCCGCGGCGTCGTCGCGACTGCGGTCGGCGGAGTACCCGAAGTCGTCCGTGACGGCGAGACGGGCTGGCTCGTGCCACCCCGAGACCGCTCCGCGCTGGCGGGCGCGCTCAGCGAGGCGTTGTCGGACCCTTGCCGCGCCGATGGCTACGGCGCCGCCGGTCGCGCCCTCGTGCTGCGTGCACACTCGTCGACCGCCGTGGCGGAGTTCCTGGTGGCGGTCGCAACGGGCTGACCGACTTGTCGGACCGGCGCAAACGGCGCGCCGGCAAACGGATGCAGTGCCTCGCGGTAGGCAAGTGTTCCTTCCGGCGTGGCCACGAGGGCACGTTCCTCGGCATCAAGACGACGGATGACACGCGCCGGATTGCCGACGACGACGGAATAGGAATCGACGTCGTTCCACACCACCGAACGTGCACCGACCACTGCACCGTCGCCAATGGTGACGCCCGGCATGACGATCGCGTCGAAACCGATCCACACGTTGTTGCCCACCCGAACCGGCGCGGTCTCGACCTCGCCCAGCAGGCGTCGAGGCACTGACAGCGGCACTCGCTCGAGCAACGCACGCCGGAGCACCGGGTCGAACGGTACGCGCCGGCTGTCCATGATCACCGCGTTCCAGCCCAGCATCGAGCAGCATCCGACGGTGATCTCCTCGTCGCAGACGAACTGGGTCCCGTTCGTGACCGAGAACGCGCCGAACGTCACCACCCCCTTCGGGCCCACGTCAAAGGACGTCAGGCCGTGGACGCTTGCCCCACGGTGAACACGCACGCCGTACGGCGGCTCACTGCGGTCGAGCAGGAACTGGTAGCTCGACTCGACATGGGCCTCGTCATCGAGCACTGCGGACTCGGGGATCAGCCCGTCCCACCAGTCCCAGTCGAGGCGACGCGGCAGCGGCATCAGACCGTCCCAACGATCTGCGCCGGGTTCCCGACGACCCTGGAACGCGGCGGCACGCTGTTCGTCAGCACCGAGCCCGGCTCGACGAACGAGCCGGCACCGACGCGAACACCCTTGAAGACCATGCAACCCGGCCCGATCCACACGTCGTCCTCGATCACGACGGGCGCCGCGGGAACGGGAGGTCGCTGCAGTCCGGCGGCCACACCCATCGGAGAGATCGCGAACACGTCAGCAAGGCGTTGCACCGGGGCTAACGGATGGAAGTCGGCATCCATCACATAGGTGTTCCAACCGATCGCGACGTGGTTGCCGATCGTGATCTGGCGCTCGCACATGAGCACGACACTGGCGAACACGCACCAGTCGCCGATGCTGACCTCGCCGTCCGGCTGGAACGAGAAGTGCGTGAGATCCATGGTGCAGTTCTCACCGATGACAAGCCCCGGATCGCGGTGGGTGCGGAACCTCTTGAACGCATCCGGTCCACTGATCACGGTGCCGGCCCCTACCTGCACGTTCGCCGGCAGCCTGCCGTCGGTCCAGGTCGCCGCGGTCTCGGTCACAGCGCCTCCAGCAGGGTCGACACGATCAGCTCGACAGCGCCTTCGGACAGGTATGGGTGCAGTGGCAAGGTCACCAGCCGCTCCGAGGCTGCTTCCGTCACCGGCAACGGCGCATGTTCGAGGTCGCGGTAGGCCGCGAACCGATGGATCGGCGGGTAGTGAAATGAGGTCTGCACTCCTGCGGTCGCTAGTCGCTCGCGCACGCGCGCGCGTCCGCCGGCTTCCGGCAAGACGGCCACAGCCAAGTGCGCCGTCGAGTCCGAGCCCGCAAGTGCCAGTCCCACCTTCGAACCGGTCAGCGCGTCCTCATACTGCGACAAGAGCCGACGCCGAGTCTCGTTGTGCGCCGGCAAGTCGGCGAGGCCGGCCGCGCCCAGCGCCGCCTGCACCTCGGTGAGGCGCGCGTTCGTCCCGATCGCGAGCACGTCGTAGTCGTAGGCGTGCCCGCGATGCCGGTCCCAGGTCCCCGTCGTCATGCCGTGCCCGCGCAACCGCCGGATGTCTGCAGCGATGTCCTCGCGGTTGGTCGCCACCATGCCGCCCTCGCCAACGGGCAGGTTCTTGTTGGCGAAGAACGAGTAGACGGCCGCGTCGCCGCGAACCGGCAACCAGATCCCGCCGTCGGTGGTAGGCCCGACCGCGTGGGCCGCATCCTCGATGACCGCAAACCCGTGGCCGAGCAGCGGCGCGACATTGACTGCGCTGCCGGCGTAGTGAACGACCAACACCGCCCGCGTCCGAGCTGTCACGCGTTCCAGGACGCTGGCCGGGTCGACCAGTGGCCGGTTGACGGACTCGATGTCGGCGAAGACGGGGGTCGCACCGAGCCGTCGTACGACGTTGGCGTCCGCAACGAACGTGAGCGACGGCAACACGACCTCGTCACCCGGACCAACTCCGACTGCTTGCAGGGCGAGCAGCAACCCGGTCGTGCCGCTCGAGGTGGCAATTGCGTGTTCGGTCGCCGACGCCTCGGCGAATGCAACCTCGAAGGCGGCCGTCCGTGGACCCATCGACAGCCAGCCGCTGTCCAGCACCTCGAGGACCGCCTCCCGCTGCGCGGGCGAGATGCGCAGGTCGGACAGCACTACCGTCCAGCTCACAGGTCCGCCCATCGCTGGGCGTCGAGGTTGACCGCCTCGTACGCAGCCAGGTCGGCCACATCGGTCCAGAAGCCCTCCATGACGTGCGCCCGCACCTGCCGGCGCGCGGCAAGTCGGTTCAGCAGCTCTGGCATGTCGGTGCGGCCGGTCGGCAGCTCGTCGATCGCGGCCCGGGACAGCGCATACATCCCGGTCGCCACCGGAAGCTGAAGCGTCGGCTTCTCGCGGATCTCCACCACCGCGTCACCGTCGAGAGTGAATACGCCATACGGCAGCGGCACTGCATGGTGGTCCACGACGACGGTCGCGGGAAAGCCGGACGCGACATGACCGCGCAACACCGCTGCGAAGTCGAGGTCGGCCAGGATGTCACCGTTGACGACGAAGACGTTCTCGACGTCGTCGGGCAGCAGTCGCAGTGCGCCGGCCGTGCCGAGCGGCTCCTGCTCGTCCACGAAGATCAGCTCGGTGCCCGGCACGGGAGCCCCGTTGAAGTAGGTCCGGATCAAGTGGCCCTTGTGCCCGATGGACACGAAGATGCGCTCGAAGGCCTGCGCCACAAGCTGCCGGACGAGGATCTCGACGATGGGCCTTTCACCGACCGGTAGTAAGGGTTTCGGCAGCGAGAAGGTGAGCGGCCGCAAGCGCGTCCCGCGCCCACCGGCCATGACAAGAGCGTCC
>Ga0207705_10002964_pt1 | contig 12977 bp, 8 predicted proteins | sample KBSC13metaG_FD_184314 | JGI IMG/M metagenome (GOLD analysis project Ga0207705, IMG submission 184314) | Corn rhizosphere microbial communities from Kellogg Biological Station, Michigan, USA - KBS C1-3 metaG (SPAdes) (version 2) | ecosystem: Host-associated > Plants > Roots > Rhizosphere > Soil ...
GTGTATGCAAAGTGTAAAGCCTGCCTGGCTTAAAAAAGTCCTGGATGAAATTGCCTTTTCGTAATTTGTTATATAATTATGTTTTCAAAGGATTTACAAGGATTTTTAAAGGATTTAAAACGCAGAGGAAAAAGCATTTATTAATTTTTAAGAAGAATGTTACCAGGCCTTACAGATATACTTGACACCGCAGATTTTAAAAAGCTTTCCAGGTTGATTTCATTTATTGAAAATGAAGTGTTGGGCTATGAAGAAATATTAATGCAACTAAAAAATTCTTCCGCCAAAATTATTGGCATAACCGGCGCCCCGGGCTCAGGTAAAAGTTCGTTAACGGATGTATTGATTGGTGAGATGATAAATGATCAAAAAAAAGTAGGTGTTCTTTGTGTTGATCCCTCCTCACCATTTAATCGTGGTGCGTTGCTTGGCGACAGAATAAGAATGAGCGAGTGGTATAACCATCCTGATGTGTTTATCCGGTCCTTGGCAAGCAAGGGTTCACTCGGAGGTTTGCACCCCAAAATTTTAGAGATTACAGATGTAATGAAATCTGCCAATTTCGATTACATAATTGTTGAAACTGTTGGTGTTGGGCAAAGTGAAGTTGATATTGCTGCATTGGCAGATATAACAATTGTTGTGCTCGTTCCTGAAGGCGGCGACGTAATTCAAACCATGAAAGCCGGCTTAATGGAAGTGGCAGATATTTTTGTCATAAATAAATTTGACAGACCAGGTTCAGCAAATTTTTATAATAATTTAAAACAAATGCTGGCGCCGACCTTTCATCGGTCTCAAAAAAAAGTACCTGTTTTAAAAACTATCGCATCTCAAAAAGAAGGCATCACTGAATTATACGAGACTATTGCAAAATGGCAATTTAATAAAGATGAAATTTATAAAGTTGAACTAATGATGGAAAAGCTATTGTCAATTATTCAGAATAAAAAAATGAAAGACATTAATAAAGATAAGTTAAAGGTCCATTTATTAGAGGCTGCGAAGGAGGCTGATTTTAATTTATATCAATTTGCAGAAAAGTATTGCTAATAAGAACGAATGATACAAACAGATAATTTTCAACGGTTATTTTTCCACCATCTGAAACCTACTATGCCAATAACTGCATAAGGTATCATCATTAAATAAAGAATTCCATGATTGAATCCTTCCGCGGGTTTTGTGCCCATTTGTTGAACCGATTTGGCGCAAATAGAACATTGGGCAAAGCTGTTTTGCGTAAATATAAAAATGAGTAAGATGGCGACTAAAGTGAAAAAAGCTTTTTTCATACGGGGCTCAAAGTTACTATGAAATTGCGATTTAACAAACATAGGTTTGAACTTGTGAGCTGGTACAATAATATTTAAAGAAAAATAATAGGGCTTAATCAGATCATTTTTTTTTGCAGACATTCAATGGATTTATTCATACCCAGTGCACATTAACAGATTCTTTCATTACTTTGCCTTGATTATGCACATCTCTCTAACGGTAAAGCGTACATGAAAATTTTTGAAGCGTTGATCTTTTATGAAATCCGTTTATGCTGGATCTGAAAAGTAGTGCATGTTAATAATCTAAAAAAATTATAAAATGAAAAAAATGTTTTGGCTTGTTCTCTTACTTTGTATGTTTTCAGGACTTTATTCAAGAGCCCAACAAAAGCCAAACGTTTTAATTCTTTATACCGACGATTTGGGATATGGAGATTTAAGTTGTTACGGTGCCACAGATATTTCCACGCCGCATATTGATTGGCTTGCACAAAACGGTTTGCGCTTTACTGATGCGCATTGTACTGCTTCTACATGCACCCCATCAAGATTTTCTATTCTTTCCGGAAGGTATGCATGGAGAAAAAAAGGAACAAATATCTTACCCGGCAACGCCAATCTTACTATTCCAACAGACATTACTACCTTACCAAAGGTTTTTCAAAATGCAGGTTATTTAACTGGTGCAGTGGGTAAATGGCATCTTGGTTTAGGCAATACTTTTCCTATTAACTGGAATAAAGAAGTATCGCCAGGACCACGAGAAATCGGATTCGATTATTCTTTTATTTTTCCTGCAACTGCAGATAGAACACCAACTGTTTTTATGGAAAATCAAACTGTTGTTGGATTAGATATTTCAGACTCAATTGAAGTGAGTTATAAAAATTCTTTCGATGATGAGCTTTTAGGTAAAGAACATCCTGAATTGTTGAAAATGAAAAACGATCCAGAACAGGGACACGATCAACATATTGTAAACGGCATTGGACGAATAGGTTATATGAAAGGCGGCAAGCGTGCCGAATGGACTGATGAAGAACTCGGATTTACATTCAATACAAAAGCTGTTGAGTTCATTGATGAAAGCTTAAAAGAGAAGAAACCCTTCTTTCTATATTATGCCATTCATGATATACATGTTCCGCGAATGCCTGCAAGTATTTTTAAAGGAAAAAGTAAACTGGGTTATCGTGGTGATGCTATTCTTGAAATGGACCATACCGTTGGTGTCATTTTAGAAGCGTTGAAACAACGAGGAATTTTAAATAATACACTTATTGTTTTTAGCAGCGATAATGGTCCTGTAATAAATGATGGTTATTTAGATCAATCAGTGGAAACAGCTAGGGCAAGGAATTACAAACCTGCCGGCATTTATCGCGGTGGAAAGTACAGCGCTCTTGAAGGAGGTACCCGCATTCCAATGATTGTTTATTGGGCCGATACGGTAAAGCCGAATACTGTTTCAAATGCTATGTTTAGCCAAATAGATTTAATGGCTTCGTTTGCAAAAATGCTAAATGAAAAATTACAGGATACTGAATTTACTGATAGCCGTGATCATTTTTCAACCCTAACGGGCCAGGAAAATATAAGCAGGAATTTTATTATTGAACAACCTGAAAACAGGGCATTGTGTATTGTAGAAGATGGATGGAAATATATAACACCAAGCAATGGCCCGGCGTTGCTGAAAGCAGTAAATATTGAAAGCGGGTATAGTAAAAAAGAGCAATTATATAATTTAAAAGAAGATCCGAAAGAATTACACAACCTTGCCTTAAAGAATACACAGAAATTATGGGAGCTAAAAAATTTATTAAAGAAAACAGAGGAAAGTTATAAATAGCGAATGTTAAACTTGCTGCTTATTCAATGTGATTTATCCAGTGATTAGTCTTTAAGAAAAAAGTTAAATCAAATATGATGATTACTATTAATCCCAAAGCATTTATTTTTCCTCTGATTTTTTTATGTTCCTTATCCATACATGCGCAACAAAAGCCAAACATCGTTTACATCTTTGCAGACGACCTCGGTTATGGCGACTTAGGTTGCTATGGACAAAAGAAAATTGAGACACCCAACATTGATGTATTGGCAAAAGAAGGAATGTTGTTTACGCAACACTATGATATGCCTGTGTGTGCTCCTTCAAGATATTGTTTAATGACAGGCATTAATTCCGGAAAAGCCTTCATACGCGGCAATGATGAATGGAACGCAAGAGGCGATGTGTGGAGTTTTAAAGCCATGGAAGAAAATCCATTTTTAGAAGGCCAGTTGCCAATTCCTGATTCTACTATTACCATTGCCAAATTATTAAAGGCTAACGGTTACAAAACCGCACTGGTAGGCAAATGGGGCCTGGGAGCGCCAATGACTGCCGGAGAACCGAACAACCAGGGCTTCGATTATTTTTATGGTTCTTTATGCCAGCGGCAGGATCATCAATATTATCCTGCGCATTTATGGGAAAATACTTTTCGCGTGCCGTTGAATAATAAAGTGCAGGATCCTAATATTAAATTTCCTGCAAGCTTGGATTCTAAGGATCCTTCCAATTATAAATCTTACAGTCAAAAAGATTATTCGCCGGATTTTATGCTGAAGGCAGCTTTAAAATTTTTAGAGACTTGTAAAGGCCGCCCGTTCTTTCTTTATTATCCAAGCCCGCTACCACACGCATCAATGCAGGCTCCGGAAAATTTAGTAGCATATTATCATAAAAAATTCGGAGAAGAAAAAGCGTTTATGGGTGGTAGTTATGTTCCCTGCCTTTACCCTCGTGCTACCCGTGCAGCCATGATTACATTATTAGATAACCAGGTGGGCGAAATAATAAAGAAATTGAAAAAACTGGGTGTTTATAATAATACCATCATTATTTTTTCCAGTGACAACGGCTCTTCAAATGAAGGTGGCGCAGATTGTGAATATTTTGACAGCAATGGCCCTTTCAAAAATGAGTTGGGACGGGGCAAAGGATTTTTGTATGAAGGTGGCATCCGTGAGCCACTGATAGCGGTTTGGCCTGGAAAAATTAAACCTGCAAGTAGAAGTAATTTAATTTCTGCCAATTGGGATTTCATGCCTACGGCTTGCGAAATTATTAAGATAAAATCTCCAAAAAATATAGATGGCATCAGTTACCTGCCTACTTTGTTAGGCAATGAAAACGAACAGGTAAAACATGATTTTCTTTACTGGGAATTTCCTCAATACGGCGGTCAGCAGGCAGTGAGGCTTGGTAAGTGGAAAGGCATTCGGATGAATATCATAAAAGGAAATATGAAAATTCAACTTTATGATTTGGATAATGACATACAGGAACAGCATGATGTAGCTGAGCAACATCCTGAAATTGTAAAGCGGATTGAAGAGATAATGAAGAAAGAACATCATACTCCTGATGTGGCTTCATTTAAAATGGAAGCGCTGGAAAAAGAATAAGCTTTAAGAAAGTATTGTTTACAATATCATTAAGTACTATTTATAAAATGAAATTATAAAATGCACGAATTGTCATAAGCAAGTAGCGAAAAGTTATGCAATCGTTTGCCCGAATTTTTAGCATGAAAGATTGTTAAATTTACAGATACCCCTTAAAATATTTTTTGATTGCACAGTAACGATTCCAATGAAAAATATTTAATAACGCTTTTTAGCAATGGCAACGAAGGCGCATTTGAAGAACTATACCGCTTATATAGTAAGCGTTTGTTTGGCTATTTTATCAAGTTCGTAAAGTCCGAAATTATTGCTGCAGACTTATTGCAAGACGCTTTTATAAAGATTTGGAACAACCGTCAAAACATAGATCCTGAAAAATCTTTTCGTGCTTATTTATTTCGCATTGCTGAAAATCTAGTGTATGATTTTTTTCGTAAAGCAGCCCGCAATAAAAAATTGCAGGTTGCATTAATTAATAGCTACAATCATAATTACAGCCATGTAGAAGAAGATTTTTCAGTTAAGGAAAATGAGCAATTTTTAAAAGAAGCTATCAATGCCTTGCCACCCAAACGGCGCCAGGTTTTTCAATTGATAAAAATAGAAGAGCGTTCTTATGAAGAGGTGAGCGAAACTCTGCATGTATCTACATCAACTATAAATGACCACGTGGTGAAAGCTACCAAAGCTATTCGTGAAAATCTTGAAAGCTATAAAACAGTTATTAGTATTTTATTCTGCCTGTTAATTTTTGCGCCATCCTTGTAATTGTCTATTAAAAAATTTTTTTAGAGCAGATGAAAATTTCTGTTCGGGCGTATTATCTCTTAAAGAATTGACTTGAACGGAGGTAACCAAAGTATAGAAGCGTTATTTCAACGTTATATTAATAATACATGCAGCGATGAAGACATCAAAAGATTGCTGCAGTATTTTGATGAAGGAAATAACGAAGAATTACTAAAAGGTTTAATTAAAAACCAAAATTCGGAAAGCCAACTCACAGGAGATTATCAGGAGTTATTGGATACTACTCTTAAAAAAATAAAGCAGGATATTACTATTGATCCCGAAGGTATCCCTGCAACTATAATACCACTATATAAAAAATTATGGTTTCGTGTAGGCGTTGCCGTTATCCTTGCTTCTTTAATATCAACAATGCTTTTATATGTTCTTAAGCCCAAAGGTGAAAAAGCCATTGCTCAAAACAGAGAAGTTAAGGAACAGCCCAGGGATGTGCCTCCCGGAATTAATAGCGCTGTGCTCACGCTCGATAATGGAACTAGTATTAAGCTTGATAGTACAGCAAACGGAACATTGGCGCAACAGGGAAACACTTACGTGCAAAAGATGGGTGGACAGATTGCCTATAATAAAAAAGGCGACGATATGAATGCGAAACCAGTTTATAACACCGTTACTACTGCAAGGGGAAACCAATATCAATTAATATTATCAGACGGCTCTAAAGTATGGTTGAATGCGGCGTCTTCCATTCACTTTCCCACTTTTTTTGCTGGTAATGAAAGAAAAGTGGAAATAACCGGAGAAGTTTATTTCGAGGTAGCTAAAGATGCTGCAAAACCTTTTAAGGTTGAGTTTAGTACTTCATCAGGACAAAGTGCGCAAGTGGAAGTACTCGGAACGGACTTCGATGTAAATGCCTATTCCGATAATGCAGATACAAAGACTACCTTATTAGAAGGCAAAGTGAAAATTACAAGAGCAGCCCAAACACAAATGCTTTCTCCGGGGCAACAGGCGCTCCTTTCTGCTAATATGATTGCATTAAATAAAGATGTGGATGTGTCGCAGGCAGTAGCGTGGAAAGACGGTTTTTTTATGTTTAACAATACAGACCTGCAAACAATTATGAAACAGGCAACCAGGTGGTATAATATAGAGGTGAATTATGAGGGCAAAATGGCTTCGGAGGGATTTACCGGAAAAATTTCGAGAAATGTACCATTGTCGGAGTTTTTAAAAATACTTGAGATGAACGATTTGCATGTAAAAAAAGAAGGACGAAAAATTACTATTGTCTCTTAAAAATTAAATTTAAAATAAAAGAAAAACCAAAAAAAGACCGGAAGTGCAGGAACACTTCCGATTGAAATCAAGGTTAATTCTGCCCGTGAAAGCATCAATAAAAGCGAGTGATGAACTGCTTATTTTTAACCTAAACAAACCAAAGTTATGCTTTTAAAAATTACGTCTGATTTGCTTTTTGATAAAAAAAGGCATTTCAAAAAAACATTGTTAGTCATGAAATTAATTGCCATCTTTCTCTTTGCAGCTTGCCTGCAGGTAAGTGCAAGAGGCTATTCACAAAAGATCACGCTTTCTCAGAAAAATGTTTCTCTTAAAAAAGTTTTCAAAGAAATTGAAAGCCAAAGTAGCTATCATTTCTTTTACAAAGACAAATTAATAAGAGAAGCAGGCATTGTAAGCGTAAATGTTTCCGGTGTTTCTATTGAAGAAGCGCTTAATGAAAGCCTCAAAGGGCTACCGCTAACTTTTGCAGTGTTAGACAAAATTATTGTGATAAAAGCAAAAAAACTGCAAACAATATTAATACCTGCTGTAGAAAAACTTTCTTTCGTTCCCGAAAATATTATCAGGGGAACTGTAAAAGACACAAAAGGAAATCCGCTTGTGGGTGTTTCAGTAATTATAAAAGGAACCGAAAAGGGCACCAGCACCGGTACAGATGGTACTTTTAATATTAATGCAGATCCCGGAGATGTGCTGGAATTTTCTATGGTGGGATATAAATTGATCCAGGTTACTGTTAAAAATAATTCTGTTGTAAACGTTCGTTTGGAAGTACAAGAAGCGGCAGGCAGCGAAATAGTAGTTGTAGGATATGGTACTCAAAAGAAAGAAAATTTAACTGGTGCTGTAGGTGTCATACACTCTTCAAGCCTTGGTGACCGGCCTACAGCTTCACCTGCTAATCTTTTACAGGGGTTATCTCCCGGATTAACCGTTACCACTCAGGGCAGTTATCCGGGCGCAAGCGCTAATATTAAAATCAGGGAAGCTTCTACCTGGCAAGGAGGCAGCGCCCCATTATATGTAATTGATGGCTTTGTTCGTGATGCCGCTGCATTTGCTTCCATTAACCCATCCGATATTGACAATATTAGTATTTTAAAAGATGCTGCTTCTGCAGCTATTTATGGAATCAGGGGCGGTAATGGTGTTATACTGGTTACAACTAAACATGGAGTAGCAGAAAAAACTGCTATAACGTATAATGCATCTTATACTTTGAATACCCGTGAAATTATACCTCGTATAATGGATGCTTTTGGTGCATATACTTTTGCCAATAATGCATTTGCACAAAAAAATATACCATCAACAGACCCCAGTTTTTATACTCCTGATGAACTGGATTACTTCAAAGCGCATTCTTACAATTGGGTGGACGATACCTGGCGAAATCCCTGGAATACTTCTCATAATTTATCGGCAAGTGGTGGATCGAAAATGGCCCGGTATTACATTTCCGGTGCTTACCTGCACCAGGAGGGCGCTACTTCCAATTCTTTTGATAAGTATAATTTTATGGCAAAATTAGATGGCGATATTACAAACCGCTTAAGCTATAACTTAATAATCAGCGGCGAATGGGGTAATGGCGACAGGCCTTTCTGGGCTTATGACGGAGGAGATTTTAACTTGTCGAATATGTATAACAGGCTCATAATGGTAACGCCAGGCCGCCCATCTTTTATTAATGGACTTCCCGTAGGAAATTTTGATAACACCAATACAGCCAACCTTGCTAAAGGAAACGGCGGCTATACCAGGCCCACAAATAATTACATTTCACCTACGTTCCAGTTGAAATATGATCTTCCGGGAATAAAAGGATTATCAGCTAAAGGCACCTTCGCATATAATACCTCTAACAATTACACAAAGGCATGGCGTAATGCCCCTTATATTTATTATTTTAAAACGGCTGGGGCCCACAACCATATAGTAACCGATCAATTGGACTCAGCACGCTCGGGCGGATACAAGATATTAGACCAGGCTCAAACTGCGGGAGTTGGCGCACCTACGGAATTGAATGAATCTTATTCTCAATCTTCAAATTACCAATTGGATTTGATGCTCAACTATGAAAACTCATTTGGTAAACATAATATATCTGCTTTTGCCGGTTATGAACAATCAGGATCTAAAGGACATTATTCTAATATTTGGGATGATAATTATAGTAATCCAAATTATCAACAAATAAATGGCGGTTCTCCTAACAGTACCGATTGGTATATACAAGGCGACGAAAATCAACCGACGGGATTTGCATCATACCTGGGAAGAATTGATTATAACTATGCTTCTAAATATTTGTTAGGAGTTACTTTCCGTGAAGATGGCTCTTATGTTTTTCCTGCTAATAAAAGATGGGGATTTTTTCCGTCTGTATCTGCAGGGTGGAATATTGCGAAAGAATCCTTTTTCTCTAATTATACCAGGTATCTTGATTTCCTGAAATTGCGAATTTCTTACGGTATTACCGGAACTGATAATACTACGCCTTGGCAATGGCAACAAACATATAATTTTAACGCAAGTTCCGGCCAATACATAGGGTCTTCTGTTCCGCCTTCCACAACGTTAGGCTCTACTATTAATCCAAACATTACATGGGAAAGAAATCATAATTATAATGTAGGATTAGATTTTAGCACACCTAATAGAATGATTAGTGGAACGGTTGATTATTGGTATAAAAAAACAACCAATATTTTGGGCGCAAGAAATGCATCGGTGCCCAGTACAGTGGGTGCAACTTTGCCCGCAGTTAACTATGGCATTGCATCTGCAAAAGGACTTGAACTATCTCTGAGCCATGAAAATCATGTAGGAGAACTATTCTATCGGGTGAGCGCTAACTGGGCTGTATCTTCTAATGAATACGTAAAAGTTGACCAGGCCGCCTCAGTACGTGATTATCAAAATTTGATAGGAAAGCCTGTTACTGGTGTAATATATGGATATGTTTCAGAAGGCATTATCAGAACCCAGGCCGATATTGATAATATCTTACAAAAAAATGGAAGCAATTATACAATTTTCGGAAGCAAACCACAACTGGGAATGTTGAATTATAAAGATATCAGAGGTCCTTTGGGAACTGATGATCCGGATGGTAAAATTGACGGTAATGACCAAATGCCTATTTCTGTAAATGGAGTGCCAAGAATTAATTACGGCTTCAATTTTACAGTTGGATGGAAAGGCATAAATGTAACAGCAATTTTTTCAGGCTTAGCCAGGTATGATATTATGCCTACAGATGTGTATTACAGACGGCCTTTACCCGGCAATAATAACTTGACTATTTGGCAAGATGCATGGACACCCGAAAATGCGGCTACTGCAAAAATGCCCAGTGCAGTAATGAATGACTGGCAGGGCACTTCTAACGCAGAACAAAGCTCAAGTTTTTGGCTAAAGAACGGATCTTTTCTGAGGTTAAAATCATTAATAGTTGATTATAGTATACCTGCCAGAATATTGGAGCACGCTAGAATAAAAAATATAAGAGCTTATTTCAGCGGAGAAAATCTATTTGAATGGAACCACACGAAGGATTGGGACCCTGAGCTGGGAGGTGATTTTAGAACATATCCAATTTTGAAAGGGTTCACTTTTGGATTAAATGCAACATTTTAAAAAATAAAAATATCAATGCGATGAAAATAAATATTAAGATATTAATAGTTCTGATCGGGTTAATCTTTTTTGCATCCTGTAAGAAAGTATTCGATGTAGAACATACAGGAGGAAAAATTACTCCCGACGAACAATGGTCTAATCCTGATTTTATTAAAGGTTACGTAAACGGCTTTTATGGAATACTTCCTGCATGGAATAGAGATGAAGGTATTTCAGGCGAAGCCGGCTACAATCCTCTTGATGGCTTTTTGAAAGGCACCTATAACAGCCAGAGTACCTATCCGGACAGGGTTTGGGATTATGCTTCTGTTCGTTCTATAAATAATTTCTTTGCAAATATAGAAAGCGGAAAATCTGCTTTATCCAATGAGGAATACAATAGCCTGAAAGGGCAGGCATACTTTTTCCGTGCCTATTTGTATTACAGAATGGTGAAAGTATTGGGTGGTGTGCCAATTATTACTGACATTCAAGACCCTACTGCAGATATCAATACATTATTGGTGAAAAGAAATACTTCGCTGGAATGTTTTGACTTTATAAGCAAACAATTAGACAGCGCTATCAATTTATTACCTCCTACATGGGGTTCAGGCGATATTGGCCGTATAACCAAGGGGGCCGCAATGGCGGTAAAAGGCGAAGTACTTTTATTAAAAGCCAGTCCCTTGTTTTGCAAAACAACAAATGCAGGTTATTGGAACGATGCATATAGCGCCTTAGTTGCAGCTAAAACCGAGTTAGACGCTGATGGCTATGGCCTCTATACTGATAATACCATGAAAACAAATGAAAACATGTGGTACAACAAAGAAGATGCAGCTAAAGAAATGGTATTGTATGTACGATATCATTATCCGGAAAAAACCAATAGCTTTCAACAGGGACAACGGCCCTTAACCGAATCTTCAGGTGCAGCGGGCGTTTGTCAGCCTACCTGGGAAATGGTTCAGGCATATCCTATGGCTAATGGTATGAATATTAATGATCCAAATTCCGGCTACGACCCTACTGAATTTTGGAAGGGCAGAGATCCACGGTTTTATACAGCCATTGTTTATAATGGCGCCCGATACGATTTTGCAGACATAAAGCCTCGTGTGGAATGGATATTTAACGGAATAGGCGGGGATGATGGTTATAAATCTCCCGGCTTTAATTACACGGGTTTTTATTGCAGGAAAGAAATTGATACTACTTTAGGCGCAACAGTTTGGAACCACCAGGCATTTGACTGGCCAATAATCAGGTATGCAGAAGTGTTGCTGAATCTTGCTGAAGCTGCTAATGAAACAGGGCATTCGGATGAAGCCAAAAATTTAATTATTCAAATTCGTCAAAGAGCTCATATTGACGCCGGAAATGGAAACTACGGTTTAGACCCACTAGTTGGATCTGATTACCAGGCAACTCTTAATGCTATCATGAAAGAACGGCAGATAGAATTCGCATTCGAAGGAAAACGATTCTGGGATTTGCGCCGCAGAAGAATGTTTAGCGTATTGAATGGCTATGGCACGTTACATGCTTATGGGCCTTTTTTCAATTCTTCGGCTGCTTCTTCACAATACTCTATTGATGTTACCCAAAGTAATAGCGGAATAGCTTTTCAGCTTAGTAATCTTTTAATAAATTCCCCGGCAAATTTTGACGAGAACAAATTTTTAAAAGCGATTACAAATTATACAGCTGAACCGATTGATAATTCTGTAACTAATAAAATTAATATTCCGGATTCGTATTATTTCGGGCCAATTGACCCGCAATATATTTTGCAAAACAAAAATCTTGAACAAACAATTGGTTGGGATAATGGAACCTTTAATCCCGTGATACAATAAATTTTTAATTGCAATTATTTTGGGCTGAATCCCAATAAAATTTTAAATAAAAATTGCTAATGAAGGACAGCTTTAATTAGCTGTTCTTCTATTTTTAAGAACCGGGAATTGCAAATTTTTTCAAACTTAAATTAGAACCTGATAATGAAATATATTGCTTTAACTGGTATTTGCCTGTGTTTGTTTTGTTCAATATCTGCCCAAAATATTTCTTTTAAAACTAAATATCTTACTGTAGGTATAGATAAAAAAGGCAATATTTATACTTTGACAGATGAGAAAACAAATACGGATTATTGCCCACATGGAAAGGCTTCTCCGCTGTTATCTCTTTATAAAGATTCTGCTTACATTTTTCCTGTTGATGCAAAATATAATAGCGGCAAGCATCAGCTTATTCTGAAGTATTCAAATGGCAGCAAGGGTGTAGTTAGTGTTAATGATAAACAAGATTATTTAAGATTTGAATTGTTATCGCTGGAACCTCGTAACGGAGTTGAGGCAATAGTTTGGGGCCCTTACACAACCACCATTAGCCAATCCATTGGGGAAACAGTTTGTGTTGTGAGAAATAACAGTTTTGCTATTGGCCTTCAGGCTTTAAATATCAATACAATCGAAGGCGTTCCGGAAAATGGTGATAATGCAGGAGGAGGGTCTTATATTGATCCACTTCCGGGACAAAAAGTTCCGG
>Ga0207705_10002966_pt1 | contig 12965 bp, 9 predicted proteins | sample KBSC13metaG_FD_184314 | JGI IMG/M metagenome (GOLD analysis project Ga0207705, IMG submission 184314) | Corn rhizosphere microbial communities from Kellogg Biological Station, Michigan, USA - KBS C1-3 metaG (SPAdes) (version 2) | ecosystem: Host-associated > Plants > Roots > Rhizosphere > Soil ...
TGGACAAGCCGCACGATGTGCCGCTCGTCGTCAACAGCCAATATCTTCTTAGCCATCGGTTATGCTCCCCTATTTTTATGAGAATGCGCGGCGCGCAGGTGCGTGACGCACAGCGTTCGCACGTCCCTTGTAAGCATCCATTTCAGGTGCAGTATATCATAACTGCAACCGTCTGTCAATTGTTCGTATACGGCAGATTACGCTCCTTGACAGACGCTGCTGTTTCCCTGTACGTAGTGATGGGCTATCGTCGTTCCTGCTACTGATATGCCTCCAGAGGAAGGCAGGAACAGACGATATTTCGATCTCCGAACACGTTGTCGATGCGGGCGACCGGGGGCCAGTATTTGGCCTGTCGGGACTCCGGCGTCGGGAAGGCCGCCTGGGTGCGCGTGTAGGGATGCGTCCAGGTATCGGAAGTCACTTCGAGCGACGTGTGAGGCGCATTCTTGAGCGGATTGTCGGCGCGATCCGCGGTCCCCTGCTCGATCTCGGTGATCTCCTGGCGAATGGCGATCATCGCCGCGCAGAAGCGATCGAGTTCCGCTTTCGACTCGCTCTCGGTCGGCTCCACCATCATCGTGCCCGGCACCGGCCAGGAGATCGTCGGCGCGTGGAACCCGTAGTCCATCAGCCGCTTCGCCACATCCTCGACTTCGATGCCTGCCTTCGGCTTCAGCGAACGCAGATCGAGGATGCACTCGTGGGCGACCAGATCGTGGCTGCCACGATAGAGAACCGGATAGTGCTCATCGAGACGCCGGGCGATGTAGTTGGCGCTCAGGATCGCGATCTGAGTGGCGTAGGTCAGCCCCGCCTCACCCATCATACGGATATAGGCGTAGGGGATCGGGAGAATGCTCGGACTGCCCCAGGGCGCTGCGGAGATCGGCCCGATCGGATCGCTGCCGCCGGTGGGAATGACCGGATGGCCCGGCAGATACGGCGCGAGGTGCGCCGCGACGCCGATCGGCCCCATGCCGGGACCGCCGCCGCCGTGCGGGATGCAGAAGGTCTTATGGAGGTTGAGGTGGCAGACATCCGGCCCGAAGTCGCCGGGGCGGCACAGACCGACCTGCGCATTCATGTTGGCGCCGTCCATATAGACCTGCCCGCCCTGCGCGTGAATGACGTCACACATCTCGGTAACGGACTCTTCAAAGACGCCGTGGGTCGAGGGATAGGTGATCATCAAGGCCGCCAGGTTCGGGCCATGCTCCTTCGCTTTCGCCTTCAGATCGTCCAGGTCGATGTTCCCGGCCTCGTCCGTGCGAGTCACGACGACCTTCATGCCCGCCATGACGGCGGAGGCGGGATTGGTGCCGTGCGCGGAGCTGGGGATCAGACAGACGTTGCGATGGCCTTCACCGCGGACCTCATGGTATTTGCGGATGACAAGCAGTCCGGCATACTCTCCCTGTGAGCCGGCGTTCGGCTGCAGTGAGACCGCCGCGAAGCCTGTGATCTCCGAGAGCATCGTCTCCAGGCGCGTGAGCAGTTCCTGATAGCCCTGGGTCTGGGAGATCGGCGCGAACGGATGGATCTTGCCGAATTCCGGCCAGGTGATCGGAATCATCTCCGCGGTGGCGTTGAGCTTCATCGTGCAGGATCCGAGCGGGATCATGCCGTAGGCCAGCGAGATATCCTTGCTCACAAGGCGGTTCAGATAGCGCAGCATCTCGGTTTCCGAGTGATAGAGGTTGAACACCGGGTGCGTGAGATACGCGGACGTGCGTGTCAGACCGGCGGGATAGGACGCAGCGGCCCCAACAGGCGCAGTACTCCCCTCTTCCGCTCCGAAAATCGCCAACAACTCCGCGACATCCGCTTCGATCGTCGTCTCATCGAGAGCGATCGCGAGCGTCTGCGCATCCAGGCTTCGGAGGTTGATGCGACGTTCTGCGGCGCGGGCGAGAATCTCCGCAGCCCTCCCCTCCCCTGCCTGCACGGCGACCGTATCAAAGAAGACGTCGTGGGCCAGCGTAAAGCCGAGCGCTTTCAAGCCGTTTGCCAGTGCCGCGGCCAAAGTGTGGACACGCTCAGCGATGGCTTTGATGCCATCCGGGCCGTGATAGGAGGCGTACATCGCGGCGGTGATGGCCAGAAGCGCCTGCGCGGTGCAGATGTTACTGGTCGCCTTGTCGCGGCGGATATGTTGTTCGCGGGTCTGAAGCGTGAGGCGAACAGCGGGGTTCCCGGCAGCATCCTTGGAGACGCCCACGAGTCGCCCCGGGAGCTGACGCTGATAAGCGAGTTTGGTGGCCAGATAGGCCGCGTGTGGCCCGCCATAGCCCAGAGGAACGCCGAAGCGCTGGGTCAGACCGATCGCGATGTCCGCGCCGAACTCCGCCGGCGGCGTGAGGAGCGCCAGGCTGAGAATATCGGCAGCCACGACCGCCAGGCCGCCCTGCGCGTGCACCTTGTGGATCACCTCGGTATAGTCGTAGACGCCGCCATCCGTCGCCGGATACTGAAGCAGCGCGCCGGAGAGCGGCTGATCGAAGGTGTAGGTGCGATGATCTCCCACGACGATCTCGATGCCGAGCGGCAGCGCGCGCGCCTTCACGACCTCGATCGTCTGCGGATGGCAGTCCTGTGCGATAAAGAAGAGACGCCCCGCTCCCCCCTTGATGCCTTCGCACATCGCCATCGCTTCTGCCGCGGCGGTGCCCTCGTCCAGGAGCGAAGCGTTCGCGATCTCGAAGCCCGTCATATCCATCACCATCGTCTGGAAGTTCAGCAGCGCCTCCAGACGGCCCTGGGCGACCTCGGCTTGATACGGGGTGTAGGGCGTATACCACCGCGGATCTTCGAGGATATTGCGCAGCAGAACGGGAGGGGTAACACAATCGTTGTAACCCATACCCAGGTAGGAGCGGAACACCTGATTTTTCCCGGCCAGTGCGCGCAGTTCCGCAAGGACTTCCGTCTCCGTCAGGCCGTTTCCAACGGTGGGAAAAGAGATCTTGCCATGTCGGATCGAGGCGGGCAGCGTTTTATCGACCAGCTCCTGTAGGGTAGACAGTCCGAGCGTGTGGAGCATCTGTTCGACGTCCAGCGGTCGCGGCCCGATGTGGCGGGAAACGAACGGTGAAAAGGAGGCGTTTGTCGTCTCCTCCTCATTCTCCTCGGTGACAAGCGGATGGATACTAAACGTAGTCATGCCTTAGTGTCCTCCCTCATCGGCAAATTTCTGATAGTCCGCCGCATCTAGGAGACTCGCGAGTTCCGAGGTGTCGCTCAGACGCACTTTAATCAGCCAGCCTTTCCCGAACGGATCTTCGTTGACGAGTTCCGTCGCCGTCGCGATGTCGGTATTCGCTTCGATCACCTCGCCGCTGACGGGTGAGAAAAGCTCGGAGACGGCTTTGACCGACTCTACTTCCCCAAACAGGCCATCCGCCTGCACCATACGCCCGGTTTCCGGCAGGTCCAGATAGGTGATGTCTCCGAGTTCGGCCTGGGCATGATCCGTGATGCCGATGGTCGCAACATCCCCTTCCAGCCTGACCCACTCGTGGGATTTACTGTATTTGAGTTCCGCAGGAACGCTTGCCATAGTCTCGTTATCCTTCTATATCGTACTCTATCGTATCCGTCGCGTGTTTTAGATGTCGATGGACCAGGTGGCCCGTCTATGCCAGCAAATTTTTCTTGGGGACCACTTTCGCGGCGGCGCGGCGATCACGAATGGCGATCTCGACGTCCGTTCCGGTCTTCGCATAGCGCGCAGAGACATATCCCATTGCTATGCTGGTCCCCTTGGTTGGAGAGAAAATACCGCTCGTCACCTCTCCTATCGGCTCGTTGCCCACAAGAATAGTATACCCTTGCCGGGGTTGTATCCTCTCCTGTGTCATCAGACCGACAAGTCGTCGAACAGGAGGATTAGTTTTGGTGGTTGTGACATTATCACGTCCGATAAAGTTTCCTTTGTCTAACTTTACAACCCACATAAGACCCGCTTCTACCGGACTTGTCGTATCGTCGATCTCATGCCCGTAGAGCGGATAGCCCGCCTCGATTCGCAGCGCGTCCCGGGAACCCAGACCGCAGGCAGCCGCACCACCCTCCAGCAGCGCCTCCCAGAGAGCCTCTGCCTGCGCGGCCGGAACGATCACCTCAAAGCCGTCTTCCCCCGTATATCCGGTTCGGCAAAATGTAGCGGAGGCGCCGCCTATCTCTCCTGTCGCATACTGAAATCGCCCCAACTCCAGCAGTTCCGGCCGGCCGGCAACCTGTGCCACGAGAGCAGGCGCCGCAGGACCCTGCACCGCAATCATCGCCGTCTCCAGAGTGTGATCCTCCACGGTCACGCTCGCAGGAGTATGCTGCGCGATCCAGTTCAGATCCTTCTCCGTATTACTGGCGTTGATCACGACCAGATACTCCTCGTCCCCTGCCCTATATACGATTATGTCGTCGATAATGCCGCCGTTCGGGTTGGTCAGCAGCGAATACTGCGCTTCGGAGGGGCTGAGCGCCGCGACGTCGTTGGACGTGAGCAGTTGGAGCAGGGCAGTCGCCCCCTCCCCTCTCACCTGAATGCGCCCCATGTGGCTGATATCGAAGATCCCGACGTGATTGCGCACTGCGCGCGCCTCTTCAAGAATGCCCGTGTAGAGCACCGGCATCTCCCATCCGGCAAAATCGACCAGACGCGCTTTCAGTTTCTGATGCGCAGCAAAAAGCGGCGTTCGCCGCAGATCGGTTTCCATAGTGTTTCCTCGTTAACGGAATACGCACTCGGCGTCTATTCGCCGAGATAGGCTTTGCGGACGGAGTCGTCCTGGAGCAGTTTCTGAGACGTGTCGGCAAGGACCACGCGGCCTGTCTCAAGGACATAGCCCCGGTTGGCGATACGGAGGGCCTGATTGGCGTTCTGTTCGACCAGAAGCACCGTCACGCCCTGTTGATTGATCTCCTGAATGATCTTGAAGATGGTTTGAACCAGAAAAGGCGCCAGGCCAAGCGAAGGTTCGTCCAGCAGGAGCAGGCGCGGACGTGCCATCAAGGCTCTCCCGATCGCGAGCATCTGCTGTTCTCCCCCGGAGAGCGTGCCCGCAGACTGCGACTCCCGCTCCTTCAGGCGGGGAAACTGCACGAATACCTTCTCCATATCCTGTTTTACTTCCGCAGGACGACGATGGCGGGTATAGGCTCCGAGTTCCAGGTTCTCGCGGATCGTCATATTCGCGAAGACACGTCTGCCCTCGGGCGACTGCCCTACTCCCAGCATGACGATGTCGTGCGGAGGCAGTTGATGCAGCGGCTTGCCCTCGAAAGTAACCACTCCGGAGCGCGGACGGACCAGGCCGGAGATCGAGCGGATGGTCGTGCTCTTACCGGCGCCGTTCGCTCCGATCATCGTGACGATCTCGCCCTCGTTCACTTCCAGAGAGATACCGTCCAGGGCGCGAATTGCCCCATAGTAGACGGCAAGATCTTTGATTATTAACATCGTTCGGTCTTACTCCGGTTGCAGTTGTGTGATCGTAGCCGTCTTAGGATCATTGTGGTCCGCCTCAAGGTCGGCACCCTCTTCTTCTCCGAGATAGGCGGCGATCACCTTGGGGTTGTGCCGTATCTCCACAGGCGTTCCCTCGGCGATGATTCGCCCATAGTCCAGGACATAGATGCGTTCACAAATGCCCATGACGAGCTTCATATCGTGTTCGATCAGCAGGACCGTCAATCCGAAATCGTCGCGGACCTGGCTGATCAGCGACATCAGCCCGACCTTCTCCTGAGGATTCATCCCCGCGGCTGGCTCATCGAGCAGCAGCAGTTTCGGCTCCGTGGCCAGCGCCCGCACGATCTCCAGTTTGCGCTGGTCTCCATACGGGAGGTTTTTGGCCAGCTCATTTTCGACCCTAAGCAGGTTGAACCGCGACAACAGCTCCCGCGCTTTCGCGATATTCTCCGCCTCTTCACGCTTCAAACGACCGGTCTGGAAAAGCGCATCGAACAGATTGGTTCGGCGGCGCAGGTAGGTCCCGATCCGGACGTTCTCCAGCACCGTCAACTCATGGAACAGGCGGATATTCTGAAAGGTGCGGGAGATGCCCCGCTGCGCGAACTGATAGGGCTTGTAGCCCGCGAGATGCTTGCGGCGACGCGGCGTGAGCGCGATCGCCCAGATCGCCACGATCCCGAAGACGAACCATTTGATCCCGGACTGAAGGCGCTGATCTTCCGGAGTGCCGATATAGGGGACCACCGCGGTGGCGAGAATCGTACCGACAATCCAGCCTCCAAAACTTGCGATCAACACATCCCCTGCCAGCCGCAACGCGCGGGAGACAGGCGGCGTGGGCCGTTCTCCCGCGATCTGAGCGCCGCAAAACGCCAGCCGGCCTTCGGACGGTTCATAGACCCCTGTCAGCAGATTGAAGAGGGTCGTCTTGCCCGCCCCGTTTGGCCCGATCAGACCGACGAGTTCTCCCCGTTGGAGTTTGATGTTGACATCGCCCACCGCCGTCAGCCCGCCGAATCGCCGCGTCAACCCTGCGATATCCAACACGAGCGGCTCATTGGGATCGAGAGGCTTACGCTCCACGAAGGGCGCGTGGAGCGGAGGCGCATCAGTATCAGTAACCGGTAGCGGAGTGTCCTTCGGGAAAAACCGTCTGCGTATTCCGTCGAAACTGAGTTCACCCATACCGAAGACCCCGGAGGGACGCAGGATCATCATCACGACGAGGATCAGGGCGTAGATGACCTGCAGGTACTCGTCCGTAAAGTGGACCCGATCGCGTACCGGTTTCAGGGCTTCCGGCAGCGCGGTCAAGACGACGGCCGCCAGGGTGGCTCCCGTAATACTGCCGTTGCCTCCCAGAACGATCATGACGACATAGTTCATGGAGAGCGTAAAGCCGAACACGCCTGGATTGATCAGTTTTGCGTGGGCATAGAGCACGCCCCCCACCCCGGCGAAGAAGGCGCTCAGGAGAAAGGCGGAGACTTTGACGTGGGTCGTGTGCACCCCCATCGCATCAGCGGCGATCTCGTCCTCGCGCACCGACATAAACGCCAGGCCGTGGGATGAGAACTTGAGATTGCGTGTCAGGAGGATGATCAGCACGACAGTGCCCCACAGAAGCGGGAAGCGCGTGAGGGAGGGCACATTCTGAAAGCCGGTCGCACCGCCCATATAGTCGAGGGCGGGCGTGATGTCGTGGGTGTTCTCCAGAAGTACCCGGATGATCTCGCCGAAGCCCAGCGTGACGATGGCCAGATAGTCGCCACGCAGGCGCAGACTGGGCACGCCGACGATGTAGCCGAAGACAGCCGCCAACAGCCCGCCGGCAAGCATCGCCAGCAGCATCCATCCCGGCCCGAGCGCGGCGGAGTGGGTGAACCGGGCGATCGCGAAGTAGGTGACGCTCGCGCCCGTGTAGGCGCCGACCGCCATGAAGCCGCCGTGACCGATCGCGAACTGGCCGGTCAGACCGTTCACGATGTTCAGGCTGACCGCCATGATGATGGCGATACCGCACTGCTGCACGACGTCCTGCGCGTAATTTTTGAGGTTATCGTTGACCGCATTGCCGATGAGAATCAGAACAATAGCGATCGTGAACCAGAACAGACGCTTCACACGATGTCCCTTCCTAAACCTTCTCGGCGACATTACGACCGAGGAGCCCCGCCGGTCGGAACAGCAGTACCGCGATCAGAATGACGAATGCGATCGCACCTTTGAACGAGTTCAGAGCGCCGCCGCCGACGAAACTTTCGGCAAGCCCCATCAGAAGCGCTCCCAGAACCGCCCCTTCGATACTTCCGATGCCGCCCAGCACCGCCGCGACGAACGCTTTCAGCCCGAGTTGGATACCGACATCGGGTTTGAACGAGAGTTGGCCGAGATCGTGATTGAGAAATCCGGCAGCGCCGGCGAGCGAGGATCCGATGATAAAGGTCAGGGCGATAATACGATCGGTCGGAATGCCCATGAGCGCGGCCGCTTCCGGATCGAAGGAGACCGCGCGGATCGCGCGCCCCGTACGGGTAAAGCGGACGATATAGACAAGCAGCGCCGTCAGGACGATCGCGATAACCAGTTCCAATACGCGTCCGGAGCTGATGTTCAGTTCGATCGCTCCCAGGTGCATATTGAGGTTCTTGGGAAACCAGGCGGAAAGCTTCAGAGGCGGAAACGATCGAGGCGTCGGCGTAAAGGTGGCCTGGCCCTGATTTTCCAGTAGCAGAGAGATACCGATCGCGGTGATCAGCGCGGTCAGACGGTTCTTCGAAGGCTTGAGATGTGTGCCCAGCGCGCGGAAGCCGTAACGAAACAGCGCCCAGAACGCGGCGAATGCAACGCCTGTGACGATGAAAAACGCGCCGACGCCGCTCAGTGGACTGTGTTCGCTGACCTTCGGCCCGAGAAAGAGGCCGAAGTAGAGCGCCGTAAACAACGCCCATGGCCACGCATCGGTGGCGCTCAGTCCATTCCGCAGCGGACGATAGGCCAACCGCTCGATGAAGACTCCCAGCAGGGCGCAGCCGACCATACTCAGCAGCAGTCCCGAGAGAAGCTGCATCTCCGGACTGCCCTGGACGTGGAGCAGAACCCCGGTAACGGTGAAGAATCCGATATAGGCGCCTACCATGTAGACATCGCCGTGCGCGAAGTTGATGAACTTCAGCACACCGTACACCATGGTATAACCGATGGCAATCAAGGCATAGACGCTGCCGGTCTGTATACCGTTGATCAGTTGTTGAAGGAAAATTTCCAACGCTTTGGCCAAGCGCAACCCTCATTTCATGACTGGGGAGTTGAATCGCCGCCGCTGACATCCGAATAGGCGCAGGACAAGCGATCCTCACCGTATCCCCGATCGGGGATACGGTGAGGAGAGACGAGACTGGACTACGGTTTCACGACCAGAGGTTTTTCCGGATCGGGTACGGTGGTGAAGTAGTTGAACTTCTTGTTGGCGATCTTGAGAATGACTCCGGACTTCTCTGCGTCGTGATTCTTGTTGATCGTGATGTTGCCGCTCACGCCGTCAAAGTTCTTGGTATCCGCGATGGCGTTTTTGAGGGAGGCGGAATCCAGGGTCTTCGACGCTTTCAAGGAGACGATCAGCAGTTTCGCCGCATCGTAACCGAGTGCGGACATCGAGGTGGGATCGGTGTTGTATTTCGCCTTGTAGTTCTTCACGAAGTCCTGAATGGCCGGCTTCGGATCCTCGGTGGACATATGGTCGGAGATGTAGCAGTCTACGGCGCCGTCTCCGGCGATCTCGAAGAGCTTCTGGGAACTCCATCCATCGCCACCGAGCAGGGGGATCTTGATCCCCATTTCGCGCGCCTGTTTGGCGATGGTCCCGGCATCTTGATAGTAGCCCGGAATAAGAATGGCATCTGGATTGGCGGCTTTGATCGCGGTCAACTGGCTGCGGTAGTCCTGATCCGTGGTCGCATACGTCTGCTTGACGACGACCTTACCGCCGTAGCGGGTAAAGGCCTTCTCGAACTCATCACGGAAGCCGGTGCTGTAAGCCTGGGAGTTGTTGGTCAATATCGCCACGTTCTTGGCTTTGATACCATCGATCGCGAAGCGCGCCACGACCGCGGCCTGATAGGCATCGGTGAAGCAGACTCGGAAGAGGAAGTTCTTGCCCGGCGTGAGATCGACGCGCGTCGAGGAGGGGGAGATCATCGGAATACCGGCGGCCTCGCAGACTTTGCCGCCCGCGATACTCGCGCTGCTGGCGACCTCTCCAAGCACGGCGATCGGCTTGTATTTGTCGATCAGGCCCTTGACGACGGTCTCTGCGTTCGGAGCCTGGCTCTTATCGTCATCTTTGTCGAGTTCGATCTGATACTTCTTGCCGTCTCGCTCGACACCGCCGGCGGCATTGGCCTCTTCGATCGCCAGTTGGATGCCGTTGTGGGTCTGGTTGCCGAAGTCGGCCTGATCTCCGGTGAAGGAGCCGTACTCCGCGACGACGATCTTGTCGCCCGTAATCGGCGTGTTGCCGCCCGTTGACGGCGTGCCGGAGGAGGAGGTGCCTCCATTGGTTCCGGTCGAAGGGGGCGTTGTAGCGCTGTCTTTACAGCCCGCCAGGGTCAGTCCGGCGAGGACGGCGACCACTCCGGTAATTCGAAGCGCCGTGCGGGGAAGTGTGTGAGACGAAATCATGATAGCGTAGGTGTCCTTCCTAGGTGTGAAAACTCTCAGGCTTATAGGCGATACGACAGTGGTCACAGACGTGCGTTGGGAGCGCTAAAACGACGCCGATCCCAATCGGCAGCCTGCTCTTTTGGGTGAGTCACAGACGTACGTTGGAAGCGCGCAAACGCAAAAACCGGTAGTGGACCGATGCCGACAGTGGAAATTCGGCTACTCGCGACATTGCGGGTGAAACAGCAGGCGGTCGATAGCAGCGATGTGCGCGGGCGTCGTGCCGCAGCATCCGCCGACGATCGACGCACCGACGTCAAAGAGCGAAGCCGCGATGGCGGCGAAACGAGCGGTATCGACGGGATAGACCCACCGGCTCCCTTGCCAGACCGGCAGGCCATCATTGGGTTGAAACAAGAGCGGCAGATCCGTGGCCGTACGCATCTGTTCTGCGACAGCTACCATCGCATCCGGCCCTGTCCCGCAGTTCGCGCCTACGATCATCGCCCCTGCCTTCTGCAGCGCGGCGGCGGCTTGTGCGGGAGTGGTACCGTCCGGCATTCTGGCATCAGCCTGAAAATGGCAGGTCGCGGCGATCGCCGTAACTCCGTTTCTCCAGGCGGTCGTCACAGCTGTGACAGCGCGCTCAATATCGATCGCCGTCTCGATCAACAGAAGATATTCCCGCGACGACGCCTCCTGGAACGGCTCGATAACGCTCCAGGAGTTCAGTAAGAGCTCTTCCGGATAGACGGAGAACATCACCGCGATGTCCCGATCTGATTCCCGCACCGCCGTTTCTGCAAGCGCAAGGCCAGCGCTAAATCCTGCAAACCACGCCTGACTCGATGGGGCTCCGAACGTATTGGTTGTGATGATCTCTGCGCCTGCAGCAATCGCCTGCCGATGGATATTCCGCACATGTTCCGGGTGCGAAAGATTGGCCGCGACGGTGCCGTCCGGTGCGATACCGGCCCGAATCAGTTCTGACCCGACCGCACCGTCCGCAAGCATGCGTCGCCCGTCGCGTAACCGTCGCACGAGTTCATGAGCGGCCAACAATGACATCGTCGATAGCGCCCTCAAAAACGCCCTGAAGGAGATCGATGCGATTGAGCACGCCGACCAGTCTACCGGATTCGGTAATCACAGGCAGGCGTTTCAGTCCCCCGTCAAGAAGCAGTCGCGCTGCCTCCGCCACCGGTTCGTTCTCGCCGATACAGATGGCGGGAGAGGTCATCCAGTCCTGTACCTGCTGCGAGCCGGCTGCCACTCCCGAAGTACGGGCAGCACGCACAATGTCGGCTTCGGTCAGAATCCCCAGTACGCCGCCTTCGGAATCGACGACAGGAAGACCTGTCGTCTGATAGAGATCGAGCAGATCTGCGGCCTGCGCCAGGGTCGCATCGCATGTCGTCTTTACGACATGCGTCTTCATAATTTCCAGTACTTGCATATTCCTTAAAAGCATAGCACAAAACCACCTCGAACCGGACTGTTCCCGGAAGGAATTTATCGTTCCGGTTTCATATCGTCCGGAACCTTATAGATCCCGATGACAAAGAAAGGGCGTAATAGCCCGCGAAACGCGTGGATTCGGCGCTCAGGTGCGACCACTGCGGGATAGTGCCGCAGCCACCAGGATTCCCGCCACTTATCGTCGAGGATCAGGACATAGCGCGGAGCAGGCGCATATCTTTCGAGCGGTTGGTGATCGTTACACAGTTTTTCGATGACATTGACGCAGAGGAAGCGGTTATTCATGGTCAATCCAGGCGTCACCGCTCCGATCAGCACGCTGTTGGCGGGCAGGTTTTCCGCAAGCCAGCGGTCCGCCTCCCGCTGCCGATACGTGATATGGAGCAGCCAATCCCCTGTCCAGTACAGATTAACGACACTCCACACAACCAACGCCGCCATCGGCGCAGCCTTCCTAAACATCTGGTGTGAGCTGTCCTCGTCGCCACTTACCAAGCGCATTCGAGGAAGCAGAAACCACGTCAGCACGAGACTCGCGACGCCGAGCAATCCTGGCAAGAGAACTCCCGCGATTCCGAGGTGATGCAGCGCCGTCTGCGCGCCATGAAATACGAACAGCGCGTAGATCGGCGCTGCCATTCTGCCTTTAAGGGTAGTTGTGAATCTACCAACGTCCGATAATGTTAATCCTGCGAGACCAGCGAAGGCAGGAAGAAAGAGCACGTAGTATCGGCTTGGCGCATAGTCGATGCTGCACAACAAAACCCAGAAAGCCAGGAGCCAGAGCGCCAGATAGTCGGCATGTACACCTGGTTGCCCAAAGCGTTCTGTCTCTGCTTGCCGCTGAAAGAGAACGGTGCCCCGCTGGACAAGCCATACCAAAACCAGACAGGTCTGAACCGGCTCATGTCGAAAGAGATACGGCATCAATCCACGATGATCCCCAAACAGCCCCTTCGCCCAGTTACTGAGAAATCCGCTCAAACGGTGTGGAACGAGCTGGTCAAAGAGATAGTAGTGGTTGACCCGCTTCAACTCGTCATGGTTGGGCAGGTACCAGACGACGACATAGATCCCTAATGCCAACGCCAACCCACCCACCAGACAGATAAGGTTCACGAGCCAGTCGGGTCTGCTCGCTCTCTCCCCTGCTTTCGCCGCTCGCCTCGCTCTCCATCCTTGCCATGCGAGCAGGAGCATCGGCACCGGATAGACCAGCGCGCCCAATCCTCGCACCCCGTAGCAGGCGCCCAGCGTCAATCCGCACAGCGCCAGCCAGAGCCTGCCTCGCTTCTGCGCCTCCCCTTCCCCACTCTTCACCCATAGCCAGAACGCACAGACCAGCACA
>Ga0207705_10002968_pt1 | contig 12960 bp, 11 predicted proteins | sample KBSC13metaG_FD_184314 | JGI IMG/M metagenome (GOLD analysis project Ga0207705, IMG submission 184314) | Corn rhizosphere microbial communities from Kellogg Biological Station, Michigan, USA - KBS C1-3 metaG (SPAdes) (version 2) | ecosystem: Host-associated > Plants > Roots > Rhizosphere > Soil ...
GTTCTCCAGAAGCTCGCCGACCGAACGCACGCGGCGGTTGGCAAGGTTGTCGATGTCGTCGATCTCGCCCTTGCCGTCCTTGAGGTTCACCAGCTCCTGGACGACCGCCAGGATGTCCTCGCGGCGAAGCGTGGTGACGGTGTCCTCGACGTCGAGCCCAAGGCGCATGTTGAGCTTCACTCGGCCTACGGCGCTAAGGTCATAGCGCTCCGGGTCGAAGAACAGCCCGTAGAAGAGCGCGTCGGCGGTCTCGCGCGTCGGCGGCTCGCCGGGGCGCATGACGCGGTAGATGTCGGCAAGCGCCGAATCCTGGTCTTCCGACTTGTCCGCCTTGAGCGTGTTGCGGATCCAGGGGCCGGTGTTGACATAGTCGATGTCGAGAAGCTCGAGCGTCTTGATGCCCGCCTTGTCCATCTTCTCGAGATTTTCTTCGCTGACCTCATCTCCGGCCTCGATGTAGATCTCGCCGGTCTTCTCGTTGATCAGATCGTGCGCCGAGAAACGGCCGAAGATTTCCTCGGTCGGGATGACGAGGGCCTTGAGGCCGTCCTTCGCCGCCTGGTTGGCGCGGCGCGGAGTGATCTTCTCGCCCGCCTTGAAGACGATTTCGCCTGTCTTGGCGTCGGCGATGTCGTACATCGGCTTCTGGCCGCGCCAGGCGTCCGCGAGATACGGAATCTGCCAGCCGTTCTTGCCGCGCTCGTAGCTGACGGTCGTGTAGAAGGTGTTGAGGATTTCCTCGCTCGTCAGCCCAAGAGCGTGCAGAAGCGCGGTGACCGGAAGCTTGCGCTTGCGGTCGATGCGGACGTTGACGATATCCTTGGCGTCGAATTCGAAATCGAGCCAGCTGCCGCGGTAGGGAATGACCCGCGCGGCGAAGAGATATTTGCCGCTGGCGTGGGTCTTGCCGCGGTCGTGGTCGAACAGAACGCCCGGCGAGCGGTGCATCTGCGACACGATGACGCGCTCGGTTCCGTTGATGATGAAGGTGCCGTTCTGGGTCATGAGCGGCATGTCGCCCATGTAGACGTCCTGCTCCTTGATATCGATGACGGAGCGGGCTTCGGTATCAGGGTCGATCTCGAAGGTCGTCAGGCGCAGCGTGACACGCATAGGCGCTGCGTAGGTGAGGCCGCGCTGGCGACACTCATCGGTGTCGAACTTCGGATCCTCGAGGACATAATGGTCAAAATCGAGATGCGCGGTGCCCGCGAAATCCTCGATCGGGAAGACCGAACGAAGGGTCTTCTCCAGGCCAGAAACGTAGCCAATCGCGGGATCCGAGCGAAGGAACTGCTCGTAGCTCTCACGCTGAACCTCGATAAGGTTCGGCATTTCCGAGATTTCGTGAATGTTGCCGAAGATCTTGCGGATACGCCGCGCGGAAGCGGTTCGGCCATTGTTGAGGGCCGGAACGTCGATCGCCTGTGTCGCCATGTGATTCCCTGCGCTTGTCGGAACACCGCATCGCCGGTGGTCCGATTGACCCGGTCTGGCCGGGGGTTCAGTCCTGAGCGCTTGTCCCGCTTCCCTCTCCAATGCGTTGAGCCCGTGCGCCGGTTCGGGCCCTGTCCCGGAGAGGACGGGAAAAGCTCCGGGCGCACGCTAACGCGCGGCCAGAGCCGATATGTTTGGATGAAGCCGATATAATCCTATTTTGGGCCGGTGCAAGAGCTAGAGGTGCTCGAATGATCCGCGATTTCCACGCCCACATCTATTTCGATCCCGACGAAGTGGAGACGGCGAGCGCGCTCGGCGATGCCGCACATGAGCTGTTCGGTATCCCGGTCGGCCGTTACCACCTCCGTCCCGTCGGCCCGCATCCACGCGGGAGTGTCCAGCTGACCGTTTCGCCGGCGCAATTCGGCGAGTTCGCGCAATGGCTCGTGCTCAACCGCGGCGACCTGACGATTTTCGCGCACGCCAACACCGGCGACGATCTCGCGGACCATACTGGCCATGTGATCTGGTTCGGACCTAGCGAGGAACTCGACCTGGCGCTGTTTGGATAGAAACGCCTCCGATGGCCCGGTTGCGCCCCTTGCGGGTGCCTCTTAAGCTCCGTCGCAAGGGGTGGGGACTTGCAGCGCAATTTCAGGGAATCGCTCGAGTGGGACGGTTGGCCGCTGGCGGCGATGGTCTTCCTCGCCTTCGCCTTCGTCGCCTTCAGCCAAACAATCTTCAACGACGGTGACACATATTGGCATATCGGCGCGGGCCGCTGGATCCTCCAACACTTCTCCGTTCCCGTCACCGACCCCTTCTCCTTCACCGCCCGCGGCCGCGCATGGACGTCCCACGAGTGGCTGTCCGAGATCCTCGTGGCCGTCGCTTTCAACGCCAGGTCGTGGGCCGGAATCGGCATAATATTCGGTGCTGCCGTCGGGGCGACGCTGCTCCTCGTCGGCCTTGAACTGAAGCGGTCCGTCCGGCCGCTCTACGCGGTCGCGGCCGTCGTTCTGCTCTTCGTCCTGCTCGAACCTTCGCTCCTTGCGCGGCCGCATGTGCTCGCCTGGCCGATGGTCGCGGCGTGGACCATGGTGATGCTCCGTTCCCGTGCCGCTCACCGCTCGCCGCCGCTCGCCGCAGCTCTCCTGATGCTGGTCTGGGCCAATCTGCACGCCAGCTTCGCGTTCGGGCTGGTGATGCTCCCGTTCTTCGCTCTCGAAGCGCTGCTTTACGAGCGCGACAGGAAGCAGGCCGTCATCTCCTGGGCCATCTTCGGCCTTCTTTCGCTGCTCGTGACACTCGCCAACCCGTCGGGCCTGCAGGGCTTGCTCTATGCCTTCCAGGTCAGCGCGATGAAGACGCTCCCGCTGATCAACGAATGGCGGCCGAGCAGCCTGTCGAGAGATCCCTTGTTCTTCGCGATGACCGCGCTTGCCGCGCTGGCAATAGTTTTCAGCCGTCCCAGAATTCCATTTCCGCGCCTGCTTCTGATCGCGGCGCTCTTCTCTCTCGCCTTGTCCCACGCCCGGCATCAGGCCTTGTTCGGCATCGTCTCGCTTCTTCTCGTCGCGCCTTCGCTTCGCAAGGAGGGCCGGGATCACGGGCGAGACCTTCCCGATTGCGCTTACCAGGCCGCCGCGGTCGCGGCCGGGATGCTGATCATTTCGGCGATCCGCCTGTCGGTCTGGATTCCGCATAAAGACAGTCCGGTTTACCCTGGGCAGGCGATCGCATCGGTGCCGGCCCCGCTCCGTGCTCGGCCCGTGCTCAACGCCTATGACTTCGGCGGCGCGCTGATCCTCAACGGCGTGTCTCCGTTCATCGACGGCCGCGCCGACATGTATGGCGACGACCACACTGCCAACGCTTACGCCATCGAACGCGGTGACGCTGGGCGTTTCGAAGCTGCGGTCAATCGATGGGACATCCGCTGGTCAATCCTTCATCCAGCCGAACGGTTGGTCGGGGTGCTCGATCGCAGTCCCGAATGGCAGCGAATTTACGCGGACAAATATGCGGTGGTCTACGCCCGCCGGTAAAACGATGGCGCAGGCTGGCCTCTGCGTCGCAGGCGCTTCGCCTTGCGGACCCAGAAGGCATAGACGGCGAAGCTTCCTAGCATCGCCAGCGACAAGCCGGACAGGCTCATCAGCAGCTTCATCGCGACACCGCCGGCCTTGGCGGAATGGATGGGGTAGAGCTTTTCGGTCACCGCCGCGGCGCGATTCTGGCCGGCCGGGTCGTCGATCGCCATCTTCCCGTTCGGGGCGAACCGAACCTGGGTGCGTCCCTGCGGAGTCCATTCGAACTGCTGCCGGAGCCGCACGCTGGTGTCGCCGCCGGCTTTTGCCGGCAGCACGATCCGCCGCAGCGTCGCGTCCGGAAAGAGGGCTTTTGCCCGAAGCACCGCCTCGCCGGGACTGGCGACGGGCGTGCCTGTGACCGCGCTCTGCGACCGTCGCTCCTCGCCGACGAGTGCGGCGCGGAGCGGCTCGAACACCATGAGCACGCCGGTGCTCATCGACACCAGCAGGAGCGGCGCGGCGAGCACGCCGAGATCGCGATGGTGTTTTGTGATTGGCCCGGGCGCCAGGCGCTTCGGCAACAGGGTAGGCCGAAAGCTCGCCCGGCCGCGCCACCAGAGAATAAGGCCGGTGATCACGAACAGGAGCCCGCCGATGCCGGCGACGCCGGCGACAGTCTCCCCTGTTTCTCCGGAAAAGAGACGGTGGTGGAGGTCGAACAGCCACAGCTCCGGTCGCTCCCGCTGGCTGGCCCACCTTTCGACCAGAGTTCCGTCCTGGCGGACATAGGCTCCGCTGCCGTCCGCGTTGATCACCTGGTGGAGACCGATTTCGTCATTTGCAAAGGTGATCCGGCTCATGCCTCCCGCCGCCGCCTTGTCGACGATCTGTGCGATCACCGCCGGCTGCTCGACAAGCGTGTCGGAAGCACCCGCAACGCGGATCCACGACCCTTCCCAGACCAGGATCATGCCTGAAAGACCGAGTGTGGCCAGCAAGAGGCCGATCAGTCCGCCGACCCAGCGGTGGATTGCGGAGATCGACCGCACGGGCGCCCTAGAAGTTGCGCGTCAAGCCGAGCGTGAAGGTCCGCCCGCGCCCCGCGAAATAGCGCAAATTATCGGTCGGCCCCTGCGTGTCGCTGTAATAAGTGATGTACTGCTTGTCGGTCAGGTTCTGGATTCCGAGCAGCACCCGGTTCGATCCGATGCGGTAGCCGAGGAAGGCGTCGAAGAGGGTGTATCCACCGAAGTCGTTGCGCGGATCCTGCCCTTTGAAACTCCTCTCGAAATAGTTGCGCATCGACACTCTGGCGTCGAATGCCCCGCGCTCGAGCGTCGCGTACAGATTGAGCCGGTTTGGCGCGATGTTGGCGCCATCGAGGTCGGCGTTGAGCTTGCCGTCGCCGTCCGGATCGGTCTTGCCCTTCACGGTGGCCAGCGCGCCCCCGACCCGCAGGCCGTCGAGGGGTGTTTTCCAGTCGACGTTTACGTCCAGGCCTTGAAGCGAAACCGGCTGGCGGGCGACACTGAAAATGCCGTCGGCGCCGCGGATCAGGATCGATCCCAGGTCGCTGTCCGACCACCAATAACTCGCGCTGGCCTTGAGCTCGCCGCGCCGCCACTCCACTCCCAGCTCGCGATTGTTCGATACGACCGGCTCGAGCGAAAGGAAGGCGTCGACGCGCACGCCATCCGTGTTGATGCCGCGAAGAATTCGGCCGACATCCGCGATAGTGTAGCCTTCGGCATAGGAACCGTAAGCGCGAAGCCCATCGACGGGCTCCAAAACCACGCCGCCGTTGACCAGCGTTCGTTTGAAGCTCGGACTCCCGCCCTGGACATGCCTGGAGCCGTAGAAGGAGAGGGTGGTGAAGTCCGGAACCTCAAGCCTCACGTTCTCGCGCCGGAGGCCGCCCGACAGGCGGAGCTTTCCGTCCAGAAGTTTGAGATTGCCTTGAAGGAACGGCGCGAGGCTTCGGAAATCGCTCTGCGGGACCCAGTCGCGCCCGGTCATCAGAAGCGACTGTACGGTGCGATCGAACAGGGCGTCGATTCCCGCCGTCACCAGCAGGTCTTCGATCCCCGGAAGCGCCCGCTCATAGCTGAGCTTGCCGCCGACTTTCCGCGAATTGTTGACCGACTGGTCGAACAGCTTGCCGGTCGGGTCGATCGCCGGGTCCTGGAAGGTTGCAAACGTGCCGCCGCCGAAGACGTCGCGTGTTCGGCTGAAAAAGGCCTGGGCCACGAGATTGCCGCCAGCCAGGTCTTTGTCGTTGAATGATGCAGACAGCAGTTCCGCGCGATTGGACGGCGGCGCTCCCGGAGTTTCACCCAACTCGCTCGAGGTCGGGATTCCGGCTGCGCGGTTGCCTGCAACGACCGTATAATGGTTGTTGCCCTCAAGGCTGAAGCGGTTGGCGACGACCTCCAGGCGAGCACTGTCGCCGACCTGCCAGCCGAAGCGGCCGAACGCCGACCAGCTGTCGCTGTCCTGGATCTCGCCCTGGGTCCCGTCCACTCCGATCCGTCGGCCGTCTCCATCGCGGAAGACTCCGCGGCGCTCGAAAGCAAGGCCCGCGGTCGCGCTGAAATCCCCATCGCGCCAGGACGCCAGGCCCGCGGTCTTGCCGCCAAAGCCGCCGCCCTTGAAGCCGTCGTCAGCGGATCCCTGGACGAGCGTGCGGAAGTTCCATCCATCGGCCGGCGCTCCCACCGTCACCTGGTTGACCACCCCGCCGGTCGCGCCGATCCCCTGTAGCGCGTTCGAACCGTAGATGACCTCGACCCGATCGATGAAGAAGGGATCGATGGTGTAGCCGTCGCGCGCTCCGTCGCGGATCGGGGTCGATTGGGGAACGCCGTCGATGGCGAAAAGCGGCGAGCGGCCGCGCAGGCTCTCGCCAGACCCGGACAGCTTCTCGCGCGTAGGAGAAAAGGACGGCATGGTCGCGGAAATTGCATCGATGACCGAGCCCGACACCAGGACCTGATCCTCGAGCTGCTCGTCTCCAAGAACATCAACCGTGAGGGGCAGTGCGGTCGCCGGCAGGATGGATCGCGCGCCGGTGACGATAATGACGGCGGGCTCGGACTTCCGCTCGGCGCTGGCCGTGTCCGTGGCCTCCCCTAAATCTTCCTTGTCATCCGACGCCCAGGCGGGCGCCGCCACCAGCAGCGATGCTACGCCCAAAAACAGCAAATGGTTCACTCTTGCCCCTGTTCTAAATTCGAATTGAAACGAGCGCCTAGAGCTAATGCGAACTGTTAGCAATAGCAGAACCACTCTAAGGTCGCGCAGGGGGTTGAAACTCACCTTCGAGCAAGGTGCCCCGACAATCAGTCGGAGCATCGCGGCGGGGGTCCGTGCGACCGCCGCGTTCGGGGCAACCTCCGGTGGGTCAATCGCTGACGCAACGGACGCAAAGAAAAAGGGCGGCCCCGGAGGACCGCCCTTTCTTGTTCCTAGGCGAGAGCGAAGCTTACTTCAGCTCGACGGTTCCGCCGGCTTCCTCGATCTGCTTCTTCAGCTTCTCGGCTTCGTCCTTGGAAACGCCTTCCTTGACCGGCTTCGGAGCGCCTTCGACCAGCGCCTTCGCTTCGCCGAGGCCAAGGCCGGTGATCGCGCGGACTTCCTTGATCACGTTGATCTTCTTGCCGCCGTCGCCGGTGAGGATGACGTCGAATTCGGTCTTCTCTTCGGCGGCCGGAGCGGCAGCGCCGCCGCCGGCGGGGCCGGCAACCGCGACCGCAGCCGCGGCCGAAACGCCCCACTTCTCTTCAAGCGCCTTGGCGAGGTCAGCGGCCTCGAGGACGGTCAGTTCGGAAAGCTGGTCGACCAGCTTCGTGATGTCAGCCATTTATTTAACTCCTGTGCGGGGCATCGCCCCCATGTGCGTTGAATAGAAAAGCGAAAAACTCAGGCGGCTTCCTTGGCCCCATAGGCCGCGAAAATCCGCGCCAGCTGCGCACCCGGCTCGGCGACGGTGCGAGCGATCTTGCTCGCCGGCGCCTGGATGAGCCCGATGATCGTGCCACGAAGCTCATCGAGCGACGGAAGCGCGGCAAGCGCCTTGATACCGTCGACGTCCAGCACCGTGTCGCCCATCGCTCCGCCGACGATTTCGAGCTTGTCGTTCGTCTTGGCGAAGTCCACCGCGACCTTGGCGGCCGCGACTGGATCGAACGAGGTCGCCAAAGCCGTCGGACCCTTCAGCAGGTCTCCGATCGGGCTGTAGCGGGTCCCGTCCAGGGCAAGGAGCGCGAGCCGGTTCTTCGCAACTTTGAACTGGGCGCCGGCGTCGCGCATCTTGTTCCGGAGGTCGGTGGACTGGTCCACCGTGAGGCCGTGGTTGCGCGTGACAACGACGACGCTCGTCTCCGAAAAGACGTGCTTCAGCTGGTCGACCAGATCGGCTTTTTGCGAACGATCCATGCCAACTCCAACTATTCGGTCGAAGCGAGCTTCGGCCGAGGTTCAACAAAACTCATCGCGGTCGCCCGCAATGAGTAGCGCAGTCCGTGGGGAGTTGGATCGTCGGCGCCACATGAGATGCAACGCACACGGAAGCGCCCAAACGGCGCTCCGATGATTCCTGTCCCCGTCTAGGCCGGCAGAATTAAGCCCCGAAAGGCACCAGCTGTCTCGGACGGTTGCGGGAGCCGAAGCTTCCGCGACGGCGCGCGTATACAGAATTTGCCCGCGCAATCAACCGCCTCGCTCGGCAAAGAAAACCCCCGGCGGAACGATGTGTCCGCCGGGGGCAGGTCTCCAGCCTTCAGGCCTGGCTTATCCGCGCTCGCCCGCGGGAGGCGGCGGCGGCGGAGGAGGGGGAGGCGGAGGCGGACACACCGCAGTCGCCAGGATTACCGATCCGTCCGGACAAGTCTGAGTCGCCGGAGCCGGCGGCGGCGGTGGCGGGGGCGCTGCGGCCGGAACCGGCGGCGGCGGCGGTGGTGCGGCGCCGAAGTTGTAGATCAGGCTCGCGAGGATGCTGTGCGACCGGTAATGCCCGTTCGTGTTGAACACGGCAGTGCCACCCGTGCACGGGAAGGCGCCGCAGGCGGCTGCACCCGTATTGAAGGCAAACGCATCGCTCCGGTTCACACGCCCCGCGTCGAAATAGCGGTACTTGAGGCCGATATCGACGTTGCTACTCACCGGCATGTAGGCTCCGGCGAGGATCTGCCAGGCGAACTTGCCCTGGCTGCCGCCAAGCTGCTTGACGTCGGCATAGCCGGCGCCCGCGCCGACATAAGCGCCGATGCCGTTATTGCCGCCGAAGTCGGCGAGCCCGTTCACCATCGCCGAAAGCACGGTGGTGTGATCGCGAAGATTGAATGACGAACTCGTGAAGTTGTTGCCCGAGGCGGTGTTCAGCGCCCCGAGGAACGCGTCATTGATCCTTAGATCCTTCGTTCTGGCGCGCTTGTAGCCAAGCTCGCCTTCCAGCCGGAACATGCCGAAGTCATAGCCGCCGACGACATCGAGGTCGTAACCGGGCTTGTACCGGAACGATCCGATGTTGCCCGCAGCGACGTTGGAAAAGTTCGTATTGTTGTCGAAGGTGATGGAACCGTCGAGATCCTGCTTTTGCGGGAAAGTGACGCCGCCCTCAATTCCGACATAAGGCGAATTGTCCTTCGCCGCGGCAGGCACGGCGATCGCCGTTGCTGCAACCGCGGCAAGAATGGCATATTTCATTTGCTTCTACCTTATTCGTGACACCCCTGTCGTCGCCGCAACCGGTCGGGCGCTGCATTGTTTCCGAGGTCACGTCGAAATGATTGGAGAGGGCGCCAATTCGTGTCGACGAGGCAACAGTTTGTGAACCGCGGATGAAAAGTCGGTGAACTCGGCAACCGGACCGCTGTTAAGCCGGAGTTGACAAAGTCGGCGCCGTGGCGCCCCATCCGCCGGCAATCGCTGGGGAGCTGCCGATGCCTGGGCGGCTGTTGAGGAACGTCCGCCCGCCGTCGCCGCGTTGGTCGCCGCGAGCACGGCTTTGGCTGCTCCTCCACCGCAGGCACAACCGCCGCGGATTGTCGCGATCGGCGATCTTCACGGGGATTTTTCGGTCTGGCGCGATATTGCGGTCGCTGCGGGGATCGAGAATTCCGGCGGCCATTGGACCGGTGGCCGCACGATTCTCGTCCAGGTCGGTGACGTCGTCGACCGCGAGCCGGATTCGCTCCAGATCCTTCGCGAACTGATGCGGCTTCAGAAGGAGGCTCCGAAGCAGGGCGGGAAGGTGATCGCCCTCGTCGGCAATCACGAGGCGATGAACGTGACCGGCGACTTGCGCTACACGGTCCCGGCCGATTTCGCCGCTTATGCGACGCCCGGTTCCGCAGCGCTCCGCGAGCGCCTCTACCAGGCGAGGAAGGCCGAGATCGAAGCCAGGTACCGGGCGAAGGACCCGGCGATGACCAGTCCCGCCATTCACGACGCGTGGATCAAGGCGACGCCGCTCGGCTGGGTCGAGCAGCGACTGGCGTGGGCCGCGAACGGCGAGGTCGGGCGCTGGGTCGACCGCAACCCCGCAGTCGTCCTCGTGAACGGCAATCTCTTCGTCCACGGCGGGCTCAGCGGGGAATATTCCAAGCTGCCCCTCGACGACATCAATTCGAAAGTCCGCGGCGCGCTGCAGAGCGCCGATCGCTCGCCAGCGTCGATCCTCACCGATCCCCTGGGCCCTTTGTGGTACCGGGGTCTCATAAGCCGCGATCCGAAAGTCACCGAGATTCCGGCCGGCGGGCCGCCTCGGCCGCCGATCGAACAGGAGCTTGCGGCGGTGCTCAAAGCTTACGGAGCCAGGCGGATCGTCGTCGGTCATACGCCCAATCTGAAGGGTATCCAGCTTCTCTACGGAGGCAAGCTGGTGACGATCGATACCGGCAATTCACGCTACTACGGCGGGCCGCCGAGCTACCTGGAGATTAGCGGCGACACGCTGACGCCGCACGTTGTGAAGCGCTCTGGCGCGGCAGTGGGAGGGGGAGAATGATCCGTACGCTTTTGCTCTGGCTCGTCGTCCTGGGGCTCGGTTCGCCGGCCGTCGCAGCGGCGGGAGAAAAGCCGCTGTTCGCCTCGTCGGATCCAATCCGGATCACCATCGCCGGGCCGATGTCGACGTTCGCCAAGGTCCGCGCGGAAATACCGAGGCCGGGAACGATCACCGTCGCCGGCACCAGCCAGCAGCTGCCGGTGACGCTTTCGACCCGGGGGATCACGCGCCGGGCAGTGGACGTCTGCCAATTCCCGCCGCTCAAGGTACAGTTTACCTCTCCGCCGCCCCCGGACTCCCTCTTCGCCGGTCAGAAGTCGCTGAAGCTCGTCGCCTATTGCCGAACCGCGGAATCCTTCCAGCAATACGTGCTGCTCGAATATGCGACCTATCGGATGCTGAACGTCTTGAGCCCGGCGAGCTTCCGGGTCCGCCTCGCGCAGATCGATTTCGTCAACGACGACGGCCGGCCGTACATCACCCGCTTCGGCTTCTTCATCGAGGACCTGGGCGACGTGGCGAGGCGCAACATGATGCGGGAGGCGAAGCTACCCGAGCTAATTCCGATCACGTCGCTGAGCTCGCGGCACGCCGCGCTCTATGCGTTGTTTCAGGACATGATCGCCAACCACGATTGGTCGATGCGCGCCGGGCCGAAGGGCGAGGAATGCTGCCACAACGCCAAGCTGATCGCCCCCGCGAGAGGCGTGGCCGCGGGGGTGATCCCGATCCCCTACGACTTCGATTTTTCGGGTCTCGTCAACGCGCCTTACGCGACGCCGCCCGACGAGCTTCACCTCTCCAGCGTTCGCCAGCGGCAATATCGCGGCTACTGCATGCATAACGGCGATGCCTATGCGGTCGCCGCGCAAATGCGTGCCTCAAGACCGCAGATGTTCGCGGCGCTGAGCTCGACCCCCGGGTTGCAGCCGGCGACGATCCAGCGGGCGACGGATTTTATCAACGGCTTCTTCGACCAGATCGCGTCCAACGACACGATGCAGGCGAAGGTGCTGAAGACCTGCCTGTAAGCGGGGCCTCTCCACCATCCTTCGCCAAGCCTACGGATGGTCCCCCTCCCTGCGCCTGCGGTGCAGGGAGGAGCTAGAGGCTACGCGCCCGGGACCTCTTCGAGGTCGACCTTCACGCCCGGGCCCATCGAAGAAGACACGCTGACCTTCTTCACGAACTTGCCCTTGGCGCCCGACGGCTTGGCCTTGACGATCGCGTCCATGAATGCGGTGAAATTCTCCTTGAGGTCGCCCTCGGAGAAGCTCGCCTTGCCAATTCCGGCGTGGATGATCCCCGCCTTCTCGACCCGGAATTCGACCTGGCCGCCCTTGGCGTCGGTCACCGCCTTGGTGACGTCCATCGTCACCGTGCCCAGTTTCGGGTTCGGCATCAGCCCCTTGGGGCCGAGCACCTTACCGAGCCGTCCGACGACGCCCATCATGTCGGGAGTCGCAATGACGCGGTCGAAGTCGATCTTGCCGCCCTGGATAGACTCCATCAGGTCGTCCGCGCCGACAACGTCGGCTCCCGCCTTGGTCGCCTCGTCGGCCTTCGCGCCCTTGGCGAAGACGGCGACCCGAACGGTCTTGCCGGTGCCCTTGGGCAGGTTGACCACGCCCCGGACCATCTGGTCGGCATGGCGTGGATCGACGCCGAGGTTGAGCGCCAGCTCGACCGTCTCGTCGAACTTGGCGGTGGCGTTCTGCTTGACCAGCGAAATGGCCTCGTCGACGCCGTAGAACTTCTCGCGGTCGACGCTTGCGAACTTCTGCTCGCGCTTGCTCTGCTTCGCCATCGCTTAGCCCTCCACCACGGTGAGGCCCATCGCGCGGGCGCTGCCTTCGATGATCTTCGTCGCCGCCTCGATGTCGTTGGCGTTGAGGTCCTTCATCTTCGTTTCGGCGATTTCGGCGAGCTGGGAGCGCTTGATGGTTCCCGCAGGCGCCTTGTTGGGCTCCGCAGAACCCTTCTGGATCCGCGCCGCCTTCTTCAGGAGGAACGAGGCCGGCGGGGTCTTGGTGATGAAGGAGAAGCTGCGGTCCGCATAGACCGTGATCTTGGTCGGGATCGGAGCGCCCTTCTCAAGGTCCTGCGTGGCGGCGTTGAACGCCTTGCAGAATTCCATGATGTTGACGCCACGCTGGCCGAGCGCCGGACCGATCGGCGGCGACGGATTGGCGGTGCCCGCTGGCACCTGCAGATTGATATAGCCGGTAATTTTCTTTGCCATGTCTCACTCTCTAGTGGGCGTGAGCCCGTTCAAGCTTAGCGGTACAGACGGCGACCCGAAGATCACCTCCCGCGATGGTTCCAGTTGTGGCTGGAGGCGGCGCCTCTAATCGAAATCGGTGCGTATTGGAAGCCGCGGTGGTATCTGGTGCCCCGGTGGGTGATCGGAAAGGGGTAATCCGATGATCCGTACACTCATGCTTTCCTTGTGCGCCGCTTCCATCGCCGGTTCCGCGGCTA
>Ga0207705_10002971_pt1 | contig 12958 bp, 14 predicted proteins | sample KBSC13metaG_FD_184314 | JGI IMG/M metagenome (GOLD analysis project Ga0207705, IMG submission 184314) | Corn rhizosphere microbial communities from Kellogg Biological Station, Michigan, USA - KBS C1-3 metaG (SPAdes) (version 2) | ecosystem: Host-associated > Plants > Roots > Rhizosphere > Soil ...
CCCGCGCGGTGCGACGGCGCGCGAGCATGGCTTGGTCACCGGGCTCGCCTTTCCACTGCTCGGGTCGAGCGCGCCGCTCGGTGTGGTGGAATTCTGGTCGAAACAAAACCACGGCATCGATGATGATCTGAGCGACGTGCTGCTCAGCATCGGCCACCAGCTCGGCGTTTTCCTCGAACGTGCCGCCGCCGAATCAGAGCTGCGTAATGCGTTGGACGTCGTCCAGTCGAGCTTGCTGCCGACGAAATTGCCTGAGATTCCTGGGATTCGCATGGCTGGGCGCTACCAGCCGGGTGGCCGCGCTGGGATCGGAGGTGACTTCTTCGACGCGTTTCCGCTGCCTGACGCGCGCTGGGCTGTCGTCATTGCCGACGTGTGCGGCAAGGGTGCGGGTGCGGCGACGGTCACTGCCATCGTTCGTTACACCTTGCGAGCTGCGGCGATCGAACACGCAGACGCGACTGAGCTGCTGCACATCGTCAACCGGGCGCTCCTCGACGAACCCACTGCGCGGCCGTTCGTCACCGCGTGTCTCGTGATGCTCGAACCGGGTACCTCGCCGCACGCGACGATCGCAGTCGCGGGCCACCCCCTACCGATGCTGCGTGACGCCTCCGGACGCGTTCGCCTCGTGGGCGAGCCCGGCGACCTGCTCGGCGTCATGAACTCGCCGTCGTTCCACCCGGCGCGGATCACCTTGCGGCCAGGAGACAGCTTGCTGCTGTACACCGACGGCTTCACCGAAGCACGTACCGCTGCCAACACCCAACTGGGCGAGGGCGGCCTTTCGCAGTTGTTGAGCTCGCTCCCCCAGGCCGAGCCTTCAGAATTACTCGACGCACTGGCTTCGGCACTGGCGCAACACACCGCGGACACCGAGACGCTCGACGACGCCGCAGCGGTCGCCATCACAACCGCACGATAGCCGCCGAGCATTGTTACGCGCACAACAAGGTTTCGCCGGGCCCGCTCGGGCAAGGTGCTCAGCGACGACATCCTCGCGTGAAGGAGAAACCGTGGCAGAGCAGCGAAGGGTCGCGGTCGTGACGGGCGGCACCGCAGGCGTGGGGCGCGCCACGGTCTGCGAGTTCGCCCGCCGTGGCTACGACGTCGCGATTCTTGCGCGCGGCGAAGCGGGTTTGGCCGGGGCTCGCGCCGAAGCTGAAGCACTCGGTGCGCGCGCCCTGCCGATCAAGGTCGACGTCGCCGATGATGCAGCCGTTCAAGCCGCTGCATCGCAAGTAGAAGAAGAACTCGGTGAAATAGACGTCTGGGTGAACGTGGCCTTCGCCGGAGCGTTGGCGTTCTTCTGGGACACCTCGCTCGACGAATTCCGCCGAATGACCGAGGTGACCTACTTCGGACAGGTGCACGGCACCGGCGCCGCGCTCGCGCGCATGCGCCCACGCAACCGCGGCGTCATCATCAACGTCGGTTCGGCGATGGCGTACCGTTCGATCCCGCTGCAGTCGGCGTACTGCGGCGCGAAGCACGCAGTGAAAGGCTTCACCGAGTCGGTGATGTGCGAACTCGCCCACGAGAAAAGCAAGGTCAAACTGTGCATGGTGCAGTTACCAGGCTTGAATACCCCGCAGTTCAACTGGAATTTGAACAAGATGAGCAAGCACCCGATGCCAGTGCCGCCCGTTTTTCAGCCTGAGGTTGCTGCAAAAGGCATCGTCTTCGTGGCCGAGCATCCCCGCCGCAACATGTGGGTCGGAGTGTCAACGGCATACACCGTGCTCGGAGAACGCTTGGCGCCGAAGTTGCTCGACGCCTACCTCGGCCGCACCGGCGTGAAATCACAGCAGACGTCGAAAGATGCGCCGCGGCTCGGCTCGAACGTGTTCGAGCCCAAGGACCAAGACGAAGATCAAGGAGCACACGGACCGTTCGACGACAAGGCGCATGCGCACGACCCGCAGCTATGGATGTCGACCCACCGCCGCAGTGTGCTCGCCGTTGGGGCCGTGGGAGCGGCGGCGGCCACGTCCGCCATGGCCGCCACGGCGCTCACCGCGATCTCAGCGAGCAGGGTCAGGTCGCGGTCGCGTTGCCGTAGGCAGTTGCCGCACTGATCAACGACAGGTGCGAGAGCGCCTGCGGGAAGTTGCCGAGAAACTCATGAGTCACGGGATCGATCTCCTCGGACAACAAGCCGACGTCGTTGCACAGCGCCACCATCGAGTCCATCACCTCGCGCGCCTCATCAAGGCAGTTGGTATGGATGAGTGCCTCGACGAGCCAGAAACTACACGCGACAAACGCACCCTCTTTGCCGCGCACCGAGCTGTAGCGGTACAACAACCCACCACCCGCACCGAGTTCGCTGCGCACAGCGTCGATTGTCGAGCACATCCGCGGGTCGTCACCCTTGCAAAATCCGATACGCGCAGCTAGGAGGGCAGCCGCGTCGAGTTCAGCACTGCCTGCATAGAAGACGTAGCTTCGTTTGTCGTCCGACCAGCACGCAGTATCGACGTAGTCGTGAATTTCGGCGGCCGTAGCGTTCCAGCGCTCGATGTGGTCGCCCGGGATCTGCCCTGAACGGCCAAGCGCCGCCGCCCTGTCGAGGGCGGCCCAGCAAGCGATTTTCGAAATCGTGTAGTGCTGCTCCTCGGGTAACTCCCAAATACCAGAGTCGGGCCGAACCCACTGATCACAAACGTCGTCAGCGCACCGCGCGACCATTCGGGCAGTGGTTCCATTGAGCACGTTGCCATGTTCTGCATATCGGCGCACGGATTCGAGAAGGTCGCCGTAACTGCCGAGCTGGCGCTGCCCTGAGGCATCGTTGCCCTTGCGCACGGGCGCGGAGCCTCGGTATCCCTGCCAGAGCGGAACATCATGTTGCTGGGCCGACCCAGCGCCGCGACGCATGGAATAGAAGGGCCGCAGCTGAGGCGCGGTCGCCGCAACACCATCTAGCAGCGCAGATAGCGTGGCCTGCACCTCAGAGCGCATTCCGAGGTTGATCAGCGCATCGAGCGCAAAAGCAGCGTCGCGCACCCAGCAGAAGCGATAGTCGAAGTTCCGGCTGCCGCCGATACATTCAGGCAGCGACGTGGTCGCGGCCGCCTGCAGCGAGCCGGTCGACGACAACGTGAGCTGCCGCAAAACCGTGGTGCTGCGGCACACTGCGTCAAACCACGGACCCCGATAGTCGATCCGATCACGCCAGCGTTTCCAGAACGCAACCGTCTCGTCGATGCGGGCATCGATATCGCCGGAGGACGGCAATGGCAGCGGCCCGTTATCAGTGACGACCAGCGCCAGCAAGGCGCGCTCGCCCTTGCGCACCGTGAAAGTGCCTGAGGCTTCGGAGATTCCGAGCACCGGTTTGCCCACGGCGTCCGACACGATCGCGAACTGCTGGTGCCCGACTGTGACGAGCGGTGTGTTCTCGTGCCTGCGCCACCACGGCGCGGTCGCGCCGAAACAGTCGCCGGGGGCGATCCGCCAGGTCATGACGACCTCGCCCTTGACCCCGTCAATCCGCCGGCCAAGCTCAGTCCAGGCCGGCATGCCGTCAGAAATCGTTAACGCGTCGGTGAGACGAACCGTGCCGCTGGCCGTTTCGAATGTCGTCTCGAGTACGCCGCTTCCCTCGAGATAGCGCCGTGTTGGTGTGAACTCACCGACCGGCTGTACGACGATGGCGCCACCCCGGGCCGGATCCAGCAGTGCGCCGAACACCGGATCGTCGGCCATCGTGGGTAGCGCCCACCAATCGATCGCGCCGTCCGAACCAACGAGCGCGCATGACCGCCCGTCACCCAAAACCGCGTACTCGCGCAGCGGCAAGAAACCCTCGATGCGATCGACCACAGAACCCCTTTCAACGTCGAATACCTGCCCCCACACGATCGCCATCGAACGCGAGGCCGCAGCGGATGTGTCACAAGGCGATGCGGATGGTGCGTCGACCCGCACTGAAACGCCGTGTAGGTTCGCCTCCAAAGCCGTTCGCCTTTGCTACCGCGAGATTTCGCGACCGCCCTACGGGTAGGACAGGCGCAACGATGGGAGCGTGTGACCGAGCAGCAGGCGTTCATCCATTTGCCGGCTGAGCCGTCGTCTGTCGCGAAGGCGCGCGGGCTGGCCCGTAAATCCTGCGCAGAGTGGGGCATCAGCTGCGCCGAACTCGAGCTGGTCACGTCTGAACTCGTGACCAACGCCGTGCGGCATGCCGGCGGCGAGATCGACCTCGCGATCACCCTCCGCGGGGCCGTCGTCCGCATAGAGGTTGCTGACGATTCGCCCGACCTGCCGACGACTCAGGAAGCCGCACCGTCGGCACGCAGCGGTCGAGGTCTTGCGATCGTCGAAAAGCTGACCGGCGGGTGGTGGGTCGATTGGCAAGCCGGTCACAAGATCGTTGGCGCCGAGCTGCCGTGTGACCCGACGGACACCCACCCGCCGCGGTGAGCCGAAAAAGCCTGGGGTAGGCGGACGTGGTTTCGAACCAGCTATCACTTCAACCCTGCGACGTGCGATAATGCCTGTAACGTAAGGGTTTTTCGGCCTCTTCGAGAAGCCCGGAGCGAACACGGATTGCCCCAATGAACCCTCGTACTGGCACGCAGCGTGCCGTCCGGCGAGGCGAACTTCCCGACAAGGCGACGTCCTATGCCTATGACGAGGTGGTCGGGTTCGTGCTCCTCATGCGAGCGCTCGTGGGTTATCCGCTGGACGACGCGCATCTGAGGCACCTGATCGACGCGATCGTGCTGCCGGCGTTGCGAGGAGTGGCCCGCCCCGGCGCCTGGGCTGGCGCTGTTCGAGGGCCATCCACTGTCTGACGACGAAAGGACCAGCCAATGATCGAACCCCGTATCCCCGGGTTCCACTACCGATCCTTGCCCGGTACAGACGGAGTCGCGCTCAATACGGCTGTCGGCGGCAGCGGCCCGCCCGTCGTACTGCTACACGGCTTTCCCCAGACCCACCTCATGTGGCGCCTGGTCGCAACCGCTCTCGCCGACCAGCACACCGTGATCTGCCCCGACCTTCGCGGGTACGGCGCCAGCGACAAGCCCGTTGCCACCTCTGCCGACACCTACTCCAAGCGCACGATGGCCACCGACATTGTCGTCGCTGCGGCCGATCTCGGGTTCGACACGTTCGCCGTCATCGGACACGACCGCGGCGCCCTCGTCGCTATCCGGATGGGACTTGACCACCCCGACATCATCACGCACGTCGGGATCCTCGACGTGCTGCCCACCCTCGACATGTGGGGCGTCCTGCACGGTGTCGATGCCGCCGTGGCCTGGCACCTCTACCTCATGGCCCAGCCACCGGGGCTGCCCGAGCAGATGATCGCTGCGACCGCCGAGAAATTCTTCGGGTCATTCCTCGACGGGTGGGGAGCCGACGAGCAGACCATGCCCGCGGACGTGCGCGAACACTATCTGCGGGCCTGTGCCGGGGCGGTCGACTCGATCGTCGCCGACTACCGCGCCTCGGCCGGAATCGACCTCGAGCACGACAAGGCCGACCGCGCCGCAGGGCGCACGCTGCGCATGCCGGTCACGGCCGTCCAGCAAGACTGGGGCGCCCAACTGGGCTTCGACGGCGCCGCCCTCTGGCAAGCCTGGTGCCAGGACCTTGACTACCGACTCGTCAAAAGTGGCCACTTCATGGCCGAACAAGCACCTGGGGAGATCATCGGAATCATCACTGACTTACTGTCGCGTCACACCGACGCCATCGATCGTGGCCTACATGGCCTCTGACCTGGCCTTTTGCTGGGTGGGCGTACGTGGTTTCGAACCACGGACCTCTGCCGTGTGAAGGCAGCGCTCTCCCACTGAGCTATACGCCCCAGCGGCGCGAACACTCTACACACTGCAGGCGCGGCCGCCGAGCAAGCCCCGAACACCCCGACGGCGGGCCTCACGAACGGCCTGGCAATTGAGAGCTTGACGAATGGCCGGACAACTGCGCCATTCGGTCGAACGCGAAGCGGTTTGCTGAATGCAGGTTAGACCTTAGGGCGGAAGGGGGATTCCGGTTACGAGCCTTGCCTTACAGACGGCCTTGCAGACGCGCTATCCCCGACGCGCGAGCAATCTGACGGTGCGGCGATTCGCGTACGACCTTCGAGGACCGGTGGTGGGAGTGCAGACCGACAGCGTGGTCTCGGAGTTGGAATTCGCCCTCGTGGTCGCCGACGCCGATCCGATCAAGGTCAGCGCGAATCTTCGCTACGACGTGCGCGATCCCTACGCGGTCTGCATCAGCTTCGACGCCGGAACGGCAGACCGCATCGAGTGGACGTTCGCCCGCGAACTGCTCGACCAGGGCCTCTGGCAGCCCACCGGCGACGGCGACGTCAAGATCTGGCCGCGCGGCAACTCGGTGGTGGTAGCGCTCTGCTCGCCGTCCGGCCGTGCTGTGCTCGAGACCCCCCGCGCGCCGGTGGCCGACTTCGTCGCACGGATCCAGCGCCTCGTTCCCTCGGGCCAGGAGAGCGCATTCGTCGACATCGATCGCGAACTCGCCGCGCTGCTCTCTTAGGCGAGCGCTTCTCTTAGGCGAGCACTCACGGGCGGAGCGCCAAGCCGGCCGTGAACTCCAATACTGCCATCGCGGCCAGCCGCACGGTGCGGTGGTCGGGCGCATCTGCGGTTGCATCGATTTCCACGATGTCGATCGAGCGCACCCTCGCATCGCGTCCGGCCGCGAACGCCGCACCCAACAGCTCGGACGCCGACAACCCTCCCGGCACGGCGTCCAGGCTGCCCGGTGCCACTGCCCGGTCGCAGGCGGAGAAGTCGAACGACACGTGCACGCCGGCTGCGGCGTCCGATACGACGTCAAGCGCCCCGCGCATGCATTGATCGATCCCGCGGTCACCGATTGCCCGACGGGATGTGAGATGGACGCCGCGAGCCGCGACCTCGTCGGCGTGCGACTTCGACACCAGCCAGTCGGCGGCGCCGAGGTGAGCGACCCGCTGCGGACGCAGGCCGACGTCGATCAGCCGCCGCAACGACGAGTGATTACCGACGCCGTCGCGCACGTCATAGAAGGCGTCGACCATGATCAGGCCGGCCTCGGCGAACCGGTACCCGGCCGCGACGACCGGAAAGGTGACCGTGCCGTCGCCGCCGACCGCCACCACGGCCCGCGCCCTGGCGAACGCCGTCTTCGCAGCGGCGGTCGTGCGCCACTCGCCGTCGTCGGCGTCAGGAGCATCGACGTCGCCGAGATCCCACGGATACAACTCAGCGAGATCGACGTGGCGCGACCCGCACCAGGTGGTGTAGTGATGCAACGCGCGCCGGACGGCGGGGGGCGTGGCGTGCGCGCCGCTTTGCCGCAGCGACCTGCCGAACGCCGGCACGCCGAGCACCGCAAGATCGACCGGCCGCTCGCCGGGTCCGGCCGCCAACCAGTGGCCGGCGCGCGGCCAACGCTCGTCGACCGGCAACGACATCGGATTGGGATCAAGACGCGACACCACGTGCCGAATGGTTCCACAGCCGCGGCGTCGGGTAGCCGAGTTTCACCCGATGCACCGCATCGGTTAGAGTGCTCCAGCGGCTCGGGAGACTGAGCGGCATGCGGACGTGGCTCAGTTGGTAGAGCATCACCTTGCCAAGGTGAGGGTCGCGGGTTCGAATCCCGTCGTCCGCTCGGAGGCGCCGAAACGGCGTCGCAGGGCCTAGGTTCATGACAGTCCTCAAGGCCCACCGGCGGAGTGGCCGAGTGGCTTAGGCAAGGGCCTGCAAAGCCCTGTACGCGGGTTCGATTCCCGCCTCCGCCTCGCATGCAGCCCGGCCATCGGCCGAGTTGCAGCAGATCAGCAGCACCGTTCGGACGCTTAGCTCAGCGGGAGAGCGCTTCCCTGACACGGAAGAGGTCACAGGTTCAATCCCTGTAGCGTCCACGCTTAACCGGCGGCATTTCGCGGCTCTTGCGGACACTGTGGGGACACAAGCCCCCGGCCAGCCAATATAAATCCCCCATCCAGTGGGTCTACTCTCACGAGACCATCCAACTGAGGGGACCTCATGACCGCCACGTTGCGGCGAAGCAAACTCACCCACATACTCCGCGCGGCTAAGCCGCGCCACCAAAGCCCCGCATTGAAGAGCGCGACACTGCGCATCGAAGCGATGCGACCGGAGCTCGAAGCTGACGAAACGCCGACCGGCTGGGAGCACGCGCCGACGATCGGCAAACTCGCCACAATCGCATCGGTGCGGCCCGAGAAAGCCTCGTTGCTGTTCGCCGCTGTCGAGACCTGGCAGCCAACGCGGATCCTGGAGATGGGCACGTGTTGTGGGGTGTCCGGCGCCTACATGCAACTGGCATCGTCGGCCGCGTTTCGTTCGCTGGAGCTCTCGCCAGTCGCAGCGACGACGGCCCTGAACTTGTGGGCCGCGCTCGAGCTCAAGGGTGAAGTTGTGGTCGGAGATTTCGCCGACACCTTCGAGGCTGCATTGGACCCCGCGCCCGACCTCGCGTTCGTCGACGGCAACCACCACGAGGCGCCAACCTGGTCCTACTTCGAGCGACTGACCGCTGCGAGCCCAGCCGGATCACTGCTGATCTTCGATGACGTCGACTGGTCCGATGGCATGAAACGCGTGTGGGCGCGGATCAAGGCCGATAGTCGTGTCGCATCGAGCATTGTGGCAAGCCGCATGGGGTTCGCCGTCCTTTAAGCAGCAGCACGAGCTCGTGCGCCGCGCAGTCGTGTCACCGGCCGTGACAGTGGGGGCTTATTTGCCGGCGCTCCTGCGGCGACGCCGAAACCAGCGCACCAATTCGATGGCTGCTGTAGCGGCAAAAGCGATGCCGAGGGCAAGGAGCAGGCCCTTCCAGGCCTCGTGTTCGAACGCACGGCCGCCGTAGTAGCCAAGCGTCGTGGCGTAGCCGGCCCAGACGAGGGCAGCGATTGCGTCGAACAACCCGAACCTCGGCCAGGGGTAGCGGATGAGACCGGCGGTGAGGGTCACGGCCGTGCGCCCGCCGGGAATGAACCGGGCAACGGCGATCAGTTCACCACCGCGTTCGTCGAGCTGCCGTTTCGCCCAGTCGAGGCGGCGGGCCGCCTTCTCGCGGTAAAAGAAGCGGTCGCGGACGCGGGCACCGTAACGGCGGCCAATCGCATAGGCGAGGTTGTCTCCGGCAAACGCACCGAGAGCTGCCGCGGCGATAACAAGAGGTAGCGCCAAGTCACCGGAGCTGGCGACGACGCCCGCGGTGATGACCGCCGTCTCGCTCGGCACAACCGGAAGAACCGCGTCGATAACGGCAAGCAGGAACACGACCGCGTAGGCCCAGCCAGATGCTTGGGCGACGAGGTCGGTGAACTGGTCGAACACGGACGGCGGCGGTTCCCTTCGTGAGGCCTGCATACCGGGGTGACAGGATCAATGTCATCGATCAGGAAGGCCACGGTAACCGCATGAGCTCAGCACCCGAAGTGATCTTGGACGACGTCATCGCGGCGTTGCAGAACTCGCACACCCGGCTGCGAAGTGCGCTCGGCGCGCTCACGTCCGACGAACTGGTCGGCCCGTCGTACGACGACGAGTGGACCATCGCGCAAGTCGCATCGCACCTCGGCTCGGGAGCGGAGATCTTCGGGCTCTTCCTCGACGCCGGATTGCGCGACGAGGCAGTACCAGACCGCGAGACGTTCCAGGAGATTTGGGCGCGCTGGGATGCAAAGCCAGCCACCGAACAGACGGCTGACGCCATCACCGTCGACCGACAACTCCTCGACAATGTCGCCGCTATTCCGGCTGAGCAACGGGAGAGCTGGCGCCTCGACATGTTCGGAACCGTGCATTCGCTGCCCACGTTCTTGCGCACGCGACTGGCCGAACACGCCCTGCATTCGTGGGACATCGCCGTCATGCGCGACCCCCGGGCGGTCATCGCCCCCGACGCGACAGCATTGATCGTTGACAACCTTGGGCAAATCGCTCAGCGCGCGGGCAAGAACGCCGGCTACGCGGGAGTTGTCGCCGTCGAGACGGCGGAGCCTGCCCGCAACTTCGCGCTCACGCTGAGTGCAGATGGGGCGCAGCTGATCCCGTCGGCGTCGGCTGCGGACGACGGAACAACGGCTGCGCCGGCTGCGACGGCGACGTTGCGGCTGCCGGCCGAAGCTTTCGTGCGACTCGTTTACGGCCGCCTCGACGACCATCACACCCCACCAGGCGTTGACGTCGACCGAATCGAACTCGACGCCTTGCGCGCAGCGTTCCCAGGCGTCTAGCCGAGTGGGCGCCCACCCGTCACACCAAGCACTTCGGCGTTCACGTAGCTCGCGTCGTTCGACGCTAAGAACACATACGCCGCAGCCAATTCCGCGGGCTGACCCGGGCGACCCAGTGGAGTGTTCGCACCGAAACTCTTGACATCGTCGGGTGGCATCGTGGCAGGAATCAACGGCGTCCAGATTGGCCCTGGTGCCACAGTGTTCACCCTGATGCCTTTCTCGCCAGCCTCGACCGCGAACCCCTTGGTGAAGTTGACGATCGCGCCTTTCGCCGCCGCGTAATCGAGCAGCGTTGGCTTGGGTTGATAGGCCTCGATCGACGACGTGTTGATAACGCTCGAGCCGGGATTCATGTGCGGTAATGCGGCTTTACAGAGCCAGAACATCGCATAGACATTCGTCTTGAACGTGCGGTCGAGTTGCTCGGTCGTGATGTCGGCCAAGCCGCCTTTCTGCGCCATCTGGTAGGCGGCATTGTTGACCAGAATGTCGATGCGACCGAACTGTTCGACCGCACGCTCGACGATCGCCTTGCAATGCTCTTCTTGCTGAATGTCGCCAGGCACGAGGACCGCAGTTCGCCCCGCCTTGGTGACCAGATCAGCGGTCGATTCGGCTTGGGGTTGTTCTTCGGGTAGGTACGACATCACGAGATCGGCGCCCTCGCGCGCATACGCAATGCACACGGCGCGGCCGATGCCGGAATCGGCGCCGGTAACCACGGCGACGCAGCCGGCGAGCTTGCCACTCCCCCGATACGATTCCTCCCCGTGGTCGGGCGGTGGCTCCATCGCGCCGCCTCGACCGGGATGTTCCTGCTGCTGCACCTCGAATTCGGGTCGCACATAGCGCGAACGCGGATCATCGAATCGTTGACGGTCTGCCATTGTTGAAACCCCTTACTCGGCAGAGCGAGACGACCTGCTGTCTCAGCTCATGTCGGCCAAGGCCTTTTGCTTGTGCTGCTCGAATTGTTCGCCGAGTTCGGCTAGCTGCTGGTTGGTTGCTTCCTTCACGAGCTGCGGCAAGATCTCTTGTTCTTCTTCCTCGACGTGATGGCGAACCTCACCGATCATTGCGGCCAGCAGACCGTCTGCGCCCGGCTCGTCAGGATCGGTGACAAGTAACTGCTTGAGTACCTCTTCGACGTGGTGGTGCTCAGCGAGGCCGTCGTCGACGTCTTCGCTTTCAGAAGGCACGATCTTCTTGATTGCGGGGTAGACGACTTCTTCCTCGGCCTTCGAATGCGGGATCAAAAGTTCAGCCACTTGATGCAGCAGCAGCTTCGTATCTCCGTTACCGGCTTCGAGCTTCTTGAAAACCCCTTCGAGTTTCTGGTGGTCTTCCTTGATCAATGTCACGACGCCAGCCATCGCTTCTCCTCCTCGGGTCAGTGGCTGCCCTCTACCCGCAGCGAAGTTGCCGCAATCGCCTCAGTGCGCTGTCGTGCGCTGCAGCACGGGCGTGCGCTGGAGCATCGCCGTGCCGGCAGAACTGAAGGCGACCACTGCGTCGGTTGCGGCCGCGCGGCGCCAGCGCGGCTTCGCGGCGGCGACCAGAACATCGCTCGCCCCGTGCAGCACGTCGACGAAAGCCCCTGCCAATACCACCTTTCGAGTCGGCACGACAAGAGTGACGGCGGCCTGCGAGATGTGCCGCACGCCCAGCGCACGCGTCACCGCCGTCGTCCATTTGTCGGCGGGCGGGGCGTGGAAAACCCGCACCGCCTGCGAGGTGCAGCCGACCAACGCAATCCCGTACGCAGCACGAGCCACTGCGTGCAACCGAACGCTGTTCATCGAGCCGAACCAGCCAACGCACGGTCACCGGACGAACGGCGAGAGAGCAGATGATCGGCGGTTCGCGCCGCCAACGACATGATGGTCAACGCTGGGTTGGCCGAGCCTTGCGTCGGCAGCACACTCCCATCTGTGAGATAGAGATTTGCTACCGCAAAAGCGCGCTGATTCGCATCGACCACACCATCGCGTTCTGAACTCGCCATGCGGCAACCGCCGACGAGATGGGCGAATCGTTGGATGGTCATCGTCTCTGATGCGCCCGCTGCGCGCAGGATCTCTTCCATCTTTTGTTGCGCGGCACTAACAAGTTGCTTGTCGTTGTCGCACATCGAATAGCTGAAGTTGGCAACCGGCAAACCATGATGGTCGACCTCGTCTGCGAGCGTCACCGAATTCTCGTAACGCGGCAACAGTTCGCATAGCGCGCCTAGCGTGGCCCAGTGCACGTAGTCGCGCATGTACTCGCGAAGCGACTCACCCCAGTGTCCCTGCGCCACAACGTGTTCGGCATAGGTGATCGGTAGCGGCGAAACGTTCTGAATCGAAAACCCGCGCTTGTAAGGTTTTGTCGGGTCGGTTTCGTAGAACTGCTCGCACGTGAGTTCGGGCGGCGGCGCCTTGTACATGCGCACTTCGGCTTCGAACCGGCCCGCAGTCTGCGGTGCACCCTGCACCATCACGTAGTGGCCCACTTGGCCCTCGTTGTTGCAAAGGCCATGCGGGAAGCGCTTCGACGTCGACAGCAGGAGCAACCGTGGCGTTTCGATGGAGTAGCCGGCAACCGCAACAACACGGGCCCGCTGGCGATGCTCGACGCCGTCCTTGAAGTAGGTGACGCCGGTGGCGAGTCCTGACCGGCCGTCGACAAGCACCTGATTGACGTGGCAGTGCGGCCGGATCTCGGCGCCGT
>Ga0207705_10002972_pt1 | contig 12957 bp, 9 predicted proteins | sample KBSC13metaG_FD_184314 | JGI IMG/M metagenome (GOLD analysis project Ga0207705, IMG submission 184314) | Corn rhizosphere microbial communities from Kellogg Biological Station, Michigan, USA - KBS C1-3 metaG (SPAdes) (version 2) | ecosystem: Host-associated > Plants > Roots > Rhizosphere > Soil ...
CAGCGGGCCGTCCTCGACATACCCGTTGCCGCCCATGACTTCCATCGCCTCGGCGCCGAAGGCCGGGCCGCGCTTGCACAGCCAGTACTTGCCGGCCGGCGTCAGGATCCGGCCCAGCAGCGTCTCCGCCGGCACCGGGTTGCCGTCCGCGCCCGGGTCGAAGCAGCGCGCCAGGCGCAATGCGAACGCGGTCGCCGCTTCCGATTCCAGCGCCAGGTCGGCCAGCACGTTCTGCATCAAGGGCTGCTCGGCGAGCCGGCGGCCGAACGCGCTGCGCCCGCGCGCATGGTGCAGCGCATGGCAGAGCGCGGCACGCATGATCCCGGCCGAGCCCAGCACGCAGTCCAGCCGCGTGTGGCTGCCCATCTCGAGGATCGTCGGAATGCCCCTCCCTTCGCGGCCGATCATCCAGCCGACGGCGTCGTGGAACTCGACTTCCGACGACGCGTTCGACTTGTTGCCCAGCTTGTTCTTCAGGCGCTGCACGCGGATGGGGTTGCGGGAGCCGTCCGGCAGGTAGCGCGGTATGAAGAAACACGACAAGCCCGCGTTGCCGCCCTCGTCCGTCTGGGCCAGCACGAGGTGCGCGTCCGACTGCGGCGCCGAGAAGAACCATTTGTGGCCGACGAGGCTCCATGCCTCGCCCCACTCCGCGCCGAAGCGCTCGGCCGCGATCGCCGGGCTCATCCGGGTCGCGCGCGTCGTGTTCGCGCGCACGTCGGTGCCGCCCTGTTTTTCCGTCATGCCCATGCCGATCAGCGCCCCCTGCTTCTGCGCGACAGGCAACGAGCGCGGATCGTAGGTGCGCGCGAGGATCTTCGGCAGCCACCGGGCCGCGATCACAGGATGCTGACGCAATGCCGGCACCGAGGCATACGTCATCGTCACTGGACACTGCGAACCGTTCTCGACCTGGCCGAACAGCAGGTAGGCGGCCGCGCGCGCGACCTGGGCGCCGGGACGCCCCGCTTCCCACGGCAGCGCATGGGCGCCGTTTTCGATCAGCAGGCGCATCAGTTCATGCCAGGCCGGATGGAACTCGACCTCGTCCACGCGGTGGCCGCCCCGGTCGAAGTTCACGAGGCGCGGCGGGAACTCGTTCGCGAGCCGGCCGAGGTCGAGCACGGCGGCGGCTCCCAGCGTCGCGCCCAGCCGGTCGAGATCGGCACCAGCCCAGCCGCCGCCCTCGCGGGCCAAAGCTTCCTGCAGCGCGGGGTCGCAGCAGAACAGGTTGACGTCGCCGAACGGCGGCGCCTGGTTGAAGACTTCATGGGTGTCGAACCGGTTCATCGTCTCATCTCCTGTCGGACTCGCCTGGCGTGGCGCTGGACCTACTGTTGCAACTGAGCATCATGCGTTCGGCGCATATGTTTCTTCTTCGCACTAATTCAGCGACAATTAACGTTCAGCCGTCGCTCCGAGTTATCGGATAAGCAACAAGGCTAGCGTAAAGCCTTGTGTCGGGCAAGCGCGCGCCAACCGGTTGCGGAGCTGCGGCGTATCAAGCATGGACAGAAAGGTCTCGGGGGTTGCGCTTTTTAATGCCTCTTGGCATCTTTTGGTGATACATTGCTTGTTGTTTTGGTACACTCAGGCTTCACAAGGCAGTTTTGTGCCTTCTGCCAAAGATAGAAAGCAGATATTTCAACAATGCGCGCCAGTTCACCCGCAGTACCGAACGATCCGCGCCATGCGGCCCCGGCAGCGAGCCCGGACGGCTACATGGAAGCGGTGGGCGACGTCGCGTTCCGCCTCGACCCCTCCGGCCTGATCCTGCACGCAAGCCAGCGCAGCCAGCGTACGTTCGGCACCCAGTCGCTGGCCGGAATCGTATTGACGATGCTGGCGCTGGACGCCGACCAGGCCGCGCTGCGCAATGCCATCGTCGACGCCGGTTCCGGGTGCGATCCGGTCGTCGTCGAGGTGCGGCTGCACTGCGCCGGCAAGGACGTGTGGTTCGAGCTGCGCATCGCCGTGCTCGTACCCGGCGGTGCCGAGCTGCTGGCCGTCGGCCGCGACATGACGGCCCAGCGCGCCACGGAACAGCGCCTGCGCCACATGGCCACGCACGATGCGTTGACGGAACTGCCGAACCGCCTGCTGCTGTCCGACCGCATCCGCATGGTCATCGCCAACGCGCGCCGCTCCGGCCAGGGCTTCTGTATCGCCAACATCGGCCTGGACGGCTTCAAGAAGGTCAACGACGGCCTCGGCCATCCGATCGGCGACGCCGTCCTGCGCCAGGCCGCCGGCCGCCTGCGCAGGACGCTGCGCGACAGCGACACGCTGGCGCGCGTCGGCGGGGACGAGTTCGTTGCCGTATTGCCAGGCACGTTCACGGCAGACCAGATCAAGCTGGTCAGCGGCCGCCTGCTGGCCGCACTGCAATCGCCGTTCGAGGTCGACGGGCATACCGTGTACCTGGGCGCGTCGGTCGGTGTGTCCGTCTATCCCGAGCACGCCGAGGACGAGATCCGCCTGATCGCCCTGGCCGACGCGGCGATGGGCCGCGCCAAGGAAACGGGCAAGGGCCGCACCGTCGTCTACAGCGTGCGCGAGAGCGGGCCGCCGCAGCACGATATCTCGCTCGAGGCGGCGATGTTCCAGGCCGTGCGCGAAGGCGAGTTCCTGCTGTACTACCAACCGATCGTCAGCAGCCGCACGCGGCAGATCGAAGGTTTCGAGACGCTGATGCGCTGGAAGCACCCGACCCTCGGCATGGTGCCGCCCGTGCGCTTCATTCCCATCGCCGAGACGAATGGCCTCATCAACCTGCTCGGCGCCTGGGCGCTGAAGTCCGCGCTCGTGCAACTGCGCCAGTTCGAGGAAGTGGCCAAGCGTGACCTGTACATTTCCGTCAACATCAGTCCGCGCCAGTTCCGCAACGACCGCTTCCTGAACGTCCTGGACGACGCCCTCGCCTTTTCCGGCACGCCGGGCGACAAGCTGGTGCTCGAGATCACCGAAGGCACGCTGATGGTCGACCCGGTCCACGCCGAGACCATCCTGACCCGCATGGCCGAACGCCATGCGCGCATCGCGATCGACGATTTCGGCACCGGCTATTCGAGCCTCGCCTACCTGAAGCGCTTCCCGATCTCGGTACTCAAGATCGACCGCGCCTTCATCAAGGACCTGCCCGCCTCCACGAAGGATGCGGCGATCTGCAATGCCGTGCTCGACCTGGCCAAGCACCTCGGCCTGTCCGTCGTGGCCGAAGGTGTCGAAACCGAAGAACAGCTGACCTACGTCGAGTCGCGCGGGTGTGACTACGTGCAGGGTTACCTGACCGGCAAGCCGATGTCGGCCCACGTGGCCCTCGCCGCGCTCAAGGAGAACCTGTACACGGAACTGCTGCCGGACGAATTACGGGCGGGCCTCACATGAACCAGACTGCTACCATCGAACGCTCGTCGAAAGGCGACGCCACGCTCGCCCTGCTCTGGGAGCGGATCCGCCGGCGCGGCGACATGCCCGGCTTCACCCGGGCCATCAACGCGATCCTCGCCTCGATGCGCGGCGAGGACGAGCGCGATTTTTCCATGACGCAGACCGTCCTGTCCGACCCCGTGCTCACCCAGAAGGTGCTGCGCCTGGCGAACAGCGGCATGTACTCGGCCTTCGGCCAGCGCATCAATACAGTGTCGAAAGCCATCCTCGTGCTCGGCACGGAGGCCATCGGCCACCTGGCGCTGGGCCTGAAGCTGATCGAGGAACTCTCGAAATCCACGCCGGATTCGCTGCAGGCCCACATCGAGATGGAAAAGGCGGTGCTCGCCGGCATGGTCGCGCACCAGATCGCATCCGAGGCGGCCACGCGCGATCCGGAAGAAGCCGTCGTGTGCTCGATCCTGCATTCGCTGGGCCGGATGATGGTGACGTTCTACCTGCCCGAACAATGGACGCTGATGCAGCAGGCGGCCGGCGGCGGCGACCTCGACGCGGTCGCCCGCGCCCAGCTTGGCCTGACCCTGGAACAGATCGGCCGCGCCACCGCGGAACACTGGGGCCTGCCGCATAACCTGATTGCGGGCATGCGCCGCGTGGAACCTGGCGAACGCGGCGCCGATTTCGGCCACGACGACTGGCTCGCGGCGCTCGGCACCATGTCCGTCCAGTGCGCCGATACGCTGTGGCATGGCGACGAGGCGGGCGCGGAACACGTGCGCATGCTGGCGGCCGGCTTCGCGCCGCTGCTCGGCATCGAACCGGCCAACATCGTCGGCGCCATCGAAAAGGCCAAGGTAGAAGCGGCGGCCGACCTGTCGATCGCCCCGCTCGCCAATCCACCCGAGAAGCGTGCGCGCACGGCCGCCGTCACGCGCATGCGCGAGGCCGGCAACAAGATCCTGGCGAATGGCGTGGCCGACATGCGCGACGCCGCCGCCCACGCGACGCCGGGCCAGATGATGTCGATGGCGATCGAGACCGCGTACCACGGCCTGTCGTTCACGCGCGCGTTCGGCTTCCTGCGCAACCGCCGCGACGGCCGCTACACGGCGCGCATCGGCCTCGGCGACAACGCCAAGACCCTCGTGCCCAAGCTCGGCTTCGACGACACCTACGATCCGAACGTGTTCTTCGCCTCGCTCGGCAGCGACCGCGTGATCTTCATCGAGAACGCGCGCGATCCCAAGTTCTCGAGCAAGCTGCCGTCCTGGTGGAAAGAGACGCTGGCCGAGGCGCGCTGCTTCGTGATCATCCCGCTGTGCACGCACGGCGAGCCGGTGGGCTTCATCTATGGCGACTGGGACGACCGCTTTCCGTCCGTCTACCTGAGCCAGGCCGAGTTCCTGCTGCTGAACGAATTGCGCGGGCTCGTCGTCAAGACCGTCGAGCGACGCCAGCAGGTCGAGATGGTCGCAAGCCGCGCCTGAGCGGCCCGTCAAACGACAAAGGCGCCGCTCAGTTCAGGTGAGCGGCGCCTTTGTCATTGCGGAGGTCGAAAATCAGCGCAGCCGCGGCGTATCCACATGCACGTCGCCGCACTGGGCGCGGTGCATCAGCGCATGATCGATCAGCACCAGCGCCAGCATCGCTTCCGCGATCGGCGTGGCGCGGATGCCCACGCACGGGTCGTGGCGGCCGAACGTCTCCACCGACACCGCATTGCCCTGCTTGTCGATCGAACGGCGCGGCGTGCGGATCGACGACGTCGGCTTGATCGCGATGGACACCGTGATGTCCTGGCCCGTCGAGATGCCACCCAGCACGCCGCCGGCGTTATTGCCCACGAAGCCCTCGGGGGTCAGTTCGTCGCCGTGCTCGGACCCCTTCTGGACGACGGCATGGAAACCCGCACCGATCTCCACGCCCTTCACCGCATTGATGCCCATCATGGCGTAAGCGATATCGGCGTCCAGCTTGTCGTAGATCGGCTGGCCGAGGCCCACCGGCACGTTCTTCGCCACCACGTCGATGCGGGCGCCGATCGAATCACCGGCACGGCGCAGCTCGTCCATCGCGGTCTCCATGCGCGCGATCAGGTCGGCGTCGGACGTCGCGGCAAAGAACGGGTTGTCGTGCACGAATTTGAAATCCTGGAACGGCACGGCGATGTCGCCCAACTGGCTCATGCAACCCATGAATTCGGTACCGAATTTTTCGCGCAGCCATTTCTTGGCGACGGCGCCGGCACCGACGACGGGTGCCGTCAGGCGCGCCGACGACCGGCCGCCGCCGCGCGGGTCGCGCACGCCGTACTTGTGCCAATAGGTGTAGTCGGCGTGGCCGGGGCGGAACGTGTCGGCGATATTGCCGTAGTCCTTGCTGCGCTGGTCGGTGTTCTCGATCAGCAGCGCGATCGGGGTGCCCGTCGTTACGCCCTCGTAGACGCCGGACAGGATCCTGACCTGGTCCGCTTCCTGGCGCTGGGTCACGTGGCGCGACGTGCCCGGCTTGCGGCGGTCCAGTTCCGGCTGGATGTCGGCTTCGGACAGCGCCAGCCCCGGCGGGCAGCCATCGATCACACAGCCGATCGCGGGGCCGTGCGATTCGCCAAAGGTGGTAACGGAAAACAGCTTGCCAAAAGTGTTGCCGGACATTGGGGACTCGTTGGATTGTTCAAATGGAATGAAAGATTTTACCAGCATGGGCCGTAGACGGGAAACTGCTGGTTTACATCAACAAAATGTTGCCGTATAGCACTTTTCTTCCCAGAGCGCATACCAATCCATATATACTAGTTCGCAATCACGGAGCTTACTGGAGAAGTTGTAGATGCCTGCACCGAACACGCCCCCGGGCGCCGCACAGGACGACGACCTGGTGTTCGCAGACGAGATCCCGGCAGTCGCTCCGCAAGGCGGCAGCGGCGTGTGGCGCGTGCTCATCGTGGACGACGACGCCGACGTCCATTCGACGACGACATTCGCGCTCGGCGCCCTCGAGATGCATGGACGGCCGCTGGAATTCCTGCACGCCTATTCGGCCGCGCAGGCCATGGCCCTGCTGGAACGCGAGCACGACATTGCCGTGATCCTGCTCGACGTGATCATGGAACAGGCCGACGCCGGCCTGCACCTCGTGCGGCATGTGCGCAACACCCTCGGACGCCACGACGTGCGCATCATCCTGCGCACCGGCCAGCCCGGCTACGCGCCCGAGATGGACGCCATCCGCGGCTACGACATCAACGATTACCGCACCAAGTCCGAACTCACGCGCACGAAGCTGTACACGAGCGTGGCGGCTGCCATCCGCGCCTACCAGCAGATCCACGCGCTGGAAGACAGCCGCACGGGCCTCGCCGAGATCGTGCGCGCCAACACGGAACTGATGGCGCTGCACTCCATCGGCGAAATGACCCTCGGCATCCTGCGCGAAACCGCCGCCCTCGCCGGCCAGCCCGCGGATGGCCTGCTGTGCGCCTGTCCGCCCGGCGGCGCCGAAGGCTGGCAGGTGCTGGCCGGCTGCGGCGCCAGTGCGGACCTCGCGCGCGGCGGCATGCTCGCTGCCGACACGACCGGACCGGCCGCCGCCATCGCGCAGGCCCTGGCCGAGCGCCGCAACCTGGTCCGCGACGACCACCTCGCCCTCTATTTCTGCGGCAAGGCGCATTGCGATTTCGTCGCCTGGCTGCCCCTCGTCCGCCCGCTGGACGGGCTGCGCCGCGAGCTCGTCGACGTCTTCACGAGCAGCATCGCCGTCGGTCTCGACAACGTGGCACTGATGACCGACCTGCAGCGCGCGGCATTCTACGACGCGCTGACCGGACTGCCGAACCGCACGCGCCTCGCCGAACTCGTCGACGACAGCCTGGGCGCCGGCGTCGACGCCACCCTGTGCCTCGTCGATATCGACCAGTTCGCGGAAACGAATGACGCGCTCGGCCACCAGTTCGGCGACGCCCTGCTCGGCGCCGTCGCGCAGCGCCTGCGCCTGCGCCTCGACGCCCGCCTGGCACTGGCGCGCATTGGCGGCGACATTTTCTGCGTGCTGGGTCAGGCCGACCTGATCGATCCGGCCGCGCTGCAGGACCTGTTCGCGGCGCCGTTCTCGATCGAAGGCCAGGACGTCCAGGTCTCGGCCACGCTGGGCCTCGTGCGCCTGCGCGAACACGAAGGCAGCGCGGCCGACGCGCTGAAGGATGCGGACATCGCGCTGAAACGCGCGAAGACGCAGCGCCGCGGCGGCCATTTTTATTTTTCGCGGGGCATGGGCGTGGAGATCCGCGAACGCGTGCGCCTCATGCATGCCCTGCGCAGCGGCTTCGCGCGGGGCGAACTGTTCCTCGCCTACCAGCCCCAGGTCGAACTGGCGGCGCGGCGCGCGTTCGGCGCCGAAGCGCTGCTGCGCTGGCGCACGGACGACGGACGCTTCATCCCGCCCGACCGCTTCATCCCAATCGCCGAATACTCGGGCCTGATCATCGACATCGGTGCCTGGGTGCTGCGCGAAGCATGCGCCGAGCTCATGCGCCTGCGCGCGGCGGGCCACCTGGACTTCACGATGTCGATCAACGTCTCCCAGGTACAGTTCCGCCATCCGCATTTCATCGACATGCTAAGACTGGCCCTGGCCGACACGGGTGCGCCGCCGGAACGGGTCGAGCTGGAGATCACGGAATCGATGGCGATGGAAGAACCCGACCTGCTGATCGAGCGCCTGGCCGAGATCAAGCGCACCGGCGTGTCGATCGCCATCGACGATTTCGGCACGGGGTTTTCGTCGCTGTCCTACCTGCAGCGGCTGTGCGTGGACCGCCTGAAGATCGACCGTGCGTTCGTCACCGAAATCACCGACTCGGCGCGCGGCAGCAGCATCGCCGAGATGGTCATCCAGCTGGGGCGCAACCTGGGATTGTCGATCATCGCCGAGGGCGTGGAAGACGAGCGGCAGGCGCAGATCCTGCAGGCGCTCGGGTGTCCGCTCGCGCAGGGTTATCTGTTCGCGCGACCGCTCGCGCCGGCCGCGCTCATCGAGTGGCTGGAAAGCGGCGCGCTGACGCACGCCGCGTAAGATCAGTCTTCCGCCATCTGCTCCGCAGGCCAGTCGCGGATATAGGCCTTGAGCATGCGGTTCTCGAAGCTCTGCGCTTCCAGCACCGCTTTCGCGACGTCGTAGAACGAAATCACGCCGAGCAGCGTGCGCGCGTTCATGACGGGCAGGTAGCGCGCGTGCTTTTCCAGCATGATGCGGCGCACTTCGTTGACCTCGGTGTCGGGCGTGACGGTGATCGGGCTGTCGTCCATGTGCTTGCGCACGGTGCCCGCGGTCTCGAGCGAGCCGCCATGCGCGTGCAAGGCCTTGATGACCTCGCGGAAGGTCAGCATGCCGACCAGGTCGCCATATTCCATCACGACGAGCGAGCCGATGTCGCGCTCGGCCATCGTGGCGGCGGCGTTGGCCAGGTCGGTGTCCGGCGACACCGTATACAGGATGTCACCCTTGACCTGCAGGATTTCCGATACCTTCATTTGGACCCCCTTGATTGGAGATGCTTGCTGCGTTGTATATATCATAAGGCGACTCTAGCCTAAGCTCCCCAAAAAATCCAGCTTTATGCCCTGCAACCGTGCACGCCGCACGTTCATGATGATTAAATGTAACGGTTAGCGCTATCGGGTGCTAGGATGCGCCGTCTTCGTTTTCAGGATGAGCCAATGAGCGGTCCCCACTACCCCGGCCTCACCACGCTTGCACTGCACGTTGCAGCCGGCGCACATGGCATCGACCCGGCCGTCGCGCGGCTGGAAGAACGAGTCGCCGCCCTCGAAGGCGGCGTGGCCGGCATCGCCACGGCCAGCGTCCAGGCCGCCCTGCACCTGGCGGTGGCCACGCTGGCCGGCGCCGGCGACCACGTGGTGGCCGCGTGCACGCTGCGCCCGGACGCGCACGCCCTGCTCGCCCACGGCCTGCGCCGCCTGGGCATCGCGACCACGTTCGTCGATCCGCGCGACCCCGCCGCCTGGCACGCCGCCATCCGCCTGGAGACGCGGCTGCTCGTCGGCGATGTCCTCGGCCATGCCGTGCTCGACATCCCGGCCGTGGCCGCCATCGCGCACGCGCACGACCTGCCGCTGCTCGTCGACGCCACGCTGGCCACGCCCTTCCTGCTGAGGCCGTGCGACCACGGCGCCGACCTCGTCGTGCACGGCGCCGGCTTCCTGGCCGGACAGCAACCGACCGCGGGCGGACTGCTCGTCGACGGCGGCACGTTCGACTGGCACGCCGCCCACGCGCGCACGGGGCGCCATGCCGACCTGTGCGAACCCGATCCACGCTTCGACGGCCGCGTGTTCGCCGAGGAATCGACGGTCGGCGCCTTCGCCCTGCGCGCGCGCGCAGCCGGCCTCTACGACTTCGGCGCCGCCATCGGCACCCACGATGCCACCGTCATGCTGCGGGGCCTGGAAACGCTGGGCCTGCGGATGGACCGCCATGTGGCCGGCGCGCGCCTGGTCGCGGCCACGCTGGCCGCCCATCCGGCGGTTGCGCGTGTCGACTACCCCGACCTGGACACCCACCCGGACCACGCACTGGCCCGCCGCCTGCTGCCGCGCGGCTGCGGCGCCGTCGTCCCGTTCGCGCTGCACGGTGGGCCGGCGGCGGCCGACCGCTTCCTCGCCGCCCTGGCCGTATTCGGCCGCATCGACGGCACCGGCGGCGCCCGCTCCAGCGCCACGCGCGACGGCACGGACACGATCCGGCTGTTCGTCGGCCTGGAAGACATGGACGACCTGCGGGCCGATCTCGGACGTGCCCTGAAGCTGGCGGAGAAAGGAGCCTGACATGCTTTTTGACGTGAACGGCAACGCCGCCTACGCCTTTACCGCGTCGGGAACGCCCGCGCCGGACCGCCCGGCCATCGTCTTCATCCACGGCGCCCAGAACGACCATTCCGTCTGGACAGCCCAGGCCCGCTGGTTCGCCGCGCAGGGCCATCGCGTGCTCGCCGTCGACCTGCCGGGCCACGGCCGCAGCGCCGGTCCCGCGCTTGCCACGGTGGAACAGATGGCTGCATGGCTGCTCGGCCTGCTTGACGCGGCCGGCATCGCCCGCGCCGTGCTGGCGGGGCACAGCATGGGCTCACTGATCGCGCTCGAGGCCGCGTTCCAGGCGCCCGCCCGCGTGCTCGGCCTGGCGCTGCTCGGCAGCACGTGGCCGATGAAGGTCTCGGACGCCCTGCTGGAAACGGCGCGCACGGACGAAGAAGCCGCCATCGACATGGTCAACCTGTGGTCGCACGCGGGCATCGCGCCGGCCGCCCCCGGCACCCCGCCGGGCTTCTGGGTCGCGGGCGCCGCACGCCGGCTGATGCAACGCCTGTCGCAACTGAACCCGGCGCAACTGTTCCACACCGATTTCATGGCGTGTAACACGTACGCGAACGGCGGGAACGCGGCGGCGGCCGTCGCCGGGGCGGTCGGGTGCCCCACCCTGTTCGTGCAGGGGCGGCGCGACATGATGACGCCGCCCCGGTCGGCCCAGGCGCTCGTGGCATCCATTCCGCACGCGCGTGTCGCGACCGTCGATTGCGGCCATTCCATGATGACGGAACGGCCGGACGACGTGCGCATGGCGCTGCAGGACTTCGTGCGCGGCCTGGATTGATCTACACTGGGTAACGCCGGGCCGCGGCCTGCAGCGCGGCGTGACCGGGAGATCGCATGGCGGTAGTACGCTACGACAAGTTCGCGCAGTTTTATCCGTATTACCTGTCCCAGCACGAGCACAAGCTGTGCCGGCGCGCGCATTTCCTCGGTACAACGTCAGCCATCGCGGCCGTCGTGCAATACGTCGACAGCCCGAATCCGTGGTGGCTCTTGCTCGCCATCGTGTCGGGCTACGGCGGCGCCTGGATCGGGCATTTTTTCTACGAGAAGAACCGTCCGGCGACGTTCGGCCACCCGTGGTATTCGTTCTGCGCCGACTGGGTGATGTATTGGGAGATGCTGACGGGCAAGCTCAGCTGGTGAGGCTGCGGTCCGGCGCCCCGGTGACCCGCTCGACATGCTCGGCCAGCGTCTCGTCCAGGCCCCGTTCGACGGCGGCCTCGACCTCGCGCGCGAGCGCCGCGGTGTCCAGCGCCAGCGGGCTCGATTCCGTGTCGCCCGCCGGTCCTGCGGCGCCGACGATGCCGCCGAACACGAACAGCCGGTAGACGTCCGCCAGGCGGATCGTCCGGGGATCGACGAGCAGCACCCAGCATTCCGTGCCCGCGCGTGCACTCTTGCCCCAGCGCAGCGGGACAAGCGCCGCCGCCTGCACGCGCCCGACCCAGCCCGCCCCTTCCATCCGCTCCAGCAGCTGCGTCATCTCGTCATAGCCGATGCGCGTATGGGCACGGATCTGGGCACAGGACACCATTGCCGTACCGGTCAGTCGTCCGCTGCCCTGCAAGACCTTCAGCACGGCCATCGCGTCGACGAAGGCACCGCCCGGTACGGGTTCGTACCACCAGCGTTCGTACTTGACGATAGGCAGCGCGGCCGTCAGCAGCGCGCCGACCAGCGTGATCATCCACGACAGGTACATCCAGACGAGGAACAGCGGCAGCGCCGCCAGCGCGCCATAGATGATGGCGTAGGTGGGAAACTGGCGGATGAAGATGGCGAACACGCGCTTGGCGACCTCGAACGCGATCGCGGCGACGAGGCCGCCCCACATCGCGTCGCGCCAGTCGACGTCACGGTTCGGCACCGTCATGTACAACAGGGCGTAGGCGCCCGTCGTCAGTGCCACCGACACGACCGTGTAGAACACCGCGCCGAGGAAGGGCACGAGGCTCATCAGGCCATTGGTGGCGGAAAACAGTTGCGACGTCAAGGTGAGCGACAGGCCGAACGCGAGCGGCCCCAGCGTGACCAGCGCCCAGTACACGAGCACGCGCTGGACGAGCGGGCGCGGACGCGGCACTTTCCAGATCTGGTTGAAGGCACGCTCGATCGTGCCGATCATGGCGACGGTCGTGAACACGAGCGCGATACCGCCGACGGCCGACAGTCCCGTCGCCTTGCTGGCGAACTGCGTCAGGTTCGACGTGATCGTGTTCGCGATCGCCTTCGGCATCAGCATCTGCACGAAATAGTTGTCCAGCGCCGTGCGCAGCTTGCCGAACATGGGGAAAGTCGTGAAGATGGCAAGCACGATCGTCAGCAGCGGGACGAGCGCCAGCGTGGTCGTGAACGTCAGGCTGCCCGCCACCTGGGGCAGCTTTTCCTCGGTCAGGCGGCGGCGCGCGAAGCGCACGAGGTCGCGCGCCTCGTTCCATGTCAATCCACGCACGCGGTCCACGCCCGTGTTGAACATTTCGGTCGTGCTGCGGGAAAGATTGGTGACGGTCTTGGAAAGCATCGATAGGCGATAGGTTAGCCGGGCCGCGACAAAAAGCATTTACCGCGAGCGTGTCATCTTGTAAAGCGCCCTATAATACCAACGATGAACCCAACCAATCAGATTATCCTCGTGTTGTATTACTCGCGTCATGGTAAAACCCGCCGGCTGGCCGAATTG
>Ga0207705_10002974_pt1 | contig 12945 bp, 8 predicted proteins | sample KBSC13metaG_FD_184314 | JGI IMG/M metagenome (GOLD analysis project Ga0207705, IMG submission 184314) | Corn rhizosphere microbial communities from Kellogg Biological Station, Michigan, USA - KBS C1-3 metaG (SPAdes) (version 2) | ecosystem: Host-associated > Plants > Roots > Rhizosphere > Soil ...
GCAGGGGATCGTAATAGCGGGCACCGGTCTGGGCCTTGCCATTGAAGAGGGTGTTGCGGCAGCCCACGTCCGCTTGCAGGCGGTGGAGCTGACCCACTCGGTCACGCAGGTGGACGACGTGGGTTTCGCAAGGACGGCCGCAATCCTTGTAGGTCGTGCCCTTGCTGAGGAAGGTGCAGAACACACAGTGCTCCATATGAAACATCGGCATGTGCTGGTGGAGGCTCAGTTCAAACCACTCCGCAGGTGCGCTTTTCAGCAGATCGATTACCTGGCCGATGTTGAGATCGTAGGAAACCGTCAGGTGATCCAGAGCGGCATGTTCCATGAGCAGCTTGGCCGTGATCGGATTGGAAACATTCAGCGAAAAATCCCCGATTTTCTGAAGATCGCTACGATGTTTATAGTACTCCAGTGCGCCCGGATTGCGCAGCAGCAGGCCATCGGGTTCCGCGCGCTCCAGCAGCTTCAGGTAGCCCGTCTCACCCACCTTCAGAATGCGCGGTGTGGCTAACAGGATATTGGAGCCTTCCTTTTCACGGATACTGCGGAAAAGCGCGACGGCTTCCTTGCAGCGGCGTGGATCTTCAAAATCGCAGTAAACGGAATCCGCCTGACGTTCCACCGCGGCAGCCACTTGATCCATCGTGCGGCAGAGGACGCTCAAATGCGGCGGCTTTGTTTCCGCAGGTGTGTACACCGGGAAAAGATCGCGGTGGGTAATGCTGATCTTCGGCAGCGGGGCAGGCTTGTCGTCCAGGGTATCCAGCGCCGCCACCAAATCGCGGCGGAGTTGATTCAGCGCGGAAAGAGGGAAATGACAATCACCCGACAGCTGATTGGTCAATGATGCCAGTTCATAACGGGTATCGCCCAGTCGTTCGAGTTGTGCTGTTAGCGTCTCCGTGTCCAGGGGACGCTTGCTGGCTGGTTCCAGCATGATGCTTGAGCAGCTATCGATATCGAAGTTAGAGGAAAGCACCAATGGTTCGCCCGGCGCGCCGGTGACGATCAGGTGTAACGGGATTTTTTTCTCAGGCAGCTTCGCATTCTGCCAGAAACGCCGCAACTCGGACTCCAGCTTCGGGTCAGAGGTTTTGTAAATCGTGTGCCCCGGCTTGATGCGATCAAAGTTGATGCCGCTGTAGGTTTTATGGAAAATCAGGTGATCGCCCTCTACTCGCCAGATGCGTGCGCCCTGCTCAAGGTCGCGGTTTTCTCCTGCATCAAACACCACACCATCACCCGCCTGGATCGGAACACCGGAGGTGTTCGCCAGTTTGATCCAGCCCTCGCCGCAATCGATGATCTCACCTAGCAGCGGTCCGCGCTTTTTGCCGAAATTTCCGTGCGTAAGGTAGGGATGATTCGTCCCAGCCAGCCAGCCGGTGGACAGGCCGCGTGAAAAGGTCATCTCAAGTGAATATTTGTCCTCCAGCGTCACTGGAGTCGTAGCTTTGCCAAGGGCGGCATCGATCGCCTTACGGTAAACGCGAGTCACAGCAGCCACGTATTCCGGGGATTTCAGGCGGCCTTCGATTTTAAAGGACTTCACGCCTGCCTTCACCAGATCCGGAATCAGATCCACTGCTGCCAGATCCTGTGGGCTGAGTAAGTAGCGGGCGGCTCCCATTTCACGCGTCTCACCGTCCACCACCAGTTCATACGGCATGCGGCAGGCCTGCGCACATTCGCCACGGTTGGCACTGCGTTGGCCCAGGGATTCGCTGGTGAGGCACTGCCCGGAGTAGGCGACGCAGAGGGCTCCGTGGACGAAAATTTCCAGCGGAGTTTTGATTTTTGATTCCTCGCCAGCAGCCAATGCGGCGGCTTGGAATTTCTCGATCTCCTTGATCGAGAGTTCACGGGAAAGCACCGCGCGCTCCATGGGGAAAAGGGATTCCATGAAATTCAGCCCCTCGGGAGAAGTGATCGTCATCTGAGTGGAAGCGTGCAGTTCCACATTTGGAGCGACTACTCGCGCCAGTTTTGCAAGTCCCAGATCCTGAATGATCAGCGCATCCACATTGGCCGCAGCGATGCGGCGGAGCTGGTCTTCCGCCGCACGCATCTCCGCGGTGAAAATCAGCGTATTCATGGCGATGAAGCCTTTCACCCCATGGCGGTGCAGGAACTGCATGAGGTCAGGCAGGTCGTCCTCCGTGAAATTATCCGCGCGCAGACGGGCATTAAATTTCGGCAGGCCGAAGTAGATCGCATCCGCCCCGGCAGCTACGGCTGCACGAGCGCAGTCCCAGTTTCCTGCTGGGGACAGCAATTCGGGGGTGGTGTCGATCTCGGGCGCGCTCATGTGCGGGAATGAAACATGGCCTGCCAACGAAAGACAGACGGATTTGCAAGATCAATTTGGCTGCGGAGGGTGCAACTTCTCCGAAAAAGCAGGGTTTCCATGGTATGCTGGCGCGCGCAGATGATGCATGGACGGTGGGAGAGGCGGCCCATCTGTTGAAACGGGCGGGATTTGGTGGCTGTCCGTCGGAGATTGAAGCGCTCCACGCGCTGGGGCGGAAAAAAGCCGTGGCGTCTCTGGTCTCACCTGCCGAGCCTCTGGATGCCTTCCCTGTTCCCGCTTGGGCTGTGGAAGCGCAGGCCGTATCCGACATGCAGGAAAGAATGGAGCAGCGGAAGAAAATGCAGGCGGAAATCGCCAGCTTACCGCCCGAGCAGGCGGAGGTTAAAAAGAAGGAATTCAATCAGGCCATACAGCGCGTGGAGCGGATGCAAGGGCTGGAGGCTCAGGGCTGGTGGTTCCGCCGCATTTTAAAAACCTCTGCGCCACTCCGGGAAAAAATGACGCTTTTCTGGCACGATCATTTTGCCACCTCCATCCAGAAGGTGAAAGCACCGGCGCTGCTGATCTGGCAGAATGAACTGTTCCGCAGCAAATCCTTCGGGAGTTTTCGGGAGCTAACACAGTCCATCCTCTTTGATCCGGCGATGGTGCTTTATCTGGATGTCCAGAATTCCAAAAAAGGCCAGCCGAACGAAAATTTTCCCCGGGAAGTGATGGAGTTGTTTACTCTGGGAGAGGGCCATTACACCGAGCAGGATATTCATGAGGCAGCCAAGGCCTTCACTGGCTACCAGCTCAACCGTAGCAACGGAAAGGTCTTTCACAACCGCAGGCAATGGGATGACGCTCCAAAAACGGTGTTTGGCAAAACCGGCCCCTTCGATGGCCCGCAGGTGATCGATCTGATCTTTCAGCAGGCTGAGCCCGCCAGGTTCATGGTCCGGAAGGTATGGGATTTTTTTGTGAGCACCCCATTGGACGAACACGTGGTGGAAGATCTAGCAGCCCGGTTCCGCTCATCGGACTACCAGATGGCACCCTTGCTGAACGAAATTTTCCTTTCATCCGATTTTTATGCGCCTGCGGTGATTCGTTCTCAGATCAAGTGCCCGGTGCAGTATCTTGTGGAGCTTTTGAAGGAATTGGAAATAGCGGATCCTCCTAACGGATTCCCCTTGGTGGGCCAGCAGCAGCTCGGCCAGACGCTCTTCATGCCTCCAAATGTCGCAGGCTGGGATTGGGGCAAGGCATGGATTAATACCAATACGCTGCTCTCCCGCTACAATCTGGCAGGCTATCTCACAAAGGGCTCCGCAGATGCCGAAAAAATGGTGGATGGCGAGAGGAACAGAACACCCGGCATGGCCCCTGGTCCCAAGTCCCTTCCCCAGAAATGGCCGGGTCCGGATTACGAAAAAATCACTCCCCGTCCGCTGCGGGAAAATCCCACGGCTCTGGTGGATGCCCTCATTCAGCGCTTTTTCCAAGGCGCCGTCCCCATGAAGGCCAGGGAATCGTTCATCGATTTTGCCAATGCCAAGAAGGGTATCATTTTTACTAACAGGGAGGTGGCGGAGCTGTGTCACCTGATGCTCAGCACCCCCTACTATCAACTCACCTGATCGCCATGAAAACACGCCGCGAGTTTCTCCGCTCCACCGTTCTCGGTGCATCCGCTTGCTGGACATTGCCCATGTTTGTAGAGCGCACTTTCGCCCAACTCCATGAGGGGGCGAAGGATATGGCCACCCAGCCGGTTACCGGGAAGGACGGCACCATTCTCGTCGTGCTCCAGCTCGCAGGCGGAAATGATGGACTCAACACCCTCGTTCCTTATGCGGATGATATCTATCAGAGATCCCGCCCGCGCCTTGCCAAAAAGGAAAAGGACATCATCAAGCTGAACGATCACTTGGGACTGAACGCAGCCATGCCTTATCTGGGTTCCTTGTTCAATGAGGGAGGGCTGGGGATTGTTCAGGGAGTGGGTTATCCGAATCCGAACCGCTCCCACTTTGTCTCCACTTCCATCTGGGAAACTGCAGACCCCTCCAATCGATCGACCACCGGCTGGCTGGGACGTTATTTCGACAATGCCTGCCCCGGAGCGGATCCCACCGTCGGCATCAGTTTCAACAAGAGTCAGCCGGAGAGTTTCGGCGCAAAAAAGAATCCCGGCGTCTGCCTCACCAGTCCGGAACTTTACAAGTGGCTCTATAGTGGTGGCGAGAAAGCTGAGGCAGAGGAGTTTTTTGCCAATCTCAATCAGCCCGATGATGCTCCCACGGACGGTGCCTCCATTGACATGCCAGCCGGAGGGAAAACCGGCAGTGTAGTGGGGGAGGGGAATCTGGAATTCCTTGAGCGGGTCGCGCTCGATGCCCAAGTCAGCTCCGCGAAAATCCTGGAATTGGCATCGAAGCACCGCACCTCCGTCCGCTACGATGGTACCCCACTCGCACGGAATCTCAATCTGGTGGCCCGTATGATCGCGGGAGGGATGCCCACACGTGTCTATTATGTCAGCCATGGCGGGTTCGATACCCACAATCAGCAGGCCAATTCCCATGACCGATTGCTTGGCCAACTCGACAGTGCGCTGAAATCCTTCTTCACCGATCTTAAGGAGCAGGGAAATGACAAGCGTGTTACCCTGATGACATTTTCAGAATTTGGCCGAAGGGTGGAGGAAAATGCCAGCGCAGGAACCGATCATGGAAAGGCCTCCTGCCTGTTCGTGGCGGGTGGAAATGTCAAAGCTGGCATTTATGGCAAGCAGCCCAGCCTTTCAGATCTTTCCGAAGGGGATATCCAACACACGGTGGATTTTCGCAGCGTTTATGACACCCTGCTGGAAAACTGGCTGAACGTTCCTGACGTGAAGCCCATTTTGGGAAGCCAGTTTCCCAAACTTGGTTTCATTTGAAATATCGAAGTAGAAAATGCTCCGATTACTTAGGGCTCTGGAAGTTGAAGAGTATTATCCCTTGGAAATCGGACCCTGCGGGTGTTTCATCTGTTCATCGTGATGGATGGATCTTTGCTCGTGCTCGGTGTTTCCGGCCCAGAACTGACGTTGGAGGAAGCTGCCCTATTCCGGCGTCTTCAGCCTGCGGGGTACATTCTTTTCACTCGAAACATCGTCTCAAAAGAGCAGACACGTAAGCTCACCGATGATCTGCGTGATCTTTCCTCAAAGACGCCCATCATCGCCATCGATCAGGAAGGCGGTCGCGTCACCCGCACGAAGGATATCGCCCCCGTGGCACCGTCCCCGCCCGCTCTGGTGGAAAAAGGGGACATGGGCCTCATCGCGGATGCGGCGGCGCTTACGGGAGATCTGCTCAGGCTGCTGGGCTTCAATTTGAATTTCGCTCCCGTTCTGGATCTCGATCATTTTCCCGGCCTTCAGAATGCGCTGCGTGGCCGCACCTGGGGGCGTGATCCTCAGCGGGTGATCGACCGTGCCGGACACTGGAACCGCTGGCTGCGGAAACGATCCATCGCCAGTTGTGCCAAGCACTTTCCGGCAGGCGGACGCGCATTGTCAGATCCCCACCACGATTTGCCCAGCTCACCGGCCACCATCGAGGAGCTGCTGAAGGAAGATGTCATTCCTTACACCGCTCTCATGCCGGAATTGGACTCGATCATGCTGGCGCATGTCGAATTTCCGGAAATCGATCCGAATTTCCCTGCATCGCTTTCGCCACGGATGATCCGGGGATTCCTGCGGGGACAGCTTGGTTTCGAAAAACACGTCGTCCTCACGGATGATCTGGACATGGGTGCCATCACCAAACGCTACGGACGCGGGCAGGATGTGAAGCTGGCCATCGAGGCGGGCAACGATCTCGCGCTGATCTGCCACCAAACCGAGTCTGCGGAAGTGGCGGCAAAGTCCATCGCGGAGCTGCCCTACTGGATGATCGAGGAAGCGCAAGCCCGCCTCCATCGCCTCCGGAAAAAACTCCACGATCCGCTGCCTCTCACTGAAAAGGCGTGGGATAAAACCTATGGCGGACTCGCCACCCTTGCCGCGGAGGTTCCAGAGCTGGGGGCTCCTCAGGCAGACAGTCCGGTGGCGGAATATTGAAGAATGGGTAAGCGAGCGGCAGAATGAGCCGGGTGCCCGCCTTGGTTGATTTATCTTGCCAAATCTGACTCCTGCGTCTTTCTTCCGCGCTCAACCATCAACCTAGGACGATCCGGCACATGCGGGATCCATCCCCTACGATCATGAGCGACATCAACCTGAAAGAATATCAACTCCACGAAGGAGACACCGGCAGCGCCCAATATCAAGTGGCTCTCCTCACCCAGCGGATCCTTCACCTGACGGATCACCTTAACCTCCACAAGAAGGACTTCTCGTCCCGCCGTGGCCTCCTCAAGCTCGTAGCACAGCGCCGCAAGCTTCTGGATTACATCAAGAAGGGCTCCGAAGAGAAGTATCAAGAGGTGATCAAAGGCCTCGGACTTCGCCGCTAAACCAATTTCGCAAAACAGCCACGAGGGAAACCCCGTGGCTGTTTTTGCAAATGGCCTGAGCGCTCATTCTTGCGGCGTCAGACCATCGGACACTCCTCCGTTGCTCGCGATCAAGCGGGCAGCGGAATTTGTCTGAAAAGAAGAATGCCTGTCAGAGCATCCGGCTCGGCGGGCGGTACGCACAGAAAAGAAAACAAAACATGAATATTCATACCCTCACGAGCGACGTCGGCACTAATCCGATCACGTTCGAAACCGGCAAGATTGCCAAACTCGCCGATGGCGCAGTGACCGTCCGTTGCGGTGACACCATCATCCTCGTCACAGCCGTTTCCGCCACCAAGGTGAAGCCTGGCCAGACTTGGTTCCCACTTTCCGTAGAGTATAAGGAAAAAGCCACCGCAGCCGGTGTGTTCCCAGGTGGCTACTTCAAGCGCGAAGGCCGTCCTACCGAAAAGGAAATCCTTACCTGTCGCATGACGGACCGCCCTCTGCGCCCGCTGTTCCCGAAAGGCTATTTCTACGACACACAGATCATCGCCATCCTCCTCAGTGCGGACGGTGAAAACGATTCGGACATCCTGTCCATGAACGGTGCCTCCGCTGCCCTCGCTCTTTCCGACATTCCCTTCGCGGGTCCTATCGGTGCAGTGCGTGTGGGCCGCGTGGATGGTCAGTTCCTCATCAACCCAACCCACGACCAACGCTCGGAAAGCGATCTCGACCTGATTTATGTCGGAAACAAGACCGACGTCATCATGATCGAAGGTCAGGCTGACGAGCTTCCGGAAGACGAGTTCATCAAGGCACTCCACTTTGCCCAGGCCGCAGTGGTGAAGCTGGTGGAAGCTCAGGAAGAACTGGTCCGCCTTGCCGGTAAGGAAAAGCGCTCCTTTGAAACCATTCTCGCCAAGGAAAACCTCCTTGAAATCGCTTACGAAATCGCCGGTGACCGGATCGAAGCCGCCATCTACGCTCCTTCCAAGACCGAGCGCGCCCGCAAGGTAGGCGCTCTGCGTGATGAAGTGGAAGCCGCCATCAAGGAGCGCGCTCCTGAGGCGACCGACTTCGACGTGGAACAAGCTTTCGAATATCTTCAGAAGAAAGCATTCCGCATTTCCATCATGGACAAGGGTGTCCGCGCAGACGGTCGCGCCATTGGCGATCTCCGCACCCTCTATGGAGAAATCGGCACCCTGCCACGCGTTCACGGCTCCGCCATTTTCTCCCGTGGAGAAACCCAGGCGCTCGCCATCACCACGCTGGCTCCAGCCGATGAGAAGCAACACTTCGACAACTACGCCGGTGGCGAAGATGAGAAGCGCTTCATCCTTCACTACAACTTCCCTCCATTCTCCGTGGGTGAAACCGGCCGCATGGGTGGTATCAACCGCCGCGAAATCGGTCACGGTTCCCTCGCTGAACGCTCCATCGAGCCTGTGATCCCTGCCGAGTCCGTCTTCCCGTACGCCATCCGCGTATCCTCGGAAGTCATGGAATCGAACGGTTCCACCTCCATGGCCTCCGTTTGCGCAGGCACCATGGCTCTTCTGGATGCCGGTGTTCCTCTTATCCGCCCGGTGGGTGGCATCTCCGTGGGTCTCGTCACTGAGCAAAACGAGGATGGCTCCCTCAAGAACCACAAGCTCCTTCTGGACATCATCGGTTCGGAAGACTTCTACGGCGACATGGACTTCAAGCTTTGCGGCACCTCCGAAGGTGTGACCGGCTACCAGCTGGACCTCAAGCTGCCAGGTATCTCCCTGTCCCTGCTTGAAGACGCCATCAAGGTCGCCAAGGATGGTCGTGACAAGATCCTCGAAAAGATGGCTGAGTCCATCGTCGAGCCGAAGCAACTCAGCCCACATGCTCCACGCATTGTTTCCGTCAAGATCCCTGCAGACCGCATCGGCGAGCTCATTGGACCAGGCGGCAAGAACATCAAGGGCATCCAGGCCGAGTCCGGCGCCGAGATCAACATCGAGGACGATGGCACCGTTCACATCTACGCTTCCAAGCAACAAGGCCTGGATCGCGCCAAGGAGATGATCGACCGCATGTTCCAGGAAATCGAAGTGGGCAAGGTTTACACCGGCAAGGTGGTTTCCATCACCCAGTTCGGCGCATTCATGGAAGTGCTTCCAGGCAAGGACGGACTCGTTCACGTGTCCGAACTCGCTGAAGGCCGCACCGAGAAGGTCGAGGATATCGTCAAGAAGGGCGATGTCATCACCGCCAAGTGCCTCGGCGTTGACGAAAAAGGCCGCGTGAAGATGTCCCGCCGTGCATGGCTCCGCGACCAGAAGGCTGCGGAAGCTGAAGCAGAAGGCGTGGCTGAAACCGCTGCTGCGGAGTAATCCACATGGCTCGTTAGAGCTTTATTTCCCAAAGCCGGCGTCTTTCCAGACGCCGGCTTTTTTGTCATCTATTAGATAATTGTTGATTGATTTGAAAGTTGAACAAATGGTCCTGCGCCAGTCGCTACACCTTTAGTAATTATTTGGTAAATAAGCATGGAGTTGAAACGGATCCTTTTAATCGTCCCCGGTGAGAGACAGGAAGGAGCGTGTGGCGTGGTGGATTACGCGTTTCAAATGGCTGTAGCCGCCGCCAGGGATGGCAAGGAAGTTCTGATACTGCCACTTTATCCCATGGGGAAGGCAGAGGCGCATTTTCTCGAGAATCTGCCACATGACCTCCGTCCCTTGATTACACTGCAAGAGGTGCAAGGGTCCAACGTGATGGATCGCATCCGGCAGTTTGGTGGCGAGGTGGGACGCTTCCGCCCGGACTGCATCAGCCTGCAATTTTATCCGAAGCTTTTCAAAACCGGGCGTCGTTATTTACCCGCGTTGAAGGAATTGGCGCAGGTGCTCCATCGCTGGCCGGTGACGATCACCCTCCATGAAACGTGGACTAAATTGGGCGAAGACGGAGTCGGTTGTCTGATCCGGAAATGGATTCGCACCCGGGACTTGAAAAAGGGTCTGGCACTTTTGAATCCGAGAATGGTGCTCGTTTCAAATGATCGGCATTTTCAGGAAGTGACGGAAGCAGGGTTCCCTGCAGAAATGTTACCCATTATCAGTAATATTGGCTGCTCAGATCTCCCGGAAGGGATGGATTTATCTTCCTTGCTGAAGACGATGGCTCCCGGAGAAATCCTTCCCGAGCGTCCTCTGAGTGTTCTTTTCTTTGCCCGCATCATCCCTACGTGGGATCCGGTTCCCTTCGTGACCGCATTGCGTGCTCAGGCTGCAAAAGAAGGGAAAAATCCGCTCATTATTTCCGTAGGAGAGACCGGGTATGGCGATCAGGGCTGGTTTCAACTCCAAAAAGCAGCACAGGGCCTGACGTGCATCAAGTTGGGAAAACGCACGGCTAACGAGATTTCCTGGCTCCTCCAGACGAGCGAATGGGGCTTTTCTCCCACTCCGGTGGATTTTTGGATGAAAAGCAGCTCATGTGCAGCGATGGTGACTCATGAGCTTCCCATTATTTTTTCCGCAGGGGCTTTCAGCTCCGCACCTCCACCAAATAGTTGGATCACCAGCAGGGAGGGTTTCCATTCCAGCAAACTTTCTTTGAGCAAAGGAAATCACGTGACTTGCGTGAATGAAGTCTGGAAAAAGTTTTCGGCCCATGTGGCCTGCGCATGTTTCTCCCCTCCCATTTATCTAGCTGCCCGAAAGGGGAGCGCAGACCAACAAGGGGGCAGTTAGATGATTCAAGACAGTCACGTATTATTCGTTCAGAAAAGAAGCACCCGGGCAGGAGCCCAGACTTCTTTGGCCAGGATGATGAGAAGTTCTTTGGTGAAGGGGCTGAGGCCCGCCGTTTTAATCGGCAGCCGTGGGTGGTTGTATGACCATTTGGAAAAACTGGGCATTCCTGTGGTGGAATCTCATTTCCCCCGCTTGCGCCGCCTGCATATCCAGCTTGTAGGGCTGGGTGGCTTTGGCAAAAAGAGCCGCAGACTCCTTTCCGAAAAAGGCATTTATCCACGAACGATTGTGGCCAATGACCATTCGGAATGCCCGCTGGCTTTGGAATTGTCCCGCTATCATGGAGGGGTCCCGGTCGTGGGTATCCTGCGGACTCCGGGCATGACGCAGCGGGATTTTGAAAAATTCAGGTGTGAAGGCTGTGACCGCCTTTTGGTGGTGGGTGAGGAATTGCGGACCAAAGTGCAAGCATGGACCAGTAAGCCTCTCATCCTGTTTGAGGAAGGTTTTGCTGGAGAGGAACTGCATGAGCCATTGCCTTGGAAGGCAGAATTTCCTGAGCGGCTACTGGTCATCGGTTCGGAAAAGCCACGGAAAGGTTTTACGGATTTCATTCATGCGTTAGACCTTCTTGAGGAAAAGTATCCCGATTTTCCTGCTCTCCAGTGTGACTTTACCGGGAGCATGCCGGATGATGCCCCACTGATGCAGAAGTCACGGCGGGCCCGTTTCCGTTTTTTGGGCCGGGTGAATGAGTATGTGCAACTGGTGCGGCAATATCCTCTGGCCGTTCACCCCTCACGGGCGGAAACTTTCGGAATGGCTCCTTTGGAAGCCATTCTCGCGGGCGTGCCTACCTTGCTCTCCGTCACAGGTGCCGTTGATGAATTGGACATTCCTGAAATTTGGAAGTTCCAGCCCAGCCAACCGGAGCAGATCGCCGCCAAACTTGAAGCCCTGTGGCTGGATTGGCCGAAAGACGGGATAGATCTGAAAAATCTGCAACGTGGGATTATGGAGAGATTCCATATCGATCACACAGTGGCGGCCGCTTACCAGACTCTCGGGCCTCTGGATATAAACCTGCAGCGTCAGCGGAAACGAATTTTCTCAATGTCGTCACTTTTCAAAAAAATTGATCACAGCAACGAATTGCTCCTATGAGTGAGTTGCAAAAAGCGGTGGATGCCTTGGGCATCGAGAAAATCGAAAGACACATTTTTCTGTGCGCGGACCAGACGGAGGCCAAGTGCTGCGCAAAGGATGCCAGCCTGAGATCATGGGACTATCTCAAGAGCCGTCTCAAGGAACTGGGCTTGGCGACTGGCAAGTCACCCTTGGTTTTTCGCACAAAGGCAAATTGTCTCAGGGTTTGCCTGAATGGGCCCGTGGCTGTCGTTTATCCAGATGGAGTCTGGTATCATTCCTGCACGCCGGAGGTGCTGGAGCGCATCATCCAGGAGCATCTTATTGAGGGAAAGATTGTCACGGAGTTTGCCTTTGCACGGAACGATCTCAAGAATCACGCGTGAACGCTGCTCTTGAGACCCTGATGCTCGCCTTTTCCGCTGAGGAGGCACTGCCTGTGCCTGCCCGGGCTTTATTCCTGGGAGCAGAGCCTCATCCTGATTTCAAGGCTTGGCCGGAGATCGTAGGCTGGCAGCCCTTTCGTCCGGTGGCCATGAAATGGGAAAAAGCAGGACTTTCGCTGGTGGAGAAGCCCCAGGGGAAATGGCCGCTGGTGATGATCTTGCCGGGGAAATCCCGTGATGAGACGTTATCCTGGTTTGCCATGGCGCGTGACCATTTGGAGCCGGGGGGAAGTATCCTGGTCTCCATGCCGAACACAGCGGGGGCGGGACGTTTTGAAAAGGAATTCGCGAAAGCTTTTGGCGCGCCCACTTCCATTCAGAAAAACAAATGCCGGGCCTTTTCCTCCGTAGAGAACGAAGCGTGGGATGAAGGCCTCATTTCCGAATGGCGACAGTTGGGCGACCTCCGCACGGTTTCCGGATATCGGGTGCAGGCAGGAATCTTCAGCTGTGATCACATCGATAGCGGTTCCCAATTGCTAGTGGATCATCTGCCAGCCTGGTTTCATGGGAATGTGGCGGACTTGGGAGCGGGGTGGGGTTTTCTATCAGATTCAGTATTGGGCCGGTGTCCGAATATCCGTAAGATCGATTTGTATGAAGCGGATGCCCGTGCCCTTGATTGTGCCCGCATCAATCTCGCCCGGCATGATCGGGAGATCGGTTACCATTGGCATGATGTGACCACAGGCATCCCTGCGATCTACGATGGGATCATTACCAATCCGCCGTTCCACATCGGGCAGACTACGGATGTTAATCTCGGGCGCATGTTTCTAACGGTGGCGCACGCCGCGTTGAAAAAGGGAGGGAATTTACTTCT
>Ga0207705_10002976_pt1 | contig 12941 bp, 11 predicted proteins | sample KBSC13metaG_FD_184314 | JGI IMG/M metagenome (GOLD analysis project Ga0207705, IMG submission 184314) | Corn rhizosphere microbial communities from Kellogg Biological Station, Michigan, USA - KBS C1-3 metaG (SPAdes) (version 2) | ecosystem: Host-associated > Plants > Roots > Rhizosphere > Soil ...
GCGCTCGGTGATGACGTTGCCTTCGCTGGGTTTCGTCGGCCAGATGTAGTGAAAGCTTTCGTACAGCGTCGGGCGGATCAGGTCGTTCATACCGGCGTCGACAATGACGAAGTTCTTCGTGCCGCCCTGCTTCCGGTACAGCACGCGCGTCAGCAGAATACCGGCGTTGCCGACGATGTAGCGACCGGGCTCGAGCGCGATGTGATAATCCTTGCCCTGCAGCAGCGGGACGAGGGCCTTGGCGTGCTCGGTGACGGGCAGCGCCTGGCCGGGCTTCTTGTAGTCCACCGCGAACCCGCCGCCGAGGTCGAGCCATTCGATCTTGTGGCCCTTCGCTTTCAGGCGGTCGATCAAGGCGGTCATCTTGTTCACCGCGTCGACGTACGGCTGAATCTCGTACACCGGCGAACCGATGTGCACGTGCACGCCGCCGATCTTGAGGTTGCTCAGGTTCTTGTACTGCTCGAACACCCGCTCGGCCCGCTCGATGTCGACGCCGAACTTGCTCTCCTTCGTGCCGGTGGTCGTCTTCTTGTGCGTCTTCGGATCGACGTCGGGGTTGATGCGCACGGCCCCGATCGCCTTCTTGCCCATCTGGCCGGCGATGCGGTCGATGTTTTCGATCTCGGCTTCGGATTCGATGTTGAAGGCCGCGATGCCGACGTCGATGGCGTCGCGGATTTCCTGATCGGTCTTACCGACGCCGGCATAGATGATCTTCTTCGGATCGCCGCCCGCCTGAAGGGCGCGGTACAGCTCGCCGCCGCTGGTCACGTCGAACCCGCAGCCCGCCTCGGCCAGCACGCGGCAGAGGTTGATGTTGCCGCTGCTCTTGATGCTGAAGCAGATGGTGGGGTTGATCGCCTTAAAGCTGTCGGCCACCTGCCGGTAGTGGTGCAGGAGGGTGGCTTTGCTGTAGACGTACGCGGGAGTGCCGACTTGCTGCGCGATCGTCTCGGCCGACACGTCTTCGCAGTAGAGTTCGCCGTTCTTGTAGTTGAAAAAATCCATGGAGGGGCGATTCTCGCGGGAACCGCCCCGGATTCAACGGTTGACGCTGTTAGAGCCAGTTATGCAGGCTCTACGCCGCCTCCTCGCCCCACCAATGGTCGGCGGCGGCGTCGAGCAGGGGGACGCGGAACCAGACCAGCGACAATGTCGCCTCGGCGGCATCGAGGGGGAGGGCGAACTCGTCGAACACCGCGTCGGCCGGGCTGGCGGGCTCTTCGGGCGAGCCTTCGGGCCAGAGGGCGTAGGTCTTGGAAAAGTAATCCAGCGTCTCCGCAACAGCATCGGCCATGCTGAACTATGCGTTACGGCCCGGGCCCGGGCGGAGAAAATAGTCGCAGGCCTGTCCGAAGCCCCATCGCCAGTTCAAACGGGCCCCGCCGACGCGTATTATCAGACCATGCACCCGATGCTCCGTTACTACAAGCAGACTTGGTGGGTCTGGCTCGCACTCTTCATCACGTTCATCGTGCTCGGCATCAAGGTGAGCTTCCTGTTCTTCATCTTCCTGCCGGCCCTGATCGCGTATTCGGTCTATTTCGGCCTGATCCGCGTATCGGAACACGGCGACAAGATCTAGACTCACCCGATGAGCGATTTCCACTTTTACGAGCCCGCCCGAGGCCACGGCCTGCCGCACGACCCGTGGAAGGCGATCGTCGCCCCCCGGCCCATCGGCTGGATCAGCACCCTGAGCCCGGACGGCCGGCCGAACCTGGCGCCCTATAGCTTTTTCAACGGCGTGAGCGAAAAGCCGCCGATGGTGATGTTCAGCAGCTACGGCCGGAAGGATTCGCTGGCGAACATCGAAGCGACCGGCGAATTCGTCTGCAACCTGGCTACCCGTCGCCACGCGCAGCAGGTGAACCTGAGCAGCGGCAGCTACCCGTACGGCGAGAATGAGTTCGACATCGCCGGCCTGGGCGCCGCGCCCAGCCGCGTCGTGAAGCCGCCCCGCGTGGCCGACGCACCAGCGGCGCTGGAGTGCGTGGCCGTGCAGATCATCCAACTGCAGGACAAGGACGCCAACCGTTTGCAGCAGTTCATGGTCGTCGGCCAGATCGTTGGTGTGCATATCGACCGCGCCTGCCTGACCGACGCCGGCCTGTTCGACATGACCCGCGCCGGCACGATCGCCCGCTGCGGCTACCGCGGCGATTACCTGCAGGCCGAGAAGCTATTCGAGATGGTTCGGCCGAAGTAACCCACGCCACGGGAATGCGTAACGCGTGACACCGAATTAATGCCACGCTTCATCCGCCGCCCCCTAATGTGGGGCAGACAGGAAACGCATGAATCTTCGGTCAGAAAAATCCGCATGGCACGACCGTACCCCCGTCCCCGACGCGGGCCCGCTCGTCCGGGACGCCACGTGCGACGTGGCCATCATCGGCAGCGGCATCAGCGGTGCGCTGATGGCCGATCATTTGACCGCGGCGGACATCCACGACGTCGTCGTCCTCGACCGCCGGCCGATCGGCGCCGGCAGCATGGCGGCCAGCACGGCGCTGCTGCAGTACGAGATCGATATGCGATTGGCCGACCTGCGGGAGCGCATCGGCGTCGGCCCGGCCACGCGGGCGTATCAGCTGTGCGTCGAGGCATTGAGCGGTTTCGACCAGATCGTCGGCGGGCTGCGTGAGAACGTCGATTACCGCCGCCGCCAGAGCCTGTACCTCGCCGGGCCGGACGCGGATTTTGTGGACCTGGATTACGAATACCGCCTGCGCCGGGCGGCAGGGATCGAGCTGGAATTTCTCGACCGGGCCACGCTGCAGCGCCGCTTCGGCATCGCCCGCGAGGCCGCCCTGCTCAGCCGCGATGCGGCCGAGGTCGATCCGGTGAAATTCAGCCACGCCCTGCTCCGCCGCGCCGCCGATCGTGGATTGCGGATCCACGGCGGCACGACGATCAACGAGTACGAACCGTCGGCCGACGGCGTCACGCTTTGGACCGACACCGGCGTCCGCCTGCGGGCCGGGAAGGTGATCTTCTGCACGGGGTATGAGACGCAAGAGTTCCTCGGCGAATCGTTCGTCACCCTCAGCAGCACGTTCGCCGTCGCCAGCGAGCCGGTGAAGGCGTTTCCGAAATGGGAAAACCGCTGCCTGGTGTGGGAGGCGGCCACGCCCTACTTCTACTGCCGAACGACGACCGACAACCGCATCCTGATCGGCGGCGAAGACGTGGCCACGACCGATCCGGTGCGCCGGGACGCGCTCATCCCGCTGAAGACCAAAACGCTCGTCGCCAAGTTCCGCGAGCTGTTCCCGCAGATCCCGTTCAGGCCCGCCACATCCTGGGCCGGCACGTTCGCGGCGACCGACGACAGCCTGCCGCTGATCGGCCCGCACCCGCGCTTCCCGAACGGCTACTTCGCCCTCGGCTACGGCGGGAACGGCATCACGTTCGCGCTGATCGCAGCCCAGTTTATTCGGGACGAGCTGCTGGGCCGGCCGAATCCGGATTTGAAGCTGTTCGCGTTCGATCGCGCCCATCGGCCGACTGCTGCGCGGCGGTGATGCGCTCACGCAGACACTTCGGGCAGAGACATTCCGCGTTCTCCGTCACGGGAAGCACGTTCGGCAAATCAAAGCACCAGCACCGGCCGGTGGCGGCCGTGCATTCGAACGCAGCGCCGCAGACACAGCGTTTCGCGATGGCGGCGGTGATGGGCAAGGACTTGGCCATGCGGTCTTTCTTTCCCCTTCCCCTCCGGGGGGTTGGGCGGGAGCGGCGAGCGTTTAGCGGCAATCGGTTGCGATATTACGCTCCCCGCCCCCACCTAACCTCCCCCGGAGGGGGAGGGATAAGAGGAGGCGGCCGTCACCGTTCGAGCGACTTCAGATGCTCGATTGCATCCCGCGCCACGCCCGCCGCCGTGGTGACGAACGGATACAACTCCACCGTCACCCAATCGCTGTAGCCGATCTCCTCCAGCGCCGCGAAAACGCGCTTGAAATCGATCACGCCCTTCCCCGGCGTCAAATGCTGGTGGACGTGGTTGGCCCCGATGTCTTCCAGGTGCACGTGCGCGATGTGCTGCGGCATCTTGCGAATCACCTCGGCCGGGTCGTCGCCGACGCAGAAGAGGTGGCCGATGTCGCAGTTCATCTTCACGCTCTGTTCGCTGGCGAAATACTTGTGCTTGAAATCGAGGTATTCCTGCCCCGTCTGGATCAGCAACCCCGGCTCGGGCTCGACGGCGATCGTGACGCCGGTGGCCCGGGCCGTCGGCACGACATCCCACAGCGCCTCGGCGAACAGGTCCGAAGCTTGTTCGACCGTCAGACCACTGTTCAACACTGGCCCGCCGGGCTGGATGCTGACCGTCTTGGCGCCGAACTCCTGGGCCAGTTCCAGCGAGCGCTTGGTGTGATCGATCCGCAGCTGGCGGTATTTCCTGTCCGCTTCAAAAAACGTCGGGTGATACGTGTCGCCGTGGACGAAGCAGGTGAAGGCGTTGACGTTGCTGACGACCAGCCCGCGGTCCTCCAGCTGCTTGGCCGTATCACGCCGCCGCGCCGCATCGAACGTCGGCGGCCACGCGTGGTGCATGTCGGCCATGAACTCCACCCCGCGGTACCCGATGTCGGCCAGGGCGTCGATCGATTCGGCGAGGGTGTTCTTCTTGAAAGCGTTGGAGGAAAAGGCCAGCGGTCGCATCAGCCCGAGTTTAGGCCGAAGCCGCAGGGTATGCTATCGCGTGCCGGGCGGTGCAACGGCACGCGATAGCGTGCCCTACGGCGCCACCGACGCCCGCCGCGACTTCGCCAGCGCGATCAGCGAGAACCGCATCGTCCCCAGCTCCGCCAGCATGCGGGATAGCTGGCCGGTCACCCAATCGTCGGCGACGGCGGCGTCGGATTCGATCTGATTTGGCGGGTTCGTCTCGATCTGCTGCAGCCCGACGACGATTTCGTCCAGCCGGCGGATGACGCAGTCGAACAGCTTCTCGCCGGCGGGTGACGGCGTCTCCCCCTCGGCGCGCTCGTGGATCAGCAGCAGGTTGAGCATGCGGGTGATCCGCCGGGTGCCGTTGGCGAGGACGGCGGCTTGTTCGACGCCGGCGCGCTGGTTTTTCGGGTCGGCGTATATGCGGCTGAGGGATGCCAATGCTTCGGCGGCGGCGGATTCGGCGAGACGCTTGGCCTTCACTTCCTCGGGCCCGTAGGCCCGGCCGTGGGCGAGGCGGGCGCGGACGATGCGCGCGTAATCGGCCGTGCAGCGCAACGCGGCCAGCAGCAGTTCGTGCGTGCGCTCGCGCTCCCACGCGGGCCAGAACAGGAACGCGGCCAGCAGCGCGACCGCCCCGCCGATCACCGTCAGGCCGAGGCGCTCCTCCGTCAGCGCCAGCGTCACCGGGTGAGGCCCGCTTTCTGTCAGCAGCACGACCATCACCGTCACGTACATCACCGCGGCCCAGTAGCGGCGGCGCAATAGGTAGGCGAACCCGAAGCCGGTTGCGGCGATACCGGCGTACACGCCCGCGATCGGCATTCTCAGCGACAGTACGATGCTGCCGATGATGCTGCCGATGAGCGTTCCGCCTAACCGTTCGGCGGCTTTCTTACGCGTCGCGCCGAAATCGATCTGCGTGACGATCACCATCGTGAACGGCAGCCAGTAGCGGTGCGGCAGGTGCGGGAAGTAGTGCATCGCCAGTACGGCCAGCATCAGCTCCAGCGCCAGGCGGAGGGTGAAGCGGACGAGTGCCCGATCGACCTCCGGCCGCAGGTTCAGCACCGGGGCCAGCGGCCGCCAGCGCCAGGTGGCCAGGTCGAACAGCTCCAGCGGGATGACCGCCCGCGCCTCGCCTTGGCCGGAAAGCGCGTGCATCGCGTCGTGCGTGGCGCGCAGCTTGGCTTCGATCGATTGGCAGAGGAACGTCAACGGCTGGCTTTCGTGCACCGATTCGGGCAGTTCGTCGATCGCCCCGGCGAGTGAATTGACCAGGCCGATCGCCCGGCGGAGGCGCACGTCGCTGATCGCCAGGTGGCCCGGCTGGTTCGATACCGTCGCCAGCGCCGCCACGCGGGCGTTGAAGCCCAGCGATTCGAAGAGCACGGCCAGCGGCGGGCGGAGGCTTTTCTGGTGCTCCTCCGGCAGCGCGTCGACCGCGACGCGCAGGGCGACGCCGCGGGTGATCAGCTGGGCACAGCAGGTGTGCAGGTTCTCCAGCGCCGCCCGAAACGGGCCGCTGCGGTGGAGCGTGGCGAAGAGCGTGTAGGTGCGATCGGTGACGGCCCGGGCGGCGGATTCGGCGGCGCTGGCGTCGTCGCCCTTGGCCAGCGCGTTGAACAGGTCGGCGGCCGCCAGCCAACTGTCGGCGACGGCCTGGCGCAGCGGCTGCTGCGGGCGGATCGGCCAGCGGACGATCTGCAGCAGCACCGCCCAGGTCGCCCCGGCCAGCGCGCCGGGCCAGTGCGGGCCGGGATAATGACCCAGCAGGGCCATGAAAAAGATCAGCGCGGTGGTCGCCGCCAGCGACTGGCCGTAATCGACGGTGAGGTGGCGCAGCACCCCGGCGACCATCGCCATGCCGGCCGTCGCGATCAGCGCCAGGGGGAGCACACCACTGGCCGCCGTGCCCGCGGCGGCGGCGGCGGTGATGACGATCACCATCAGGGCCAGCACCGCCAGCCGCAGACCGTACGGGCCGCGCACATCCCAGCACGCCATGCCGTGGGCGGGGATGACGAAGAAGATCGGGTCGAACGGCAGCTTGCCGAACGCCGCCAGGATCAGCGGCAGCATGATCGCGATCGTGCCGCGGATCGCCCGGCCGAGGTCGGGACGGAGGGTTTCGGCGTCGATGCGGTCGCCGAGGCGGGAAAGCCAGGTGGAGCGGGTCACGATCATGTGGGGCCGGGGATTTTACGGCCAGATTTTCTGGCCGACAGGGCGGAACGGCGGCGGTAGGATCGGAACCGAAATCGATGCCGCGCAGCGGCGAGGCATGAAGCCTCTCTTGGTGGGAGAGGTTTGGTGAGGGCATCGCGCGTCAGGGGACGCTGTCGGGTCAGTCTTGGATCCACCCGTTCAGAATCGCGAAGATCACTAAGAAGGGAAGAATGAAAGAAGACAAGCAAATATGTCCTTCTTCTTCCCCCCCTTCCGGTCTTCGTGATCTTCGTGAATCCGGATGGACGGCGATCCAAGCGTCTCCACGCTCCCTGCCCTCACCTAACCTCTCCCACAGGGAGAGGCTACGGCCTCGCCGCTGCGCGGCATCGGCAAATAGAAGGAGGGAGCCCGGTCGGCAAAACCCAGTTTGAAAAAACAAACCCAATTTCCGGCCGAACCCATGGCCGGCCTTTAAGTTGCGGATTGGCTTCTTGCCAAAAAACCCGCCTAGCCCCGATACTCCGCCGATGGCACTGACCTACGAAGCCGCCGGGGTGAATTACGACCGTCTGGACGCGTTCAAGCGGGCCTGCCAAAAGGCCGCCCGCACGACGATCGGCGGGCTGGAGCACCACGGCTACCGCGAACCCCCCGAAACGCGCGGCGAAAGCGCCTACCTGCTCGAAGCCGCCGACCATTACCTGGCCCACGTCGAGGAAGGGCTCGGTACAAAAAACCTGGTCGCCGACGCGATGCAGATGCTCACCGGCAAGTGCTACTACGACGCGATCGCCATCGACACCGTGGCGACCATCGTGAACGACCTTATCACCTGCGGCGCCCTTCCCGTCAGCGTCGCCATGCACGCGGCGGTGGGCGACAGTGAGTGGTTCGCGGATGAAACGCGCGCGACGAAGCTGGCGGAAGGATTCGCCGAGGGATGTCGCCGGGCGGGCGCGGTCTGGGGTGGCGGCGAGACCCCGACCTTGCGCGGCATCGTCGAAGCCGCGGCGATCGTCCTGGCCGGCAGCGCGGTGGGCACGATCAAGCCGAAAAATCTCCGCATTACCGGCAATGTGCAGGACGGCGATCAAATTATTTTTCTGGCCAGCAGCGGCGTGCAGACCAACGGCCTGACGCTGTGCCGCAAGATCGCCGAAGGGTTGCCCGAGACGTACCTGACGAAAATGTCGGACGGCCGAAGCTACGGTGAAGCGCTGCTCGACCCGAGCGTGATCTACGTCGATTTCGTTCGGAAATGTCAGGCCGATTCGATCGACCTGCACTACGTCGCCCACGTCACCGGGCACGGCTGGCGCAAACTGATGCGGTTGGACGAAGCATTCGTCTACCGCATCGACGACGTTCGCCCGGCGCTGCCGGTGTTCGGCTTCATCGCACAGCACGCAAAGCTGGATGATCGGGAGATGTACGGCACGTTCAACATGGGCGTCGGATTTGCAGCGTACGTTTCTGAAGAAAATGCCGATAAAACGATCGCGGCCGCTCTGGCGTGCGGTCATGTGGCGTGGCGAGCAGGCTCGGTGCGTCGCGAGGGTTCCAGCAAAGGCTCACGGAAGGCGGTCGAGATCCGGCCGCTGGGCATTACGTACGAAGCGGATTCACTCCAACTGCGCTGACGCGCGCGGACAGTTCATGGCAACGCGCTACCGCATCCTCGCCGAACCGAATCGACGAACGATCGCGCTGGTGTTGCCGGCCCAGATTGAGGCCGAGGAATTCGATACGCTTTACGCCGCCCTTTCCAAGGAAATCCTCGCCTGGCCCGGTGGCGAATGGGTGATCGACCTGGCGGCGGCCGAGTATTACGGCAGCGCGTTGCTGGGCCTGCTGGTGAATCTGCGTACGCACGTCCGAAAGGCCCGCAGCAAGATGAGCCTGCGCGGCATCCGCCCGGCCCTGCGACACGTGATCGACGTGGGCAACTTGCAGCGGTTGTTCGTGATCGCCGCCGAAGGGTGAGCCCGCGTCAATGGCCGGCCGATTGGGTCGTCGCCGGCGGCGTGGACGGGAAGCCGGGCGAGCGATCGATCTTGAAGTTCGGATCACGCTTCATCGCATCGATCTGTTCCTGGCGGACCCGGAAGTAGCCGTTCTGGGGGAACAGGCGCATCGCCTCTTTCAGATAGCGCTCGGCCTCGTCGATCCGGCGGGCGTCGACGTACATGCCGATCACGTGCATGTACGGATCGGCGGTGAGCGACGGAAGCCCGCGGTAGAACGAATAGTGGTTGATCACCTGCCGTGCGTAGAAATCGGCAAGATCGAACTGACGGGTCATCAGGTAATGCCACAGCAGGTTGCCTTCGACGACCGGATTGTCCGGGCTGAATTCCAGCGCCTTCAGTAGCGCATCCTCCTCGGCCGGCAGGTTGTTCTGGCGCGAGTAGTCGTTCGACAGGTTGTTGTAGGCCAGCCAGCTCCTTGGGTTGACCGCCACCGTGTGGTTCATCACGGTCCATTCGTCCTGCCATGTGGCGGCCTGTGCGGCGGATTTAGCGACGTAAAGCAGCAGGAGCACGCAGATCCCGGCGAAAAACGCCCGCGGCAGCTTTGCGACCGCCCAGGCCACGCAGATCGCCGGGCCGAGCAGTGCGAGGTAAACGTAATGGTCGGATACGGTAGAAAACGCCTCGAAGTCGAAGCTCACCAGCCCCAGCACTGGCAGCGGCGCCGCCGCCAGCACCAGCAGCCCGGCGACCGGGAGCAGATCGACCGGCCGGTGGGCCTTGCGCTGGCGACGACAGAGGAAGAAGACGATTGCCGCGATTCCCGTGGGCAGCAGCCAGCTGTACCAGATCATCCCGCTGTGGATGACCCAGGCGGGGTTTCGGCCGTAGTCGATGCACAGCTGCAGTGGGAACAGGATTTTCACGACGTAGAACGCCAGCGAATCCAGGGCGATGAACGGCCGAGCCCACAGGGCCGAATGCGCGACCGAGCCCGGCTGCACCATGCGCGCGACAATGGCGATCGGCACCGTTTCCAGAACGTAGGGCCAGATCGACTTCAAGATCGCGCGCCATCCGCTACGCAAGCCAAGCCAATCTATCAGCACGATGATCAACGGCAGCGTCATCGCCGACGGCTTGGAAAGCATCGCCAGCGCGTACAGCACGAGCGATGTGAAAAATCGTTTCCGCCCGCCGTCCTGGCGCCAGGCGACGAAGCGCTCGAGCGAGACCAGCGCCAGCGTGCCCGCCAGTACGTCCTTGTAGCCGCTGATCCAGCCGACGGCTTCCACTTGAATCGGATGAACCGCCCAGAACAGCGCTCCGGCCAGCGCGGCCAAATCGTGCTTCAGGAGCCGTCTCAACAGAAAGTATGCCGCTGCCGCCCCGCCGATGTGCGTGAAGACGTTCAGCGCGTGGTAGAAAAACGGGTTCAGCGAGATGCCGGCCGGGCTGTCGTTGACGCGGGCCACGATAGAGACCAGCGCCCAGACGTTATACGTGAGCGGGATGTAAATGTCGGCCGGGGCGACCGACCAGTAATGCAGGAAGCTGTCGAGCTTCACGAGGTTCATCAGGTTGTTCTGATGGATCGTGTGCGGATCATCCCACCAGGTGAAATCGCACAACAGCAATCGCCCCATGGCCGCGAGGGTGACGATCGCGAGCACTGCCCAGGCGGCAGGTTTTGAAAGCCGACGATCGGTCATCGGCGCACTCCGATAACCGAGGCCATCCGTCCGGTCAGTCCGCCGGTGCGGCGGTGGGAGAAGAATTCGTCGTGGTGGGTCACGGTGCAGCGATCAGTCGATTCGACCTGAGCGGCCGGCACGCCGCCGGCGATCAGCTGCAGGGTGAGGGCGCGTTTCAGATCGACGTGGGCTTTGCCGTTCGGTTCGTGCCGGACGGTTTCGGCCGGAAAGTGCTCGGCCACTTCGGGGCCGACTTCGAAGGCGCTGAACCCGATGCAGGGACCGATGGCGGCGATGATTTCGGCAGGGGAATCGAAATGTTTGAGCGCCTCGATCACCACCCCCGCGACCGCGCCGCGCCACCCGGCATGAACGGCGGCGACGCGGCGGCCGTCGCGGGAGGCCAGCAGCACCGGCACGCAGTCGGCCGTGCGGACGGCCGCAAGGGCGTCGAGGCTGTCGCAGACGATCGCGTCGCCCTTGCCAAGCTCGCAGTCGCCGGCGACGTGGTCGGTCGTCAGCACGGTCGCCCCGTGCACCTGGTGCCCGTAAAGTCGTGCCCGATCCGCGCAGCCGATGGCGGCCTGCAGGCGGCGGTAGTTTTCGGCGATGTTCTCGTGCGAATCCTGCAACGGCTGTCCGGCGGGGTTGCCGAGGTTGAGCGAGGCGAAGGGCCCTTCGCTGACGCCGCCCAGCCGCGTTGAAAACGCGTGGGGCACGCCGGCGTCGGCCAGCAGGGGCGATTCGTAGATCGTCACTCTGTTGTCACAAACGCGTTTTCGCAGCACGTCGTCAACTTAGACGCGCGGCGGCAATTCGCAACTAGCGCCGCGGCGCGGTATCACACCGCCATGGCCAGCAAAATCATCCGCCGGGCTGTTTTTCCGGGGCAGTTTGACCCGATCACCAACGGCCACCTCGACATCATCCGCCGCGGGACCAAGCTGTTCGACGAGTTGATCGTCGCCGTGGGGGTGAACCCGGAGAAGCGGGAACTGTTCAGCCTGGACGAGCGGGTGGAAATCATCACCGAGCTGCTCGACGACGTCGCCGGCACGAAGGTGCGGCAATACACGGGCCTGACGATGGATTTCGTTCGCGAAGTCGATGCCACGACCATTTTGCGCGGCATCCGCGACGCGACCGATCTGCGGTACGAGTTCCAGCTCGCGATGGCCAACCGGGCGGTGGGCGGGGTGGAAACGGTGTTCATCATGACCGGCGACCAGTACGCCCTGACCAGCAGCAGCCTGATCCGCCAGGTGGTGCAGCTCGGGGGCGATATCCGGCAGCTCAAATCGATCCTGCCGCCTGCGGTAATTTCCGCGCTGGGCAAGAAAGTTCGCCGCGGCGACTTCGAACGGTCGGCCGACCCGGACGCGCCGGCGAATTGAGGAAAAGCAGCAGCAAAAAGCCGCCGGCGAGTCGCGGCCGATAAAAACCGCCCTATCAGTCAACGCACTGTTAATTCGGGCGTATTATCTCGTTTCGGCGGATTTTCCTTGACCGTGGCAGATTGCCCGATTACTTTGCCAGTGCCCGATAGGTCTAAAGGCGGAACTATCGGATCGAAGACAAGGGACGAATTCAGAGGAGCGACGGGGGTTGTTCATCGCAAGCGTCACTCTGAACGTCTCTTTGTTCAAGTGTCCCGTTTTTAACTCAACACCAACCGCTGGCGATGGTCGCCGGCGATCTAGGTCGTCGATACTGCACCCATGAGGCGGATGGCACCGGTGATCGAGTTCCTTCTCCGGAACTCAAGACAGTCATCATCTCTCTCATCGTCATAAATCGGTTCCGTTTTGCCGACGGGCGTGCGGTTTCGGCAGGTAATGGTTTCGGCGAGTGCCGGACCATCTTTGAAAAGGAGCTTCTTATGAAGCGTCTGCAAAGCACCAAGGGCTTCACCCTTGTCGAACTGCTGGTCGTCATCGGCATCATTGCGCTGCTGATCTCGATCCTGCTCCCGTCGCTGAACCGGGCCCGCGAAGCGGCCAACCGGATCAAGTGCGCGAGCAACCTTCGCCAGATCGGTCTGGCGATGAAGATGTACAGCAACGGCGAACCCCGCACGAACGCCTACCCGCGTACGGTCTGGGCCGGCGCCACGGTCAGCACCGCGACCTGGGCAAGCCCCGGCAGCGGTAACGACACCGGCATCGCCACGGGCAGCAACCCGAGCCCGTTCAACTCGGCCGGCACCAACGGTGGCGCCAGCGCGAACGACGTCTCGGCGGCGATGTTCCTGATCCTGCGCACGCAGGAAATCACCCCGGACGTGTTCATCTGCCCATCCAGCAACGCCGATCGCTTCGTGATCGCCAGCGGCTCGACGGTCCAGAACTACACGAACTGGGCCCCGAACACCGCTTCGACCAACTCGATTTCGAAGTCGCTGTCGTACAGCTACCAGAACCCG
>Ga0207705_10002978_pt1 | contig 12930 bp, 11 predicted proteins | sample KBSC13metaG_FD_184314 | JGI IMG/M metagenome (GOLD analysis project Ga0207705, IMG submission 184314) | Corn rhizosphere microbial communities from Kellogg Biological Station, Michigan, USA - KBS C1-3 metaG (SPAdes) (version 2) | ecosystem: Host-associated > Plants > Roots > Rhizosphere > Soil ...
CACGAGCAGCGGGCGTCGCCCGGTCCGCCACCGATCGACCGCGGCGTCAACGACCTCCCGCACGTGCTGCACATGAGCGTCGCGCTGGGTGACCACCTGGCTGACCAGGATCGCGTCGGCGCGCTCCTGCGCGGCCCGATCGACCAGGTCGACGGCGGCGAGCTGCGCGCCCAGGTTGACCACCCGCAGTTCGCGGTAGTGCTCGAGACCCTTCTCGCCCGCGAAGCCCTTGACGTTGAGGATCGCGTCGAGCCCGACCGTGTGGGCGTCGCTGCCCACCGCGGCACCGATCACCACTAGGCGGCGATGAAGACTCGACCTGACCTTGAGGTTGATTTCCTTGGTGGTCAGCAGTGGGTATTCGCGCTCCGGTACGTCGACCTGGTCCAGGTCGACCACCGCCGTGGAGCGGCCGTAGACGACGAAGAACGTGAACTGCGGGCCGACAGCCTTGGCGTGCACGACGAGCGCCGGGTCCAGGCCCATTTTGGCCGCGAACGCCGCCGCCGCGGCCTCGGCGCGCGGCCCGGCCGGCACCGGCAACGTGAAGGACAGTTGGACCATGCCGTCGCCGGTGGTGTCGCCGTACGGCCGCACCAGATTCATCGTCACGGCTGCTCCCCCAGCAGGGCGGACGCCGGGTTGTCGTAGTCAGGCGCATGCGGCACGACGCCGTCGAGCCCCTTGCCGCCCTCCGCCGGGCGTCTGGTGACGCCGAACGTGCCGCGGGCGATCGCGGTGAACAGCGACTCGTCGCAGATCCGCTCCAGCAGCTCGACCGCCTCGGCCAGCACCTGCCGTGCGCGCTCGGCGATGAACCCGTCAGGAGACGGCCGGAAGTCCTGCGCGAGACCGGCGCATGCGTTGCGGACGTAGTGGACATTCTCCAGCGCGAGATCACGGTCGGACAGGAACGGGGTGACGATGCCCTCCGTCATCATTCCGACGAGCAGGATCGACTGGTCGGTCATGACGCCGGCGAGGTTGAAGAACGCGTCGAGCAAATAGCCGAAGAACACGTTGCCGGTCATGTGCTTGGTCGGCGGCATGTACTTCAACGGTGCGTCCGGGAACAGCTCGCGCACCAGCAAGGCGTGCGCCAGCTCGAGCCGGAACTGCTCGGGCAGCGCCGGGTTGATCTCGAACGCGTGCCCCAGGCCGAGCTGCCAGTCGGCGAGGCCCGCCTCCAGCCCGAACCGCTCGTTGAGCAGCTGGCTCACGATCACCGTGTGCGCGGCATCCACCGCGTCGGCGGTCGTCAGGTAGTTGTCCTCGCCGGTGTTGATGATGATTCCGGCCCGCGCATGGATTTGTCGACTAAACCGCTGATCGATGAATGTCCTTTGCGGGTTGATGTCGCGGAAGATGATCCCGTACATGCTGTCGTTGAGCATCATGTCCAGCCGCTCGAGGCCGGCGAGGGTGGCGATCTCGGGCATGCACAGCCCGGAGGCGTAGTTGGTCAGCCGGACGTAGCGCCCCACCTCCCGGGACACCTCGTCCAGCGCCGCCCGCATCAGCCGGAAGTTCTCCTGCGTCGCGTAGGTGCCCGCGAAGCCTTCGCGGGTGGCACCCTCGGGGACGTAGTCGAGCAGCGACTGCCCGGTGGAGCGGATCACCGCGATGATGTCGGCACCGGCCCGGGCGGCCGCCTGCGCTTGCGGGATGTCCTCGTAGATGTCGCCGGTGGCGACGATCAGGTAGATCCACGGCTTGGGCGGGTCGCCGAGGCGGCGCAGCAGCCGGTCGCGCTCGCGCCGGTTGCGGTCCACCGTCGCGATCCCGCGGCCGACGTCGCGGCGGGCGGCGGCGGACGCCCGGGTCGCCGCACGGCCGGTCGGCAGCCCGAACCGCACGCCCCCGGCCGCAGCCTTCTGGGCGAGCGTCGCCAGGTCGCCGTGCTCGCCGCCGGCCAGCGCGTGCCACACCGGCAGGGCCACCCCGTGCTCGAGCCCGACGTCGGCGGCGACCGCCTCGACGAGCCGGTTGGCCCATGGGATCCCCTCGGCATCCGCGCCGGCCAGACCCGCGAGGCGCAGCACCGCTCGCTCGACCGACGTGGTCGTGTGGGTGCGGGCCAGTTCGATCACCGGCTCGGCTGCTCGCGCGGTGAGCCGCCGGGCCTTCGTGACCGTGCGTGCGTCCAGCTTCAGTCGACGGGCCTGTTTCGTGGGCAATGCCGAACTCATGCGTCGACCTTCAGGTCGAGGTCGAGACGCTGTTGAAGGAGTTGGTGCAGGCCGGGCTCCTCGCGGACCAGTTGCAGGGCCAACTCGCTATGGCCCGGGCTGTAGCCGTTGCCGACGAGCATCGTGACGTCGGCGGCCACGCCCTCGGCGCCGAGTGCCGCCGCGGCGAACGACGTCGCCATGGAGAAGAACACGATGGTGCCGGCCGCTGCGGTCGCGAGGATCGCGGCTCCTTCGCAGCCCGGGACGTCGACGCAGACGACCGTGACGTCGGCCGGCCGCCCGACTGCGGCCGCGGCAGCGACCGGGTCGCGGGCGTCGGCGACGACCACCTCGTCAGCAAGCCTCGCGCCTTCCAGGGCTGCCGCCTCCTGCCGTGTCGGCACCAGCCCGACGAGTTCCGCGGCGCCTGCGCGCCGGGCCGCCGCCAGGCTGAGCGCGCCGCTCTTGCCACCAGCGCCCATGACGAGAACCCGCGGCGCGCGGTAGCCGCGGACGACACGCTGGGTGAGCGCCGGCGCCCCGCAGACGTCGAGCACGGAGAGGGCCAGCTCGACCGGCAGGTCGGCCGGCAACGGCGCGGCGATGGACCGGCCGAACAGGATGGCATGCCCGGCGGCGGGCACCTGCTCGCTGCTGCCGTCCCAGCGGGCGAGCTCATCGCTGATGACGAGGGGGGTCAGGGTGAGCGAGACCAGTGTCGCGACTCGTTGCCCCGGGCTCAGTCCCAGCGGCGAGGCCGGTCCGACCTCGTCGACGGTGCCGACCAGCATGCCGCCGGAGCCGGTGACCGGGTTGTGCATCTTTCCGCGCGCGGCGACGATGCCGAGCACCTCGCGGCGGATCGCGGCGCCGTCGTCGTCGTGCGCCTCCCGCAGCTGCCGGTAGGAGGCTGCGTCGAGGTTGAGCCGTTCGACCGACAGGCGCACCTCGTCGTCGTACAGCTCGGGCGAGGGGTCCAACCGCCACGCCGCCTGCGGTAGCACGCCGTGCGGCTCCAGCACCCGATGCAGCCCGACGGGCGACGGCGTACGGCCGTTCATGACAGCCACCGTAGGCAAACTCTCACGGTCTGATCGCCGACACGCTGGAAATCCTCCTGTCGATCATTGTTATCGACGGATGTTCTCCGTATCGTCGCACGGAGGACAGTCTGACGCACGGAGGCTCGATGGACCAGCCCTACGCCTACCGCCGGCGTGAGCTCTTCGAGCCCGACTGGCATCGGTTGCCCGGTTGGCGCGACGTGGACGAGCGAGACTGGATGTCGGCGCAGTGGCAACGCGCCCACTGCGTGAAGAATCCGGCGCAGCTGCGAGCCGTGTTCGGCGATCTCCTCGACGAGGCGTTCTATGCCGACCTGGAACGTGACCAGAGCGAGCGAGCGACGATGTCGCTGCTGCTGCCGCCGCAGTTGGTCAACACGATGGTGCCGGACGAGGTCCCGACCACCGAGGCGATGTACGCCGACCCGGTGCGCCGCTACATGCTGCCGGTCTTCTCCGACCGGCACCCGACCTGGCCGAGCCACCCCCGCGCCGCCCGCGACTCGTTGCACGAGGCCGAGATGTGGGCCGTGGAGGGCCTGACGCACCGCTATCCGACGAAGGTGCTGGCTGAACTGCTGGCCACGTGCCCGCAGTACTGCGGCCACTGCACCCGGATGGACCTGGTCGGCAACTCGACGCCGCAGGTCGGCAAGCACCGCTTCGAGCTGAAGCCCGTCGACCGGCTTGACGCGATGCTCGACTATCTGACCCGCACCCCGCAGGTCCGCGATGTGGTCGTGTCAGGCGGCGACGTGGCGAACATGCCGTGGCCGCGGCTCGAGGCGTTCGTCTCCCGGCTGCTCGCCATCGACAACATCCGCGACATCCGGCTCGCGACGAAGGCGCTGATGGGGTTGCCCCAGCACTGGCTTGCCGACGATGTTCGCGCCGGGATGCAACGTCTCGCCGACACCGCCCGCCGGCGGGGCGTCGACCTCGCCATCCACACCCACGTCAACAGCGCCCAGTCGCTCACGCCGACGGTGGCCAGGGCAGTGCGGGCGATGCTCGACACGGGCATCCGCGATGTGCGCAACCAGGGTGTGCTGCTCCGGGGCGTCAACGCCACCCAGCAGGACCTGCTGGACCTGTGCTTCGCCCTGCAGGACGAGGCGAAGATCCTGCCCTACTACTTCTACACGTGCGACATGATCCCGGGCAGCGAGCACTGGCGGACCTCGATCGCGCAGGCGCAGCAGCTGCAGCACTCGATCATGGGCTACCTGCCCGGGTTCGCGACCCCGCGGATCGTGTGTGACGTGCCCTACGTCGGCAAGCGGTGGGTGCACCAGGTCGACAGCTACGACCGGGTGAAGGGCATCTCCTCGTGGACGAAGAACTATCGCACCAGCGTCGACGGTGACGACGCCGACGTGCTGGCCCGCCGCTACGACTACTACGACCCGATCGACACCCTCCCGGCCGAGGGACAGCGCTGGTGGCGGCGCCAGTCCCGGTCAGCCCAGTCCCGGTCAGCCCAGTCCCGGTCAGCCCAGTCCCGGTCAGCCCAGTCCCGGCTAGCGGGCTGAGCCGGCGAGGACGTCCATCACCCGGACGAACGCGAGCGCGCCCAGCACAGGGTCCGGTTGTGCCTGCTTCGTCTGCGCCTCGGCCACGGCCAGCCGGCGGGCCAGGACCGTCGTCGCGCTCGGCGCAGGTGCGGCCGGATGCCGGCGTACGACCAAGGGGTGCCGCGGCTGGGCACGTGTCGCGCGAACAGGGGCGGCGCGGGTGACCGGGGCGGTCACGTGCACCACCGGTGGCGCGGCGCTGACCTGGTGCTGGGGTTGCCGGAACAGCTCATCGACATAGAGCCGGCCGTCCGATCCCCGCGCGGTGCCAAAACCGGCCTGCGTGAACGAGTGGGACAGGATGTTGTCCCGGTGCGGCGAGGAGTTCATGAATGCCTGCTGGATCTGGCTGACCGACGCGCCGACCCCGACGTTCTCACCGACGGAGCGCCAGCAGCAGACCTGCGAGGAGTAGGACGGGTTGTGCTCGAGCGTGCGATGGCTGGCCATGTACGCCGCCCAGCGTCGCGCCACGCTCGTGAGGTCGCTCGAGACGGAGTAACCGCGCAGGGAGTTGTCGCTGCGCGCCTGGTTGGTGTCGGCGGCGAACTGGCTATCCGAGGCGGAGTCGGCAAACGCCGTCCAGGGCAAGACGACGGCAAGGGCGAGAAGGGCGGAAGCGGACAAGCGAAGCGACAGGCGCACGAGCAAAACCCCTGGAGCGAGCGGCGGACATGGACCCCCCCTGCAAGTGCGGCACACAATGCCCGAAATGTCGCTGTGACGGCAATTTGACTCTCTGTGTCCGGCCGGCGAAGCCGCGAGTGTCCGGCCGGCGAAGCCGCGAGTGTCAAATCGGCGAAGCCGCGAGTGTCCGGACAGAACGGCGCCGCCCGGATGACGGGGCGAGGTCAAACCGCTGGTGGACGGCCTTCGAACGGCGTCGACAGCACCACAGTGGTGCGCGTCGAGACGTTGGCCGCGGCCCGGATCTCCTGCAACAGCGCCTCGAGCGCGGCCGGCGTCGCGACCCGCACTTTGAGGATGTAGCTCTCGTCCCCCGCCACGCTGTGACAGGCCTCGATGGCCGCCAGGTGGGTCAGCCGCTCCGGCGCGTCGTCGGGCGCGGCGGGGTCGATCGGCTTGATCGACACGAAGGCGGTCATCGGAAGGTCGAGTGAGTCCGCGTCGATGACGGCTTGGTAGCCGCGGACGATCCCGCGCTTCTCCAAGCGTCGGACTCGCTGATGCACGGCGGAGACCGAGAGGCCAGTCTCTTTGGCCAGGTCGGTGAAGCTGCGCCGGCCGTCCTGCGCGAGCAGGCGCAGGATCAGGCGGTCCAGGTCTTCCACGCGCAGGACCTTATGCCGTGTCGCCAGAAATGAGGCAGTGGGCGCCGGCCTTTCGGCTCGACGCCCACTCGCTGATCATCCGCGGACCTGACGCACAGAGCCGTCCGGCTCGCGGACGTACTTCACCGCCGTACCGATCCGGGTCTCCTTTTGGGAAACACCGGCCGGGCGGGCCGTGCTGTGCGTCTTGGCAACGTGTGTTGCCGCACCCGCAGCAGCGGGTACGGCGAGGAGCGCCGCGCTGCCCACCATCCCCGCGGTAACGAGGATGAGCGAGGCGCGCCCCGCCGTCCTGCCCAGGACCGTGCAACGCATGGAGTCTCCCGTCCTTGGGGGTCTCGCCCCTCCGGCCGGGCCGGTCTCGCCACTCACTCCCCGAGCAACCTAGGCGACCGTTTGTCTCCGTGCCCGCCGCGGGCGCTACCGCGTCGGGTCGGTGAGGGCCGCTCGGATCACCGTGTCCCGCGTCCCCGACGTTCGCCGGAGACACTGAAGGCTTCGGCGGGGTAGACGAAGTGCTTGAGTAGGCGGAAAGGGTGATCCCTTGGCGCAATCTGCAGGGAGCAGAACGGCTGGGTTGCTGCGCGCCGTCAACGTCGGCGGCCGCAAGCTGGCGATGTCCGACTTGCGACGGTTGACCGAAACGGCCGGTGGCCGCGACGTCGAGACCTACCTTCAGAGCGGCAACGTCGTCTTCCGCGGCTCGGCCCGGGTGGTCCGCGCCCTCGAGCAGGCCATCGGCGCCGAGTTGGGGCTCGAGGTGCCGGTGCTCCTGCGCAGCGCGGACGACCTGGCCGCCTTGGTGGCCGCAAAGCCGTACGACGCCGAGGGCGCCCAGGTGTCGGTGACGTTCCTCGCGGCCGCGCCGGCGAATGACGCGGTCGCTGCGATCGATCCGGCGGCGTACGGCGCGGACCGTTTCGTCGTGAACGGCCGGGAGGTCTACCTGCACACGCCGAACGGCTATGGGCGCAGCAAGCTCACCAACGCGTTCTGGGAGCGCAAGCTCGGTGTCGCCGCGACCACCCGCAACTGGAACACCGTGCTCGCGCTCGCCCAGATGACCGCGAACTCTCGTTGAGTCACAGTCAACGTGAAGGCGCGCCGAGGTGGCGGCCGATGACCATCCGCTGGATCTGGTTCGTTCCCTCAAAGATTTGCATGACCTTGACTTCGCGCATGTAGCGCTCGACCGGGAAGTCGGACGTGTAGCCGTAGCCGCCGAGCACCTGTACGGCGTCCGTGGTCACGCGCATCGCGGTGTCGGTGCAGAACAGCTTGGCCATCGAGGCCTGCGGGCCATACGGCTTGCCCTCGTCGCGCCGCCGCGCGGCCGCGAGGTAGAGCGCGCGGGCGGCTTCCACGCCGGTCGCCATGTCAGCGAGCATGAAGGACACGCCCTGGAAGTCGACGATGCGCTGGCCGAACTGCCGCCGATCCCGGGCGTAGGCCGTGGCGGCGTCGAGCGCGGCCTGAGCCACGCCGGTGGCGACCGCGCTGATCCCGAGCCGGCCGCCGTCGAGGGCGGACAGCGCGATGCGCAGCCCTTCGCCCTCCGCGCCGATCAGCCGGTCGGCGTCGACACGCGCGCCGTCCAGCACGATCTGTGCGGTCGGCGACGAGCGCAGCCCCATCTTCTTCTCCGGCGGCTGCGGCAGCAGGCCTGCAGTGTCGGCATCGAGCAGCAGCATGGAGATGCCGCGCCGCGGGTCGTCGGACGTCCGGCAGAAGACGTTGTAGTAGTCGGCCACTCCCCCGTGCGTCACCCACGCCTTGGTGCCGTAGAGCACGAACGCACCGTCGTCGCGGGTCGCTCGTGCTTGCAGTGACGCGGCGTCGGAACCGGCCGATGCCTCGGACAGGCAGTAGGCGCCGAGCTGTTCGCCGCCGAGCATGTCGCCGAGCCATCGCTTCTTCTGCTCGGCGTCACCGTAGGCGGCGAGCGGGAAGCACGACAGCGTGTGCACGCTGACGCCGAGCGCGACCGCCGCCCATCCAGCCGCGAGCTCCTCGAGCACCTGCAGATAGACCTGGTAGGGCTGGCCGCCGCCGCCCAGCTCCTCGTCGTAGGCCAGACCGAGCAGTCCGGCCCGGCCGAGCATCCGGAACAGCTCCCGGGGGAACTCCGCGCGCTCCTCGAACTCGGCGGCCCGCGGCGCGAGCTCGTCGGTCGCGATCTGCCGGGCGAGCGCCAGCAGGTCGCGGGCTTCGTCGGTCGGGAGTTCGCGATCGACCGGCATCAGAGCGTCACGAGGTCGCGCGTGATGGTGTCGAGGCGCTCCACACCGCCCTCCGTGACGGCGACGATGTCCTCGATGCGCGCACCGTGCCTGCCGTCGAGGTAGATGCCCGGCTCGATCGAGAAGCACATGCCGGGTTCGAGCATGACATCGCTGCCGGCCACGATCCAGGGTTCCTCGTGCTCCTCCAGCCCGATGCCGTGACCGGTGCGGTGGATGAACTGATCGCCGTAGCCCGCGGCCGCGATGACGTCGCGGGCGGCCGCGTCGACACTGGCCGCGGTCACCCCTGGGCGTACGGCGTCGCAGGCGTGTGACTGTGCGTCGCGCAGCACCTCGTAGTAGCGCGCGAACTCGGCATCGGCGTCACCGCCGACGACGTAGGTGCGTGTGCAGTCGGAGCAGTAGCCGTCGGGCATCGTGCCGCCGATGTCGACGACCACGACATCACCACGCTGCACGACGCGGTCGGAAACGCTGTGATGCGGGCTGGCCGCGTTGGGACCGGATCCGACGATGATGAAGTTCACCGTTTCGTGCCCGGCAGCGATGATCGCGTCGTTGATGTCGCGGCCGATCTCACGCTCGGTCCTGTCGGGTCGCAGCCACTCACCCATGCGTGCATGCACGGTGTCGATGGCCGCCCCCGCGCGCCGCAACGCGTCGACCTCTTCCGCGGTCTTGCGTAGCCGCAGTGGACGCAGCACGTCGCCGGCCAGCACCTGCTCCGCCCGCGGCAGGTGGGCGCGGAAGCGGAGCACCTGCTCCGCCCACATCCGGTCCGCGACCCCGACGACGGTTGGGTCGCCACCGAGCGCGTCCCGAACCAGCCCACGGGTCAGGGCGAATGCGTCGTCGGTCTCCTCGTGCGTCACCACCTTCACGACCGCGCCCGCGCCGGCGGCTTCCGCCGCGGCCAGCTCGAGTCGCGGGACGATGAGCACCGGTTCGCCGCGCGCCGGCACCACGAGGCAGGTGAGCCGCTCCAGCGGCTTGGCGTCGTAGCCGACGAGATAGCGCAGGTCGGCGCCGGGCGTCACGAACAGCGCGTCGACACCGGCCCTGGATGCCGCCTCGGCGGCGCGGACGATGCGATCGGCGAACACATTGGCACGATAGTCCGGCCGCGGCGATCAGCAGGGCCACTCGACGGCCATGGTTGGCTTTCGACATGCACCTGGCGCTGATCTACAAGCTGGTCGACGACTACCTGGAGCGCCGCACGGCGCTGCGCGAGGAGCACCTCTCGCTCGCGCGGGCGGCTGCGGATCGCGGCGAGCTGTTGCTGGGCGGAGCCTTCGACGCTCCGCCGGACCGCGCGCTGCTGGTGTGGGCGGTCGACGACGAGGACGTCGTACGCCGTTTCGTCGATGCCGACCCGTATGTGCGCAACGGTCTGGTGGCGTCGTGGGAGATCCGTCGGTGGAACGTCGTGGTGGGTGCCGCGCAGTGACGCGAACGGCAGCTGGCTCGCGCGACCGGTTGATGGTGCTCGACACGCCGTCGTTGTACTTCCGCGCTTTCTACGGCGTGCCGGACACGATCACGGCGCCGGACGGCACACCGGTGAATGCCATTCGTGGGCTCCTCGACTTCGCCACGCGCCTGGTCAGGGACTTCAAGCCCACGCGCCTCGTCGCCGCCCTGGACGCAGACTGGCGGCCGCAATGGCGGGTGGAAGCGCTGCCGACGTACAAAGCGCATCGCGTCAGCGCTGACGGCGGCGACCAGACACCGGACGCGCTCGCGGTGCAGGTGCCGGTGATCGAAGAAGTCCTCGACGCGATCGGCATCGCGCGCATCGGCGTCGAGGCCTATGAAGCGGACGACGTCATCGGCACGCTGGCCGAGCAGGCCGACTGTCCCGTCGATGTCGTCACCGGCGACCGGGATCTGTTCCAGCTGGTGAATGACGACGTGCCGGTGCGCGTCATCTACACCGCGAAGGGTGTCGGCTCGGCGTCGCCCTGGGACGAGGCCGCGGTGACGGCGAAGTACGGCATCCCGGGGCGGCTCTACGGCGAGTTCGCCGCGCTGCGCGGCGATCCGTCCGACGGCCTGCCTGGCGTGCCCGGCGTCGGAGAGAAGACCGCGGCCGCGCTGGTCGGCAGGTTCACCTGTGTCGAGGACCTCGTCGCCGCGGCGACAAGCGGTGACGACACCGGCTTCCCCGCCGGTGCGCGCGGCAAGGTACTTGCCGCAATGGACTACCTGGAGCGCGCGCCGCTGGTGGTGCGCGTCGCTCGGGACGTGCCGCTGCCGTCGTACGACGACCGGTTGTCTGCCTCGCCGCTCGATCCGGAAAGGCTGGTGGCGTTGTCGGACAGATGGGCGCTGGACTCCTCGCTGAACCGGCTGCTCTCGACGATCGCAGGCGTCGTTCAGGACACGCCGGAGTAAGCCACGACGCCCCGGCGCAACGCGCTGACCGCCTGGCTCGCGGTGCGGCGCACCGGCGAGCCTTCCGGCGCTGCGTCGGAGACCTGGTCGAGAAGATCGACGAGCTGCTTCATCCAGCGCACGAAGTCGCCGGGCGCCTGCGAGGCGTCAAGCAGCACCGCGTCGAGCGGGTCGCCTTTCGCCCAGCGCCATGCCACCCAGGCGAATCCGACGTCCGGCTCGCGCAGGAAGTCCAGCCGGGCATCGTGCTCGGCCGCGGAAAGCTGCGCCCACAGCCGACTGAGATCGTCGAGCGCGCGCCGGACACCGCCCGGCGGCAGCCGCGGCGACGGATCGTCGTCACGACGGGCTTCGTAGACCAACGCCGACACGACCGCCGCGAGCTCCTTGGCATCGAGTGAGTCCCAGAGCCCTTCGCGCAACGACTCGGCGATGACGAGATCGGCCTCGCTGTAGATGCGCGTGAGCACCCGACCGGCGTCCGTGACGTCATCACCGTGCAGATAGCCGAGCGAGGAGAGCAGGTCGCAGACGCGGTCGAACATCCGGGCGATCGTGTTGGTGCGGCCGGCGACCTTGTCCTCGAGCGTGGCCGTGTCCTTTGCCAGCCGCTCCGCGCGCTCCGCCCAGCGAGCATGTTGCTCCCGGTCGGCGCAGCCGTGACAGGGATGCCGGCGGATCGCCGCGCGCAACCGCGCGATCTCGTCGTCGTCCGCCGCAGCTTTGCGCGACTTCGCCGGCCGGCGTGCGTCGTCCAGGTCGAGGTTGCGCAACGACGACGCGAGGTCGCGACGCGACTGTGGCGATCTCGGGCTGAAGTGTTTCGGCAGCCGCACCTTGGCCAGCGGTTCGACCGGCTCGGAGAAGTCGACCAGCGACAGTCGCTTCAGCTGACGGTCGGCGGTCACGACCACCGGCTTGCGGTCACCGGCACCACCACCGCCGTCGGGGTCGATGACGACAGCGAGCCCCTGCCGGCGGCCGGACGGCACCCGGATGACGTCGCCGACGCGCAGCCGGTCCAGCGACGAAGCCGCAGCCGCCCGCCGTTGCAACGAGCTCTCCCGGGCCAGCCGCGACTCGCGTTCCTTCAGCGCACGCCGAAGCCCGAAGTAGTCCTCGAAGTCGCCCTGCTCGCACTGCATCGCCTCGTGGTAGCCCTCGATCGCCTCCTGGTTGCGCTTCACCTGGCGCGCCAACCCGACCACGGCACGGTCCGCCTGGAACTGTGCGAACGACGACTCGAGCAGCTCGCGCGCGGACTCCCGTCCCATCTGCTGCACGAGGTTGACCGCCATGTTGTACGACGGCCGGAATGACGACCGGAGCGGGTAGGTGCGCGTCGACGCCAGTCCGGCGACGTGCTTCGGGTCGAAGCCCGGCGTCCAGAGGACGACACCGTGACCTTCGATGTCGATGCCGCGACGGCCGGCGCGACCGGTGAGTTGCGTGTACTCCCCCGGGGTGAGGTCGACGTGCGCCTCACCGTTCCACTTCACCAGCGACTCGAGTACGACGCTCCGGGCCGGCATGTTGATGCCCAGCGCCAACGTCTCGGTGGCGAAGACCGCCTTGACCAGACCGCGGCTGAACAACTCCTCCACGATCTCTTTGAACACCGGCAACATCCCGGCATGGTGTGCGGCAACACCGCGCTCCGCTGCGTCGAGGAACTCACCGAAGCCGAGCACGCGCAGGTCGTCGTCGGGGATGACTGCTGTGCGTTCGTTGACGACAGCACGGATCTGCTCGCGCTCGCGCGGATCAGTCAGTCGCAAGCCGCGTCGCAGGCACTGACCGACCGCGGCGTCGCATCCGGCCCGGCTGAAGATGAACACGATCGCCGGCAGCAGCCCGGCCCGGTCCAGCGTCTCGATCACCTCGGGCCGGCTGGGCACGTCGATCCGGCTGCGTGGCCGGCGTTGTCCGCGCGCCGGCCGGCGATCGTCATGGATCCGCGCGAATCGTGCTTCCTCGGACGCGAGCCGGGTCAGTTCGGGATTGACGTCATCGGCATCGTCGGTGAACAAATCATAGAGCCGGCGGCCGACAAGCACGGACTGCCACAGCGGCACCGGACGATGCTCTTCAACGATGACCGTGGTGTCGCCGCGCACCTCTTGCAGCCACTCGCCGAACTCCTCGGCATTGCTGACCGTCGCCGACAGCGAGACGAGAGTCACGCGGTC
>Ga0207705_10002981_pt1 | contig 12927 bp, 13 predicted proteins | sample KBSC13metaG_FD_184314 | JGI IMG/M metagenome (GOLD analysis project Ga0207705, IMG submission 184314) | Corn rhizosphere microbial communities from Kellogg Biological Station, Michigan, USA - KBS C1-3 metaG (SPAdes) (version 2) | ecosystem: Host-associated > Plants > Roots > Rhizosphere > Soil ...
GCCCGCGCCGGCCGTGGGCGCGGGCGCCTCCCGATAAGTCATCTCGCGCGTGCCGGTGTAAACGAGCGCTTTCATGTCGTCATCCGGCGGTGTACCCGCCGTCCACGAAGAGGGTCTGGCCGGTCACGTAGTCCGAGGCGCGGCTGGCGAGGAAGAGTACCGTGCCCCACAAATCCCTGGCGTCGCCATTGCGCTTCGCGAAGGTGAGGTCCGCCAGCTCCGCCCAGCGCTTGGGGTCGCTCGCAAGCGGCGCGGTGAGCGGCGTGGCGAAGAAGCCGGGCGCGATGGCATTCGCGTTCACGCCATGCGGGGACCAGGCCTGCGCCTGCGCGCGCGTGAGCTGCATGAGCCCGCCCTTCGAAGCTCCGTAGGGCGCGCCGTTGTGGAATGCGCGCACCGACTGGAGCGACGCGATGTTGATGATGCGCCCCCATCCGCGCTCGATCATCGCGGGGGCCAGCGCCTGCGCCATGAAGAACGGCGCATCGAGGTTGATGCGCATCGTGGCGTCCCAATCCTCTTCGGTCACCTCGAGGATCGGCTTTCGCGGATTGATCCCCGCGGCGCAGACGAGGATGTCCGGTGGGCCGAATGCCTGCGCGCTCTCGACCGCGCAGGCCTTGAGCGCTGCACGATCGGCGAGGTCCGCCGCGAGACTCGCCGCACGGCCGCCGGAGCGCTCGATCTCCTCGCGCGCCGCGACCAGCTCGGTCGCACGCCGCGCGACGAGCACCACCGCCGCGCCGGCCGCTGCCAGCACCGTTGCGATGCTGCGCCCGAGCCCCGAGCTCGCGCCGGTGACCATGGCGACACGTCCCTGCAAGTCGAAGAGCGTGTTGACCGCCATCGCCGTCAGCTCTCCACCGGCGCGCCGACCGTGAAGCGCTCCTCCGGAAAGTACTTCGCCAGCCGGTCGTCCGCCGTGCGCGCATGGGCCTCCATGCCTTCCAGGCGCGAGATGCGCGCCGTGACCTGCGCGATATCGCGATTCGCCTCGCGCGTCATGCGCTGCCACGTGACGGTCTTCAGGAACTTGTGCACCGAGAGCCCACCCGAATAGCGGGCTGCGCCCTTCGTAGGCAGGATGTGGTTCGGGCCCGAGGTCTTGTCGCCGAACGCGACCGTGGTCTCCTCGCCGAGGAAAAGCGAGCCGTAGCACGTGAGGCGCGCAAGCCACCAATCCAGGTCGCGCGCGTGGACCTCGAGGTGCTCGGGCGCGTAACCGTCGGAGGCCTGCGCGATCTCCTCGCGCGATTCGGAGACCACGACCTCGCCGTAGTCGCGCCACGCCGCTCCGGCCGCGTCGCGCGCGGTGGGCGGAAGCTTCTCGATGTACCTGGGCACCAGGTCGATCGCACGCACGGCGAGCTCGCGCGAGGTGCTCATGAGCCAGGCGGGAGACTCGTGCCCGTGCTCGGCCTGCCCGACCAGGTCCGAGGCGACGATCTCCGGATCCGCCGAATCGTCCGCGATGATGGCGACTTCGGAGGGACCCGCGAAGACGTCGATGCCCACGCGGCCGAAGAGCATTCGCTTGGCTTCGGCGACGTATTTGTTGCCTGGGCCCACGATGATGTCCGCGGGCTTGCCGGTGAAGAGCCCGTACGCCATGGCAGCGATGGCCTGCACGCCGCCGAGGGTCATGATCACGTCGGCGCCGGCCGCGCGCATCGCATACAGCACGTGCGGGTGGATGCCCTCGCCGCGAAAGGGCGTGGAGCATGCGACCACGAACGGCACGCCGGCCGCCTTCGCCGTCGCGATCGCCATGTATGCCGAGGCGATGTGCGCATAGCGGCCCGTGGGCACGTAGCAGCCCGCGACGTTGACCGGAATGAGGCGCTGGCCGGCGATGAGGCCCGGATGCACCTCCACCGAGAATTCGCACGTCGATTCGCGCTGGGCCTCGGCGAAACGGCGCACGCGCGCCGTCGCGAACTCGATGTCGCGCCGCACATCGGCCGGCACGTCACGCAGGCGCCGCTCGATCGCCTCGGGCGTCATGACGATGTCGCCGGTCCAGTGATCGAGCTTGGCCGCGTACTCGCGCACCGCCTGCTCGCCGCGCCGCTCGATCTCGGAGAGCATCTCCTCGACCACGCGGCGCGCGGCGCCGGTTTCGGTTTCGGGCGACTTGCTCGCCCGCTTCAGGTATTCCAGGGGCATGGCGGCCTCGCGGATGAAAGCGCTTTCAGGCGCACCGTAATGCGGGAACTCTCCCGAGTCAATGTGCAGCGCAGCAAGTCTTGCAACCGCTTTCATCGCTGCGTATCCTCGGCCCAATGGCGACAAAGCGTCCTGCCCGGCTGGAAGACGTCGCGCGCGCGGCGGGTGTGTCGCTCGCGACGGCCTCGCGCGCGCTGGGCAGCCCCGAGCTCGTCCAGGCGCAGACGCAGGAGCGCGTGCGGCGCGCGGCCGAGATGCTGGGCTACGTTCCGCACGGTGCTGCGCGCGCGCTCGCCTCCCGACGCTCGCGCACCATCGGCGCCGTGCTGCCGACCATCGACAATCCGATCTTCGCCTCGGCCACGCAGGCCCTCGCGCGTGAGCTCGCCCGTTCCTCGTACACGCTACTGCTTGCGAGCGATGAATACGATCCCGCGATCAGCGTGAGCGCGACACGCGCGCTGATCGAGCGCGGCGTGGACGGCATCGTGCTCGTGGGCCTCGACCACCCGCCGGAGCTTTTCCATGCGATCTCGCAGGCGGGCGTGCCCTACGAGCTGCTGTGGACCCTCGACCACGGGCGCTCCCACCACTGCATCGGCTTCGACAATCGCGCGGCCAGCGCGGCCTGCACGCGGCACCTGCTCGAGCTGGGCCACCGCCGCTTCGCGATGCTGACGGGGCACCTGCAGCACAACGATCGGGCGCGCGATCGCCTGGCCGGCGTGCGCGATGCGCTCTCGGCTCGCAAACTCTCCCTGCCCGACGAGCGCGTGGTCGAGACGCCGTTCACGCTCCAGGGCGGGCGCGAGGGCTTCCGGGCGCTCTGGGATCGATTCGGAAGCGATGGACTCACGGCGCTCGTCTGCGGCAACGATCTCATCGCGGTCGGCGCCTTGATGGAGTGCGCCGCGCAAGGGGTCGCCGTGCCGCGCCAGCTTTCCGTGGTGGGCTTCGACGACATCGATCTCGCGTCCGAATACACGCCGCGGCTCACTACGGTGCGCGTGCCTTCCAGCGACATCGGGCGGCTTGCGGCTGAGCGGCTGCTTGCGCGCCTCGCGGGCAAGCGCGTGCCCCGCGTGCAGGCGATCGAGGCGGAGCTGGTGGTTCGCGACAGCACCGCGAAGCCGCCGGGTTGCCGGCCGCCACGGTCACGCGCGGGGCGCTGAAGCCTTCCTCGCCTTCGCGCGAAAACGGGAGCGCGGCTTCTGCGCCGACACGAGAAAGGGATTCACGATCTCCGACTCACCGAACCGGCGGCCATGCTGCAGGTCCTCCGTGAAGAGGATGTCGCATCGTGCCTCCCTGGTGGCCTCCACGATCAACGCGTCCCAGATGTTGAGCGAGTTCTCTTGCTGCAAGGAGATGCCACGCAACAGGAGGTCGATGGTTTGCGGCACAGGATGACGGTCGCCCCATTGGCGCACGAGGTCCCGCGCCTGTGCTTGTCCGAGGACCTTCTTCCGCACCGCGGTGGAATAGAACTCGGCAAGCACCTGGGCGCTCACCACGAACTCGTCCTCGGCAATCGCCTGCTCGATGAGATCGCTCGCAACTTCACGCTTTCGCGCGTCTACATCAGGGCGCCATCGATCGAAAGGGTGATGTTGGCCATCGTGCGCCTCGCAACTTGTTACACGGAATCAGTGTGGCACCTAACCCGTGTGCGTTCGGCCGCTCAGGCCGTTACCGATCTTCGGGCGGCGGGAAACCTCCTGTAGCTCAGCGCCCGGCGAACACGATCTCATCCACCGCAATCTCGCCAGCCCAATGTCCACTCACCCGCCAGCCGACGGCCGCATACAGCTGCGGCAGAGAGGGCCGAAAGACCGCGGAATGCATCGAGCCACACCAACCCGGAGGCAAAGGCGCTTCACCTTGGAGGCACGCCAACGCGACGAGGCGCTCCGGATGCTTGGCAGGATCCAGTGGAGCGCCGAGGTAGGCAAATGGCTCGATGATGTTTGATCGCGCTGCCAATCGATACCACCACGCTACTCGCGCCATCGAAATGTCACCCTCAATGTCGGAATTCACCGTCTCGTAGAGATAAATTATGCCGCCGGCGTCGGGGACCTCGATGTTCAGCAACAAACAGCCTGGTGAGTTTGGCCCTTGTTCCGGCGATATGGATGCTTTCAGCGTCGCGTTGTATACACCTACCAGCCAAGCTCCGTATCCACCGTCGAAAGTGGTGTAGTCGAAGAACTGCTGCCGCGATAATTTCATGGCCGTGAAAGGGCCATCTCCGAAACGCGCCACTGTACGACCGTGCTTCGGAGGACCGAGTTGAATCCCCATTCGTCGATCGCACTTTCAGCCGCCTTGATTGCATCCCCGGTCTCGCGCTCCCTGAGGATGGGCGTGCGGAGGAGAAAGTGTCGACCAATCAGCTGCTCCGGATTACTGCCGTACTTGTTCAGTAGGGCAATCGCGTCCGTCACGACGGGCTCTACCTTAAAGCTGACAATGATCACGCCAGCCTCAGCGGGGCGAATGATGTCTCCTGCGGTCCAGCCCTGCAGAACCTGGAGCGCGGCTTTCGACCAGTCAGGAAAATTCGGATCGCCAAGTCCCGCCACGGAAAATGGCACTGACAACCCCAGTAAGTCCTTTCGACCGACATCGAGAACCCAAACAAATGTCGGTGTAAAAGCGACAACGTCGGCACCACTCCCACTCTTGCCCACGCCGCGAACGTAATAAACCTGGACTCGTGACGGTGCAGCATTTATACCCGCTGCTGAAATCGCATGCTTCACCGCCTTGTCAAAATTAAGTGCGAAGTAACCGGGGGCCTGCGCGGTTGCTCCACGGATCACGTCGGCCCGCGCAACAGCACCAGCCAATTCGGGACTCATGTCGAAAATGCCTCCACCGGATTCAATTTCACGTCTCATGGCGCACCGCTCGAACAATGCGGGCGAGTCGATTTCCAAGTTGGCAGCGACCAAGTCGGTCACTTCAGCTCTCAGTTCGGAACTCCACGGACACCATCTTGAGTGCGGTAGCATCTGGCCGCCGACTTCGTCGATGTGCGCTTCGATGTACGCCATATGTGCATCGCACACCTCGATGGATTGCTCGAAGAAGTAGACCGAGTCGGGCCTGAGATGAAAGTGCCAGTTCCGGTTGTATTCGACGAGATGCGGCTCAATGATTCCACCCGGATGGACTCGGTCCGTGATCTGTCCGCTCAATACGGCGCGGGCATGCTGGATTACCGAGCTCGCATCGACTCTGAATACAAACGGCAATGGCAGGAAGGGCTGCGTAAATGCGAAAAACGCCGCCTCCTCTTCGGTCTGACTGTTGCCGGGCATATGAGAAGCTGGTCTGGACCGCGTTGATCAAGCGGACACTAATGCCAGTCTCCGCATTCCGATCCGAGGTCGCCGGAAACCCGCACCTGATCGGCCCACTGACGCCCCTTCTGGATCAGACAGGCCTTCAACGCGGATTCAAATGCGGCGGCACCCGCTGAGGGTGATGCAATCACCCCAGTGATCGCCCCGATCACAGCTGCGCTTTTCAAGCAGTCCTCGATGTCCGCGCGCGCCCCGGTTGGATAGCAGACGTGCACGTAGACGAACTTCGTGCAGGTTCGCTGGTACACCCTTGGAATATCCGCACAAACTCGGCCGATCGGCCATCCCAGGTCCCGGCATTCTGTGACCATTTCAGTCTTTGTTTCGGGCCAATTTCCTATTTCAACCAACCGGAAGTCCGCGCATTCGATGCCCTCTCTCACTGCAGGAGTCACGCGGAAGTTTGGTAACGCAGAGGAGCCGCCAGATGAGCTGACGTGCTTCGCATTGATGCGCTGCAAGTCGTCCTTCGAAGCAGCAGGAAGCGAGATCTTAATAGGCAGCTCAACGGGGTGATTATTCGTGTTTGCCATGCTTGTGCGCTCCTTCTGATACTGGTTATTGGAGACCTATGGCGCCTTGTGTCTCGCGCGGATCGTCGACCATACAAAATCCAACTGACCAAAAAGTACGTTGCCGCTCGCATCAATGAACCATGCAGACTGGGGCGGGCCAATGGAACCGTGACCGTCTGGTTCGAACACATCGAGTTGCTGACCACCCTTGCTACGCGAGGCGCGAGAGTGGCAGGTTATGCACGAAGAAGTACCCTGGAACCCGCGCTCTATCTCGGAATTCGCAAGTCGTGTTGGAACGCCTTGTGACGACACGAAATCGGTCTGCGTGCCGCGCAACCTGAAGTATTGCCATTTCGTACCTTCAAGCGTGATGTTCTTCGGTGCGAGGCCGCAGTCGTGAGGGAACGACGGGCATGCAAACGCATCACGGGACTTGAGCAGCCAGGGTTCGTTACCTACACGACTCGGATTCTCCACGTGCTCGAAGGTGGCCCAAAACCAATTCGGCAAATCCTTGGTTGTAAAGTGAAGCGCGGTCAGCCCGAATATCCTCTTCGCACCATCGGCGCCAACAACCTCAACGGTGTGATAACGCTCGACGTCGGTTTTAGATATCTCCCGCCACTGCGCCTTGACCTCCTTGGCGCCCGGCGGAAATGCAATCGCCGGAACCTTGGCCGCAGCGGCCATTTGCCCTTCGACATTGAAGAGCTCATTACGCGTCACGAATTCGTACGCGGCTTGGTTAAGGCGAGTCTCGTTGCCGGTTCCCGACTTCGGATCGAACAGCGGGATGGCCTTTCCCGTTTCGAGGCGGCGCACAAGCTGTTGTAGCGGGAGTGCGTCGAAACGATTTCGCCCGGCCGCGTCTGCCGCTGCAGGAGCAAGACCCGACCACGGACCCGGGTCGTGCCCGCTATCCAGATAGGTCGCGCGCGCATTGGCCCAAGTCTCCCAAACCACCGTGCCGGGAGCCCCGAACGGTCGCTTGGAATCGGCTTGCCGGTTTGCGATATCTGCGGGCCAGCTTATTGCGACGAAAACGCGCCACGCGTATTCATCGGGGGTCACGACTGCCGCGGCGCTGTCCTGAGGGTCGGTCCAAGGACTGCTCCAGTCCACGCCGTAAGAACAGGCCGGGATCGCGGACGCAAGAAGCGCGGCGATCACTAATCGCAGCATTTCTGCTCCTTTCAGCGCGCTCTAAGGACGTTTGCCGTCAGCAATCCAACGGCGAAATAGATCGACTTGAGAGTCTGGCCATGCACTGTCGCACGGCATATCCCCGCTGCTGAGGCGGTCCAAAATGTCGTCCGCCCTCGCACTGACCGTTCCATAGTCACCCAGGTCCATGCCACGAGCTCGTTTCATCGCAGCAATGTCGCTATCCCGGAAAAGCGGCCGAATATCTGCCGCAAAGCTAACGGAGCCGTCCATCTAGAGGTGCCGTGCTGTGCGGATGGCAATAAACACATCGCTATCCTGAATACCTTCGATCCGTGCCATTGTTATTCCTTGCATCTGTCCGGAGTGGAGCGGCGCCAGAATATCCGAGGCGTACCCCGCTTTTCCCCACCTATGCAGGTAGGTTTCCTCGCATTACTAGGCTTATTCGATTGATGACCGGAGAAGGTCCTCGGTCTAAGTCAGCACGTAGACAGCGTTTGAGACCTGGAGGTGGCTAAAGTCCGCCGGAGCACCGGTTCCTAAGCGCAGATTAGTTTTTTGAGGCCCCCTGTTACCTGCTTATTAGGGAAGCAGAGCCGTGAAGCGATCTGCTTTCGAGCGAGGGACGGGGGCCTATTCCTTTGGTGGCGCATCGCGAACTGGTAGCCGAAGACGCAGCCCCAATCGTGCAGCATGAGGATGACCTTGCGGCTGGGGGACGTGCGCTCGGCGATGTCCTTCACGATGGCGATCGTCTCCTCGAGCGAGTACGCGCGGCGGGGCTTGGTGACGTCGAAGCCCGGCAGCGTATGAACCGCACGTGGAGCGCTGTGGGGCCGAGGGCGCGACTTATTGGGCGGCGCGGACTAGCAAGCGGTAGGGCTGCGAAGAAGGCGCCGCTGCTCTCAGCGCATTTTTGGCAAAGCGAAAGGTGACACGGTGCGGGGTGACCCGAATCGCCCGTTTGCATTCGCCTGATCCAACGGATCACTTTTTCGATCCAGTGGATCACGCAACTAGTTGTGTTTCCTATGAGGTTTCTTCATCCGGACTAAACCCGTTGCGACGATAAAAGGCTGGCAAATGTGAGTCACCCCTTGACGAGACTCCTAAACGCGCGTTAAGTCGCGGGCACGATTGCAACGCCGGTCGACACGGAGGGGGGCATGAGCGCACTTGTCGTAATGCGACCGTTCGCGGCCGCGGCATTCTTCATTGCAGCTTCATCATGGGGCCAGGAAATCAGCAGACCGCTGGTGCGTCCCGCTGTCAAAGCCAAGACCGCGAGCGAGCACACGCGCGATTTGGCCGCGGTGCGACCGCTGCAAGCTTGGAGTGAAGGCGATCCGGTTCGAGAAAAAGACGACTTGCGCGCCACCGGGCCCGCCATGGGAACAGAGCGCGCCAAGCAGCCCGACGCGCTTCTGAAGCGTGAGAACGGAGCTCGGCGCGCGGCCGCCGCAGTCCCCGCAAAAATCGGCGCCTCCTTCGCCGGCATTCCGTCCACTGGCTGGGTTCCTCCCGATGCCATCGGCGCGGTCGGTCCCAAGCATTACATCCAGATGGTCAATTCCGCATTCGCCATCTACGACAAGCAGGGAAAGCTGCTGGCCGGACCCGCGGAAATCAATTCGCTGTGGAAGGGTTTCGGCGGGCCCTGCGAAAAGGACAATGACGGCGACCCGGTCGCCCGCTACGACCATCTCGCGGACCGATGGTTGGTGAGCCAGTTCGCGCTTGACGATTACATGCAGTGCATCGCGATCTCGCGAGGCCCGGATCCCGTCAGCAGCGGCTGGTACCTGTACGCGTTCCCCACGCTCGACGCTTCCGGCAAAAAGGTCTCATCGGACTATCCGAAGCTTGGCATCTGGCCCGACGCCTACTACATGTCGACCCAGCGTGGATTTCCGGACGGCGGAATCGACGTGTGGGCTTTCGAACGCGAGCAGATGTTGGCCGGGAAGCCCGCGCGGCAGGTGCAGTTCGCGGTGGGAGCGCCATCTATCGTGCTGCAGCCGAGTGATCTCAACGGCAAAGCGCCCGCGGCCGGAACTCCCAACTTCTTCATCCGGCCGATGGACGGCAAGCGGTTCGGCGGCGACGACCGCATCGAAATTTACGCGTTCACGGTCGACTGGAAAAAGCCCGCGTCTTCCACGTTCAAGTCCCTCTCGAGGCTGAACACGACGGCATTCGACTCGGTCCTCTGCTCCAATGACTTGAACGGCGCTTGCGTGCCCCAACCCAACACCACGGTGAAGCTGGAGACGCTCTCCGTGTGGCCGATGTTCCGCGCCCAGTATCGCAACTTCGACTCCTACGAGACGCTGCTTCTCAACCACACCGTGAACGCGGACGGAAAGGGGACCGCGGGCATCCGTTGGTACGAATTGCGGCGGGAGAATGGAAAGGCCTGGAGCATTTACCAGGAAGGCACCTATTCCCCGGACGAGACGCATCGCTGGATGGGAAGCATGGCGATGGACGGCGCCGGGAACATCGCCTTGGGCTACAGCGTGGCGGACCAGAAGACATATCCCGGCCTTCGCGTCGCGATTCGTCGCGCTTCGGCCGCGAAGGCGACGTTCGAAAGCGAGACCGTCGTGAAGGATGGCGGCGGATCGCAAACGTACGGCAAATCGCGCTGGGGCGACTATGCATCCATGGATGTGGATCCCGATCGCCCGTGCACTTTCTGGTACACCTCGCTGTATTACGACAAGACGTCGGTAGCCGGCTGGAAAACGTGGATTGCGGAGATACAAGCACCCTCGTGCAATAAGTGAACGGCTCGGAAGCGCCCGCGTCAAATGGTTGAATCGAAGCGAGAACACACCGTGATCGATATCAAACCGCTCCAGGCTCTTGCTGTCATTGCATCCGCATCGGCAGCCGCGGCCGGGCTCCCGGACAAGCTTTCTGGGTCCCCGCCGGGGCCGTCCATTTCGCCGCCCAACGTGAGCGCGCCAGTGACGCCGGCACAGACGGACGCCGATAGACATTCGCTCACGCCAGCCCGCAAACTGGGTAAGGAAGTGAAGGAGAGGCCGGATCTGAAGAAATCTCCACGGCCGACGGGTAACGAAGGGGCGGGCCAGAGCAAGAAAGGAAAGACAGACAAGAACTGCGACGACAAAAATTGATTCTCGCGGGGCGGTCGCTTAGCCGCCGCGATGAGGGAGAAGAACATGAAAAAATGCAGCGCAGTCGCAGCCGCGATGCTATCGATCGCGCTGGCCGGCTGCGGCCATACGCTCGTACGCTCGGATCCCATTACGACGAAGCCGGACGACGTCAGCGGCGACGCGGAACGCGGCGGCCTCGTGTATTCCCTGCCCATGACCGTGGTATCGGTAACGGGCACCATGGACAGCAACAAAAACGTGACTTATGCGGTCACGCCTTCGATCCTTCCCGATCCGCTTGCCCGCTATCGCCTCAAATTCGTCAACAACGGGTGGGCCGACGAGGACCTGAACCTCGGCGTGGACAATAACGGCCTGCTCACATCGACAAAGGCGAACGCGTTCGACCGCACCGGCGACATCATCGTCGCAGTCGCCAAGACCATCGTCGCGGGACAGCAGCCGTCATCCACTTTGGCGCCGTCCAGGGCCACAGCGGCGCCGAGCCCGGACAATTATCCGTTCACCGTGATACTCGACGCGGAGGAGTTTGTATCGGGCAAGGACATCGATCTGCCGGACGGCATGGTCATTCGAGTGACGAACTCGCCGAAATTCGGGCAGCAGCCAGAGAGCAGGGCTTGCAACTTTTCGGTCTGCTTTCGGACCGTGGTGCCCGTCCGCGCGCGAATCGTCCGCAAAGGGGCCAATGCCGGCGACCGGGTGAACGATTTCGCGTTCGTGGCGATCGATCCCAATTCGACCGAGGGCGTGGACCTGAAGACCGCAACCCTCGTCAACCGAACCAATACCCTGACGTTCAATAGCGGGCTCATCAACAGCGTGCAGATCAACGAGCCGAGCACGGCGCTCGCGCTCGTGAGCCTGCCGCTCACGGTGCTGAAAGCTATCCTCCAGGTGCCCGCCGAGTTGCTCTCGCTCAAAATCACCAACGTCACGGACCAGGCGTCGCTCCTGCAGCAGCAAGCCAACGTGATGACGCAGATGAAGGCGCTCATCGATGCGCAGAAGGCTTTGGATGCGGCGCGTGGGACCGGAGGCGCTAACCGCGCGGTGACGGGAACGGGCGCCGCCCCATAAGCGACGACGAACACGCCAGGCGAGGCGTGAGCTCGCGTGGCAGCCGATCTACCGGAGCTGGCGGCAGGGCTTCCGCGACGGTAACTTCATTTGATGGTGGGTGCCCGAAATCAGCAGTTTGCATTCGTCTAATCCACTGGATCACCACGCGCACGGCCAGGAGCCCGGCCTAAGGGCTATCAGGTCCAGACAGCCAGCCGCTCACCACCTCGTTGAAATGCCGCGGCTGCCCAGTCATCACCCAATGGCCCGTCTCGAATGCATGGACTTCATTGCCGGGCCGCGCGGCGAGCGCCTCGGCCCACGCGGGTGAATGGAAGAGGAACGGCTTGCGATTGCCGTAGATGAAGAGCATCGGCACCAGCGGCTCGAATTTCACCATCTTGAAGTACAGGCCACGCGGCTTGAACCACGCGATGTAATACGGGTAATCCATGCGCGAGTCGATGAAGCGCGGATCCGACGGGCAGCGGATCGTGCGCACCATCCAGCGCGTCATCCAGCCGCCCGCGCGGCCGCCGATGCGCCACGCGATCGCGAGCCACAGCTGGTAGGCGACGATCATCGCCTTGGCCTTGGCGCTCAACGATCGAAGGTGCTCGCGCGAGCCCGCGTCGCCGATGTCCACGCCGACGATCTTCGAGACGAGCTCGGGATGCCGCATCGCGAACTGGTAGCCGAACACGCAGCCCCAGTCGTGCAGCATGAGGATGACCTTGCGGCCGGGGCACGTGCGCTCGACGATGTCCTTCACGATGGAGATCGTCTCCTCGAGCGAGTACGCGCGGCGCGGCTTGGCAATATCGAAGCCCGGCAGCGTGAAGCGCACGCAGCGGTAACGGTCTTTGAAGAATTCGGCTTGGGCGCCCCACAGGCGGTAGGTGTCGGGCCAGCCGTGGATCATGACGATCGATTCGGGGCCGTCGCCTTCAATCAGGACGTCGAGGCCGTCGATCTCGAGCGACATGATGTCTGCTGCTTCAGGACGCCAGCAATTTCCTGGCGGTCTGCGCTGGCGAGAGTACCTCCACGCCGTCGATCACCTTGCCGTATAGCGGGCCGAAGTGCGTCTTGTCTCCAGTGACAAGAATGTCGCATTTCAGCGCTATCGCCGCCTCCATCACCGGCTTGTCCTTGGAAGGTAGCGGTAACGACACATGTGTGCGAACCACGGCCGGGCCGGGAGAAAGAGAGACGATCCGCAATAGCGCGTCCAGTTGAATGGCCGCTTGCGGGACCTTGAGCAACAGATTGCGCCGTGCTTCCTCGACAACGTAGTCGTCGGCCCGCAGCTCATGGCCAGCGTGCATGAGCGAGCTGAGCAACTCTCGCATCGGCCCCGCGCTCTTGGCAGCCGAAAACAGCACGTTGGCGTCGAGAAAAAGCCGCATGCGGACACGCTCAACGCGTGCGCCTGGCCTTCTTCTTTGAAAGCACCTTCGCCAGGTCCTGCTCCGCTTCTTCGAACTCGCGGAG
>Ga0207705_10002982_pt1 | contig 12925 bp, 9 predicted proteins | sample KBSC13metaG_FD_184314 | JGI IMG/M metagenome (GOLD analysis project Ga0207705, IMG submission 184314) | Corn rhizosphere microbial communities from Kellogg Biological Station, Michigan, USA - KBS C1-3 metaG (SPAdes) (version 2) | ecosystem: Host-associated > Plants > Roots > Rhizosphere > Soil ...
CCGATCTTATGCAGAGCGTAGATCCACGATCTTTCGTAACGCTCCAGGTTCATGGTTGGAGACATAGGCTTTGATCTGCTCTGCACACGCTTCCTGTGTCGATGCTGCGCTATCGACTTCCAGGTCGTATATGCCGATCTGATGCACGGTGTGAAACTGCTCCCGGACAAGCCCCAGGGTTCTGTCACCCCGCTCTTGCTCCCGGCGCTCTGCCACCTCTTGCGGGCAACGCACCCCGATGAGGAAGGCTCTGGAAGGCGCCAGCATCTCTGCGCAGAGGGCCATCCACTCAGGGCGTTCGATCGCCTGATCGGCGATCACATAGTTTCCGGAAGCGGCCAGCGCGACGACGCAGCCGTAGTAGCCCTGCCGCAGATTGCTCAGGATCTCCTCCACGCTCCAGCCAAGGCCCTCGCGAAAGGGAGGCAGCAGCGATCTGCGAATGTCTGCGGTGAAGTAGATATAAGGCTCCTCTAACGTCGCTTGCAGCGCTTTGGCGATACTCGTCTTCCCGGCGCTCGACGTGCCATTGAGAAAAATGATGGTAGGAATGCGCATGTCGTCTCCTCCGCTTCCAGCGACTACGGAATGGCGCAACGGTCGCCCGTTTTCTGCTTTCACACACAGGTTCGGTCAATTGTGTCTATGACTAAGGCCGAATCGGGTAAGGACACGAGCCCTTTCTCTCCTCGTGGGCTTTTCATGCAGGAAAGATAAGGCCATGTGTTCTATTATACTTGTGATCGGATCGTCGGAGACCACGGCAGCCCAAAGACCCACCTTTCGGTTACTGCGGGAAATCCGCGCAGAGTTGCATCCGGACCCCAAATTACATTGCCTGCGTGACTTACGTGCGTTCGACTGGCTCGCAGAGACGCGAGGTGAGCCCATAAGTGGGTCCCGATCGCCGTTTCGTTAGACACATTTCGTTGTCAGTGTTTGTAATGCAATCCTTCACAGGAGAGGAGTTTCTTATCCCATGCACAATCGCAACGCCTTGCTTTTTCTGGCTGCGCTGGCCGCCTATCTGGTTCCTGCTCATAATGCGTCTGCTCAAAACTTGTTCGTCACCAATGTAAGCAATAACACTATTCATCAGTTCTCCCCGACCGGAGTCGATCTGGGCACCTTCGCTTCCACTGGACTGAGCAATCCCAACGGCCTGGCTTTCAACAGCAATGGGGATCTCTTTGTTGCCAATAACGCTAACCACACAATTCATAAATTCTCCTCGATCGGCGTCGATTTGGGCACGTTTGCCACTGTCACGGCTCCGGGAGGAGCTCAACTCCGCGGCCTGACTATCAGCAGCAACGGTAATATCTTTGTCGCTGACAATAACAGCTTCGACGGCATCCATCAGTTCTCCGCGACCGGAGTCGATTTGGGCATCTTTGCTAATTCGGCGAGTGGAGTGAGTCTCGCCGAAGATCTGGCTTTCAACAGTAGTGGGGATCTCTTCGTGGCCAATTTCGGCAACAGTACGATCCATAGATATTCGTCGACGGGAGCGAACCTGGGGACGTTTGCCTCTACGGGAGTAAACTTACCTGTTGGCCTGGCTTTCAATAGCAGTGGGGATCTCTTTGTCGCTAATCTCGCCACCGCCACGATCAATAGGTTTTCCCCGACCGGAGCCGATTTGGGCATCTTTGCCTCGACTGGATCGAATGGCCTGAATGGTCTCGCTTTCGATAGGAGCGATAATCTCTTCGTTACCGGTAATAACACCATCCATGAGTATTCTCCCACGGGAGCCGACTTGGGTATTTTCGCTGCCAGCGGGCTGAATGGACCACAGTTCCTGGCTTTCCGCCCTGGGCCTGCTGCTACTCCCGAACCAGGTAGTATCGCGTTGTTGGTAGGCTTATTGGCGTCGGGCAGCGTATTTGCGGCACGTCGACGTCGCTAATTGTGTCCAAATCGCGATATGGTCCGTACAAACCACTCCTATAGATCGTCATCTCCGAATTTTGGCGAATGGCTTGCGCCAGCGCGGGAACTCCTTGATGGTCTGGAAGCCGACGGCCTGATATAACCGCCAGGCTTCCGTGGGGTTCTCAAGCCAGGTGTTTATTCGAATGACGCCTACATTACCTGCCAGAAGCTCCGCCAGCGCGGAGGTGAGGAGCGCCTTTGCCACTCCCTTGCGGCGGTGGGTGTGCGCGACGGAGACCTCGTAGATGTCCGCGATGTTGTTTTGCACACGGCAGAGCACCACGCCTGCAATGCGCGTCGGTTCCCACGCGGCGAACCAGAGGGACGGATCGGCGGAGACGCTCTCGAAATAGCGGCGGTAGTGGTCCTCGGTCGCGACCTGTCTGCCCCAGTTATCCGAACCATGAACGTAGTAGGCGTCGCCGATACACTGCCATAACGCCAGATGGTGTTCCGGGAGAACCGGTCGGAGCGTCAATCCCGGTGGCAGAGGGGAGACGGAGAGCGTCTGAGTGGGTTCGAAACGCATCTCGATCGCGGTATAGACGGTCGAATAGCCCGCCGCCCGCAACAGTCGTTGCGCCGCTACTTCCGTGCCGCTCGCGTTCGCCGCAAATTCGGCATTGCCTGTCGTCCTGTCCTGCGCACTCTTCTCCAGGCACCGCGCTTCCAACCGGGAGAGCAACTCCCTCCCGGCCCCCTGACCACGCGCCGACGGCTTGATCCAGCCCAGATGCAGATAGACCTGTCGCCCGTTCTGCTCTCCCCAGGATTCGAGTGCCTGCCCATACCCGATAACTTCAGAGCCGGACTGTACCACGATCCAGTCGTTTGGATCGGAATTCGCCAGTCTCTTGCGATACCCGTCCATGGTAGGCAGGTACTCAAAACACAGATCGTCCCGCACCCCGTCTGCTTCTCGACAGGCATCATGGACCGCTATCAACGCAGCAGCATCCTCTGGGCCTGTAGTGGCGCGAAATTGTAGGGATTGCATGTCTTCTTCTCCTGAACTATAGTAGCGATGTGTCCTATTCCTATCGCCGTGCTGCCTTCACGCGCTAAATGGGATCGCCCTGAGTGCAGGATAGGAGGGCCACTGTACTGGCTGCTTCTGACAGTAAGGAGGCTGAACTGCGATTTTGACTTCCGCCTGCAATCAGGACGACATCACCACGTCTCAAAGATTGACGAGGTCTGCTGTCCCATATTTTGATGTCGAGGTTAGGCCGATGCACTCTCATGCAAACAGATTGAGCCTTTGGAATAGAGTCCTGCGCCGTTTCGGGTATGTGCCGCCCTCGGAAGACGACCTGTTGCTGCGATCGGAGGTGAATCAATGTATCTCCTGCTTGAAGGCGAACACAAGTCGTTACCGAGAGGTGGGGAGCCTGGATGTCCCGACGTCCGCTCGCACCTGCAATGCATTTGCCTGGCGCTTACTTCAACATCTCACCGAACCGCAAGCTGAGAATGTTTTCTTCTCTCCCTGTGGCATCGTGCTGGCTCTTGCCGTGGCCTACAATGGCGCGTGTGGCGAAACGAAACAGGCGATCGCAACGACCCTGGGTCTGGGAGACGCCTCTTTGGAAGAGGTCAACACGCGGAACGCAAATCTACTGTCGGCGCTCACGAGCGCATATGAGAGTGCCCAGGTCTGTATCGCTACGTCCCTCTGGGGCAAATATCTGGACCGCATGTCGATCGAATTTATTCGAAGCTGCCAGGAGCACTATGACGCCGATGTGCGTGATCTGGCGGAGGGACCGGATGCCATCAATGCCTGGATACACCAAAAGACACAGGGTTTGATCGACGGTGTCGTGGGCAAAATCGAGCCGCTGGTGTACGCGATTGTCATCAATACCGTCTATTTCCATAGTAAATGGGAGACGCCATTTCTTCCTGAAGCGACTCGCGACACGGTCTTTACGATGCAGAACGGACGCAGGCAGGTGTGCCCTATGATGTATCAGAGCGGCAACTACCCCTACCAGCGTACCCAGACATTCCAGGCGGCCCGTCTGCCCTACAAGGACGGCTTCAGTATGGTGGCTTTTCTGCCGAATTCCGGAGTATCCCTGAAGGAGATGCTTGCCGTTCTGACTCAGGATAACTGGGAGAGCCGCCGCGAAAGATTTCGTGACATGGACGGCTCTATTGGTCTGCCCCGATTTCGGTTCGACTACTCTACCAACCTGAAGGAGATCCTGATCCAGATGGGCATGGGAATCGCCTTTGATCCTGCTGCTGATTTTTCCGGTATGTCGCCCGAATTTTACTTAGGCAACATCCAACACAGGGCATTTGTCGAGGTTAATGAGGAAGGCACCACCGCCGCGGCGGTTACGGCAGAAGAACTCTGTGGCTCCTCCGGACCGCCACCGGAGCGTTTTACCCTGATCCTGGATCGACCGTTCTACTGCGCCATTGAGGATGAGCGAACCGGCGCGTTGCTGTTTCTAGGCATGGTAATGAACCCATCCCAAAAATAAAGACGGAGAGTTCGGATGTTCGCTAAGGTTGCGACGACGTTGAAGCGACCAGGAGGAGCGGCGCTGTCTCACGCAGTTCCGGCGCATTGCGAAAATGCTGCGCCCACATCAGTACTGTTTTGCCGTGAAGATCTTTGTGCGTCAGATCAGCGCAGCGTGCCAGTAACAGGCGAACGACATCCGGGCGAAAATTTTTTGCTCCGGCGAACAATGGCGTCTCCCCAGACTATTATGATCGTTAATATCGGCCCCATGATCCAGCAGATCGGTGATCTCTGCCGTACTGCAATGCCTTGCTGAACATGCCCAGATCAGGGGCACACTCAGAATTCTGTTCGTTCCGATCTGGAACGGCTTCACGCTCGCTCCACTCGCCAGATTGGGTCGAACGCTGTCTTGCTGCGATTGTGGAAGAACTAAGGGTTTGACACCTTCCAATGCCTACAGGTTTACTGCCGACAACAAGTCTACGTATGTTGTAAAAAGCACATAGAGAACGGAGCATCATCTAAATTGAATCTGCCTCTTCGAGTGTCGTGACATCGTGGGCCACCTTAAAACTGTCCGTAAAACTTAAGATCGCGCATCTTTGGCAAAGGTGTCGTGTGGCGCCCGAATGTGACCACGAAGGTGGTCACTTGGTTGCGAAGCAACCCTAGCAAAGGACTTCAGTCCATTGTTAGCGGCCATCGCACAGTGAATCATTCAACGCTCTGCCGGTGGCGCTATGCAGATTTAGTTCTCTTAGGCGTTTGATGAGAGGAATGCGGAGGAGGGGTGGGGAACATGGGGGCGAAAGGAGCATTGCCCTACTATGAGTTCTCTCACGCAATCCCCCGCATGGAAGGCGCTGGCGGCGCACCATCAGACCGTGGCATCCCTGGAGATGCGCGATCTGTTTGCGGCCGACCCAAAACGCTTCGAGACCTTCACTCTGCGCTTCAAAGATATTTTGCTGGACTTTTCGAAGAACCGGATCACCATGGAGACGGTGCAACTGCTGCGCGCGCTGGCGACGCAGGCCGATCTCAAGGGATGGACTGAGAAGATGTTCACCGGCGAGAAGATCAACATCACCGAGGATCGCGCGGTGCTGCATATCGCCCTGCGCAACCGCTCCAACCGCCCTATTCTAGTGGACGGTCAGGATGTGATGCCGGAGGTCAATGCGGTGCTGGCGCATATGCGCGAGTTCAGCGAACGGGTGCGCAGCGGCGCGTGGAAGGGATACACCGGCAAACCGATCACGGACATCGTGAACATCGGGATCGGCGGCTCGGATCTCGGCCCCGTCATGGTGACGGAGGCGCTGAAGTTCTACGGCAAGCCTGGCCTCAACGTGCACTTCGTCTCGAATGTGGACGGCACGCATATCGCCAAGACCCTGAAAGTGGTGTCCCCGGAGACCACGCTGTTCCTGGTCGCCTCCAAGACCCTCACCACCCAGGAGACGCTGACCAACGCGCACAGCGCCAAAGACTGGCTGATGCAGTCCGCGCCGGACGAGACCGCGGTCGCGAAACACTTCGTCGCGCTCTCCACGAACGCCAAAGAGGTCGCGAAGTTCGGTATCGATACCGCCAATATGTTCCCGTTCTGGGACTGGGTCGGCGGGCGCTACTCGCTCTGGTCCGCCATCGGCCTCTCCATCGCGCTCTATATCGGCATGGACAACTTCGAAGAGCTGCTGACCGGGGCGTTCGAGATGGACGAGCATTTCCGCACCGCGCCTCTGGAGGAGAACCTGCCCGCGACCCTCGCCCTCATCGGGCTGTGGTACAACAACTTCTTCGACGCCCAGACCGTCGCCATCCTGCCCTACGACCAGTATCTGCACCGCTTCGCCGCCTACTTCCAGCAGGGCGATATGGAGAGCAACGGCAAAGGCGTCGATCGCAACAGCGACCGCATCACCGACTACACCACCGGCCCCATCATCTGGGGCGAACCCGGCACCAATGGGCAGCACGCCTTCTATCAGTTGATTCACCAGGGCACCAAACTGATCCCCGCCGACTTCCTCGCGCCCATCACCAGCCACAACCCGCTCGGAGAACACCACAAGATCCTGCTCTCCAACTTCTTCGCCCAAACGGAAGCCCTCATGAAGGGCAAGTCCGAGGCCGAGGTTCGCGCGGAACTGACGGCCTCCGGAATGAGCGGTGAGGCATTGGAGAAGCTGGTCCCGCACAAGGTCTTCACCGGCAATCGCCCGACCAACTCCCTCTTCTTCCAGGAACTGACGCCCCGCACGCTCGGCTCACTCATCGCCCTCTACGAGCACAAGATCTTCACGCAGGGCATTCTCTGGAACATCAACTCTTTCGATCAGTGGGGGGTCGAACTCGGCAAACAACTCGCCAAAGCCATCCTCCCCGAACTCGAAGACGACGCAGCCGTCACCTCCCACGACTCCTCCACCAACGGCCTTATCAACTACTATAAGGCGCATCGGCGTTAACCTCGACCCTGGTCCAGCAGCCCTTTCTAACCTCGGTTAGAAAGGGCTGCTTCATGTTGTTCGGACGCCAACCTTTGCGGACAGATCCCGTATTTTGCTTCAATTCACCTTGTATTTGTCACGAGTGATATATAGGGTTCAGGAGAAAGAGTAGGGACGCCATGAAGCCAACCTGGAATGAAAACGTCGCGCCCATCGGCGGGGATGCGAATCGCAGGCAGTTTCTGCAGACGGCCCTCTTGATGGGGGCGGGAGTGGCGGCAGGAGCGGGAGCCGAGGCCGCCGACAGGCAAAACGACGCGCCGATGCCCACGCTGCAGCCCTTGCCGATGATCAACACCGGTTCGGGGCAGATCCCGCAGAAGCCGTTCGGCAAGACCGGAGTCCACGTCTCCATCCTCGGGATGGGCGGGCATCACCTCGGCGACGCAAGTTCTGCGGAGGAGGCGACGCGACTGGTGCAGACCGCGGTCGATGCCGGAATCACCTTCTTCGACAACTGCTGGGAGTACCACAACGGCAGAAGTGAGGACTGGCTGGGGCGCGGTTTGGCGGGACGCCGCGATAAGGTGTTTCTGATGACCAAAGTCTGCACCCACGGCCGCAGCGGTCAGTTCGGACTGCAGATGCTGGAGGAGTCGCTGCGGCGTCTGCAGACCGACCACCTCGACCTCTGGCAGATCCACGCGATCACCTACGACAACGATCCGGCCCTCGCCTATGCCAAGGGCGGCATTCTGGAGGCGATGGCGAAGGCGAAGAAGCAGGGCAAAGTCCGCTTTGTCGGGTTCACCGGCCATAAAGATCCGGGGATCCATCTGGAGATGATCAAGCGGGGTTTTCCGTTCGACTCCGTGCAGATGCCCTTGAATCCGTTCGACGCCAACTTCCTCAGTTTCCATCGGCAGGTTCTGCCGGAGCTGGCCAAACGTGGCATCGCTGCCCTGGGAATGAAGCCGATGGGCGGTACGGGAGACTCCATCAAGCGCGGTATCGTGACGCCGGAAGAGCTGCTGCGCTATGCCATGAGTCTGCCGGTCGCGACCACGATCAGCGGTATGGACAAGAGGGAGGTGCTCAACAAAAACATCGCTCTGGCGCGCGACTTCCAGCCGATGTCGCGTTCTGAGATGCAGTCGCTCGAACAGCGCTGCGCGCCGACCTCGGGAGACGGACGGTTTGAACTGTACAAAGTCTCGATCAAATACGACAACCCCGAAACACGCCGTCCGCACGGTTTCCCGCAGGATCCGCAGAGCAAGGAGAACCAGGAAGCCCTGCAGGGACAGGGCCTCTCGGGCCAGGATGAGAGTCTGATTCCACACTGATGGGTTCTGATGAGAGAAGGGATGGGATACGTGATCGTGACCGCGAAGGAAATCCTTCACGCGGAAGTGAAGGATTTGGGGTGCCCGTAGGGCTTCCGACTTCACTCGGCGCGAAGCGCCCGAGCGAAGGACTTCAGTCCATTGCTAGGTCTGAAGCGCGCGAAACGGAAAATGAGGCAGAGAGATGACAGCAGAGAACAAGACCGGGGAAAAGACGCAGAATCGTCCGCAGAATCCCCACAGACGGCAGTTTCTACAGGCGGGATTGACCGGTGCAGGCATCGCACTCGGCGAAACGCTGGCGTCGGCCCAACAGACGCAGCAGAAAGCGACGCCTCCGAAACCGGAAGGCGAGGGAACGACCATGCCTTCGGCCTTTGCGGGACAGAACGTGATGAACCACTCGACAGCGCATCCGGCAGCGCTCGCGCCCCTGGCGATGACGAACACCGGCCCCGGCCAGATCCCGAAGAAGCCGCTGGGCAAAACCGGCGTCAACGTCTCGATCATCGGAATCGGCGGATCGACGCTCGGGCAGGCGAAATCGTACGAGGAGGCCAAACAGATCCTCGATGAGGCGATCGATGCCGGAGTGGACTTCATGGACAACGCCTGGGAGTACAACGAGCATAAGAGCGAAGAGTGGATGGGGCAGGCGCTGCAGGGAAAACGCGACAAGGTGTTCTTGATGACCAAAGTCTGCACGCATGGGCGCGACGCGAAGGTCGCCATGCAGCAACTGGAAGAGTCGCTGCGCCGCCTCCGCACCGATCATCTGGATCTCTGGCAGATCCACGAAGTCGTGCATTTCAACGATCCCGATCTGCACTTTATGCCGGGCGGCGTCGTCGAGGCGTTGGCGATGGCGAAGCAGCAGGGCAAAGTGCGCTTCGTCGGCTTTACCGGCCATAAGAACCCGATGATCCATCTGCGGATGCTGGAGTTGGCGGATCAGCACAACGTGAAGTTCGACACGGTTCAGATGCCGCTCAATCCGTTCGACGCCACCTTCCGCAGTTTCGCGCAGCACGTTCTGCCCGAAGCGAATCGACGCGGCATCGGTGTGCTCGGCATGAAGAGCCTGGGCGGCAGCGGTGAGGCCGTGCTGCAGGGCGCGATCTCCGTTCCCGAAGCCTTGCGCTACGCCATGAGTCTGCCCGTCGCGACGACCATCAGCGGTATCGACTCTCTGCTGGTGCTGCGTCAGAACCTCGGCATCGCCCGCGACTTCAAGCCTATGAGCGCGACCGAGATGCAGTCTCTGCGGGATCGATGCGCCGCCGCCGCTTCGGACGGCCATCTGGAACTCTACAAAACCACCAAAAAGTACGATGCCGCGGTGGGCCGTGAACAGCACGGATTCCCCTCTATTGAAGAGCTTCCCGCCTGATCCCCTCGCAAATCGATGAAGCCGCCCGGTCGTTCCTTCCGTCCTGAACTGTTAGCAGAGATACGGCGGAGGGCCGACCTTTCGTGGCGGCTACGATGAGGAGATTCACAACATGCAGGGATCGCAATCGATCATGAGGACCTTTTGTATTGCCATCAGTCTTGTGAGCATTGCGGGAGCGGGAGGGGCACAGCAGACTTCGCTCCCCATACCGCTTCACCTGGAGTACGATGTCATCAAAGAGGGGCCGCTGCTGGTGCTCCTGGCAGGCGACTGGAGCTTTCCCGACATCGCACAGTTGCCTCGGGAGCAGCAACTGGAGGCATGCGCGGTTCGCCTGGATCAGTATAGCAAACGCATTCGGGTAGGCAGTGTGACGGTGATCACCCCTAAGACGATGCGGGTCATCGAGACAAAGCCGGCCGCACCGAATCCTTATGCGGACTTGAAACCGGAAGAGCGTCTGCAAGTGCTGCTCTCCTATTTTGATGCCGCGCAGTGGGCGCAGGCAGGGAGCGCGCAGGGGATCGGCCTGGGAGACATGAATGAGAAGGAGCGCCCGCTCTTCCTCAGCCTGTTGCCTGCGCAGAAGGTGGGGGTGCAGCGCACGCGTATTCTCGCTGGAGCCGAGCCGGGTTCGCAGCGCTACGAACCTGTGGGCGCTCCCCAGGAGGCCGACCCTCTGGAAGTCCGCCTGCGTCTCGTTCGTAAGATTCTCTACTGGCTCTCGAAGGAGAACACGAACGATTTTGGATATTTCAACGGCATGGATCCGGAGGTGGGGGAAGAGATAGGCCGGTTCACCTCCGGCTCACAGCCACGCGGCGATCTGAAGTCCGACTACGAGACGACATCTGCCTTTGGGGTACCTATCGTCCGCACGGTTCCCAATCGCCTCAAGCCGAGCGACCTGAATGTTGCCGACCCGAAACTGCGCGTGCCGATCGTGCTGGATGAGAATGTGAAGACGCTGGGAGATCTGCTGAAGCGTGTGGCGCAGGCGACGGGGCTGGATCTGCAGGCGGATAAGCGTGTGATAGGCGCGCCGTTGTTTGCGCGCCTGCTTCCAGGGCAACAGATGCGTGCCGGGGATGTTTTGCAGGCGCTCTGCTGGTCGGTGAGCGGGGCGTTTCGGCGTGTCGGAACTTTGACCTACCTCTTGACCGACGATGTGGTCGGGATCGGCGTTCGAGTCGCGCGGCTGGAGGAGTGGGCGGAGGAGGCGTTCAACGCGCGGTACAAGGCGATCGAAGAGGTGGGAGACGGCGCTTTCAAATACGATCCTCTCTCCCATATCGGTTTCGAAACCGGTGATCCGAATAGCCTGCCACCCGAGCAACTACGGCGGGTGGACAGCGTGTATCGCAAATCGCGGGAGCTCGATTCCCCGGTGTACAAGCTCACGGATCTGCCGGCGGGGCTGCAAAATTCGGTTCGGGAGATGGCTGCGTCTTTTGCCAGGTCCGGCGATAACTTGCAGACCGATCAGGTGCGTATCGATACGCGACTCAGCGTGCAGTATGTTCTTCCGGGCGGCGCGGCGGTCACTCCCGGTTTCTGTGAGCAGATCGGCCTCTCCTACCTTCGAGGGATCGCAGCTCCTCCTGTACATCCCACTGCGACTGGTAAGGCAGGAAAGCCGCCTGTTCCTCCCAAACCGATGTCCGAGGCGCTGCCCAAACGGGTGCTGCTGGCCCGCTTGCCTCCCGATGCGCAGGCGACCGCAGAACTGTTGGACATGGCGAAAGCGAAAGGTTTTACGGAGGTCTGGCTGCATGTGCACCTGGACGAAACGCAGATCCCGGAGCGCCTCAGCGCCGCACAGGTTCGGGGGCGAAAACTCGGGCTTGCGATTGGCGCCGCGGTGTCTCTCCTGAAGAACGGGGGAATTTCAGGGGAGGAAGATGTCAATATTTTCGGCGAGACGGGTGCTGTCTTTGCGAAGCGACGGATCGCCACCTCCCCTCCGCAAGCGCGTTCCCTATTCACTCCCCTCGCGGATTGGATCAAATTTTCTCCGGATCAGGTCAATCGACTATTGACGCCGCTGGCGCAGGTACCGGGACTTTCGGCGCTGACGCTCAAAGGATCGGCGGCTCCGGGCTGGGCCGGAGGCACACCGGGCGGCGACGGTCTTACCGCGCATGGACATCTGGGCTACGACCTTGCTACACGTCTGGCTTGCCTGAAGCAGGAAGGCTTCGACCCGATCGATGTCTATAATCCCGGTCCTTTGGAGATGGGAGATGGTCTGCGTTTCTTCCCGAATCCGCGCCCCGGCGATCTCTGGAAAGTGCTCTGCGATTTTCGTCTCAAGCAGAACCAAAAAGGTCTGGCACAGATGCATGCAGCCCTTCGAAAAGTCGCCCCACAGTTACCGCTCTATCTGGACGATCGTTCGAGCCCCTTTACCTCCGTGACGGTGCGCTGGTTCGGGCGATGGGACGATCCTGCACGGATCGCGATAAACCCGATCTTTTTCGATGCCGGCGTCGCGCGGGAGGCCGCGTTCGCCAGTTCCAGGGAGCCGTTGCTGCGATGTGATCCCTGGAACGGCAAACCGGAAGATCTGGCCCTGAAAATGGGGGAGACGTCTCAGGATGCGCTGAAAAAGTGGCCTGGGATCGCGCTTGATCTGAGTGGCTTCGTCCCTCCTGACGCCCTCAAACAGCTAGGAGGGCTGCCCAATATTCCCGCCAAACCTCGCTGAAGGGTGGAGGGAGTGACGCGTGGTCTTTTTCGTTTTGTATCTTCTCGCGAGTATGAGGAATAGGAGATCCGCTATGCAGAGACGGTGTTCGTTGTTGGTGACGCTCTCGCTGGTCGTCGGGCTTGCAGGTCTGGGGAAGGTGGGACAGGCGCAGACGCAAGCGAACAGGCCGGCACAGCATCTGGACTACGATGTTGCGCGGCAGGGGCCAATGGTGATGGTTATCCCGGGTGAGATGGGCCTTCCGGCAGGATTCCAGTTGACGCCGGAACAGTGGGAGTCGGTGGCGGCCACGATCGATGCGCGCGGCAAGCGTGTGGTGGTGGGCGGGCTGACGGTCGTCGCACCCAAAACGATGCAGGTCATCGAGACCAAACCGGGGAAGCCGGATCCGTATGCGGGAATGAGAGCGGAGGAGCGGCTGCAGGCGCTGCTCTCCTTCTTCGATGCCGCGCAATGGAAGCAGGCGGGCAGCACGCAGGGGATCGGTCTCTCGGAGATGAGTGAGGTGGAGCGGGGGCTCTTTCTCAGCCTGCTGCCGGAGACGATGAGCGTGCAGCGTACGCGTCTCGTCGCGGGGAACGAACCGGGATCGAAGAAGGA
>Ga0207705_10002986_pt1 | contig 12912 bp, 12 predicted proteins | sample KBSC13metaG_FD_184314 | JGI IMG/M metagenome (GOLD analysis project Ga0207705, IMG submission 184314) | Corn rhizosphere microbial communities from Kellogg Biological Station, Michigan, USA - KBS C1-3 metaG (SPAdes) (version 2) | ecosystem: Host-associated > Plants > Roots > Rhizosphere > Soil ...
TAAGGACACGGGCTTTGCGGCCGGCAAACGCGACTTCCAGTTCCCCCCGGTCGATAGCGCCCCGGTGGCGATGACAAAGCAGACTGAGGTCGAGCAGTTGACGCAGGTTCGCGCTTCGGCGGTGGTAAGCGCCGTCGACCAACTGGTCGTGGACGATGTTGTGCAGCACCCGGTCGGTCGGCGAAGGCAGGGCAACCGCGCGCCCGCCAAATGCCAGCGGAAGCGCGCGACGGCGCAACTGCGCTGCATCCAGCATGCGGTCGAACGGAGCGGGCAGCACCGCACGGTGAACTTCGATCCCGACGCCGCTCTCGCGGTGGGATTGCATCGGCAGGTGATGATGCCGGGCGTAAGGAACGGGCCGCTGCTCCTCCTCGCCAAAGTCATCGAAGCCCGCTCGCGAGAGAGCCTCGCTGGCCGCGGACGCGCTATCGGGGGCAACCAGAAGGTCGAGATCGCCAACGATCCGCATCGCCGGATCGGGATAGAGGCCGTCGACCAGGTTGGCCCCGCCCTTGAGCAGGATCGGTGCCACCCCGACTTCCGACAAGGCACGGACGGCGATTTCCAGACCGCTTACGATCTGGTCGTTCCGTTGCCGGTTGAGGTAGAGCGCGGCCTCAAGATACTCGGCGGCTTCCGGCGGGACCGTGTCGTTACCCCGCAGAGCGTGGGCGAGCGCCGGGGTGACGAGATGGTGCCCGCTGAGCGTCACGAGCGCCTCGACGTCGGCCGGGTCGTCGGGCCACGCCGGAGCGGTATCGCCCGGGCCGGGATAAAGCGCTCGCGCAAGGGCGTGGCACAGCCAGCGGAACATTCGCCAGCGCCGCTCGGCCTCCCGCCAGTCAGGCAATGACCGAGCGCATGAAGTCTTCCGCCTCCTGCAGTGTCGCGTAAGTCATCGCATAGGTGGGGATAGGCTCGAGCCAGCGAACGAACGCTTCGATCCGGTCGGGCGTCAGGCGGGCGCCCAGCCACATGCGCCCGCCAAACAGCCGCTCCATCGTGCCGAGCAAGGACAACGGCTCCAGTCCGGGCTCGGCGCGCGCGCCGTAGCTCGGGAAGACCAGCGCGCCGACGGGCGCGGGCGGTGCGTCCCAAGCCGCTTGCGGCGCGGCGACGAACTTGAGCTCGCGGCTGTTGACGATCCGCGACGGCAACCTGGCGAGCTCGGGAAAAGTCGGCGCCAGCGCCGCCCAGCTGCCGCGCTTGATGCTGTGCGGCAAAGGCCACGGCACGACGCGGTCGCGGGTATCGAGCGCAACCATGTCGTCGGCCAGGAAACCGAACCCTCGCCGCGAGAGCCAGGCCGCCAGCGTGCTCTTGCCGCTGCCGCCGTCGCCGGGCAGCACGATCGCGCGGCCGTCCGGCGAGCGGACCGCCGCCGCGTGGATCAATGCCATCCATTCGCTGTCGGGACGAACCCGTTGGAGCAGGAACTGAAAGACGCCGCCGATCATCTCGGCGGCGTTCGCGCAGCGCAGGCGCTCGATACCGTCCTCCAGCAGAACGAAAGGCGCGGCGCTCGAGTCCGTGCCTACTTCCACCCGGCACCGCGGAGAGTCTTCGTCGGAACGAAAGGGCTCGAGCGTAGCCTCGAGATGATCGAGGACCACGGCCTCGTCCCCGCTCAGCTCGAAGGCGAAGCCCCCAAGTTCATAGGCATTGGAGCGCGGTTCGCCGCGGTTCGGGCTGTCCCTGGTCCCGGCCTCCGGCGAGAAACCGGCATCCTCGCTCTCGCTCAGCAGCCCGGCTTCGCGCCATTGCGATCGCGCGCTTGCAAGATCGTTCGCGACCCGGTGGGGTGGGACGGCATAATGCTCGGCGAGCGCGGCGACGACGTCCGCTTCCGGCAATCCCTCCGCGAGCATTCGCCACATCGCGCCGGCGGTCTCGTTGCAGACGTGAACGCGCTGGCGCCGCTCATCGAGGATCGAGGTGCCTCCGGCGAATGCGACCGCCGAGAGGCCATCGGCGATCACTATTGCTTGGCGCGAATATTGTGCGTGAAGATCATCCGTCCGGTTTGGTCGCCCGCGCCATAGACGCCGTTTCGCGCACTCAGCAGCGCCACCGGCAGCACGCCCGCTTCGGCCAGTTCGGCGATCGGCTCCCAGCGGAATCCATCGTCGTCGAGCACCGGCAGCAGATCGTCCTCAAGGCAATCGCGCGCTTCGATATAGACGACATCGCCGCCGCGCCGCAGCGCCATCGGCGTGCCGTAGCTGCAGGTCAGGCGGATGCCGCTCTCCGTCCGGACACGGACACAGGGCTGCTCCGAGGCGCGGGTCTTCTCGACCTCGCCTTCGTACACTGCCGATCCGTCCTCGCGCATCGTCAGCAGGCGGTCGCCCGCGCGCGCTTCGCCCACCTTGCCGCCCGAAGCAAGCAGGGCCTCGGTCCAGCAGCAGCCCCCGCCGCCGGAAGCCGCAAGCGCCTTGCTCGACGTGAGCATCGCCAGCATCGCCGGCGCGGTATAGGCGCCGAACAGGCCGATTTGCCTGAGCGCCTCGCGCCGCTTGTCGTCCGGGCCGCCCGATGGCTGTTCGTCGGCTACCTCATCGATGTTCATTTGAAGACGCCTGACTGATCTTTCGCTAGCCTAGGTGTTTACCCGTACCGAAACGAAGTCAACAGCTTACATCCGCCGGGGGAATTATGGTCCCGGCTATCGCGCCAGCGTGTGCGCTAGCCAACCGCGTACCGTCTCGGCGCTGGCTTCGCGGGCCCGCGCGGCGATGAACCCGTCCGGCCGCGCCAGCAGCGCGCCGCTGGGGCCGATCCCGAAACGGTGCAGCGCTTGCGGTGGAAGCACGAAGCTGGCCAGGCCCTCGGCATCGAGCTCAGGCCAATCCGCGAAGTCCGGTCCCGCCAGCAGCGCCATGCCGTCGGCGACGGCATCCACGGTCGTCTGGTCGGTGCCGAGTGAGGCATAGGGCAGCCTGCTTCCCGGAGCGCCCCGCGTCTCCCGGGGATGCAGGCAGGCCGGCTGGCCTTCGCCCCGCCCGTCGACCACCGCGCCGGAACGGTAGAACTGGCCCAGCTCCATCGTCAGCTCGTCGCGCTGCGCCGGGGTCTCGGGGGTCACCTCCTCAGGGGTCACCCGGCGCATGTAGCGGGTATAAGCCTGCTCCACCGTCAGCAGGCCGACCGGCCGGCGCTCGGCTTCGTAGCTGTCGAGGAGCGCTTCGCCGGCCTCGCCCTTGACGACCTTGGCGAGCTTCCAGGCGAGGTTGCCCGCGTCCTGCACGCCGGTGTTGCCGCCGAAGCCGCCCGTCGGCGGGACCACGTGCGCGGCGTCTCCGGCCAGGAAAACGCGCCCCGCGCGATAGGCATCGGCGCAGATCGCCTCGGCCTTCCAGGTGGCCACGTCCTCGATCTCGACCGCGATGTCGGGCACGCCGATGGCCGAGCGGACGAGTGCGACACAGCGTTCGCGGGACACGTCAGCGGCGACATCCTTGGCCCCCGGGACCAAGGGATCGCCGAGCGTGTTGACCACCAGGAACCCGCTCTTGCCGTCGGCCGCGAAGCGGAAGAAGCCGCGCTGGTCCGGGTTCGCTACGTAGATCACCCCCATCGGACGGCGTTCGAGCCACTGGCTGCAATCGGCCTTGAAGTAGATCGAGATGCTGTCGCTCAGCCAACCGGGCCCGCTCATGCCGATCCCGAGCTTCTGGCGGATCGGGCTGCGGTTGCCGTCGGCCGCGATCATGTAGCGGGCGCGGATCGTGCGCGTCTCGCCGCCGTCGACATCGCGCACTTGCGCGGTCACGCCGGTTTCGTCCTGGGCGAAATCGACCAGCTCGCTGCGATAATGCAGCTCCGCGCCGAGTTCGGACGCGCGGCGGTGGAGCAGCGGCTCGAGGCTCTGCTGGGTGATGAAGAACCGCTTGCACGGGCTGAACGGTTCAAGCCCCAGGTTGATGCTCGGCACAAACAGCGCCAGCTCGCGGCCGGCGAGGGATTCGACGAGGTTGATGCCGCCATCAGGGCCGAACTGTTCGTGACTGGCCTGGAGGATCGCCGGCTCGAGCCCGATTCGGCGGTAGGATTCCATCGTGCCGACGTGGAAATAGCCCGCGCGCGGGTGGATCGAGGTGCCGGCGTGCTTCTCGATCACCAGCGGCCTCACCCCCTGCGCCCCGAGGAAGCACGCGGCCGATAGCCCGACGAGGCTGCCGCCGACGATCAGCACCTCGGTTTCGAGCGGTTGCCCCGGATCGTCGAAAAGTCCTGCCATGGTGCCTCTCTCTCGCCGCCACCCTAAGGCAAAGCCGCCTCGCTAGGCAATCGCGCTCGGGCACGGACGCCGCAGATGCGCCCTCACGCCCGCATCGCCAGGAATCCGGCGGAGCCGGAAGAAGAAAAGGGGACGATCTATACCGCTTCGCGGGCACGGTGCCTTCTCTTCTCCGCGCCCCTGGGCGAACCCGCCTTCCAGGAGTCAGTCGTCGTAGTCGCCCGCCACCTGAAGCTCGCCCGGCCCGTAAAGGTACGACGCGTCGTACTCGCAGAACGCGGCCAGCGCCGCGGGATAGGGCAGATCGAGCCGCCCGTGGCGGAACGAGGCTCGGGTCTCGTTGCGCAGGCGGCGCAGCGCGCGGCTCATGTGCACGGCGGTGGTGCCGCACATCGAGGCCAGCTGCGCCTGGGTCAGCGGCAGCGAAAAACCGTGATGGGCCTCGATCCCGACCATCTCCAGCCGGCGGCAGATTTCGCAGAACACGTGGGCGACGCGCTGCGCGGCGCTTAACTCCTCGAGCTTGCAGATCCACTCGCGGTGAATGGCCCCGTCGAGCAGCGTCGAGAACCACAGCAGGCGCGCGAGATGCGGCTGGTGGCCGATCACTTCGCTTAGCCGCGCGTGCGAGACCAGCCCGACCTTTGCGGGGCCAAGAGTGTAGATGTCATGATCCAGCCGCTTGAGGGCAAAGCCGTGAAGGTCGATGAAATCGCCCGGCACTTGCAGGCTGACGATGTGATCCTGCCCGCCGCGCGCGATCACGCGGATGGCGAAACCGTCGATCAGGATGCTGCTGCTGCCGCATTCGGCGCCGCGATGGGCGATAAGCTCGCCTCCGCCAAGATGATGCTCGCCCTCGATGACGTCTTCGACGAGCTGCTTCTCGCCCTCCGTCAACGCGCTGCGCAGCCGCCCCATGAGGAAACGGCCGGTGCGCGGGTAACGGCTCAATTCATGCTGCACAGAGCTGGGCAAGCGGCCGTTTCTCCCCCGCCAGGCATGGTGAAATTTGGTTAATGCCGCGGCTGCGTGCCGAAATATCAAGACTTTGCGGCTTGTCCAGTGGCAAGCGAGGGCCCTGTCGCCCCTGGATCAGAGGCGCAATTCGAACAGGAATTCCGCGTCGCGATGGGCACCGACCATGAACGCGATGTCGGCGGTCTTGGCAAAGCCGTAACGGGCATAGAAGCGCTGCGCGCCGTGATTTTCGCTGTACACCGAGAGCTGGACCGCATCGCAGCCGAGAGCTCGCGCGCGGGCCAGCGCCCAGTCCATCAGCGCCGCGCCGACGCCCCGGCCGGTCATCCCCGGATCGGTGTAAAGCTGCTGCAGGGCGATCGGCCGAGATGCGTCCGATCTGGATGCGAATTCGCTCGGCAGGTGAAGCTGGCAGAAGCCGGCGAGCGCGCCGCCCACTTCGGCAAGCTCGGTGCAATGGGCCGGATCGGTCACCGCCCGGCGATAAGCCTCGGCGGTCTTGTGCTCGGCCAGGAAGGCGGCGAGGTCTTCGGGGCGATAGATATGGCCGAAGGCGGTGACGAAGGCATCGGTTGCCAGCGCGGCGACGGCCGGCGCATCGTCAGCTAGCGCGGGCCGCAGGCGCACGTTCATGTGGGAGACAACGTGCGACTCATGCACAGGCTGAATTCATCGCTGACGTAGCTGCCAAAATTCTCGCACTCGGTGAAGCCATACTTGGCGTAAAGGGAGCGCGCCGGGAGGAACGCGGAAGGCCGCCCCGTTTCGAGCCCCAGCCAGGTGTAGCCACGCCGCGCCGCCTCGGCGATAAGGTGGCGCAGGATAGCTTCACCGGCGCCCTTGCCACGATAGGCCGGCGCGGCGCGCATCGACTTCAATTCGGCGCGCCCGGCATCGATCTCGCGCAGCGCGCCGACCGCCGCGAGCGTGTCGCGGTCCCACACCGAATAGAAAGTCACGTCCGGTTGGCGGAGCCGCTCGACCGGCAGCGCATGAACCTTGGCGGCGGGAGAGAGCGTTCGCGCTTCGGCGAGGTGGAAGGCCAGCAGCTCGATCACCTCGGCGCCCTGCAAGTCGTCTTCGATGATGCGGTATTCCGGCATCCGCGCCTTGTGTAAGGGTCGTTGGATGGATTCAAGATGGAGCATCGCGATTCACGGCGGCGCGGGGACGATCCTGCGCGAGAGCTTGAGCGACGAGCAGCGCCGGGCCTACGAAGCCGGCCTGGGCGCGGCGCTCGATGCGGGCGCGGCGGTGCTGGCCGGGGGCGGCAGCGCGCTCGACGCGGTCGCCGCGGCCGTGGTGCTATTGGAGAACGACCCGCTGTTCAACGCCGGGCGCGGCGCGACGTTCACGTTCGACGGCAAGATCGAGCTCGACGCGGCGATCATGGACGGGCGCGAGCGCGCGGCCGGGGCCGTCACCGGGATCGCCACCGTGCGCAATCCCGTGCTCCTCGCCCGGGCGGTGATGGAAGCCGGGCCGCACGTGTTCCTCGCCGGCGCCGGGGCCGAGCGCTTTGCTCGCGAGCAGGGTTTCGAGCCGGTCGATTCGGCGTGGTTCGAGACGCCGGAGCGCTGGCGGCAGTTCGAGGAATTTCGCGCACGCAAGGGCGACTGGTTCGACAGCAGCGTCAAGTACGGCACCGTCGGCGCGGTCGCCCGCGACGTTGACGGCCATGTCGCGGCGGCGACCTCCACCGGTGGGCTGACCGGCAAGCGCTGGGGCCGGATCGGAGATTCGCCGGTGATCGGCGCCGGGACCTACGCCGACGACCGGGCCTGTGCGGTTTCGGCCACCGGGGCGGGCGAGTATTTCATCCGCGTGGGCGTGGCGAAAGCGATCGCCGAGCGGATGCGCCTGCTCGGCGAAAGGCCCCAGGCCGCGGCCGATGCGGTGATCGCGGAGGTCGGCGCGCTCGGCGGCGACGGCGGGGTGATCGTCGCCGCCGCGGACGGCGACACCGCGTTCGCGCTCAACACCACAGGCATGTACCGGGGGCGCGCGGACAGCGCGGGGCTGCGCGAGGTCGCGATCTTCGCGGACGATTGAACTTTCCTACACGCGTCCGGTCTGGAACAGTCGCGGCGCTCTTTCGAATCGTCGTTTCGTCCTGCTTTGGCCAGCCTTCTCGCGGCCGACTGCCGTGTGCGGCGGCTTGCAGCGCAAAGTCACGGATCGCGGGAATCCGTGACTTTGGATTTCTTTCCTATTACGGAGACATTTCAATAACTTGCGCGGGAAATCCAAAGTCACGGGGTGTGACTTTAGTGACTTTAGCCGCGCGCCCTGGCCTGGCGGTAGCTGCCGAGCATCCGCAGTTCCTTGCAGTGAAAGGCCAGTTCTTCCAGCGCCCGGTCGACCGCCGGATCGCCCGGAGCGCCGACGATGTCGGCATAGAACATCGTCGCCGAAAAGCTCGCGCCTTGCTGGTAGCTTTCGAGCTTGGTCATGTTCACGCCGTTGGTCGCGAAGCCGCCGAGCGCCTTGTACAGCGCGGCGGGGATGTTCTTCACCTCGAACACGAACGTGGTCATCGCCGCTTCGCCCGCCAGCGAAGCCGGATCGAGCGCTTCGGGAGCGAGAATCACGAAGCGCGTGGTGTTGTCCTCGGCGTCGGAGACGTTCTCCGCGATCACATCGAGGCCATAGAGGTCGGCGGCGATCCGCGGGGCCACCGCGCAGGCTTGCGCATCGCCCTGCTCCTTGACGAAAGCGGCGGCGCCCGCGGTGTCGGCATACGTCAGCGGCACAATGCCCCGCTCGCGCAGCCACTGTCGCGTCTGGCCGAGTGCCTGGGGATGCGAATAGGCGGCGGCGAACGGGCCCGCACCGGTGGCCATGATCGCGTAACGGATCGGCAGGAAGTGCTCGCCGACGATCTTGAGGCCGCTCTCGGGCAGCAGAAAGTGGATGTCCGCCACCCGGCCGTGCTGCGAATTCTCGATCGGAATGATCGCGCTGCCCGCGCGGCCTTGCTTCACCGAGTCGAGCGCGTCGTCGAAGCTGAAGCACGGCAGCGGCAGGCATTCGGGCGCCCACTCCAGCGCCGCCTTGTGCGAATTGGCGCCCGGCGCGCCCTGGAACGCGACCGCACGGGCCGGGTCCTGCGCCGCGGTGGCGGCCATTTTCTCGACCAGCGCAAGGGCGGGGGCGGGGAAGCTGTGCATCGGCGCGGCGGGTAACCGCAAAGCGGTGCCGGGGACAAGCGAATTGCCGTCTTGCGAACGGGGCAAGGGCTGACTAGAGCGACCCCGGAGTTCTTCCCGAAGGCAGTATCGTCACCCGATGACCGACCGTTTCAACACCATCGCTGGCTGGGTTCTCTTTTCCGGCATCGTCGCCCTCGGGCTCAACGCCGTGAGCGAACGCGTGTTCATGGCCAACAAGCCCGAACGGCCCGAGAAGCTCGGCTATACGATCGAAGGCGTGGTCGAGACCGGCGCCGATGCCGGGCCGGACCTCGGCACCTTGCTGGCCAGCGCCGATCCCGCCGCCGGCGAAAAGATCTTCGCCAAGTGCTCGAGCTGCCACACCGCCACGCAGGGTGGCCCGAACGGCATCGGCCCGAACCTTTATGGCACCGTCGGCGTGCCGATGGGTGAGGGCAAGGGCGGCTACGCGTTCTCGAGCGCGCTGTCGGGCCACGGCGGCAACTGGACTTACGAAAACCTGTTCAGCTGGCTGAAGAGCCCGAGCTCCTTCGCGCCGGGCACCAAGATGACCTTCGCCGGCCTCTCCGACCCGAAGGATCGGGCCAACGTCATCGCCTACCTCAAGCAGCAGGGCGGCGGGCCGGACTACCCGAAACCGGCCGCCGCGGCCGGTGCGGCCAAATCCGACGCCGCCGGAGCGAAGACGGCCAACGCGAGCCCCGGCCCCGGACCGTCAGGCACGCCGGCGACAGGCCCGGAAGCCGCCGGCGCCGCGGCGCAGCCGCAACCGGTGGCCGGCAAGGCGTCGGATTCGAACACCGCGTCCTCGCAGGCGCACTAGCGCCCCTTGAACCCCTGAGCGACGACGTACCATTCGGACGAGCCCTTGCGGCTCGCCGGGGGCTTCGCGTGCTTGACGCTCCTGAAGTGCTGCTTGAGCAGCGCGAGTAATTCCACGTCGGTGCCCCCCGCCAGAACTTTGGCGACGAACGCGCCGCCCGGTGCCAAGTTTTCGACCGCAAACCAGGCGCCGGCCTCGACCAGACCCATCGTCCGTAAGTGATCGGTCTGCTTGTGGCCGACGGTGTTCGCCGCCATGTCCGACAGGACGAGGTCCGGCGGGCCGCCGAGCGCCTGTGACAGCGCGCCCGGCGCTTGTTCGGCCATGAAATCCATTTCCAGGATCGTGACGCCCTCGATCGGCTCGGTCGGGAGCAGGTCGATGCCGACGATCGCGGCTTTCGGCGCCCTCTTGCGCACCACCTGGCTCCACCCGCCGGGCGCGATGCCGAGGTCGACGACTCGCCGCGCGCCCTTGAGCAGATGGAATCGCTCGTCGAGCTCGATCAGCTTGTAGGCCGCGCGGCTGCGGTAGCCGGCGGCCTTGGCCTGCTTGACGTAAGGATCGTTGAGTTGACGTTCGAGCCAGCGCGTGGACGACGCGGTGCGCTTGCGCGCGGTCTTGACGCGGCGGTCCGCATCCTTGCCCGCGCGGCTCATGCCTGGTCCCGCAAGCGCTTGAGGCCGGCGCGGGCCTGCGCGCCTTCGGCATCGGCCGTCATCAGGCTGCGCAAAATGCCTTCCCGAATGCCGCGGTCGGCAACGCCCAGGCGCGGCGCCGGCCAGATGTCGAGGATCGATTCGAGGATCGCGCAGCCCGCGACGACGAGGTCGGCCCGTTCCTGCCCGATGCACGGCAGCCTGCGGCGCTCCGCAGGCGTCATTGTCGCGAGCCGCGCGGAGATCTCGCGCATCGATTCGGAAGGGACGATCAGGCCATCGACCATCTTGCGGTCGTACTGCGGCAGATCGAGATGGACGCTGGCCAGCGTGGTGACGGTGCCGCTGGTGCCCAGCAACCGCAAGTCCGGCGCGCGGTGCCCGGCGACTCGCTCGGTGAACGGGGCGAAGCTATCGCTGACCAGGCGGCGCATCGCGGCATAGCGCGCGGCCCGTTGCGCCTCGCCGTCATCTTCGTTTTCCCTGCCGACGGTTTCGGTCAGCGAGACGACACCCCACGGCGCCGATTGCCAGTCCAGGATGCGGGGCACCGGGCCGCCGGGCTCTATCAGCACCAGCTCCGTCGAGCCCCCGCCGATGTCGAAGATCATGGCCGGGCCGATGCCGTCCTCCAGCAGGATGTGGCAGCCGAGCACCGCTAGCCGTGCCTCTTCCTGGGCAGAGATTATGTCGAGCCGGATGCCGGTTTCGCGGCGGACGCGATCGATGAATTCCTCGCCGTTGGCCGCCCGGCGGCAGGCCTCCGTCGCCACGGACCGCGCGAGGTGCACGTTGCGTCGCCGGAGCTTGTCGGCGCAGACCTTGAGCGCGCCGACCGCGCGGTCCATCGCCTCGTCGCTCAGGCACCCGGTCCGCGCCAGGCCTTCGCCGAGCCTGACGACCCGGCTGAAAGCGTCGATGACCACGAAATTTCCGCTCGCCGGGCGGGCGATCAGCAGCCGGCAATTGTTCGTCCCGAGGTCGATCGCCGCATAGGCCTGGCGATGAGGGGGATAGGGCGCGAACTGGCGCTGCGCCGATTCGCCGGCGCCATGTTCGGCCTGCCCGGTCGCCTGTTGCGACCGTTGCGGCGGCGAGTGCTCCGCCATGAGAATTCCAGACTTTCAAGCTTCCACCCGCCTTTCCGGCGGGGACCTGGCGCGGAAGCTAGCCGACCGGCGAACGCCGGGCAAGCCGAGTGGAGCGAGCGGCTTGACGCGCGCAGGCCCCCTGCCTAGATGCGCCCGCTCCTGCCCCGTCCTCTAACGGTAAGAGAGCGGACTCTGACTCCGTCAATCAAGGTTCGAATCCTTGCGGGGCATCCATTTTTAACCGTTTAAATTCAGCGTTTTATTATCGCTTCGTCTGACGCGAGCGGGAAATCCATGTTGCGCCATGTTGCCGCACAATTCCGCAGATGTCCGTCAGTTTCCGGGCTATCTCGGCGGTTCCGTGCAACACACATGCGACATGCGGCGCAGAAGAAAACCCCGCCGACCGCGGGGCCGACGGGGCTCAATTGTTTCCTCTCGGAAGCGGCTACACGGGCACGCCCGGGAACCGACTGCGCATGCGTGGGGTCAGCTTCTTGCCGGTGTCTGCCGACTTGACCGCGCCGCCGCACACGAAGCTGCTCTGCAAGTTGCTCATCCCGAGAAACGTCCGCTGGTCGTTGAAGACGTTGTGCTCAGCTGAATAGACGGGCAGCACCGGCACATCGTTGGGCATTTGTTCACACTCGGCGTCGTGTTCCTCTTCGCGCCCGTCGTGCTCACACCCGCCCGGGTCAGCGATCGAGCAACCCGCGCCGCGGTCGAAGTCGCGGAGCTTCACGAAGTTCGGCTCACCTTCGTCGAGGCCATGGTCGGCGTCATCGTCCTCGGCGTCTTCAGCCAAGGCCCAGCCATCTTTGCCATGTATGCCGATTGCCAGTTTGTCGCGGCCCCGGGACTGCCATTCAGTCGCCGCGATATCGCCCGGGTCCGCGACATGACAACCGGGCCCGCGAGCGTAGCTGGCCTGCGGTGATAGGTTGAAGTCGTCCTCGGCGTCGGTAGCGTCCTCAAGGTCCGGATCACCGCCGCAAGTATCGAGCAGCGCGACGAGGACTTCGATCGCGTTGCCGATCTGGTCCCGATTGAAGCGGTTGAGGATGGCCATGACGGCTGGCGCCGGTGGCAGCGTGCCTGGCAGCGGTACGAGTCCGGAGGGCTCAATTCGGAGTTGTTCCATGATTGGTCTCACTGGTGTGGCCTACTACAGCCGTGTCCCGGTGACGGACCGGGTGCCGGGAGAGTAGTAGCCGGCCAGTGAGACCGGTGGAGCGTTTTTCCCCGAAAGGTCTTGTATGTGCGCTCCGCTCCCGACATAAGATGTCGGCGAGCAGTGAGCGCCAACTCACTCTCGATCGCTTCGGCGAGCATCGCGCGCCAACGCTTGCTCCGCCTATCACTGGTCCGGGCTACTACACCCACGGACAGTATGCCTTCAGAACAGATGAGAAACAACCCCATTGGGGGCGCACTGTTGTGCGCAGCTTGTCCACCTTTTGCTCCACCACCCCGTGGGGCCCTGCCTAGATTCGGCCATCCTCGCGGTTGCCCCTGACGCTTCGGCGGCGACTCCGCGCCGGCCGAAAGTCAAGGAGAGCAGTCATGGACATGATCACAACGTCCGCTTCAGTGCAGTCGTGGCTCAACAAGGGAACGAACCCGCCTCCCGACTGGCTCAGTTCTCACCTCGCCGGCGACAGGGCGCAGAACGGTTCTCTGTTAGTCCATACCAAGGTTGGACGGGTTCCCGCTTGCGTACGCATTCACGTCGGTGAGATTGCGGTGCTGCGCGGCGATGTCGTCTATGCGCGCGAGCCCGGCGAAGCGCCGAAGCTGCTGAATGAACTCGAGCAGCTCGACCGGATTGCTCCATTGCATGCTGTCGGCCCCGGCAAATCTGTCGATCGTTCAGGTTGCTCGCGTAGAAGGCGAACGCCTGGTGGGGAACGTGTCCGCCAGAGCTTTCCTCCCCCAATTGGCG
>Ga0207705_10002987_pt1 | contig 12909 bp, 9 predicted proteins | sample KBSC13metaG_FD_184314 | JGI IMG/M metagenome (GOLD analysis project Ga0207705, IMG submission 184314) | Corn rhizosphere microbial communities from Kellogg Biological Station, Michigan, USA - KBS C1-3 metaG (SPAdes) (version 2) | ecosystem: Host-associated > Plants > Roots > Rhizosphere > Soil ...
TCGCCGTACTCGTCCTGCGCGTCGAGCAGCTCATCCTCGGTGAGGAGCTGGTACTTCTCGAGCGGGGTCAGGCCGGGCTCGGTGACGATGTAGCTCTCGAAGTAGAGCACGCGCTCGAGCTGCTTCAGCTGCATGTCGAGCAGCAGGCCGATGCGGCTCGGTAGCGACTTCAAAAACCAGATGTGCGCGACCGGGGCGGCGAGCTCGATGTGGCCCATGCGCTCGCGGCGGACCTTGGTCACGGTGACCTCGACGCCGCACTTCTCGCACACGACGCCCTTGTACTTCATGCGCTTGTACTTGCCGCACAGGCACTCGTAGTCCTTCACCGGGCCGAAGATGCGCGCGCAGAACAGGCCGTCGCGCTCCGGCTTGAAGGTCCGGTAGTTGATCGTCTCCGGCTTCTTGATCTCGCCGAAGGACCAGCTGCGGATGCGCTCGGGCGACGCGATCCCGATCTGGATCGTGTCGAACGTCTCGGGCTTGGCGAGCTGGTTGGTGAATTTGGTCAGTTCGTTCATTTTCAATGTCCCTTACGGGTGAATTTCTGGGTGCGGATGGCGGCGGCGATTACTCCGCCGCCGCCGGCCACTGGTCCTCGTCGCTCTCGTCGACCAGCGACTTGAGCTCGACGTTGAGACCGAGGCTGCGCATTTCCTTCACGAGCACGTTGAAGCTCTCCGGGATGCCGGCCTCGAAGGTATCGTCGCCCTTGACGATCGCTTCGTAGACCTTGGTCCGGCCAACCACGTCGTCGGACTTCACGGTGAGCATTTCCTGCAACGTGTAGGCGGCGCCGTAGGCCTGAAGCGCCCAGACCTCCATTTCGCCGAAGCGCTGCCCGCCGAACTGCGCCTTGCCGCCCAGCGGCTGCTGGGTGACGAGCGAGTACGGCCCGATCGAGCGCGCGTGGATCTTGTCGTCCACCAGGTGGTGCAGCTTGAGCATGTAGATGTAGCCCACCGTCACCTTGCGGTCGAAGGCGTCGCCGCTGCGGCCGTCGTAGAGCGTGACCTGGCCCGAGCTGTCGAACCCGGCCTTGATCAGCATGTCGGTGACATCCTGCTCCTTCGCGCCGTCGAACACCGGGGTGCCGATCGGCACGCCGTTCTTCAGGTTCTCGGCCAGCTCGACGATCTCCTCGGTCGTCCGCTCCTGGATCTCGTCGGCGTAGTTGGGGCCGTAGATGTCCTTGAGCTTGTCGACCAGCGCGCTCGGCGGCTTGGCGGCCTGCGGGTTCGGGTTGGCTTCGCGCCACTTCTCCAGCTCGGCGGTGACCTGCTGGCCGAGGCCGCGGGCGGCAAGGCCGAGGTGGGTCTCGAAGATCTGCCCGACGTTCATGCGCGAAGGCACGCCCAGCGGGTTGAGCACGATGTCGACCGGGGTGCCGTCTTCCATGAACGGCATGTCCTCGGCCGGCAGGATGCGGCTGATCACGCCCTTGTTGCCGTGGCGGCCGGCCATCTTGTCGCCCGGCTGCAGCTTGCGCTTCACCGCGACGAACACCTTGACCATCTTGAGCACGCCGGGGGCGAGCTCGTCACCGCGTTCGAGCTTCTCCTTGCGATCCTCGAACTTCTCCTCGATCGCCTTGATCGCCTCGTCGTACTGGCCCTTCACCGCTTCGAGCTGGGCCTGCATCCGGTCGTCGGCCACGGCGAACTTGAACCATTCGTAGCGGTCGACGCTGTCGAGCAGCGCGGCGTCGATCACGGTACCCTTCTTGATGCCCTTGGGCGCCGCGGAAGCGGTCTGGCCGGCGAGCATTTCGGAAAGGCGGTTGTAAGTCGCGCGGTTCAAGATGCCGCGTTCGTCCTCGCTATCCTTCTTGAGGCGTTCGATCTCCTCGTTCTGGATCGCCCGGGTACGATCGTCGATCTCGATGCCGTGGCGGTTGAACACCCGCACCTCGACGATCGTGCCGGCAACGCCCGGCGGCAGTCGCAGCGAGGTGTCGCGCACGTCGCTGGCCTTTTCGCCGAAGATCGCGCGGAGGAGCTTTTCCTCCGGCGTCATCGGGCTTTCGCCCTTCGGCGTGATCTTGCCGACGAGGATGTCGCCCGGGTGCACTTCGGCGCCGATGTAAACGATGCCCGCCTCGTCGAGGTTGCGCAGCGCTTCCTCGCCGACGTTGGGGATGTCGCGGGTGATGTCCTCCGGCCCGAGCTTGGTGTCGCGGGCCATGACCTCGAATTCCTCGATGTGGATCGAGGTGAACACGTCATCCTTGACGATGCGCTCGGAGATCAGGATCGAGTCCTCGTAGTTGTAGCCGTTCCACGGCATGAACGCGACGAGGCTGTTGCGGCCCAGGGCCAGCTCGCCAAGGTCGGTCGAGGGGCCGTCGGCGATAATGTCGCCGGCTTCGACCACGTCGCCCACTTTCACCAGCGGACGCTGGTTGATGCAGGTGTTCTGGTTCGAACGCTGGAACTTCTGCAGCGTGTAGATGTCGACGCCCGGGTTGCCGGCATCGACCTCGCCCGAAGCGCGCACGACGATGCGGCTGGCGTCGACCTGGTCGACCACGCCGGAGCGCAACGCCGAGATCGCCGCACCCGAATCGCGGGCCACGGTTTCTTCCATGCCGGTGCCGACGAACGGCGCCTCGGCCTTCAGCAGCGGCACCGCCTGGCGCTGCATGTTCGAGCCCATCAGCGCGCGGTTGGCATCGTCGTTCTCGAGGAAGGGGATCAGCGACGCGGCGACCGAGACGAGCTGCTTGGGGCTGACGTCCATCAGCGTGACCTGCTCGCTGGGCGCCATCACGAACTCGCCGTTCTGGCGGGCCGAGACGAGGTCTTCGGTGAACTTGCCGCTCTTGTCGGTATCGGCCGAAGCCTGCGCGACGGTGTGCTTCTGCTCTTCCATCGCCGAGAGGTAGGTCACCTCGCCGAGGACATGGCCATCGGTCACCGTACGATAGGGCGTCTCGATGAAGCCGTACTTGTTGACCCGGGCAAAGGTGGACAGCGAGTTGATCAGGCCGATGTTCGGGCCTTCCGGCGTCTCGATCGGGCAGATGCGGCCGTAGTGCGTCGGATGCACGTCGCGCACCTCGAAGCCGGCGCGCTCGCGGGTGAGGCCGCCCGGCCCGAGCGCCGAGACGCGGCGCTTGTGGGTGACTTCCGACAGCGGGTTGGTCTGGTCCATGAACTGGCTGAGCTGGCTCGAACCGAAGAACTCGCGCACCGCGGCGACCGCGGGCTTGGCGTTGATCAGGTCATTGGGCATCACGGTCGAGACGTCGACCGAGCTCATCCGCTCCTTCACCGCGCGCTCCATGCGCAGCAAGCCGACGCGGTACTGGTTTTCGAGCAGCTCGCCGACCGAGCGGACGCGGCGGTTGCCGAGGTTGTCGATATCGTCGACCTCGCCCTTGCCGTCCTTCAGGTTGACCAGTTCCTTGACCACCGCGAGGATGTCTTCCTTGCGCAGCGTGGTCACGGTGTCCTCGGCATCGAGGCCGAGGCGCATGTTGAGCTTGACGCGGCCGACGGCCGACAGGTCATACCGTTCGCCATCGAAGAACAGGCCTTCGAACAGCGCTTCGGCGGTTTCCTTGGTCGGCGGCTCGCCCGGGCGCATCACCTTGTAGATCGCCTCGAGGCCTTCCTCGCGGTTCTCGGCCTTGTCGGCGACCATCGTGTTGCGGATCCACGGGCCGGTGTTGACGTGATCGATGTCGAGCAGGTCGAGCTGATCGATGCCGGCCTTGTCGAGCTTCTCGAGGTTCTCGGGCGAAACTTCCTCGCCCGCCTCGATATAGATGCGGCCGGTGCTCTCGTCGATCAGGTCCCTGGCCGAATAGCGGCCGAAAATTTCCTCGGTCGGGATCAGCAGGGTCTTGAGCCCGTCCTTCTCGGCCTTGTTGGCGGCGCGAGGGGAAACCTTCTGGCCGGCCGGGAACACTTCTTCCCCGGTCTTGGCGTCGACCAGCGCGAAGCCGGGCTTGGTGTTGCGCCATTGCTCGGCGAGGAACGGAATCTGCCAGCCGTCCTTGGCGCGCTTCCACGCGACCGTGTCATAGAAATGATCGAGGATCTGCTCGTCGTCGAGGCCGAGAGCATAAAGCAGCGCGGTGACCGGCAGCTTGCGCTTGCGGTCGATGCGGACGTTGACGATGTCCTTGGCGTCGAACTCGAAATCGAGCCAGCTGCCGCGGTAGGGGATGACGCGCGCGGCGAACAGGAACTTGCCGCTGGAGTGGGTCTTGCCCCGGTCATGGTCGAACAGCACGCCCGGCGAACGGTGCATCTGCGACACGATGACGCGCTCGGTGCCGTTGATGATGAAGGTGCCGTTCTCGGTCATGAGCGGCATGTCGCCCATGTACACGTCCTGCTCCTTGATATCGAGCACGGAGCGGGTCTCGGTCTCCTGGTCGACTTCGAACACGATCAGCCGCAGCGTGACCTTCATCGGCGCCGCGTAAGTGATGCCGCGCTGGCGGCATTCGGTGGTGTCGTACTTCGGGTCTTCCAGCTCGTAATGGACGAAGTCGAGCTCGGCGGTGCCGGCGAAGTCGCGGATCGGGAACACGCTGCGCAGCGTCTTCTCGAGGCCAGAGACATAGCCCGTGCTGCGGTCGGAGCGGAGGAACTGCTCGTAGCTTTCGCGCTGGACCTCGATCAGGTTCGGCATCTGCACCACTTCGTGGATGTCGCCGAAGATCTTGCGGATGCGCTTCTTCTTGCTGCCGACTGTCGCCGGGGCCTTCGCCTTGCTCGCCATAAAGGAATTCAGCCTTTTGTTTCGCCGGCCCATGCCGCCGGCATAAAATCGCTCGGGCGGGAGCACCGTGAGACGCGGAAAGGCCGCATGGCGGGCACACCTCTGGGGTGGCCGGACTGCAGCCTTGATCAGGTCTCACGGGAGGCCGGGCTTCCATCCGATGGTGCACCCCCGCGTTAAGGTGCGCCTTGCTCGAAGCGATCCGGCTGGGGGCGCATATAGGTGCGGGGACGCCGCCGGTCAACCGCTGTGCGGCCGAACGCTCGGATACCAGCCGAGTGACTTGCTGTGTTACGAGATTAAGTGAAGGTGACTGCCGCGCCTGGCCTGCCTCTGCCAAAACTTCATTCACCGATTCAAATACGTCACGAAAAGCTTTCGCACCTTCGGGATCGTCTCTCTCGAAAATCGAGAGAGACGATCCCGTCATGACATCCAATCCCATAGGCCGCCTCGTCCCTGCTTTTTCTTGACATCAGGTGGGGCCACGCTAGACGCCCGCCCCGACCGCTCCGGCGGTCATCCGTCCGAGACAGTTGCCGCGGGTTTCCCGCTTAATTTGCAGCCTAGACGGGGAAATGAGATTCCGGCGGCGCTCCGTGCGTCGTCAGCCGCGTTTCGGCGCGCTCCTTCCCCTTCAACGGACTCGTCCGCGGCGCGCGAGCGTCGCGGCAAACGTAGCCGGCCGCGCGGGGTCCGCCCTGCTCGGCCATAGTGAAGGAGTATGGCATGGATCGTTCGCAGAAAGCCGATTCGGTCGCCCAGCTCAACGCGGTCTTCAACGAGAGCGGCGTGGTGGTTGTCACCCGCAACCTCGGCTTGTCGGTGGCCCAGTCCACCGCGCTGCGCTCGAAGATGCGTGACGTTGGCGCGTCCTACAAGGTTGCGAAGAACCGCCTCGCCAGGCTCGCCATCAGGAACACCGACTACACCGGCATCGAGGCTTACCTCACCGGTCCGACCGCGCTCGCCTATTCGGCGGACCCGGTCGCCGCTGCCAAGGCGGTGGTCGATTTCGCCAAGACGAACGACAAGCTCGAGATCGTCGGCGGTTCCATGGGCAGCCAGGTGCTCGACGAGAACGGGATCAAGGCGCTCGCCGCGATGCCGTCGCTCGATGAGCTGAGGGGCACGATCGTGGGCCTGTTGAACGCCCCGGCGACCAAGGTCGTCCGCGTGATCAGCGAGCCCGCGAGCAAGCTTGCGCGCGTCTTCGGGGCCTATGCGGCCAAGGAAGCGGCGTAAGCAGGTTTTTCCAAATTCTCGAATTCACCCGGTTTCGCCGGGTCCATCATTTGAACGGAGTATGAGTCATGGCCGATATCGCCAAGCTTGTTGAAGAACTGTCGAAGCTGACCGTCATGGAAGCCGCCGAGCTTGCCAAGGCGCTGGAAGAAGAGTGGGGCGTTTCCGCCGCTGCCGCCGTGGCCGTCGCCGCGCCGGCCGGTGGTGGCGCTGCCGCCGAAGCCGTCGAAGAGAAGACCGAGTTCGACGTCATCCTCACCGGCGACGGTGGCAAGAAGATCCAGGTGATCAAGGAAGTCCGCGCGATCACGCAGCTCGGCCTGACCGAAGCCAAGACCCTGGTCGAGAGCGCCCCGAAGGCGATCAAGGAAGGTGTCAACAAGGCCGAGGCCGAAGACATCAAGGCCAAGATCGAAGCCGCCGGCGGCACCGTCGAGATCAAGTAAGCTTCGAAACGCATTTCGCGGGTGTCTTGAAGCACTCGCGGATGGAAGGGCGGCGCCGCAAGGCGTCGCCTTTTTCGTTTGCCCGGAACCGGTGGAGCGCAAGCCTCGTTCGCCAGTCGATGACGGAACTGTGGATCGGGACTTACGCCAAGCCCGGCGGACGCGGGCTTTATCGCCTCTCGCTGTCGGGCGACGGCGCGCTGGGTTCGCCCGATTGCGTGGCGCAGGCGCGCAATTCCTCGTTCGGCGCATACTCCGCCCGTCACGGGCTCCATTACCTCGTCGACGAATGCGATAGCCGGCTCGGCGTCTGGCGGCGTGACGGCGACCGCTGGGAGCGTGCGGTGAGCATCGCCACCGGCGGCGAGGAGCCGTGCTACGTGGTGCTCGACGATCCCGGAAGCCGCCTCGCCGTGGCCAATTACAAGAGCGGCAGCCTGGCGCTGTTCGCGCTGGGCGAGGACGGCTTGCCGATCGAGCCCCCGGCCCGGTTTCAGGACAGCGGCACCGGCCCGGTGAAGGGTCGCCAGGACGGCCCGCACGTCCATTGCGTCCGCTTCGGCCCCGACGGCCGCTTCCTCTACGCGGTCGATCTCGGCGCCGACCATGTCTTGCGCTTCCCGCTCGACGGCGCGCGGCTCGGCGAGCCGGAGATAGCCTATCGCGCGCCGCCGGGCTCGGGCCCACGCCATCTTCTGCTGCACCCCGCCCACCCGTTCGCGCTGCTGATCAGCGAGCTGGCGAGCACGCTCACCCTTCTGGCGGTGACCAACGGCAACCTCGAAGCGGTCGACCAGTGCTCGACCCTGCCGGCCGGATGGCGCGGCGAAAACCTCGGCGGCCATCTCGCATGGCCGCGCACCGACCGGGCCTACCTCACGAACCGCGGGCACGACAGCGTCGCGCTGATCGAAGTGGACCTCGACGGCGGAGCGCTGACTCCGACGCAGCACGTGCCCAGCGGGGGCAAGTCGCCGCGGCATTTCCGGCTGCTCGGCCGGCAGATGGTCGTGGCGCACGACAAGGACGGCGTCGTCGCTTCGTTCTCGCTCGCCGACGACGGTCGCCTGAGCGCCACCGGGCGATCGGCCACCATTCCCGGATCGTGCTATGTTTTCGCGGCGGATGGCGCGAACGGGTAATCGAGGGTTCAGCTTCGGCGGATAAATTAAACCTCAGCGATTCAACAGCCAAAGGAGGACGCCCATGCGCCTGACGCGCACAACCATCCTCGCCGGCGGAGCTGCCCTGCTCGTCGCCGGCACGGCCGCCGCCGCGGCCGAAAAGCTCCACACCATGAACGTCGATCTGCCCGACGGTTCGGTCGCCCAGATCGAATACGCGGGCGATGTCGCACCCAAAGTCGCGGTCGCGCCGGTCGCTTATGCCGACCCGTTCCTCCAGCTCGACCGCGTGGCCGCGTACATGGAAGCGCAGCACCAGGCGATGATGCAGCAGTTCGCGGCGATGGAGCAGACGGCCGCCCGGGCGGGCACCGCCCAACCGGGCCAGATGACGCTGACCGGCAACCTTCCGGCCGGCTCTCACTTCACCTACGTCTCGTCGACCACCGATGGCCGCGGCTGCACCCAGACCGTCGAATACAGCTCCGACGGCAGCAGCGCGCAGCCGAAGGTCACCCGCACGAGCGCCGGCAGCTGCGACAAGGCGACAAACGATGCGCCGGTCGCGGCGAGCGCCACCAAGGCACCGGAACCCGAAGGGCCCGGCACCAAAGTCTGACGTTGTCCCAGCCCCCTCTCCCCTCCCACCGGAGGGGAGAGGTTCCCCTTACAGCTCGCTGCCGGCCTCGGCCCAGACGTGTCGCTCGGTAATCGTGCGCTCGCGCCCGGCGCGGATGTCGCCGTCCACTTTCTGCATGTCGAGCCGCTCGCGGTCGTTACGGCGATAGAACGCTTCGGCGCGGTCGATGTCGCCCACGCTGTTGCCGAGCTGGTCGAGCGCGGCGCGGGCCATCTGCACCGCGGATTCCATCAATTCGCGCACGGCATAAGCGACCGGCGCATCGCGCAGCGCGACGAGCATGCGGCGATCGAACGCGCGCACCAGGATCGAGGCCTGCGGGAACGCCTCGCGCACCGCCCGCAGCAGATCGGCGTCGGGCTGCTCGCCATCGAGGCAGAACAGGATCAGCTCGGCCTCCTCGGCCCCGGCCTGGCGCAACAGGTCGAGGCGCGTGCCGTCGCCGAAATAGACGTTGGCGCCGAATTCGCGGGCGACGTCGATCAACTCGGTGTCGGTGTCGATCAGCGAGACCGGAATGCCGGCGGCGAGCAGCATCTGCGCGACCGTCTGGCCGAAGCGGCCATAGCCCACGATCAGCGCGTTCGCCCCATCGGCGCGCGGGCCTTCGCGCGTTTCCGTGCGCTTCGGGTCCTTGCGAATGCGGCTGGTGATCATCATCAGGAACGGCGTCGTCGCCATCGACAGCGTGACGATGGCGGCGAACAGGCTGGCCGCACCGGGGGTGATCAGCAGGCCTTGCTGCGCGCGGGTGAACAGGACGAAGCCGAACTCGCCCCCCTGGCTGAGCAGCAGGCCGAGGGAGAGCGCCTCGCGCCAGCGCATCCGGCAGGCGAGGCCGAGGCCGCCGATGACCAGCGTCTTGAGCACGATCAGGCCCAGGGCCATGCCGATCACGAACAGCGGATTGGCGGCGATCACGCCGAGGTCGAGCAGCATGCCGATGGACAGGAAGAACAGCCCGAGGAGGATGGAGCGGAACGGCTCGACGTCGGCCTCGATCTCGTGGCGGAACGGCGTGTCGGCCAGCATCACCCCGGCGACGAACGCGCCGAGCGCGGTCGACAGGCCGAGCGCTTCCATCAGCGCGGAAGCGGCGACGACAATCGTCAGCGCCGCGACGACGAACATCTCGCGCTCGCCCAGGGTCGAGATCAGCCGGAACAGCGGCCGCACGAGGAAGCGCCCGGCGAGAATCAGCCCGACGATCGCCGCTAGGGTCAGCAGCGCCATCTGCCACCCCGGCGGTCCGCCCTTGTCCGCCGGATTGCGGCTGAGCGCGGCGACGATCGTCAGCAGCGGAATGATCGACAGGTCCTGGAACAGCAGGATCGCGAACGCCCGTTCCCCCAGCCGCGTGCGCAACCGCCCGGCCGAGCGCAGCATCGGCAGGACTTGCGCGGTCGACGACAGCGCCAGCGGCAGGCCGATGGCGATCGCGGCTTCGGGCGACAGGCCACTGCCGAAATAGACCAGGCCGAACAGCGCCAGCCCGCACAGCGCGACTTGCGCGAGGCCGAGGCCGAAAATCTCGCTCTTCAGCTCCCACAGCTTGGCCGGGCTCAGTTCGAGGCCGACGATGAACAGCAGCAGGGTGATGCCGAGCTCGGCGACCCGATTGAGATCGCCGGCATTGCCGGCCAGGCCGAGCACGTGCGGGCCGACCACCGCCCCGGCGACGAGCCAGCCGAGCGTGGCGCCCAGGCCGAGCCGGCGGAACAGCATCACGAAGGCCAGGCCGAAGCCCAGCAGCAGCACCCCGTCCCGCAGGATCGAGGTGCTCGCTTCAGCCATTTACAGCGTCTTCAGGTAAGCGATGATCGCCTTGCGCTGGGCGGCGTCCTTGACCCCGGCAAAGGCCATCGTGGTTCCTGGGACCTTGCCCATCGGATTGGCGAGGAAGGCGTCGAGGTTCTTCTCGTTCAGCACCATGCCGGAGCTCTTCATCGCGTCGCTGAACTGGAAACCGGCGACCTGGCCGGCCTTGTGCCCGTAAACCCCGGCGAGCGACGGACCGATGATCGTCTTGCCCGGCGCGGTCGAGTGGCACGCGCTGCACTGGTTGAACGCCTGCGGCGGGCCCGCCGGGGCCGCGTCCTGATCGTCGGAGTCTTTGGCCTTGCCCTTGCCGTCGTCCTTGTGCTCGGCCGCTTCCGATTCCTTCGCCGCCGGCGTGGGCGTCGGGGTTGCCGATGACGCGTCGCTCGGCACCGCCGAAGGCGCGACCGCTGCGGGCGCCGCGCTGGCGGCCTCGCTCGGCACGGCGGTGGCGGTGGCCTCGTTCGTCGGCTGATTGTTCGAACCGCAGGCGGCGACGGCGAGGGCGAGCGAAGCGGCAAGAGCAAAACGCGAAATCATCGACAGGCGTCCTTTGAAGCGGAGTTCGGCGCGTTTCCTATCGCCGCCCGCGCGATGCGCAAGAGGCCATTACTTGAGCGCGAACGCCAGGCGCACGCCCATCATGTCGATTCCGGGGTTCTGGCGCCAGTTGAACAGGCGCGCGTGGCTGACGTGGGTCCAGCTCGCCTCGATCGCCACTTTGTCCGACAGCCTTGTGCCGAGCGCGATCTCCGGCTCGAACAGCACCCGGCTGCCGAGATCGGTGCGCCAGCCGTCGACGGCGTAGCGCGGCAACGGGCCGTCCTGCACCACCAGGCCGAGGCCGGGGCGCAAGTACACGCGGCCGTTGCCGATCTTCCAGGTCAGCCCGGCGCCGGCGAAGCTGGTGTCGCCGCGCGTGTTGACGGAGGCGATCACGTAAGGCGCCGGGCGGCCGATGATCCTCAGCGCATCCTGGCGGGCGAAACGATAGCCCAGTTCGATGTCCGCTCCCCCCTCGCCGGTATAAAGCGTGAAGGGCGTGTCGACCGCGTGCTTGTACACGCCCGCGAACACCTCGTCGGCGCGAGCGGCCGGCGGCGAAAGGGCCAGCGCCAGGCCGGCCAGGAGCGGGAACGAGCGGATCATCCGAGCACTCATAGTGGCAACCATGTCGCAAGGTGACGCGAAAGTGCGCGCCCGGTTCCACGGCCGCTTTCGCCAACCGCGCCAACCTCCTATCCGGGCCGGCTTTTCCGATGACGCACGACCCGATCCTCGAGCCCCCGCACCGCGGTGAAGGCTGGCGCGGCGAGATCGCCGCGACGCTGGCGCTCGCCTGGCCGCTGGTGGTCGCCAACCTGGCGCAAATGCTGGTCTATGCGGTCGACGTGATCTTCGTCGCCCGCCTCGGTGCCGAGACGCTCGCCGCCGCCAGCCTCGCGGTTTCGCTGTTCGGCCTCGTCGCCTGGTCGCTGTCGGGCATGACGGGCATGGTCGCCGCGCTGATCGCCGCCGAGCTCGGCCGCCGCAAGCACGCGGTCCGCGAGGTCCGCCGCTCCGCCCGCATGGGGCTGTGGCTCGCCGTCGCTGTCGGCGTCGTCGCCACCGTGCTGATGCATTTCGGCGAGGACATCATGCTCCTCACCGGCCAGAATCCCGCCGTGGCCGCGCGCTCGGGCGAGTTCCTGCAAGTGCTCAAGTGGGCGATGGTGCCGATGCTCATCGCCAATGTCCTGCGCAGCTTCGTCTCGGCGCTCGGTCGGCCGATCTTCGCCACCGCGATCACCGTGCTGGCGATCGGCGTGGCGGTGCTCGGCAACTACGTATTCGTGTTCGGCCACTTTGGCGCGCCGGCGATGGGTATGCTCGGCTCTCCGGTGTCGACCGTGGTGACCTCGCTGTTCTTCGTCGCCGCCTATATCGTCGCGATATCGAGCGACCGCCGGCTGCGGCGCTATCGGGTGTTCGGCAAATGGTGGCGGCCCGAATGGCGCCGGCTGCGCGAGCTGGTTCGCACCGGCATGCCGGTTTCGCTGACGATCCTGGCCGAGGCGGGGCTGTTCAGCGGCGCCGCGTTCCTGATGGGGCGCATCGGGGCCGAGCAGCTCGCCGGACACACGGTCGCCCTGCAGCTCGCCGCGTTCGCGTTCCAGGTCCCGTTCGGCGTCGGCCAGGCGGCAACGATCCGCGTCGGGTATTTCTACGGCGCGTGCGATGCGGCGGCGATCGGCCGGGCCGGCTGGACCGGCATCGCCATCGGCACGGGTTTCATGGTGCTGACTGCGGGCGTCATGCTGTTCGCCCCGCGCTTCATCATCCGCCTCTACGTCGATCCCGATGCGCCGCAGAACGTGGCGCTGGTCGCCTTCGCCTTGCGCTACATGGTGGTCGCCGCCGCCTTCCAGCTGTTCGACGGCATCCAGGCGGTATCCGCGGGCGCGCTGCGCGGGGTGCAGGACACGCGCGTGCCGATGTGGATGGCGCTGTTCGGTTACTGGGTGCCAGGCCTCGGCACCGCGGTGGCGCTGGGCTTCTTCACTCCCCTGCAAGGGATCGGCATCTGGATCGGCCTCGCCGTCGGCCTGGTGGTCGTCGCCGCGCTGCTGCTGCAGCGCTGGGCGCGCCGCACGCGTCTCGGCCTTGTCTCGTTCTAGCGAAAAAGTCTCGTTCTGGCGAAAAAAACTTCCCGAATGGGAGTTGACGCCCAACCCGGGCGCACACATATGCCCGCCGCTGGCACTCGCAGGATCAGAGTGCCAATCAAGGTCAACTACCAAGAGAGGTCAAGCTCATGGCATTCCGTCCGCTGCACGATCGCGTGCTCGTCCGTCGCCTCGAGGCCGAGGAGAAGACGGCCGGCGGCATCATCATCCCCGACACCGCCAAGGAAAAGCCGAGC
>Ga0207705_10002993_pt1 | contig 12892 bp, 9 predicted proteins | sample KBSC13metaG_FD_184314 | JGI IMG/M metagenome (GOLD analysis project Ga0207705, IMG submission 184314) | Corn rhizosphere microbial communities from Kellogg Biological Station, Michigan, USA - KBS C1-3 metaG (SPAdes) (version 2) | ecosystem: Host-associated > Plants > Roots > Rhizosphere > Soil ...
CTCGTGAAGCACGTGTCGGAAACTCCACGCCCGCTGCTGTCGCTGCGTCCGGACGTCCCGCCCTCGCTGGCGTACGCGATCTCCCGTGCGCTCGAGAAGAAGCCGGAACAGCGCTGGCCGGATGCGGGCGATTTTCGCGACGCGCTCGCTGCCGCGTCGATGGACGTGGCGCCGCGAAGCGCGCGTGCTCCGCTCGCGCCCGCGATGGCTCCGCTGCCGGCAGCACCCCCGCCGCCGCCGGTCGCGCTCCGCCAGGAGGACGCAGCGCCACGCGCTGCGCCGTATCCCGATGCGGCGCCGATGCCGGCCATGCCGGTGTGGGGCACGCGCACCGAATGGCGCGAGTGGCGGCATCGCCAGCGCCAGTGGGAGCGCGAACAGCACTTCCGCCGGCGAGGACGTCGCGACCGCAGCGACGAGTTCGATGCCACGCGGCCGGTGGAGGAGCGCATCACGCGCTTTCGCCGTCGCAGCGTTGGCGCGCTCGGCACGGTTGCCTCGCTTGCCCTCGTGAACGGGCTCACGTCGCCGCACGTTCCGTGGTTCATCTTCCCGAGCGCATTCATTCTCATCGGTACCGTGACGCACGCCGGAAAGTTGTGGGCGGACGGTATTCCGCTGGGCCGACTGTTTCATCGCGGCAGCGCCGCACTTCCGTCCGCGGCGTCGGCCGCGCGGCTGCCGGCCGTCAATCTCGACCAGGCAGCACTCACGCTCGCGCCGGCCGACGTGCTTGCCGGCAGCCATGGTGAAGCGGTGCGACGCGCCGCCGCTGATCGTGCAGCGGCGAAGGATACGCTCGCGAGGCTCGCACCGGCGGAACGGGAGATGATTCCGGACGTCGCTCCCACGCTCGATGCGCTGGCCGAGCGCGTGGGCGCGCTCGCCATCACGCTGCACCGGCTGGATGCTGACCTCGGCGGCGCATCGCTCGAAACCCTGGAGCGACGACTGGGTGCGCTGCGCGCGGAGGCGGGCCCGGAGCCCACTGCGGAGCAGGAGCGCCGCATCACGCTCCTCGAGCGACAGCGCATGTCGATCGCCGAGCTGGCGGAACGGCGCGGAACGCTCGCCGCCCAGCTCGAGAGCGCGGGGCTCGCCCTGCAGAACCTCCGGCTCGATCTGCTCAAGCTGCGCTCGTCGGGCCTTGGCTCGGCGATGTCCGACGTGACGAACGCCACGCAGGAAGCGCGTGCGCTCTCACGTGAAATCGGTCACGCGGTGGAAGCCGCGAAGGAAGTGCGGGGGCTCTGACCACCGTCGCCGCGGCTCATTCGGCGTCGTCGGGGTAGTAGGTTGCATCATGCGATCCGCCCTCTTCATCGCCACCGTGGCGAGCCTGCTCGCCGCTGCGCCCGGCCACGCCCAGAGTGCTGCGCCATCCGCTCAGCCCGTCGATTCCACACCCAAGCCATTCGTCGCGCGGCCCGCGGTGGTGCGCGGTCTGTACGTCAATCGCTGGGCGGCGATCGGTGACCGAATGTGGGACCTGATCGACATCGCGAAGCGCACGGAAGTGAACGCACTCGTCATCGACGTGAAGGACGATCGTGGCTACGTGCTGTACGAGTCGGGAGTGCCGCTGGCGCACGCCATCGGCGCCGACACGACCAACCCGATGCCGCTGTCGCGAATGCGTGCCGTGCTCGACACCATGCGTGCCCACGACATCCTGCCCATCGCGCGCATCGTCGTGGCCAAGGATCCGCTCCTCGCTAATGCGAAGCGCGAATGGGCCGTGAAGCGTCGCAGCGACGGCACGCCGTGGCTGGATGCCAGCGGCAACCCGTGGCTCGACCCGCATCAGCGCGGCGTGTGGGAGTATGCCGCCGATCTTGCCGCCGAAGCGGTGAAGTACGGCTTCAGCGAAGTGCAGTTCGATTACGTGCGCTTTCCCGATGATCCGCGTCTCATTCGCCAGGCGCGGTTCGACCTCGCCAATGGCCGCGCACGCGATCAGGTGATCCGCGAGCAACTCGGTTACCTGCGTTCACGCGTCGAGCCACTCGGCGTGCCGATGGCGATCGACGTGTTCGGACTCACGACGTCCGACAGCACCGACATGGGAATCGGCCAGCGCTGGGAGCAGTTCGCCGACCAGACCGACATCGTGCTGCCGATGACGTATCCGTCTCACTACTCGCGCGGCACGTACGGCATCGCGCGTCCGAACGCAAATCCCTACGACGTGCTGGATCACGCCCTGACGGACGGCATCGTGCGAAATGCCAACGTGCCCGATGCGGCGGAGATCGTACCATGGTACCAGGACTTCACCCTGGGCGCGCCGCGCTACGGAGCGAAGCAGGTACGCGCGCAGATGCAGGCCGGCTACGATCACGGCATTCGGAGCTGGATGCTCTGGAACGCCAGCAGTCGCTACACGGTGAGCGCGCTGAAGCCGGCGATCCTCAGCGAAGCGGAAGAAGCGCCGAATCGCCGGCCCGCGACGGCCAGCAGCCCGACGCGCGCTAACCGTCCAGTAAAGCCGTAAGCGAGTCTGCCACCTGGCGTGGCGCGTCTTCCGGAAGGAAGTGGCGCGCGTCGGGAATGACGTCCAGCGTTGCGCCGGGAATGGCATCCGCGAGTCGCTGCCCGAGCGGGAGCGGGAGGAAGGGATCCTGCGCGCCCCAGATCACGCGAACCGGTATCGCGAGCTCTCCGAGGCGCGTGCCGAGCGCGCTGCTCTCGCGGGTGTCGAGCGCGGCGATGTGCCGCACGAGCGCGTCGCGACCCGGCTCGGTCGCGAAGGGACGCGCGTAACGATCGATCGCGTGCGTTGCGCGCACCGGATCGGCGTAGCCACGCTCGAGCTCCGCGCGAACCATGGATAGAAGCCACGCCGGTGGCAGGTGTCGCATGATGGGCAGTGTGGCGCGCGCGATTCGTACGTCGCGCGAGGTCCAGCGATCGAAGGCCACGCTCGCCACGAGGGCGAGGCGCGACACGCGCGCGGGCTGGCGCAGCGCGAGCGCCTGCGCCACGCCCCCGCCCACGCCGTGCCCCACGATGCACGCGCTGGTGATGCCAAGTGCGTCGAGCAGCGCCACGAGGCGCTCGGCGTGCGCGCCAAGACCGAGCGGTCGCCTGCCCGGTGGATCACTGCGTCCGTGACCGAGAAGGTCGAACACGACGAGGCGCCGGCCGGCCGGCATCAGGGATACGACGTCGCGCCAAAGGTGGCCCGAGGTGGCGAAGCCGTGCACGAATACCACCGGCTCGCCCGCGCCGCGCGAACCGGCCGCGTAGTAATAGAGACGCGCGCCGTCGAGGTCGATGAACTCACCTCGCACGGCGCGCGTCTCCAGTGTGGATCAGTGCGATAGTCCCGCTCAGAGCGACGGCGGGCCCTGCTGCTGGCGCTGCTGCATGCGCGCGCGCTGCTCAGCGAGGTTCTTGTCGAACACTACCTGCTGATCCGGGGTAAGGATTGCACGGATATCCTTGGCGGACTTCTCGCGCAGGTCGGCTGCCTTCTTCATCAGCTCGGCGCGGTCACCGCCGTTCATCATCTCGTTGCGGAGCGACATCATCTCGGGCTGATACTTCTTCTGGATGGCGTCGAGCTGAACCTTCTGCGCATCGGTGAGCTCGATGCCATTGAGCTCCATGTTGCGGCCGCCACGCCGCTCGCCCTGCTGCTGGGTCCCGCCGGCCTGCGCCTGCGCGAGCGTAGCGCCACCAACGAGAAGCGCGGCGCCGAGCGCCGCCATGCGAAGTGCCTTCTTCATGTTACCCTCGGGGAGAATGGAGAGACTGCCAGGAAAGGAGAGACGTGTAGGAAAATTCAAGTCGTTGGCACGTAACAACTTATATAAACCCCTCTAGCGAGAGCGGGTGAATCTGCTATGCTTACCCGCCTCGTGCCGGGCCGTTCCGCCCGGTGCCACGCTGCGTCGTCTGGATCTACTGCCTGCTCCGCGAGCCATCCGTGACCCTGCCGCCGCCGTCGAATAGCCCCGCTGCCGCCCCCGCCACTCCACAGGGAGAGACGGGAACCGTTACCGGACCCCTCGTACCCCCCGTTACGCCACCGGCGACGCCTCCGCCTCCGCCGAGTCCGGTAACGTTTCCGCTGGAATGGCTGCTCGCGCACGCTGCAGCGCCGGTCCAGTATCGCTCACTCACCGAGGTCGCTCGCCTCACACCGGAAGAAGCGCAGCAGGTGAGCGCTCTCCCGTTTACGCACCGCCCCGCGCTCCTGTTGGCTACCCAGCAGGGAGCCGACGGCACGTGGAGCGGAGGGATGCTCGGCATTCCCTCCCAGCGTGCCGAGCACTTCGAGGGAATCGGGACCATTCCCGCAGTGAGACGACTGATCGAGTACGGGTGGCACAGGGATACGCCGCCACTGCTCCACGCGCGACGCGTGCTCTTCCGTCTTCTGGCCGAGGACCAGGATCCGGCGTTCCTCTACGAGCTGGGTGGAAAGCACGCGCCCGACGAGGAAGCGGTGCGTCAGGGCCGCGCGCTGCTGCGCGAGGCGGCGGCAGCGACGCTCGCCCAGGCGGGCTACGAGGGAGATCCTCGGCTGCGCGGCGCCGCACGACGGATCGTGGTGCGGATGGCGGACTACCTGCGTTCGCCACTGGCCCAGAAGCCGTTCGTGCGCCAGGGGAACCAGCACATGCTGGCCGCGGAAGCTGCGCCGCCATCCATCCACACGGTGATGATGCTGGCCTACATGCCGCTGTTTCGCGCCGAGCATCATCGCGAGATGGACGCGCTGTATGCCCACCTCACCCAGCCGCAGCCCCGGCAGGAGGCAGTGCAGCTCGTGGCTGGTCGAGCCGTTCCGGCGCCGCATCTCATCCTTGGCGATCCGCTGCCGCATCGCAATGCCGCCGACGCGGACGTTCCCTTCGCGCTCTTCTGGCTGGAGCTGATGGCGCGATTCGGCTTCCTGAAGCGGAACGAGAACTGGTGCAAGCTGTTCGAGCGCTTTCTCGACGATCGCGATCGCGACGGCGTGTGGCATCCGCACAAGGGGATGGCCGTGGCGCGCAGCAGCAATCCATACGTGTGGCCCACCTATCCGCTGGAGACGCAGCTCTCCGGCGAGGAGCGGTGGACCGACATCACCTTCCGCCTCGGGCTGATCGCGCGGCTCGCCGGCCGGCCGATCGAGATCGCCTGAGCGAGTTGCACTCCGGCGGCGAGCAGCGGCTCGGTGGCCGGTTGCCGCCGTCGGAAATGTTTCCCGCCGGCGTGAGCGGCATTCGCACACGCATGGTAACGCTGCGCAGTGGACTCCGGCTGCGCGTCGCCGACTCCGGCGAAGTGGACGCACCCGCCGTGCTGCTGCTGCATGGCTGGGGCGCCTCCATCTACATGTGGCGCGACTGGTTCGCGCCTCTCGCGGCGTCGGGTTACCGGGCGATGGCGGTGGACCTGCCGGGTCATGGTCTTTCCGACAAACCTGCGGACGCGTCGGCCTACCGGCTCGTGCCGATGATGCAGGTCGTGCGTGAGCTGCTGGACGTCGAGCGCCTCGAGCGCGTGGACGTGGTGGCGCAGTCGATGGCGGGGACGATCGCTCTCGAGCTGGTGCTCGCGGGAGAGCGACGCATCACGCGGCTTGCGCTGGTGAACCCGGCGTGCTTCGGCCGAGTGCCGCTGCTGCGCCTTGCTCCCCTGGTTCGATTCGAATGGGTGGGACGCGTGATGCCGTACCTGTTGACGCGCGGCAGCGTGGCGCGCGCGCATCGGCTGGTGTACGGCGATCCGTCGCGCATCACCCAGGAGAACATCGATCAGTACTGGGCGCCGTCGCAGTTTCCCGCCTACGCGCGCGCTCTCTGGCGGCTGGCGATCGGATTCGAGTGGGATCGGCAGCCGGTGGCGCTGATGGCGCAACGGCTCGGGACGATGCCCCGCTCCGCGCAGGTGGTGCTTGGCGGACGCGACCGGCTGGTATGCGACTCGACTCCGTACGTGAGCGCGCTCGTCGTCGCCGGCGCGCCGCTCGAGGCGAGCGTGGTGGAGGCGGGTGGTCACGCGGTGAACGAGGAGCTGCCGCGTGAGGTGTTGAGTCTCGTGACGCTCTCGCGCTGACTGCGTCGAGAGCAGGTACGCTGTCAGGGCAGCACCGCGCCACGTAGACGCCAGCGCCCGAACCGATTAGCTTTCACGCATCAAGCGAATGACGACAAGGCCGCAAACGGCGGCCCACACACTCCCTGGCGATCGCAACGCGCGATCGCATCCTTCTTCATCAGCGCACCGGTCGAGCGACGGCAACAGCCGCCAAGGTCCGGTGCATGCGCCGGTCCCGGAAGTTCCGGGATCGCGGCCCCGGCGCGACGCATCAGGACGAATGACCGACGACACACAACTGACACTCGCCGAACGCGAGGCGGCCGCTGGGCCGGCCCTCGCCTTCGATGCTCTCGAGCTTCATCCGGCGCTGCTCGACGCCATCCGTGACGCGGGCTACGTGAGCCCGACGCCGATCCAGCGCGAAGCCATCCCGCTCGCCCGCAAGGGACGCGATCTCATGGGACTCGCGCAGACCGGCACCGGCAAGACCGCCGCGTTCACCCTGCCCATCCTCGATCGCCTGATCGGCGGTCCGCGTCGCACGCGCGCGCTCATCCTCACCCCGACGCGTGAGCTGTGCGTGCAGGTGGAGGAGAGCTTCAGGAACTACGCGAAGCACACGGAGATCGAGGTGGTCGCCGTGTACGGCGGCGTGCCGCTCGAGCCGCAGGAAAAGAAGCTGCGCGCGGGCGTCGACGTCGTCGTCGCCACGCCGGGCCGGCTGCTCGATCACCTCGAGCGCCAGAACGTGGTGTTCGACGATCTGGAAGTGCTCGTGCTCGACGAGGCGGACCGCATGCTCGACATGGGTTTCGCACCGCAGATCAATCGCGTGGTGAGCGAGATCCCGCCGTACCGTCAGACGCTGTTGTTCAGCGCCACCATGCCGCCCGAAGTGGAAGCGCTGGCGAGGAAGTACCTGCGCAAGCCGGTGGTGGTGCAGGTCGGCGTGCGGTCCGCTGCGGCAAGCACCGTGACGCACGCGGTGTATCCGGTGCCTCGCGAGAAGAAGAATGCGCTGCTGGTGGAGCTGCTCACCGGCAAGCCGCACGAGTCGGTGCTCGTGTTCACGCGCACCAAGCACGGCGCGGACCGCGTGGTGCGGGACCTGGAAAAGGCCGGCGTTCGCGCGACGGCGATGCACGCCGACAAGAGCCAGTCGCAGCGCACGCGCGCCCTGCAGGATTTCAAGGACGGCAAGACGCACGTCCTCGTCGCGACGGACATCGCGCAGCGCGGGCTGGACATCGAGAACATCAGCCACGTCATCAACTACGACGTGCCGCAGCAGGCGGAAGACTACGTCCACCGCATCGGCCGCACTGGCCGCGCCGCGAAGGAGGGCGATGCCTACACCTTCATGGCGCCGGACGAGATCGCGATGGTGCGCACCATCGAGCGCGTGATCGGCCAGCCGATTCCCCGCGTGTCGGTGCCGGGATACGATTTCGGGACAGTCGCGGCGGACTGAGGGCCGATGGACCGATGGACCGATGGACCGGAACGGCGAAGGGCACACGAAACTTATTTCGGTGTGCCCTTCTCGGTCCTCCGGTCCTCTGGTCCTCACCTCCCCAGTCTCACCCTCCCCAACCTCGACACCACCAGCGTCTCGGCGGCGCGGCCTCGCTTCGCGATGAGCGTCAGGTTCGAGGCGCCGTAGCCGAGTCCACGCACGTCGAAGGCGAGGGAGTCCCGGGTGGAGGAGAGCGTCACGCGGTGCGCGTGGCCCAGCGCGTGAACGGCGAGCGCGGTGCCTCGTTCGCGCAGGGCGAGCTGGGCGCTGGCCGTGTCGATCCGCACGCTGACCACGGCATGGCGCGCCAGTGCCTCGTCACGGGCCTGCTGGATCACCTCCGCCGCCTCGGCCACCGCGGAGCGCGCGGCGATGCGGTCGAGGTAATGACCCGTCTCGCGGACGACGATGATGGAGAGGAGGCCGATGATCATCAGCACGATGATCAGCTCGAGCAGGGTGAGCGCGGGGCGCGCCGCAGGTCGGTGTCTCATGCGCGCATGATGCGTCGTCGGGCTGGCGACGCGTCACCGAATGGATGCGAACGGTAGCGATGCCACGCACGTAGAGAGACGTTGACGATGACGGCGCGCGCGGCATCTTCTGTCTCGTCGCCGTCCCGAATCCCTTCTCTCCCGCCGATGCGATCCCGCCTCGTCTCCGCCCTCGCGCTCCTCGCCCTCGGCGCGCCCGTCGCCGTCGCGCAGCAGCCCATCGACTCCGCCTACACGGCGCGCATCCGTGAGCTGACGCCCACCGATTCCGTCTGGAAGTTCACGACCGAGCTGGTGGACCACCTGCCAGCGTCGGCAACAGTGCCGTCGCCGCTCAAGGTGCTCGGCTATGTGCCCGGCACCCTCGGACGCCTTGCCTACGTGGACGAGCTGAATCGCTACTTCCGCGCGCTGGATGCGGCGTCGCCGCGGGTGAAGGTGTTCTCGCTCGGCATGAGCGACGAAGGGCGCGAGATGATTGCCGTTGCCGTGGCCGATTCGGCCACGATCGCGCGGCTGGACGACTACCGCGCCATGGCGGCCAAGCTCGCCGACCCGCGCACGACGACGCCGGCCGAGCGCGCACGGCTGGTGAAGGAGGCGAAGCCGATCTATTGGCTCACGGGCAGTATCCACAGCCCCGAAACGGGGAGTCCGGAGATGCTGATGGAGCTCGGCTATCGTCTCGCGGTGGAGGAGACGCCGTTCGTGCAGGACATCCGTGATCACGTGATCACGCTCATCACGCCGGTGACCGAAGTGGATGGGCGCGACCGCGCGGTGGACGCGGCCAAGCTCTCGCGTTCGCTGGGACTCGGTCCGCAGGGCGTGTCGCTCACGTACTGGGGCAAGTACACGGCGCACGACAACAACCGCGACGGAATGGTGCTGTCACAGAAGCTGACGCAGCACGTGATGGACGGCTTCATCCACTGGCACCCGACGGTGATGCACGACCTGCACGAGTCGGTGGCGTTCCTGCACACCAGCACCGGCACTGGTCCGTACAACGACGAGTTCGACCCGATCGTGATCGATGAGTGGCACACACTCGCCTACCAGGAGATCACCGAGCTCACCAAGCGTGGGCTGCCCGGCGTGTGGACGCACGGCTTCTACGACGGCTGGGCGCCGAACTACATGCTCGCCATCGCCAACCTGCACAACTCCATCGGCCGGTTCTACGAGACGTACACCTCGATGAACGCGGACTGTCAGGTGACCAATCTGCCGGCATCGCAGACGGAGCGCCGGTGGGATCGCCCCAGCCCGCCGGTGAACGGCATCAAGTGGTGCATCCGCAGCAACATCAACTACCAGGAGTCGGGGGTCCTCACGGCGCTCAAGTACGTGGCCGACCACGCGGACACCTTCCTCGAGAACTTCTCGCTGAAGAGCGAGCGGCAGACGAACAAGGGGAGAACCAGCGCGCCGTATGCGTTCGTGATTCCGCGCGGCCAGCGTCGTTCGGCGGAAGCGGCGGACCTCGTGAACCTGTTCCGCCAGCACGCCGCGGAGATCCAGGTTGCATCGCAGGACTTCACGCTGAAGGGCGAGAAGCCCAAGGACGCACCGGTGACGGTGAAGAAGGGCGACTGGATCGTGCGCATGGACCAGCCGTACACGCAGACGGTGCGCACGCTGCTCGCCATCCAGCACTTCAAGCCGGATGACCCCTCGCCATACGACGACACGGGCTGGACGATCGACGAGCTGCGCCACGTGACGACGCTCAAGATCGCGGATCCCGCGGTGCTCGCCGCGCCGATGACACCGCTCACGAGCGATGCCACGGTCGCCGGCACGATCGCCGGCCGCGGCAGCGTGCTGCTCGTGCCGCATCTCGGCGACTGGCGCTCCGCCGTGCTGCCGTGGAAGACGGGGCGTGCGAAGGTGTCGGTGGCCGACACGGCGTTCACCGCCGACGGTCAGAAGTACGAGCGCGGCACGTTTGTCGTGGAGAACGCCGATGCGCCGGCGCGCAATGCCGTCGTCGCCCTCGGTCTCGATGCGACGGCAACGGGCGCCGTCCCGACTGTCCGTAGCCATGCGGTGACGGCGCCACGCGTGGCGCTCGTGCACTCGTGGATCGAGACCCAGAATGAGGGGTGGATCCGCTACGCGTTCGATCGCATGGGCGTACCGTACACGTACATGGCAGACCAGAAGCTCGTCCAGCCGCGGGCGCTGGAGAAGTACGACGTGGTGGTGCTGCCACACATCAACGGCGCGGCAACGACGATCGTGAACGGCCGGCCGATGGTGGGGCCGGCGATCCCATGGAAGAAGACGGCGCTCACGCCGAACCTCGGGCGGATCGACCAGACCGACGACACGCGGCCGGGCATGGGGCTGGCCGGACTCGCCGCGCTGCGCGCCTTCGTGGAGCGCGGCGGCCTGCTGGTGACGGAAGGGAACAGCTCGCGCGTGCCGATCGAATTCGGGCTCGTGCCGACCGTGAGCGTGGCGCCGCAGCAGAAGCTGCTCGCGCGCGGCGGGATCTATCGTGCACAGCTCGTGAGCGGCGGCAGCCCGATCGCATATGGCTACGAGCGCACGACGTTCCCGCTGTACTTCAACCAGGCGCCGCTTCTCAACGTGCAGGGCGTCCAGCGGGGCCAGCGCAGCGATGGCGTCGACACGACGATCACCAACGCCATCGAACGGCAGCGTGCGCGCACCATCGTGCGCTGGACGCCGAAGGCCGATGACCTGCTCGTCTCCGGACTGCTGGACAACGGCGAGGAGATGGCGGGGCGCGCCGTCGTCGTCGACGCGCCGCTCGGGCAGGGACACGTGGTCCTGTTCGGCACGCGCCCGATGTGGCGATGGGAGTCGCAGGGCGCGTTCGCGCTGATGCTCAACGCGATGGCCAACTGGAACGCGCTCGACGCGAACGAGCGCAGCGGCGGGGCACCGGTGGTGACGACCGACAACCGGTGAACGGTTCGCCCGCTATATTCCTCACAGCGAGCGCTCTGGAGCGACGATGAAGATCACGATCGAATACTGCACGATGTGAAGCTACGAGCCACGGGCCGCCAGTCTGGCGGCCGAGCTCAGGAAGGAATACCCGGACGCCGAGATCGAGATGACGCGGAGCTCGGGCGGACGATTCGAGGTGTACAGGGACGGCGTGCCGGTGTACGAGAAGTCGAAGACCGGCCGGCACGCACAGCCGGGCGAAGTGTCGCGACTGCTTCGCAACGGCTGAGCTCCCTCGCGGCGGTGACGCCACCGGGGCCGATGCGTCTAGCTCACGCGTCGGCCCCGTGCGCGTGCCGGCGATACGTTTCTCGACTCAAGGTTCTCTGCTGAAATGCGAATTGCCATCTCCACGGGGGGCGGTGATGCCCCCGGTCTCAACGCGGTCATCCGCGCCGCCGTGCTCTCGGCAATCAACCGCGGCTGGGAGGTGCTCGGCATCAAGCGCGGCTTCGCGGGGTTGATGGGCGAGGACGAAGTCATCAACCTCACCAAGGAATCGGTGCGCGGCATCGCGCACCTCGGCGGCACCATCCTGCGCGCCACCAACCGCGGCAATCCGTTCTGCTATCCGCGCAAGCAGCCCGACGGCAGCTACGTGGAGTACGATCGCTCCGACGAACTGATCGAGAACGCACGGCAGCTCGGCATCGAGGCCATCATCTCCATCGGCGGCGACGGCTCGCTGGACATCGCGCACCGGCTCTGCCAGAAGGGAATGAAGATCGTCGGCGTGCCGAAGACGATCGACAACGACGTCAGCGGCACCGTGACGACGTTCGGCTTCGACACCGCGGTGAACACGGCGATCGAGGCGATCGACAAGCTGCATACCACCGCTGAAAGTCACGATCGCGTGATGATCATGGAGGTGATGGGTCGCGACGCGGGTTTCATCGCGCTCCACGCCGGCGTGGCCGGAACGGCCGACGCGATCCTCATCCCGGAAATTCCGTACGACATCCACCGCGTGTGCGACAAGATCAGGTCGCGTGACGCGCATGGACGGCACTTCTCCATCGTGGTCGTGGCGGAGGGCGCATTCCCGAAGGGCGGCGCTGCGCACACCATGGGAGAATCACTGCCAGGACAGGCAAGGCGACTGGGCGGCATGGCCGATTCGATCGCCCGCGAGATCCAGGCGATCACGGGGAAGGAGACGAGGTCGCTCGTGCTGGGCCACCTGCAGCGCGGCGGGATGCCGACGGGCTACGATCGCCTCCTCGCGACGCGGTTCGGCGGAGCGGCAGTGCGCGCGATCGCCGACGGAAAGTGGGACCACATGGTGGCGCTCCAGACGCCGCACATCGTGACCATCCCGATCGTCGAAGCGTTGAGCGAGCCGAAACGGGTGGATCCGACGCACGATGTGGTGCAGACGGCGAGGGCGGTCGGGATCAGTTTTGGGGATTAGAAGCAGTTGGTTCAGTACCCGAGCACCCGGTGACGCGTTGACCGCCGACTGTGCTCTCGAGGCCCCGATGGTCGAGTAGTTCAGCCAGCAGGCGGAGTACTCGGCACTCCGGCTCGAAACCGGACGACTGGACCGCCAGGCTCTCCGCAGAACAGTCGTCGGTCGCGAGTCGCACAGTCCGCCAGTATTTAGTAGGACAACTGGGACGCCACTGTCCCCGTGGCAGGACAGCTGCAGTGGATCCGTGGTTGGGTACGCTAGATCAAGTCACTGTGTCGCATACACTTACGCCGACGGATCACTGCCGGTTCTTCTGGCCCCTTCCCTGCCTTATGAGTGCTCGTCCGCGCGAGTGTCCGCGCGCATTCCTGGAGTATAGATGAGCTTTCGAACCGCCATCCTCGCGCTCGCTTGCACGGTCGGCCTGGCCGGAACCGCGCATGC
>Ga0207705_10002995_pt1 | contig 12888 bp, 9 predicted proteins | sample KBSC13metaG_FD_184314 | JGI IMG/M metagenome (GOLD analysis project Ga0207705, IMG submission 184314) | Corn rhizosphere microbial communities from Kellogg Biological Station, Michigan, USA - KBS C1-3 metaG (SPAdes) (version 2) | ecosystem: Host-associated > Plants > Roots > Rhizosphere > Soil ...
TGCCGAAGACGTCGAGCGGACCGCGCAGGTCGGCATTGAACGTCGTCTGCCTGCATTTCAGCTTGCCGGTGTCGGCTTCCAGCGGCGAGTCGGCGTAGATACCGCCGCCCGGCTTCGGCTCGTACCAGTAGCTGACGTTGATCGTGTTCTTCTCGTGGAAATCGAGTTCGCTGCGGCCGTGGTTGAGCGAGACGTCGACCTTCCAGTCATCGGCCAGGTCGCGGCGGTAGCCGACGGCCAGCGACGCATCCTTGACGGTGGTGCGGATGTTCGGCAGGAATCCGTTCGGATACACGTCCGGGACGTTGCGGCCGTCGCCGGCGGAGCGGAAGAAGCCGGCCGAATCGCCCGTGCGGTGCGACACGCCGCCGAACGTGTAGAACTCGCCCGAACTCGAGACGGGCAGCGCCGAGTTCCACCAGAAGTACTGGTCCTTCGCGAGGCTGTCGCCGATGCGCTGCGTGACGCGCGGCGGATCGACGCGCAGGGTGTCCACGCCGGCGCGGTTCGTTTCGCCGCGGTGGCGCGCCTCGGCCGTCAGGTTGACGTAGCCGCCGTCGCCGATCGTCCAGCCCTTGTTGACGCTGCCCTGGCGCAGCTCGCCGCCGCCTTCCGTCGTGCCGCCCACGGTGCCGGACAGCTGCGTTTCGTTGGTCTGGTTCTTCAGCACGATGTTGATCACGCCGGCGATGGCATCCGAGCCGTATTGTGCCGCAGCGCCGTCGCGCAGCACTTCGATGCGCTGGATCGCCGACATCGGGATCGCGTTGATGTCCGTGCCGGCCGAGCCGCGGCCGATCGTCTGCTGCACGTTGACCAGCGCCTGCTGGTGGCGGCGCTTGCCGTTCACGAGCACGAGCAGCTGGTCCGGGCCGAGCGAGCGCAGGGTGGCGGGGCGGATGATGTCCGTGCCGTCGCTGATGAACGTCGTCGAAAAGTTGAACGACGGGTCGAGCGTCTGCAGCAGTTTCCCCAGTTCGACAGGGCCGGCCATCGCCATGTCCTTGGCGCCGATCAGGCCGACGGGCGCCGCCGAGTCGAGCGCCGTGCGCGCCGTCGAGCGCGAGCCGAGCACGACGACGGAAGCCATCGACGAGTCCGTTGCTGGCTGTGCGGATGCCGTGGCGGCGGGGCTATCGGAGGCGGTGTCCTGGGACCAGGCGGGGCTGAAGGCGAGGCAGAGTGCGGAAGCGAGCAAGGTGCGGGTGAAGACGGGTACGGCGGGGCGTTTGATCATCCTGGGTTCTCTCGTCGATGGTTGTTGTTGTGGTGTCGCGGCTGCACCGGCATGGTGCGAGTCCGGCGGAGCCAGTGTAACGATCGCTCAGCCGTATTCACAATCGTAACCTGTCTATACTGTTGCAAAATTGATGCATACGTGGCAATCTTGCTTGTCGGTATAGACGGAGCCCGGCTATTCTGCTCACAATGCGAGCATTGTCGGCCTTTAAATTGGCGAAGCTGAGCATGAGGATTCCAGATATGCATATGCGCGGAATGTCACAATCTTGCTTTAATATGGGGCGCAAGAAGCCCATAGGTTGCTGTTCTGCAATATCTTCCGGCTGGTTTTTTTTACACAACTTTTACGGTGGCCGGGTGTAGAGTTTCATCAACCGGGAAGATGTCAGGAGGCCACCGATGAAACAGGACGACATCAACAATATGGAATGGCGCAATCCCGCCAATTGGACCTGGCGCGGGCCGCTGGGGCTGTATGCCAGCAAGCGCGACACCCGGCTGCTCGTGCCGAAAGCGACGCCGATGATGGGCTGGACGCTCAATTTCGGGCATCCTTCCTGGGTCTATGTGGTGGCGGCGATTGCCGTGTTGCCTCTTGCGTTCGTGTTGATCCGACTGGCGTTCGGTTAGCGGGCTCGATGGCCGGCCGGGTGTTTATTGCCAGGAAAGGTCGTGACGGTCGTCACCAATGACACTGCACAGACCATCAGCAGACCAACCCACGATACATTGTCCAGCTTCAGATGGGCCCCGCCGAGGTACCATGGATAGTAGTTATCACCCATAAACACGAACTCGCCGCCGCGTGAACTGATCGGGCCCAGCAGCGGGAGCGAAACGAGCAAGTTCGTGGCAACCGTCATGGGTAATGACAAACGCTTCCCGAGATAGCGCGTCAAGATCCAGTTAAGCGTGATCAGCGCCGGCGCCACCCAGTATATATACAAGAAAAATACGATGAAAATGATCCATTCGGCGGGGCTATCCATGGCGAAATCAGTTGAGTCTCGAGCTAAGTAGTAAGGCAAAATTGATAGGGAGCGCCGGCCTGTCCAAGTTGTATCCTCAGACAGATCCATTCGTCTCATCCTCTCAATCCCTGCAGCATTACTGCTTAGTCGATGCCGACCTTCGCCGTGCCGCCGCATTGCGGGTGCTGCTTGCGGCGATTAGCCTCATCGAGGCCCTGGAAATTCACCAGGTTGAGCTTTACGTCGTTGTAGCGGTCGATCTCGACCCGCGATTCACCTGGCTTCGGGTTGCCCCTTTTTTCGAGCCACCGCTTATAGCGCTCCTGCAACTGGGAGCGTACTTCGGCCCGCTGTTCGTTTGTCACGGAGGCCGGAAATTGCCGGGAGATGAGCGTGACGAACCACGTCTGCTTCGAACTGTCCTTCGCATCGGGTATCAGGCTGATGCGCACATAAGTCGGGTTCCCGTTGGCCGTCGTGTAATTGCCTTCCAGGTAGTCTTTGCTGCACTGCACGCCCAGTTTTGCCAATGCAGGCAGCGCGGCATTGTCGAACTTCTTGTCTTGAAGATACGGCGCCGACGCGGCGCTGATTTCCGGGTAGACCGTCTTGAGGCGTTTGAGATCGCTGTCGCTCACCTTCGAGCCGGCAACCGGCGGGTACTGGTTGCCGATCCTGAAGCTGCCTACTGCGGTATCCCACTTGACCTTGGCGATCTCGGCGATACCGTCGCCGACGCAAAGCTCGGCGACGCATGGCTGACCATTCTTTTCGTATTGTTGGGCGGTGGCTGACACGCTGACGAGCAGTGCTGCAGTCAGGACGAAAGGCTTCAGGCTCATATTGGCTTCCCGTTGAGAAAAACCGAATGTTGCGTCAAACTTGCATCGGAGTCAACATTTGCGCGACCGATATCCTGGCTGCTCACAACGGGAGACGGCCATGGCGCGATAGCGGGCAGGGAAGGCGGGTGGCATATGTAGTCACTGATGAAAGGTTTCGGCAGCGAATTGGTGTTCGTCCGTGGGAATTGTTGAAATTTCAACCGCTGTGCGGATGGTATACTCAAGGGATATCTTTTCTCACGGCATACCCGTATGTCGGCGGTCTCATGTTGAACTATTTGCTTGCAGGCTACCTGTTGGTCATGCTGGGATTACTCTGGAACAGCCGGACGAGGCACCTAAGTTCTGTATGAACGCAAAACTCGCAATTTTCATGTTCGCCGCCTTCGCTTGCTCGACTGTCACGGCCGCAACAGACGACCTGAAGATACCTGCATCGCTAGTGGGTACGGAATACAGCATCGCACGCGCCAGAATACTCGCGTCAGGCTGGCGACCTGATTATCGTAGTGCGGACATGGAACGGGAAAAGGTCCTGCAGAAGCAGTATCCGGAACTTCGACATTGCGCCGGTGATCGTCCGGTCTGTGCACTGTTCTTTGTCGGCAAAAAGGGAGCTTGCCTGAAAGTGATCGTAAAGGGCGAATCTCCAGACGAATACCGCGTGGATTTCATTGATCGCGAGTGCGACGGCCTCCAACAATGACGACGCCGGCCAGCATCTGGTCCGCGGTCGATAGCGGCCCACCCGGCACCGGAGCGCCAGGGCAGGCCACGCGGTGATCAGACGGAAACGTCGACGGTAGATCCGGGCGCTGGAGTCTGCGTGCCCGATGCCGACGCGCCATAGGTCAGCGCCGTGCCCTGCGTGCTGCTGGATGTGGCCGACGAGGCACCAGCCGCCTGCGCCTTGTGCCCGTGGTGGTGATGGTGCGCACCCTGCGCCCCTTGCGTCCCCTGGGCGGCGCCGGCCGCGTTCCTGCCGTCGTCGCGCAGCTTGGCCAGCGCCTGCTTGGCTGCATCGGCATCGCCGCTGTCGATGGCCTTGCCGAGCGCCGCGATATCCTGGTCCCGCGGGCTCGTGCCGCTCGTTGCATCCGCCCCGGTGGACGACGATGCGCCTGCGCCCGGGCGGTTCTTCTGCAAGGCGTCGAATGCCGACTTGGCGCCGGTCATGTCGCCGTTGTTGATGCTGTCGACGAGCGATTTCATGGCGCCGCCGCGTGGCGAGCCCTGGGACGTGGTGGACGAGACCTGCTGCCAGGCGGAGCTGGTCGAGATGGCTGATACGGACATTGTTATTCTCCCGTTGAGTTGATGGCGGCGCCGGCCGCGTCATTGCGTCTTGCGCCGTGTGCCAATAACGTCACGAACGGGAAAATCTGAGGGCCGCGCACCCTGGCTTTACATGGCTTTACCCCGCTTTACATGCATTGCGGGGCGTCCATGTGGCGCGCGGCCGCGGTCAGGCGAGAATGGCCAGCAGCCCGTCCAGGCCCGTGTAATTCAGCGCGACATCCGCCTGCGCCCGTACCACCGGCTTGGCGCGGAACGCGACGGACAGGCCCGACACGCCCATCATCTTGAGGTCGTTCGCGCCATCGCCCATGACGATCGCCTGCTTCGTATCGATGCCCAGTTCGGCGCAGACCCGTTCCACCGTGCGCTTCTTTTCCTCGGCGTCGACGATGCCGCCGACGACCTTGCCGGTCAGCGCGCCGCCGGCCGCTTCCAGCACGTTGGCGTGCGTGTAGTCGAGTCCCAGGCGGGTCTTCAGGCGCTCGGTGAAGAACGTGAAGCCGCCGGAGACGAGCAGCGTCTTCAGGCCGGCGGCCTGCACGGCCTGCAGCATCGCTTCGCCGCCCAGCGAGATGCGCAGGCGCTCCGCGTACACGCGTTCCAGTGCCTCGACCGGCAGGCCTTCCAGCAGCGCGACGCGGCGCGTGAGGCTTTCCGAGAAATCCAGTTCGCCGCGCATCGCCGCTTCCGTGATCTCGGACACCTGGGGTTTCAGGCCCTGCATGTCCGCGATCTCGTCGATGCACTCGATGGTGATCAGCGTGGAATCCATGTCCATCGCCACCAGCTTGAAGTCGGTAAGCAGGCGGTCGGCGTCGATGAAACAAGCGTCGATGCCGGCGGCGTGGGCCGCGGTCTCGACGGCCGCTTTCAGTTCGGGCGTGAAGTCGAAGCCGTCGCAGCGCAGCGCGTGCGCATGCAGTTCGGTGGTGCGGGCGGGATGGACGAGGGCGGCGATCTGCGCCAGCGCGGCCTGGGTGGCCTGCGGGCCCTGGAGTACGAGCTTTTTGGACATGATGCGTTTGCTGTTATTGGATTAAGCGAGGAGTTGTTTGATGGTCTGCTTGACCTGGTTCACGCGCGCGGGCAGGTCCGGCATGTTGGCCGTGATGCGCAGCTTGTCCTGGCCGGCCAGCTTGATATGGCGGTTCTTCTGGATCAGCGTGATGATCCTGATCGGGTCGATCGGAGGCTTTTCCATGAACTGCAGGCTGGCGGCATCGGCATGGGCGTCGATCTTGACGATGCCGACGGACTTTGCGGCGATGCGCAGGCGGTGCGTTTCGATCAGCGCCTTCACGGCGTCGGGCAGCTTGCCGAAGCGGTCGATGAGTTCTTCCTGCATGTCGTCGATGCGGCCTTGCTCCTCGCAGTTGGCGAGGCGCTTGTAGATCGACAGGCGTTCGTGCACGTCGCCGCAGAAGTCGGACGGCAGCAGCGCCGGCACGTGCAGGTTGATCTCGGTGGTCGACGATAGCGGGGCGCTCATGTCCGGTTCGCGGCCGGCCTTCAGCGCCTTCACGGCTTCGTTCAGCATGTCGGAGTACAGCTGGAAGCCGATCTCCAGCATCTCCCCCGACTGGTTCTCGCCCAGCACCTCGCCGGCGCCGCGGATCTCCAGGTCGTGCATCGCCAGGTAGAAGCCACTGCCCAGTTCTTCCATCTGCTGGATCGCGTCGAGCCGGCGCTGCGCCTGCTTCGACAGGCCGTGCATGTCGTTCACGAGCAGGTAGGCATAGGCCTGGTGGTGCGAGCGGCCGACGCGCCCGCGCAGCTGGTGCAGCTGGGCGAGGCCGAACTTGTCGGCGCGGTGCATGATGATCGTGTTCGCCGTCGGCACGTCGATGCCGGTCTCGATGATCGTCGTGCACAGCAGGATGTTGTAGCGCTGGGCGACGAAATCGCGCATGACCTTCTCCAGGTCGCGCTCGTGCATCTGGCCGTGGGCGACGGCGATGCGCGCTTCCGGCAGCAGCTCGCGCAGCATCGCGAGGCGGTTCTCGATCGTCTCGACTTCGTTGTGCAGGAAGTAGATCTGGCCGCCGCGCTTCAGTTCGCGCAGGCAGGCTTCGCGGATGATGGAGCCGTCCTCGCCGCGCACGAAGGTCTTGATGGCGAGGCGCTTCTGCGGCGCCGTCGCGATCACGGAGAAGTCGCGCAGGCCTTCCAGCGCCATGCCGAGGGTACGCGGTATCGGGGTCGCGGTCAGTGTCAGCACGTCGACCTCGGCCCGCAGCGCCTTCAGCGCTTCCTTCTGGCGCACGCCGAAGCGGTGTTCCTCGTCGATGATGACGAGCCCCAGGCGCGTGAACTTCACGTCCGGGGACAGCAGCTTATGGGTGCCGATCACGATGTCGACGGTGCCGTCGGCCATGCCCTTGATGGCGTTGTTGATCTCCTTGCCGGTGCGGAAGCGCGACAGTTCCGCAATGCGCACGGGCCAGTCGGCGAAGCGGTCGGAGAACGTCTGCGCGTGCTGTTCCGCCAGCAGGGTGGTGGGCGCGAGGATCGCGACCTGCTTGCCGCCCATGACGGCGATGAACGCGGCGCGCAGCGCGACTTCCGTCTTGCCGAAGCCGACGTCGCCGCACACGAGGCGGTCCATCGGCCGGCCCGACGTCATGTCCTGGATGACGGCCGCGATGGCTGCGCGCTGGTCCGGCGTCTCGTCGAAGCCGAAGCTTTGCGCGAAGTTTTCGTAATCCACGGCGGAGTACTCGAACGAATGGCCCTGGCGCGCGGCGCGGCGCGCATACAGGTTCAATAGTTCGGCCGCCGTGTCGCGCACCTGTTCCGCCGCCTTGCGCTTGGCCTTGTCCCACTGGCCTGAGCCCAGCGTGTGCAACGGCGCATCTTCCGGCGACGCGCCGGAATAGCGCGAGATCACGTGCAGCTGCGAGACCGGCACGTAGAGCTTCGATTCCTTCGCGTATTCGAGGTGCAGGAATTCCGTCTCGCCTTCGCCCAGGTCCATGCTGACGAGACCCAGGTAGCGGCCGATGCCGTGGTTGATGTGCACGACCGGGTCGCCGATCTTCAGCTCGGACAGGTCGCGCACCATCGATTCGACCTGCGAACCGGCTTCCTGCTTCTTCTTGCCCGCGCGCCGGCCCGTGCCCGCGTACAGCTCCGTCTCCGTGATGAACACGAGGTGGCCGGCGCTTTCTTCCATCAGCTCGAAGCCGGCCTGCAACGGCGCGACACCCAGCGCGACCTTCGCATCCGTCGCGCGCAGGCCGTCGAAACCTTCGATCAGCGCCAGGTCCAGCTTGTACTCGTTGAAGTACTGCTGCAGGGTCTCGCGCCGGCCGGCCGATTCGGCGCAGATCATCACGCGCTTGCCGCCGGCCTGCATCAGGAAGGAGCGCAGGTTCGCGAGCGGATCGTCGAGGCGGCGGTTGACGGCGATGTCGGGGATCGGCGCCGACAGTTCGGAAGCGCCCGCATTCGGGTCGCGCGCGATGGTCCAGCGTCCGTGCGGCTTGGCCTGCACGAAGAAATCCTCGGCGCCGAGGAAGATCTCCTTCGGTTCCAGGATCGGGCGGTCGCGGTCGGTCCTGAGGAATTTGTGGCGCGATTCCGTGTCGGTCCAGAAGCGCTGGATGGCCGCTTCGATGTCGCCGACGAGGGCGAGCGATGCATCGTCCGGCAGGTAGTCGAACAGCGTCGCCGTCTGGTCGAAGAACAGCGGCAGGTAGTATTCGATGCCGGCCGAGGCGATGCCGTTGCCGATGTCGCGGTAGATCGTCGAGCGGGTCGGATCGCCTTCGAAGCGTTCGCGCCAACGGCCGCGGAACGCCGTGCGCGAAGCCTCGTCCATCGGGAATTCGCGGCCCGGCAGCAGGCGCACTTCCTTGACTGGGTACAGCGACCGCTGGGTGTCGGCGTCGAACGTGCGGATCGTCTCGATCTCGTCGCCGAACAGGTCGAGGCGGTAGGGCAGCGCGGAGCCCATCGGGAACAGGTCGATCAGGCCGCCGCGCACGGAGTACTCGCCCGGCGACATCACCTGCGTCACGTGCGTGTAGCCGGCGAGCGTCAGCTGGGCCTTCAGCTTCGCTTCGTCGAGGCTCTCGCCCTGGCGGAAGAAGAACGTGTAGGCGGCCAGGAACGACGGCGGCGCGAGCCGGACGAGGGCCGTCGTCGCCGGCACGACAAGCACGTCGCACTGGCCGTTGCGGATCTCGTGCAGGGTGGCGAGACGTTCGGAGACGAGGTCCTGGTGCGGCGAGAATGCGTCGTACGGCAGGGTTTCCCAATCGGGCAGCAAGTGGCAGGACAGCTTGCCTTCGGCGAACCAGGGGATCTCGTCGAGCAGGCGCTGGCCGTCGCTGGCATTCGCGACGATCACGGTGAGCATCTGCTTCCTGGCTTTCAGCGCAAGGGCGGCCACGGCGAGCGCATAGGCATCGGCCGATCCGTGCAGCTGGGGCAGGGCGAAACGGTTTCCGGGTTTGGGAAGGTGTTTGGTGAGGTCGAAGGGCATTGACGCGGTGCTGTGTTCGAATCGTCAGGACGAGCGTCCATTATAGTCGAACAACGCCCGACCGCGCCTGCGCGCGGCCACTGGCGCGAGGACGGTCGGAAAGATCTCAGCGCACGCCGGTGCCGGACGTGTTCGTGCCCGACGTGCCGGTGCCGGTCGATCCCGAGGTGCTGGTGCCGGAAGACGAGGTGCCGGACGAGCCGGAAGATGACGTGCCCGACGGGGACGTGCCTGACGGCGCCGTGCTCCAGCCCGTGCAACAGCCCTGTTCAGGGCTTGCGCTTCCGCTATTGCCGATGGCGCCGCTCGAGGTCGCCCCCGTCGACGAGCTGCCGCTCATGCTACTGCCCGAGCCGTCGTTCATCTTTGTGGAGCTGCATGCCGCCAGGCCCAGGGCCATCAGGCCGCCGATGAGAATGCCTTGATACGTTTTCATGATTCACTCCCGTGATGGTCAAGTCAGACCATCATGCGGCGGAGCGGAGCCGTTCAGAATAGGATGCGCACGTCCGGCCCTGTAGGATTGGGCGCACAGCCTCGTGGCATCGAAGAGGGAGCGCGTCCGGCCACGGACGGGCCGGACGCGGCGGCTCGAGGTTACTGCTGTTTGCTGGTGCCCTGGCCGGTGGCGTCGGAACTGGTCGAGCCCGTGCCCGTTGCCGTGGTGGGGGTGCCGGTCGGCGCCGGGCTCGTCGTGCCCGCTGCGCCGTTGCCCGGCGTGGCCGCCGTGCCGGAATCCGTCGTGCCGGAGCTGCTGGCGCCCGCGCTGCTGCCGCTGGAGGTGGCGCTCGGCGAGGCGCTGCCGGTGGCGTCGCCGCTTGCGCCGGACTTGGTGCTGGTCGAGCTGCATGCTGCCAGCGACAGGGCCGCCAGGCTGGCGATCAGAAGGGCCTGGAATTTTTTCATCGTTCACTCCTGTTGTAAAAGTGTCGCCATCATGGGGGCTCATCCGTCCGTCCAAAATAGGATGATTTCGTACCAACATGTAGGACTGGGCGCACGGTCTCATCCATTGGTAGCAATACGGTTGGCGGTTCAATAATGAAAACGGGCCGCACGCGGCGGCCCGTTCAGGTGGTTTCCAGGCGATCAGAACAGGCTGTTCGACTGCGGCTGTTGCTGTTGTTGCTGCTGCGGTACCGGCCTGATCGGCGCGCCCGGCGCATCCGGCGGCGCGACGGGCGTCGTCCCGTCGGCCGGCGGCGCGTTCGGATCGGGTGCCTGGTCGAGGTCGATGGCGCTGACGGCAGGCGTTTCCGCGAACTCGGCATAGACCCAGTCGTCGTTCTCGCGCACGATACCTTCCGGTTCAGGCCTTTCGTCCTGCGGCGGCTTCTTCGCGAGCGCCACGCGCATGTAGTCGATCCAGATCGGCAGCGCGACGGTGGCGCCGAACTCGCGCCCGCCCAGCGACTTCGGATCGTCGTAGCCCATCCAGGCGACGGCCACGACATTGCCGCCGTAGCCCGAGAACCAGCCGTCGACGGCGTCGCTCGTCGTGCCGGTCTTGCCGGCGATGTCGGTGCGGCCGAGCGCCTTGGTCGCTTCGGCGCCCGTGCCGTAGCGGGTCACGTCGCGCAGCATGCTGTCGGTGATGAAGGCGTTGCGCGGGTCGAGCGCGCGCTGCTCGTCGGTGTGCTCGGCCGGTGCCTTGGTCTGCTGGATGATCTTGCCGTCGGCGTCCTCGATGCGGGCGATCAGGTAGGGCTGCACGCGGTAGCCGCCGTTCGCGAACACGGCGTAGGCGCCGGCCATCTGCAGCGGCGTGACGGCGCCCGTGCCCAGTGCCAGCGTGTAGTTCTGCGGCTGGCGCGTGGCGTCGAAGCCGAACTTGGCGAGGAATTCGTGGGCATACGGTACCGTGATCGCGCGCAGCAGGCGCACGGACGGGACGTTCTTCGATTCCGCCAGCGCGCGGCGCATCGTGATCGGGCCATCCCACTTGCCGTCGTCGTTCTGCGGCGACCAGGTCTTGCCGGCGTCCTCGCCCGGCATGTCGAGCGGCGCATCGAGGATGCGCGTGCCCGGCGAATAGCCCTTGTCGACGGCGGCCGCATAGATGAACGGTTTCATGCCGGAGCCGGGCTGGCGCCAGGCCTGCGTCACGTGGTTGAACTTCTGGAAGTTGTAGTCGAAGCCGCCGACCATCGCGTGGTAGGCGCCCGTGTCGGCGTCGATGGCGACGAACGCGGCGGCCACCTGCGGTACCTGCGTCACGCTCCAGTTGCCCTTCGCATCCTTCGCCACGCGGATGATGGCGCCTGGTGTCAGGCGCATGCTTTCCTTGGCGGCGGACGACAGGCCGGCCTGCGCGAACTTCAGGCCCGCGCCGGACAGGTCGACCAGGTCGCCGTCGACCGTCTCCACGTGCACGGTCTTGCCCTTGACGGACAGTACGACGGCCGGGACCAGGCCATCGCTGGTCGGGCGCTTGCCGAGGGCGTCGTTGATCGCGTCCTCGCGCTCCGTCGGGTCGGTCGGCAGCTCCATGCGGTCTTCCGGACCGCGCCAGCCGTGGCGCTGGTCATAGGTCAGCACGTTGCGGCGCACCGACGCATAGGCGGCGTCCTGCTCGGGCTTCAGGATCGTCGTGTAGACCTTGATGCCCTTCGTGTACGCGTCTTCCTTGAACTGGGCGTAGACGGCCTGGCGCGCCAGTTCGGCCACGTATTCGGCGTGCGTGCCGAAGTCCTGCACGCCGCGCTGGTTGACGCGCAGCGGCTCCGCGAGGGCCTGCTGGTATTGTTCTTCCGTGATGTAGTCCAGGGCGCGCATGCGGCCGAGCACCGCGTGCTGCCGTTCGCGCGCGCGCTTCGGGTTCGCCACCGGGTTGTGGCGCGCCGGGTTCTGCGGCAGGCCCGCGAGCATGGCCATCTCGGCCACCGACAGCTGGTCGAGCGTCTTGTTGAAGTAGATCCGGGCGGCGCTGGAAAAGCCGTAGGCGCGCTGGCCCAGGTAGATCTGGTTCATGTACAGCTCGAGGATTTCGTCCTTCGACAGCGCGGCCTCGATCTTGTACGCGAGCGCGACCTCGTTGATCTTGCGCGTCAGCTTCTTTTCGCGCGACAGGAAGAAGTTGCGCGCCACCTGCATCGTGATCGTCGACGCGCCGCCGGCACCGAAGCCGCCGCGCAGGTTCGACCCGACGGCACCCAGCATGCGTTTCATGTCGATGGCGCCATGCTCGTAGAAGCGGGCGTCCTCGATGGCGAGCAGCGATTTCTTCATCAGGTCGGGGATCTTGTTGATCGGGACGAAATCGCGATGCTCTTCGCCGAACTCGCCGATGAGGACGTTGTCTGCCGTATAAATCCGCAGCGGGATCTTAGGCCGGTAGTCGGTCACGGCATCCAGCGCCGGCACGTTCGGCAGGACGCGGAACACGACGTAACCGGCGACGCCGGCGATGGCCAGGACGATGAGGGCGGCCAGGATGGCCAGAATCGGAATCAGGAAGCCGCGCTGGCGGCGGTTGCGCGGCATTGCCGGCTTGGGGGAATGTGCCAAAACAGAACTCACTTGATGCGGGTCTGATAACCCTTTTGAGGCCGTAATTACGGGCGATGCGGGAAATTATAATCCGCTTTTCTTCCACTACGGCATGTGAGATAGTCACGCTTTCGGGGACCGTCCGGTGATCCCGGCGGTTCCGTTTCACTGTACCCGCGTCCGAAGGAAATCCCTCCCATGCCCTACGATCCCAGCCCGCCCGCGTTCAAGCCGTACATTCCTGCGTCCGCGCGCTTGCCCGAGCTGACCTGGCGCGCGCTGGTCATGGGCACCGTGCTCGGGATGATCTTCGGCGCCTCCTCGCTGTACCTGGTGCTGAAGGTGGGCCTGACCGTCAGCGCCTCGATCCCCGTCGCGGTTATCGCCATCACCCTGTTCGGCCTCGCGAAGAAGGTGGGCGGGCGCGAGGCGACGATCCTCGAGAACAGCATCACGCAGACGGCCGGTTCGGCCGGCGAATCGCTCGCGTTCGGCCTGGGCGTCACCATGCCCGCCATCATGATCCTCGGCTTCGACCTGGAGATCTCGCGCGTCA